>JAEEGL015717943.1_pt1 | contig 28765 bp, 27 predicted proteins | sample 9134231 | NCBI WGS metagenome assembly JAEEGL01 (sample SAMN16246548, study PRJNA631951) | gut metagenome | biome: gut microbiome; feature: rumen; material: fiber-attached | host: Bos | place: Iran: Karaj | collected 2018-10 | reverse complement strand
GAGCAGATCGCTCTGCGCTTATAATTAAAATGGGGTGATTAGAGGGATTCGAACCCTCGACCTCCAGGGCCACAACCTGGCGCTCTAACCAGCTGAGCTATAACCACCATAAATGCCGAATATCTCACAGCGATTTATAAGTATAAAGTAATAATTGAGGTTTGTCAAGTATTTTGATTTTAAAAAGAAATGAAAACCGCCGCAAAAGCGAACTTTTGCGGCGGAGATTTTCATTTGCAAAATCAGTCTTTCTTGATGAGGTCGTTAATTGAAAGGAAGAACTGATCGTCGTTGATGCTGTCGGAAGCGGGGGCTTCGTCCTTTGCGCTCTTGCCGGGGATGGAAGGAGCGGCGGGCTCAGCGGATGCATCCGCAGAATCGGTCTTGCGGGGGATGCTCGGGCCGTCTGATGCGGGCTTTACGGGAGCGGCTTTGGGAGTTTCTGCTTTGGCAGCAGCCCTGAAGAAGGGACTTGCGGAAGCGGAATTCACATTCTGTGTGATACCGGTTGCTGAATCAAAACCTGTTGCGATAACGGTGATAACGAGTTCATCATCAAGGTTCGGGTCAAACGCGATACCCCAGGTGATGTTCGCATCTTCGTGAGCGCTCTCGGTGATGAGGTCTGCCGCACGTTCAATCTCTTCGATATCGATATCTTCGGATGCGGTGAAGGAGATGATAACACCCTTCGCACCGGAGATGGATGTTTCGAGAAGCGGGCTGGAAATAGCAGCGAGTGCTGCGGCTTCAGCCTTTTCTTTGCCCTTCGCTCTGCCGACGCCCATATGAGCGTAGCCTGCGTCTTTCATAACGCTGGTAACATCGGCAAAGTCAAGGTTGATGAATCCGGGAACTGTGATAAGTTCGGAAATGCTCTTGACGCCCTGAAGAAGGACTTCGTCCGCCTTTGCGAAAGCATCTTTGAAATGAGTGCTCTTGTTTTCGCCGGAGAGAAGCTTCTGGTTGGGAATAACCACAAGAGAGTCAACATTCTTTGAAAGCTCTTCGATACCCTTGAGGGCTTCGTTCATCTTTCTTCTGCCTTCGAAATTGAAGGGTTTGGTAACAACGCCTATGGTGAGGCAGTTCATCTCTTTTGCAATACCTGCGATAACGGGAGCCGCACCTGTGCCTGTGCCGCCGCCCATACCGGTGGTAATGAAGACCATATCGGTGCCCTTAAGAGCATCGGAGATAGCGTCTTTGCTTTCCTCCGCCGCCTGCTGGCCAACCTCGGGTTTGCCGCCGGCGCCCTGGCCGTGAGTTGATTTTTCCCCAATCTGGATTTTGTGGGTTGCCTTGGATTTCACGAGGACCTGTTTGTCGGTATTCACTGCTATGAATTCCGCGCCCTGGATGCCTTCCTCGATCATTCTGTTGACTGCGTTTCCGCCGCCACCGCCTACGCCGATGACTTTTATCTGAACCGCACTCTCAAAATCGTTGTCAAATTCAAATGCCATTTGATTTACCTCCATATAATCTATAAAGACAGAATTATATTATCATAGACTTTAACAAATTACAAGTTATTTTTCTCACAGAAATTTTATTTTATTCGTCGTCTTCACTGTAACTATTGTCATAATCTTAGTATTCTTCGTCTTCTTCACCGGTTTCATCGTCTTCTCCGGTGTCTTCGTCAGGCTCTCCGGTATCCTCTTCTTCGCCCTGCTCTGCGGCCTGCGCGCTTTTACGCGCCATATAGTCTACAAGTTCGGTCATATCCTTGTAGTCCCTCGGCATAAAGGATGCTCTGCCGGCCGCGGTGACATTGAGTTCACCGTACTGCGAGGTTGAAAGTTTGTTTTCCTCCTCTATGCTTTTCTGTGCGAGGCTGAGTTTTTTGAGCACATCGCTCGCATTGCCGAGCCTTATGATTATCCTGCCGTCGTAAAGGATATAGATGCCGTCGGGGTTTGAAATGTTGATGAGTTCTATACCCTGCATTCCGGATTCGTTCACCGCCGACGAAATCGCGGCGAGCGCCTCTTTTATGCTTTCGTCATCCACCTGATTGCCGAAGGGAAGCGGTTTCCCGAGCGCATTCACGCCGCTGCCGCTGTAGCCCTCAACCATCATTGTGCCGGGTGTAAGTTCGGCTCCTATTTCAAGCACCTTGAGATTTTCATCCGTGATTGCGTAGGTGCCGCCGGGCAGCATCACGCCGTAAACCGGCTTTGCCGTATCCACCAGAATAAGAACGGTTGACGGAAGTTTTTTGGTGATGCGGATATTTGAGGTGTAAGGCAGGGAAGTGCTTATTTTTTCAATCGCCGAATCATAATCTGTTAAAAAGAGGTTTTTGCCGAAAGGTATGCCTGCCGCCTCAACCACTTCCTGCGCGGTGTAGGGCACCTCCCCTTTCACCGTGACATGTCTGATTCTGAAAACGCCGAAAAATACCGCGCATACAAAAGCGCATACAAGCACAATACCGGCGCATATAACAAGAAGTATTTTTTTGAATTTCGGGCTTACCCGGGAGCGTTTCTTACCGCCTGTCTTTCCGGCAGCCGGCTTTTTGCTGTCGCTCATATCGTTACTCCTGAACTATTTCACATAAGGTATCGTAGATTCTTTCGCAGGCGTCGGTTACCGCCATTTTGCCCGCGTTTCTGCCTGTTTCGGCAAGTTTTTCTCTGTCCGCCAGCAGCTCATTGACCGCTTTTTCGAGGGCTTCGGGAGTAAGGTTTTTCTCTTCGATAATAAACGCGGCGTTGTTGTTCACAAGCGCCATCGCGTTATGATACTGATGGTTTTCCGCAACATAGGGTGACGGAATCAGAATTGACGCTTTGCCGAGCACCTGAAGTTCGCTCAGAGTGCTTGCGCCCGAGCGGCAGATTACAAGATCGGCCGCGGGAAGGCATTTGGGAATATCAATATATTCGCAGATACGGACATCGGGGTATTCCTCAAGATTCACGCCTTTTTCCTCAAGGTCGTGAGCAAAGGATGTGCCGTTTTTTCCGGTAGCGTGAAGGAACACACAGTCCCTGTCTTTATACTTATTGAGAATCATGCCGAAGACCGCTTCATTTATCGGCCTTGCCCCGAGTGAGCCGCCCATTGAAAGCACGAGCGGTTTGCCGCCGAGGTTGAGAGCCGCGATTGACTCCTCCCTGCTCACCTTGAGCAGGTCACCTCTTACGGGAAGTCCCGTGACAACCGGGGGATTCTTGCATTTCATATATTCTTTTGCTTTTTCGTTTGTGAGCATCACCCTGTCAACCTTGCCGGCGAGCGCCTTGTTGGTGACTCCGGGAAAAGCGTTCTGCTCGTGCACGGCGGTAGGTATTTTCATCTTTGCCGCCATACGCAGTACGGGGCCGCTCACATAACCGCCGAAGCCTATCACGAGGTCAGGCTTGAAGTCTTTGATTATCTTCTTTGCCTGAGAGGAGGCTTTGAGAAGTTTTGAAAGAGTACCGAGATTGTGCTTTATATCCTCCCACTTGAAAGAGCGGTAAAATCCGCTTATTTCAATGGTGCGAAGTTCGTAGCCGGCGTTAGGAACAAGGGTTGCCTCCATTTTGTCCGCCGTGCCCACAAAGACTATCTGTGCATCGGGATTTTTCTCTTTTATGTAACCTGCCGTGCCGAGAGCGGGATTGATGTGACCGCCCGTGCCGCCTGCGGCAATAAGAATTTTCTGTGCTTTAAGCATTTTCTTCCTCCTCCGGATTTCCAGCCGAATCTCTTGATACACCGAGCATAAGTCCCATACTGACAAGAGTCATAAACAGCGACGAGCCGCCGTCGCTGAAAAACGGAAGGCTTATGCCTGTGTTGGGCAGAAGAGAAGTGGCAACCGAAATATTGATAATCACCTGAAGAGCCATCTGGGTTGAAATGCCCATGGCAAGCAGTGTGCCGTAGTAGGATTTTGTATTGAGAGCAATACGGAAGCCGAAGAAAACGAGCGCTCCGAAAAGCACAAGAATTATAATGCCGCCCACAAAGCCGAGTTCTTCGCCGAGCACGGCAAAAATGAAGTCGTTTGACTTTTCGGAAAGGTTGCTTATCTTCTGGCCGGAGTTGCCGTAGCCTTTGCCGAAGAAGCCGCCCGAGCCAATGCCGTAAAGGGACTGAAGCACCTGACGCGCATTTCCTATGCGCTCTTTTGCGGTAATTTCTTTATTGAAAAGAACCTTTTTCCACACGACTATTCTGTCAACCTGATACTCCTTGAGAGGCGGGCAGAAGCCTTCGGGTTTGAGCACAAAAATCGCCGCGAATAAAAGCACAAACGCCGTGAAAAAGAGGAAGTATTTTTTCGGCATATCGCCGTACCACATCATCGCATAGCCTATGCACAGGAAAAGAATTGTGCCGGAAAGGTGGGTTTCAAGGAATATCATCCCGGCAAAGAATACCGTCATGGCTAGGAAAACGCCGAAAGTTTTTATGCTCTTGTTTTTTGTCTTGTATTTATCAAGAAGATAAGCAAAAAACATTATAAGAGTTATCTTGCCGACCTCGGAGGGCTGTATGCCGCCTATCCAGCGGTGCGTGCCGTTTTTTTCGGGCGCGAAGAGCACGGCAAACATCAGAAGGGTCGCCATCGCCATCATAAATGACGAAATCTTTTTATAGACATCAACTTTGATAAAAGAAATCCCGATCATGGCGATTATGCCCAGGAGCGCGTTTCTCATCTGCTCAAGCTGATTGCTTGTGTTTGAGCCTGCCGAGTAATGAACAACAAGACCGAAAGCGAGCAGCACTATAACGGTGCTCAGATATGCAAGGTCGACTTTTGAGGCTGTAAATATGACTCGCGCCCCCTTGGCGAAACCCCTGAAGGCGTCAAGAGGGCCGAAAACTATCTGCTTGAGTTCATCGATTATTATCTGCTTTGCTTCCCCGCTCTTCTGCGCGGGCTGAGCATTGACATTTGCATTGCTGTCCGTTTCCGTCTCCCCCTTTCCGTGTCAGTCTTCAAGTCCGAGTACGTCGAACACTTTATAAATTATCTCTTCAAATTTCATCATTCTGCTTGCCTTGAAAAGCACCGAATCGCCGCTTCTCAGTTCATTGGCAAGGTCGAGCGCAAGGTCGATTTTATCGGTAAAATGCCTTACATCCTTAACGCCCTTTTCCTTTGCGCGGTTTGCCGTTGCGGCGGATGATTCGCCGTAAGTGTAGAGAATATCAACTCCGTTATCCGCGGCATATTCGCCCACGAGCGTGTGCGCCGTTTCGCTGTAAGAGCCGAGTTCGAGCATATCGCCGAGCACGGCTATCTTTCTGCCCTGATTCATAGAGCCCAGCACTTCGAGCGCCGCCTTCTGCGAATCGGGTGATGCGTTATAGCAGTCTTCAATGAAACTGATGCCGTTTCTTTTTACTATTTTCTGTCTCATGCCCGTGGTGCGGTATTCCTTGAGCGCACCGGCGGCGTCGGCAACGCTTATGCCGAGACATCCGCCCGCCGCAATCGCGGCAAGGGCATTGTAGATGTTATGGCGGCCCCTGAAGGGAAGGCAAACCCCTAAAGGGCCGCCATCGAAACCGACGGCAAAATCGGTTTCGTCATCTGTGGAGGTAATGTTAAGCGCTTTGTAAGCGCAGGAAGAATTCGTAATTCCGTATCTGATGACGGGATGTGAGCCTGTTTCGGCTTTGCAGAGCATATCGTCATCGCCGTTAAGGATAAGAGGGGCATCCTCTTTCATACCGTCAAGTATTTCAAGTTTCGCTTTGAGTATTCCCTCTCTTGAGCCGAGATTTTCAATATGGGAAACGCCGATATTGGATATAATCGCGGCATCGGGTCTTACGGCTTTTGTGATTCTGGAGATTTCACCGAAATGGTTCATACCCATTTCAATCACAGCCGCCTCGTGAGATTTTTCGAGCCTGAAAAGCGTGAGAGGCACGCCTATCTCGTTATTGAGGTTGCCCTCGTTTTTAAGCGTGTTGTATTTGGAGTTTATAACCATGTAGGTCATTTCCTTGGTCGTTGTCTTGCCGACCGAGCCGGTTATGCCCACAACGGGTATATTGAAAAGGCTTCTGTAATAGCCGGCAATCGCGAGCAGCGCTTCACCCGTATTGCCCACAAGTATCTGCCTGTCACCGAGACCGCAGTCCTTATGTACGACAACTGCGCCCGCGCCTTTTTCAAGAGCGCTTGCGGCAAACTCGTGACCATCAAATCTGTCTCCGGAGAGCGCAATGAACAGGCTGTTTTTTTCAATTTTTCTCGAATCGGTGCTTACGCTGTCAAATCTGCCTTCAAGCGCCGTTTCGCTTCCTGCGGCTGCCGCCGCCTCTTTGTATGTAAGAGGTATCATTGTAATTCTCCGTATGGTGTCGGTTATTTTTCGGCGAGTATCTGTGCCACTACTTCTCTCTCGTCATAATGAATTTTACCGGTGGAGAGAATCTGATATGTTTCGTGTCCTTTTCCCGCAAGCACAACCGCGTCTCCCGGCTGTGCGGTTTCAAGGGCCTTTCTTATTGCGGCTGTCCTGTCGGGTTCAACTATAATCTTCTTGTTTCTGTGATGTTCAACCCCCGTAAGGATTTCATCGATTATCGCAACGGGGTCTTCGGTCCTCGGATTATCGGAGGTGATTACGGCGATGTCGGAAAGGTTTGTTCCGATTTCGCCCATAATGGGTCTCTTCGTTCTGTCTCTGTCTCCGCCGCAGCCGAATACCGCTATGATTCTGCCCTCTGTTATCTTTCTGAGCGAGAGAAGAATATTCTTGAGGCCGTCCGGCGTGTGAGCGTAGTCAACAATTACGGTATAAGGTGTATCGGTCGGCACAACTTCCATTCTGCCGGGAACGCCTTTGCTGAGCGAAACGGCGTCAATAACTTCTTTCATATCGAAACCGAGTTCGGTAAGCGCTACAACCGCGCCCATTGAATTATATACATTGAATTCGCCCGGCACTCCGAATGAAACCCTGCCGATGCCTTCGTTTGATACTATTTCGTATTTAACACCCTTGGCGCTGCATCTGATATTCTTTGCAGAATAATCGCAGTTGTTTTTTTCAACCGAAAAAGTGATGTTGCGGCAGGGTGTGCCGCTCATCATATAATCGCTCGCTTCATCGTCAATATTGATTACGGCGATGTCGCTGTTTTCAAAGAGCAGATGCTTTGCCGCCATATAGTTTTCGGCAGTGCCGTGGTAATCGAGATGGTCACGCGTAAGGTTTGTGAAAACGGAGCAGGCGAAACGTATGCCCTCAACTCTTCTCTGGGCAAGCGCCTGTGACGACACTTCCATCACGCAGTATTCACATCCTGCGTCAGCCATCCTTCCGAGCAGGGCAAAAAGGTCGTTTGCGTCGGGAGTTGTAAGCGCGGCAGGCTCTTCGGTATCGCCTATCACATTTTTTACCGTGCCTATCATACCCGCCTTGCATCCGAGTTTTTCGAGCGCTCCCCTCATAACAAAAGCGGTGGTTGTTTTTCCGTTTGTGCCGGTGATGCCTATCATTTTGAGTTTTCTCTCGGGGTGGCCGTAAAAAGCGGCGCAGAGGAGGGTGTAGGCTTTTCTCGTATCGCTTACGATTATCTGATTGTCAAGTCCGAGGTCTCGCTCGGTCACAACGGCAACAGCGCCGTTTTCAAGAGCCTCTGCCGCCTTGGTATGGCCGTCAAAATGATTGCCGCGGATACATACGAATATGCAGCCAGGGCAGACCTTGGCGGAATTGTCGGTAATGCAGCCGGCTTCTTTATTTTCAAAATTGCCGCGATAATCAATTCCGGCAACCAGATCGGAAATTTTCATCTGTTATCCTCCGTGTGCGCCGTGCGTAAACTTCTTACGCGGTAAGGAGCTTAAATCAGGTCGCGTCGCCTATATTTTCATAAGACTTGAAATACACCGTGACTATTGTTCCGTATTCGACGGATGTGCCCGCTTCAACGCTCTGGTCGTAAGACACCACTCCGCTGCCGGAGTTGCCCGACACTCTGATGTTCACGCCTTCCGAAGCAGCATATTTCTTGACTTCGCTGACTCTCAGTCCGCTGAGGTCGGGTACGGTCACTTCAAGTTTATCTTCGTCATCCTGTGTGGTATAAAGGGCAACCACGCCGCCTTTCGGTATTGTCTGGCCGCCTGCGGGGCTCTGACTGACAACCTTGTCTCCGTCGCCTATAACTCTGACGGAGAAGCCCGCTTCTTCAAGTATATCTTCGGCAGAATCCGGATCTTTGCCGATAACGCCGGGTGTGGCGGTATCGAGTTCATCCAGTTCTTTTTCGTTATACTGTCTTTCAACTCCGAGATATTCGAGCGTGGTTTCAACCACCTTTGCCGCAACGGGCGCGCATACCATGGAGCCGTTGATTTCGCTCTGAGGCTCGTCAACTATAATCAATACCGCGATTTCGGGGTTATCCGCGGGGGCGAAGCAGCCGAATGAGGCAATGTAAGTGCCCTTCACCTGATACTTCTGCGTTGTACCGGTTTTACCCGCAACGCGGTAACCCGCGACATATCCGTTTTTACCCGTGCCGCTCTTTACGACATCTTCCATCATCGACGCGACTTCGGCGGCGGTTTTTTCGGATATTACCTGACGTTTCACGGTGGGAGCAGTCTGCTTTATCACGTTGCCGTCGGCGTCCGTTTCTTTTGCAACAAGGTAGGGCTGCATAAGATAGCCGCCGTTTGCGATTGCTGATATTGCGGTAATAACCTGAATCGGGGTTATGCTGAATGTCTGACCGAAGGACTCACTCGCGAGAGTAACTCTTGTAAGTTCATCCTCGGCATAGTAAATGGAATTGGCTTCTTCATAACTTTCGATTCCGGTCTTTTCGGTAAAGCCGAAAGCCTTGAAATATTTGAAGAACAGTTCGGGGCCGAGTGTAAGGCCGAGTTTAACAAAGAACGGGTTGCAGGAGTTCATAAGGCCGTGCCTGAGATCCTGCGAGCCATGCCATGAACTGTGGCAGTTGAATACTCTGTCGTCAACGGATATCGAGCCGCCGCAGTAGTAGGAATAATCGGCGGGAAGTATGTTTTCCTCAATCGCCGCGGCGGTCAGGAAAATCTTGAAAACGGAGCCGGGGTGATAAGTTTCCGAAACAATGTAGTTGTTCCACTGCTCAAGGCGGAAGAAATGGTTGAGCCATTTTCTGTGCTGAGCGGTTCTCTCTTCGTAAGAATCGATTTCTTCGATATCTTCCGCTTTTACCTCGACTTCGGGATCTTTTTTCAGGTATTCCTCGAGAAGTTCGAAATTATCGGACGAGGAGAGTCTGTCCGCCTCATGTTCATAATAACTGTTGACCGTGTTGGGGTCGCTGAGATTGTAGCCTCCCTTGTATCCGACGGCGTCCATACCGAGAATTGCTCCGGTGTTTACATCCATTACGATGCCGTATGCGCCTATGCCGCCGCTGCTCTTGTAAACTGATTTGAGCTGTTCGTCAAGGCAGTACTGAATTGTTTCGTCAATTGTCAGTTCAAGGTTTGCGCCGTCCACTGCTTCGTGGATGTTTTCATTATCGTCATTAAGGTTTGTGCCGTATGATGTCACCTTGCCGTCCGAGCCGGAAAGGACGCTGTCATAGTATCTCTCAATACCGGTCACGCCTTTTCCGTCGATGTTGACAGTGCCGATAAGCGATGAGGCAAAGTCACCCATCGGGTAATATCTTTTGCTGTCGGTATCAAGGCCGAGCACATCGCTGTATTTATAAGTCTTGCCGCCTTTTTCAAAGGTCTTATGCAGAAGGCATACTTTGTTTTCGTCTTCTTTTCTTGATTTGCCGCAGTCAACAATCAGTTTTTCGCTGTTTTCCATCTGCTTTCTGATTGTCTTTTTGTGAGCGGTAACGGGAGCGTCGGGATCCTCGGGAGGAGCAACAGTGGTTTCCTCCATTAGTTCGTCATAATCAAAATCAAGTTTTTCCGCCAGGTCGCGGCAGACCGCTTCCCTGAAATCCTCATCGGTAAAATACTCGGGCACCGTATACAGCTGCCAGGTCTGGGCGCTGCGGGCGAGAATATTGCCGTTTGCATCATAAATCGTGCCTCTCATGGCGCTGAGGTTTTCTTCGCTCCACTGAGCGGCGGTCGCTTTTTTCTTATAATAATCGGCGTGGATTACCTGAATATCGAAAAGGCGGATTGAAACCACAAGAGTAACCGCCGCAAGAATAAGCGCAACAATTTTCATATTTGCGGCAGCCGCTTTTTTATAATCGTGTTTTTTTATCTTATCCGCCATAAAGCGATCTCCTTTTTTATGAAAAAACCGGTGCCGGAGCACGGTTTTCGCCGTGAAAATCTTCCGATAAAATAGCCGAAATCCGCTCGAAAGCGGATATGAAAGGTAAGCCCTTATTCAAAAAATGCTGTCCCAATTTTGCTTGAAACAGCATTAGTTATCAGTTATGCGCCGGGGGTCATTGACTTGCCGTCGGCAACAACAACAGTGTTGCCACTGCGGCTTTCGAAATAATGAATCTGATATCTTTCAATCTTCTGCATGCCGAGCACGGATACGGCGTAATTTCTTACCTTGTCCGCGGAAAGCATTGAGGAGAGTTCGGAGTGAAGCCTCACGTTTTCAGCCTGCGCTTCCTTGATTTCGGCGGTAACTTCGGTGATGTCTTTCATCGCCTCGTTGATTCTGGTATTCATATACATCACGCTGCAGAGCATAACCGTTACCGTGAGCACCGCAACAGTGAGAGCAATGAGTTTTTTGAGCCGGCTTATTTTCGGAGCCTGAGCGGGGCCCTCTGTAAATTCGCCGACGGAGATTTCGATTTCCCGGAAACTGTCGTCCCTGTCAAGTTTCGGAGCGGCAGAGGACGCAAAAGGAGAAGGTACTAAACCGGGAACATAATCGAATTCATCCACTGCCATCCCTCCTTTGACTTAAGATTAAAGTTTTTCCGCAACTCTGAGCCTTGCGGAGCGGCTCCTCGGATTTTCCCGGATCTCATCTTCCCCGGGAGTAACAGGTTTGAAAAGCTTTGCTTTGGGTTTGTTGCCGCAAACGCATACCGGAAAGTTCTTCGGGCAGGTGCACCCTTTTGCAAGGGGAGCAAGCGCCTGCTTCACCATCCTGTCTTCAAGAGAGTGGAAACTGATAACACACAGTCTTCCTCCCGGCTTGAGACAGCCGAACATATCCGTTACCGCGTTCGTGAGCCCGTCGAGTTCGCCGTTGACATAAATCCTGAGCGCCTGAAAAGTCCTGCGGGCAGGATGGCCGTCGCGTTTCGCGGCGGCAGGCATAGCCGAGGAAATGATGTCGCTGAGTTCAAAAGTTGTCTCAACAGGCTTTTCATTCCTTGCCCTGACGATGGCGGCTGCTATGGACGGCGCAAATCGCTCCTCTCCGTATTCGTAAATGATACGGCGGAGTTCCTGCTCGGGCAAAAGGTTTACCACGTCTTTTGCGCTCGTGCCGTCCTTACTCATCCGCATGTCAAGCGGGGCGTTTTTGTGGAAAGAAAACCCCCGTGACGCGTCGTCAAGCTGATGAGAACTTACACCGAGATCGGCAAGGATGCCATCCACTGCTCCAATGCCGAGCCCGTTAAGTATGGAATATATATTAAAAAAATTATTATGAACTATTATTACCTTATTATTATCGGCGAAGCGGGTGCGAAGTGTTTCAATCGCTTCGGGGTCCCTGTCAATCGCTATGAGTTTACCCGTTGTGAGTTTTTCGCATATCGCGGCCGAGTGACCTCCCCCACCTGCGGTGCAATCGACGTATATGCCGTCGGGCTTAACGCCGATTGCATCGATTGTTTCTGAAAACAATACGGGGGTGTGATGAAAGGCAAAAAAAACCATGAATTATCCTCTGGGTGAAATGTTGAATCTGGAGAAGTCGGGCTTGACGGGAACATCGAAGAGTTTGTTCCATTTGCCTTCGTTCCAGAGTTCGAGCCTGTCGGGGTGACAGACGAGCAGAGCGCCGGGCACCTCATTGAGTTCTGCGTAAGAAAGGAAATCCTCGGGGATTGAAACTCTGCCTGCTTTATCTATTGAAGCCATGGAGATGTTTTGCGAAAAGAACCTCTGCATGAAAGTAAGTTCGGCGCCGTCGTAAGACTTTGCCAGTCCGTCATACACCTTGAGGTAATCCTCTTCGTTGTAAACGACTATACATTCTTCTCCTTCGGCCTGGAAGTTTCTCAGAAGATAAACCGTAGAGCCGTAACGGAATCTGAATTTTGAAGGTATGGAAAGACGGCGGGTCTGGTCAAACAGTCTGTATTCTTTTCCGCCTAAACTCTCGTGCACCGGTGCGGCTGGCATACGATCCTCTCCTTTCGATATATTTTTGCGGTGTTTTTCCGGCCTGTTTTTGCCGATGGGATGTTATTAGGTGCAAAAGTGTGTTTAAACCACCCTTTTCTCTCCTTTTCGTCCCTTGCAGCATCATTATAAGGCATATTTTTGACAAATGCAAGCATTTTTTTTCCTTTTTTCGATATTTTTTTCTTAACAATTATTTTCTTTATATAGGAGAGCGCAAAATTCCCTCCGGATCAGGGCGGTTTTTCTCCGGAACCGGCGGTAATCAGGGCTTCGGAAAAGTTTTTTTATTTTTTTCTTGCAATCCTGAAAAAAGTGTGTTATGATTACAAAACGTATTAAGAAGGAGGTGTAGATATGCCTAATATTAAATCCGCTAAGAAGAGAGTAACAGTCAGCAAAATCAGAGCTGCCAGAAACAAATCCCGTAATTCCGCTCTCAAGACCGCTATCAAAAAAGCGCACGCAGCGGCAGAAGCCGGCGCCCCCGAGACCGAGGCTCTCGTAAGAGAAGCAATCAAGAAGGTAGATCAGGCAGCGGCAAAAGGACTTATTCACAAGAATAACGCCGCCCGCAAAAAATCCGCACTTGCAGGTCTTATAAAATAAAAGACATATTTGTGATTAAACAGCCGTGGTTGTAAACTTTTTGTGACCATGGCTGTATTGCTATTGACAAGATTTTTTGCCTTTGATATAATCAAAAGCAGCATAACAGTCCCCAATTTTATTACGGAGGAGAAATCATGGAAACTTTCAAAAAGATAGCAAAAATCGTATGTATCGTTATCGCAATTTCCGCTGCAATCTGCGGTGTGGTAGTTGCAATCAAGCAGATTAAGGCCAAGAGAGAAGCTATGGCAGATTCAGAGGAGAACTATGTTTCCTGCTCCTGCTGTGAGATTCCCGAAAATCAGTAATCCATAACCGGGGTTGATTTCACATTGACCCCGTTCAATTTTTAACCTCAGGAGGAAACAAATGGTACTCGAAAAGTTAATCGACATTATCAGCGAGCAGCTTGAACTTGACAAGAGCGTTGTGAAAGCAACTTCTTCTTTTACGGATGACCTCGGCGCAGGCTCCCTTGATATGATTGATCTTGCCATGAGCATTGAAGACGAATTTGAGATTGAACTCTCCGATGACAATATCGGCAAACTCAAGACCGTCGGCGACCTTGCCAAATTCATCGAATCAAAAGTAAACGCATAAATGATTAACGCCGCATCCGGATTTGCTTCCGGCTGCGGCATTTTTATCGGAGATATAATATGATACTTAAAAACGCGAGCGTATTTGTCTCGGGCCGTGAATTCGTAAAAACGGATATCAAGGTTAAAAACGGAATAATAACATCAATAGAGCGCACCGACGCCCCGGGTGAGGACTGCACGGGCAAAGTAATTCTGCCGGGATTCATTGATATTCATATTCACGGCTGTAACAGAGCGGACGCCTCACACGGCAGTGTCGATGAAATAGAAACAATGAGCAGATTTCTTGCTGAAAGAGGCATCACCTCCTTCTGCCCCACGACTATGACGCTGCCCGAGAGCGACCTTAAGAAAGCGTTTGAGGCTGTTAAGTCGGTTATGGGAAATGAGCCCGGTGCTTACATTCACGGAATCAATATGGAAGGTCCGTTCATTTCACAGGCGAAAAAGGGCGCACAGGCAGGAGAGCATATCATTCCTCCCGATTTTGATTTGTTTGAACGGCTCAACGCAATATGCCCCGTAAAACTAGCCGATATCGCGCCGGAAACGGAAAACGCATTTGCCTTCATTGACAGAGCAAAAGATATATGCACGGTTTCAGCCGCGCATACTGCGGCAGACTGCGGCACGGTAAAAGAGGCAGAGAGACACGGTCTCAGCCACGCCACTCACCTTTTCAACGCAATGACAGGTCTCACCTCGCGTGAGCCGGGCGCGGTAGGAGCAGTGCTTGACTCGGATACAATTACCGCAGAATTAATCTGTGACACGATACACATTTCGCCATGCACTCTCAGGCTCGCCTTCCGCCTGCTCGGCGAAGACAGAAGCATAGTGATAAGCGATGCCATGATGGCGGCGGGGCTCGAAGACGGAGAATACGACCTGGGCGGTCAGAAAGTGATAAAACGCGGAGATGCCCGCCTGCCCGACGGCACGCTTGCCGGGAGCGTAACAAATCTGTTTGAAGAATTCAAAAACATAATTTCAATCGGAATACCGGTCACACAGGCGATAAAATCTGTCACAATCAACCCCGCAAGAGCCATCCGCGCGGACTCATTTACCGGCAGTATCGACGCCGGAAAAAGTGCGGATCTGATTATCCTGCCGGAGGATATGAGCGCACCCGAAAATGTATATATCAAGGGCAAAAAAGTAAAATGAAATATTCATTGCAAAACTAAATACAACAGGCATAAAAATACTGCATAATTATACGCATAATTATGCAGTATTTTGCTGTAAAGCCATATACCTTTACAGGCAAGCCTCGTAAAGTTACAATACTTTCACATGTGAATAACTCGGTGAAAAAAGTGAAAAACTACGCCAAAATAACGGTTATTCACAGGAAAAATCGTAAAGATTTTCACTTTACCTCCCCTTTTAAGCCCCAAAAAGGGCAAACTATTTTCTTTTTCACAAATTTTATCATACACAATTTTGTGAATATAATTTGCAGTGAACCTGCCGCCACGCGTCAGGTTTTATTCATTTTTTATTGCATAAAACGGAAATAATGCAAGCGTAAAAACACAAAAAAACATCATATTTCCGCGCCGCGGGGAGTGTGTTTTCTTTGGTTTTATGCTCCGCATATCCTGTGTGGCGGGCGGATGATATCCGCCCCTACCCTACGGGATAAGTTTTACAAAATAACAAAGCATCCTTCCGAGCCTGTCGAGGAATCTCAACATAGATCCTTCGACTCGCTCCGCTCGCTCAGGATGACAGAAGTTTTCCATTTCATATTTGTTTCATATGCTACTTTCTGAGTGGAACTTAGGGAGGGAACAGAAAAGGATGAAAACAACGCATTTATGAGCGAAGACAGTACTAAGGTACGGCGAGCGAAAAATCTAAAACTATTTTAGATGTTGCTAACTCAAAGGCACGGCAACAGGGAGGAGAATAGACGAGCAAAAACGGCGTTTTTTCGACTGAAGACAGTATATAGATACGGCGAAGGAGAAAAGACGCCGAGAAAAGACAATAATCAATTATTCCTTATATCAAATCAGATTGAACACAAAAAAGAACTGCGAGTTAAAAACCCGCAGTCCGTAAAAAACTTGTCTTTTCGATTTTTGCCGTATATTCGCCGACCGGATCACTCGGCGTCATCCATATTCTCCCAGTTATGCCATACTCCCTGGATATCGTCATTATCCTCAAACATATCCAGCATCTTATTCATGCTCTGCATATCTTCCTGCTCGGTAAGAGTGACATAGGTCGAGGGGATGTATGCGGCTTCGGCCGAAAGGAATTTGTATCCTTTAGCGGCGAGCGCTTCGCTGACTGCACCGCAGTCATAGGGATCGGTGCGGATTTCGAATACGCCTTCGTCGGTAAGGAAATCTGTGGCGCCTGCTTCGAGAGCGTCTTCCATAAGTTTCTCTTCGTCAACGTCTTCGGCTTCAATAAGAATTACGCCTTCTTTGTTGAAGAGGAAGGACACGCAGCCGTTCTGGCCCATATTTCCGCCGTATTTGTCAAAATAGTGGCGCACGTCGCCCGCTGTTCTGTTGCGGTTATCGGTAAGAGCCTCAACTATAACGGCAACGCCCTTGGGACCGTAGCCTTCATAGATAATTGTTTCATAGTTGGCTCCGCCCTGCTCGCCGGCGGCCTTCTTTATGATTCTGTCAATATTATCGTTGGGCACATTGTTTGCCTTTGCCTTTGCGATAACGTCCTTGAGTTTTGAGTTTGAGTTGGGATCGGGACCGCCTTCACGCACTACAACGGCAATCTCTCTGCCGATTTTGGTGAAGACCTTTGCTCTGGCATTATCGGTTTTTTCTTTTTTGCGTTTAATCGTGCTCCATTTGGAATGGCCTGACATATGGTTACCTCTTTTCGGAAGTATTTTTAACTTTTAAATTATATAACAACGCTTCTTGCATTGTCAAGTTTTTTCATCTATGGACCCGGTGAAGCCGTTGCCCAGTATTTCATTTGCTTCGCTGACTATGATAAAGGTTTCGCTGTCAATGGATTTCACGGTTTTTATGAGCGCGTTGATTTCGTGCTTTCTGGCAACGCAGATGAGCATATTCTTATCTTCGCCAGTATAAGCGCCTACGGCGGGAATGATCGTGACTCCCCTTCTTGATGAGGTAATCATCGCGTGGGAAACCTCCTGCGCCTTTGAGGTGAATATCATAAGCATCTTGCCGTTGCCCATACCGTAAAGCAGAGCGTCAATAACCGTGGTGCTCACATAGGCGACTATTATTGCATAAAGGCCGCTGCTCACACTTCTGAAAACGAGCATATTCGCAATTACGATAAGTCCGTCGGCAACAAGCACAACCTTGCCTACGGGAATATGCGGCCAGTGCTTGTGCACAAGTCTGCCGATTATATCCGTGCCGCCGGAAGTCGCTCCGGTTGTCATAATTATACCGAGACCGGTGCCCTGCAGAAGTCCGCACACGAGAGAAGCGATTATCTTATCGTCGGTATAAACGGGCAGCACATTTGCAAACATCCACGCCATACCGTCGAGCGCGAGTGACAGGATTGCCGTAACGACTATCGTGCGGATAAATGTTTTTCTGCCGATATATCTCCACATAAGGAAAAGGAGCGGCAGGTTAAGCAGAAATGACACAACGCCTATCTGAAAGCCGAAGAGTTTGTGGAAAATAACGCCCGCGCCTGTCATTCCGCTCTGCGCTATGGAATTGGGAAGAGCAAACCCGTTTACCGCCGTTGCGTAGCAAAGACAGCCGATTATCCATTTGAGCCCTGTTTTGATATATCCCGAAATGTTTTTCTCTTTCTGTTTATTCATTTTTATTGCGAGCCTCCGTTTCATCCGAAATCAGAGCGTAGAGTTCATTTATTCTCTGTAAATCCCCTTTGAGATAAAGCCAGCCGAAAAGGCACTCGAGACCGGTAGCATAGTGATAATCGCCGACCGACTGATTTTTGGGATGCCCCGACGGGCTCGCATTGCGCCCTCTTCTGAAAACATCCGCCTCTTCCTGCGTAAGGCTGTCCGCTATTTTTTTGATTGCGTCGCTCTGCGCGGAGGCGCACACTCTTTCGCTTGCCGCCTTGTGCAGGTCCTTTACGGGTCTGTTTGCGCCGGAAACGAGTTCTTCCCTGACGAGCAGGTCAAAGACAGCGTCACCCATAAACGCGAGCGTAAGAGGGCTGAGCGAAGCGATATCTTTTTTCTTATCTGCAAACATAGTTTTACCTCAGTTTACAAAATCAAATTCGAGGTCATAAATCGAAACGGTGTCGCCTTCGTTTATGCCCTTCTCCCTGAGCGCGTCCGTAATGCCGGAGGAATTAAGCACTCTCTGGAAATACTGAAGCGACTCGTAATCGTCAAGGTCGCACCTCTGTAAAATCTTGAGGAGCCAGGGTGCCTCGACGAAATAGACTCCGTCTTCCACGCGGATTGTAAAGCCCTTATCCTGAGTTTTTTCATACATCTCAAGCGGAATGGACTCGGAATCATACTGCTTTATAGGCGGCAGAGTCTGAAGTTTGTTCCACAGGGCGCTTACTATTTCTTTGGTGCCGTGTGAAATCGGCGCGCACATCTCATAGTATTCACAGCCGAGTGAGGTGAAATAATCTCTCAGCTTTTCAAGCTGCTCATCCGACGCGAGGTCGATTTTGTTTGCGACCACTATCTGCGGTCTCTCGGCAAGTTCGGGGCTGAATTTTTCGAGTTCCGCATTTATGATATTGAAATCATCAACCGGGTCTCTGCCCTCACTGCCGGCGGCGTCTATGATATGCACAAGCAGCCTGCATCTGTCAACATGGCGCAGAAATTCGTGCCCGAGACCAACGCCGTCACCCGCGCCTTCGATAAGGCCGGGGATATCCGCCATAACGAATGAATTGCCCTCGCCCATTGAGATAACTCCGAGCACGGGAGTTATGGTGGTGAAATGATAATCCGCTATTATCGGCTTCGCCTGGCTGACAACGGAAATAAATGTGGATTTACCGACATTGGGGAAACCGAGAAGTCCGACATCGGCGAGGAGCTTGAGTTCAAGAGTGAGTTCCCATTCTTCGCCCGGAGTACCCTGCTTTGCGAATCTCGGCACCTGCCTTGTGGGCGTGGCAAAATGCGGATTGCCCCAGCCGCCTCTGCCGCCTTTTGCGGCAATGAAAGGCTCATCGGTTGACATGTCCGCCATAACCGCTCCGCTCTCCGCTTCTCTTATCACGGTGCCTCTGGGCACAAGAATAACAAGGTCTTCGCCCTTTCTGCCGTTTTTTCTGCCTCCCTGGCCGTTACTTCCGTTGGGGGCGGAATATTTTCTTTTGTATCTGAAATCCGCAAGGGTGGTAAGGCTGTCATCAACCTTGAAAACTATATCGCCGCCCTTGCCTCCGTCGCCGCCGTCGGGGCCGCCCGCGGCAACATATTTTTCTCTGCGGAAGGAAACACAGCCGTCGCCGCCGTTACCCGCCTTTACTTTGATTTTTGCAGAATCAACAAACATATAATCACTCCCCGTGAAAAGCGGCATACACATTTTCAGCCGCGCTTTTTGTCATACCTTTTACTTCAAGTATCTCGTCGACACCCGCCTGTGAAATTGCCTTTATGGTTTTGAAGTGCCTGAGAAGGGCTTTCGCTCTGCCCTCGCCTATGCCTTCGATATTTGTAAGCGAAGTGGAAACCGAGGCTTTGCCGTGCTTTTTGTGATGATACTCAACTGAGTATCTGTGCACCTCTTCCTGTATGGTTGAAACGAGGGTGAATGCCGCTCTCTTTGAGGTGAGAGCAATCTCTTCTCCACCTGTGGCAATCGCCCTTGTGCGGTGATGCGAATCCTTTACCATACCGAAAAGAGGTATATCGAGACCGTGCTTTGCGAGCACGGGCATAACGGCGTTTACCTGCCCCTTTCCGCCGTCAAGGAGGATGAGGTCAGGCAGAATCCCGAAGCCTTCGCCCGAGTCTTTGTTTTTCTCATATTCATTAAGGCGCCTGTCAATCACTTCCGCCATAGAGGCGTAGTCATCCTGACCGGAAAAACCTTTTATGCTGAAACGCCTGTAGGATTTTTTGAGCGGAAGACCGTCTTTGAAGACGACCATTCCCGCCACATTGTCCGCCCCTGCGGTGTGCGAAATATCATATGACTCAATAAACTGAGGCGGACTTTTGAGCCCGAGCACGTGCCCGAGTTCGTCGAGCGCGGCTGTGCCTTTGCCGGTTTTGCCCATATAAATCGCGAGTTTCTGCGCGGCGTTTTTCCTGCACATTTCAACGAGCGTGTGCGCCTCTCCCCTTTGCGGCACGGTTATGGTCACCTTTGTACCTCTGATGGAGGTGAGCCACTGAGCGAGCAGATCCGAGTCTGCCGCCTCTCCGTCAAGGGTTACCTTGCGCGGAACATAATCACGCATGGAATAATAACTCTCAATAAGTTCCTTCCTCGCGCTGATTAAATCTTCCGGCAGGTCGATTATGAAATCTTCGGAATCATAGAGCCGTCTGTCCTTGAAACGCAGGACGGCAAGGCAGGCCTTCGGATTAACTCCGTCCGCTCCGCCGACAACGGCGAATACATCCTGCTCCTCAATTCCGTTGGCAACAACATTCTGCTTGTCCGTAATCTTCCTGATAGAATTAATGGTGTCGCGCAGTTTTGCCGCTTTTTCAAACTCGAGGTTTTCGGAATACGCGTTCATTTTTTCCGTAAGGTCGTCAATAACCTTGCCAGAGCCGTTGACTATGAAATCAAGGGCTCTGTCAACCGCCTCGTTGTGCGCCTGCTTTGAGATTTTGCCGGCGCAGGGGGCACTGCACTGACCGATTGAATAATTGAGGCAGGGCCTGCTTTTGCCGTAATCTCTCGGAAATTTCTTTGAGCACTGCGGCAGTTTGAACGCTTTTTTTGCGCTGTCAACGGCATTTGTGATGCCGAATGAACTCATATAGGGCCCTATGTACTGCGCGTTTTCATCGTCTTTCTGCTTGACGGCGGTAAAGTTTTTCCATTCGCCGTTTGTTACCTTGATATAACTGTAACCCTTGTCATCTTTGAGCAGGATATTGTACTTTGGCGTGTGCTGTTTAATCAGCGAGCACTCGAGCACAAGCGCCTCAAATTCACTGCCGCAGAGAATATAGTCGAAATCATCTACATTCTCCACCATTTTGCGCACTTTTTTTGTGTGGGTGTTTTGTGAGCCGAAATACTGGCTTACGCGGTTTTTAAGGGCTTTTGCTTTGCCGATGTAAATGATTTCCTTCTTTTGATTTTTCATTATGTACACGCCGGGAGTCAGCGGAAGGCTCATGGCTTTTTTACGCAGCTGTTTCAGTTTTTCGTTCACGGTATCACCCCTTTCACATCCGGTATTGCGCAAACCGGGAAATCCGGGCTTTTTTACGGCATAATGCCTCATATTAACCCATTATAAATAATAACACCCGGACACGGCATTGTCAAACGGAGTACAGTGAAGTTACACATTTATTTGATATGTTTAACATTTTGTCTGTTTTGACTAATGAAAAATCAGAACAAAAGTGATAAAATATAAAAGTTAAAATAAGCGAAACGGAGGAACCGTCGTGGCAAAAAACAACAAATACGCAATTGACCCCGCATTTATCAAGGAAATCAGTCAGCTCAAAACTCTCAAGGACATCATCATTTACGGCACAAAGAAAGGCAAGGATAAACTTCAGTTTGTCTTCCTTGACAAAGACAAAAATGAGGACCGCCGCTCTTTCAATCAGACCTGGGATGAAATCACAGCCCTCGGCACCTACTACTATAATCAGGGCATAACCAAAGGCAAAAAGATTGCAATTATCGCCGAAAACTCATATGAGTGGATAGTTGCTTACTACGCAGGCCTTATCGGCGGCGTTATCGTAGTGCCGATGGATATCAAACTCACAGACGAAGACCTTGTGAGCCAGCTTGTAAGATGCGAGTGCGACGCGCTTGTATATACTCACAAAACCTGCAGCGTTGTTGACGCGGTAAAAGCGGACCCCGCAAACAAAGTAAACGTTTTCATCGATGTTGCCGATTTCCCCGAGTGCAAAGCAGCGGGCAGAGAAGCAATCAAAAACGGCGATACCCGCTGTGCGGACGCTGTTATTGAGCCCGATGACCTTGCCTGCATAGTTTACACTTCCGGCACTACGGGCCTTAGCAAAGGCGTTATGCTCACTCACAAAAACGTGACGAGCGACGTTGTCGCCTCCTGCTCAATCAACAAAGGCGAGCATGCAATCGGCTTCCTTCCCCTCAACCATACATTCTGCTGGGTAGGTGCTCTCTTCTCGGGCTACCTTCTCGCCGAATGGGGTTACATCTGCGACAACCTCAAAGACCTGCAGAAAGATATGCAGAAGTATCATCCGCAGAATTTCTCCGCAGTTCCCCTTGTAATCAACACCATTTACGATAAAATCTGGCGCACCGCCCGCAAGACCGGCAAAGAGGATACCCTCAAAAAAGGCCTTAAAATCAGCAAGGCTCTCCTCAAGGTCGGCATAGACACCAGACGCAAACTCTTCAAGACCATAATCGACAGTCTCGGCGGCGAACTTGAGTTCATTATCGTAGGCGGCGCAAACCTTGACCCGAAATACGAAAACGGCATGAACGATTTCGGCATTCAGATTATCAACGGCTACGGTATGACAGAGTGCTCACCCTGCGTCACCGTTAACCGCCGCGATGATTACAAACTCGGCTCGGTCGGTAAGCCCATCCCCTGCAACGAGATTAAGATTGTGAACCCCGATGAATTCGGCGTAGGCGAAATCTACGTAAAGGGCGACAATGTTATGCAGGGTTACTATAATGACCCCGAAGCAACCGCCGCTGTGTTTGATGACGGCTGGCTCAAGACGGGCGACCACGGCAGAATCGATGATGACGGCTTTCTCTTCTTTGTCGGCAGGCAGAAGAACCTTATCGTTCTTTCAAACGGCAAAAACGTTTCCCCCGAAGAGATTGAAGACAAACTCATCTGCATCGATTATGTTAAAGAAGTGCTTGTTTACGAAGAAAACGACGCCATCACCGCAGAGTTTTTCCTCAACGAAGAGGAATACCCCAATGCGCGTGAAAGCCTCAAGGACGATGTGCAGAAAGTCAATGAAACTCTGCCTCAGTTCAAGCGCGTAACCAGAAGAAAAATCCGCGATGACGAATTCCCCAAGACCACAACGCTCAAGATTATCCGCGACAGGAGCGCGTGGTAATTCCCTTTATATAAATAATTCTTGACTTTATAAATTATTTCTGCTATAATCCGTCATTGCCGCAGTAAGTGCGGCGGGATTAGACAAATATACTTTATATCCTTGCCACAGCAGATGTGGCCAAAGACCGGAAGGAGGTGCTTTAAGGATGTCAAACAAATACGAGACTATGGTTATTTTCTCAGTAGCGCAGGGCGACGAAGCAGTTCAGCCTCTCGTTGAGAAATTCAAGGCCATGATCGAGGAAAACGGCACTCTCGAGAGCATTGATGAGTGGGGCAAGCGCGAACTTGCATACCTCATCAACGACGAGCCCGAGGGCTACTACGTAATTTACTATTACGAGGCAGATACCGAATTCCCCAAAGAACTCGACCGTGTGCTTAACATCACCGACGGTGTTCTTCGTTCACTCATCATCAACAAAAACGACTAAGGAGGATGCGTAATGCTTAATTGTGCAGCAATCGTGGGCAGACTCGTAGCAGACCCTGAGCTTCACAAGACCAACACCGGTGTTTCCGTGTGTTCCTTCACCGTTGCCGTTGACAGAAGTTTCGTCCGCCAGGGCGAGGAGCGTCAGGCAGATTTCATCGACATCGTTGCCTGGAGAAATACCGCAGAGTTTATCTGCAGATACTTCACAAAAGGCTCCCTGATTGCCATTGACGGTTCAATTCAGACGAGAAATTACGAAGACAGAAACGGTAACAAGAGAAAAAGCACTGAAATTATCGCCAACAATGTTCACTTCTGCGGACCCAAAGCAGGTGACAGCAACGGCGGCAGAATGGAAGGCGCTGCTGTATATCAGCCCGAGCCCTCATTCTCAACTGTTGACGAAGGCGACTTCAAAGAGATTCCCGAGGACGATCTTCCGTTCTGAGAATTTCACAACCTATAAAGGAGGTTTAATCCATGGCTTATGACAGAACCAACGGCAGGCCCAATAAAAAAGGCCGCAGGAAAGTTTGCGCTTTCTGCGTTGATAAGGTAGAATACATTGATTACAAGGATGTCAGCAAACTTCAGAGATTCACATCCGAGAGAGCAAAGATTCTCCCCCGCCGTGTAACCGGCACATGCGCAAAGCATCAGCGTGAACTCACCACCGCTATCAAGCGTGCCCGTCAGGTAGCCCTGATGCCCTACATCAGCGACTGATAATAACAAGAGTTCAGAGGACTGCGAACAAAATCGCGGTCCTCATTTTTTTGCAGAGAAAAGAAAATTGATGAATTTTTAACTTATCACTTGAAATATTTATTTTGTGGAATTATAATAATTAATCATACTATTTCAGGAAAAGAGGGATTTGAAATGAACGGAACGCAGATTCAATATTTCCTCAGCCAGATTAACATATCCCAGTATCTCGATTTCGGCATCCGCATTCTTGTTGCCTGCGTATGCGGCGCGGCAATAGGCTACGAGAGAAGCCGCCGTTCAAAGAGCGCGGGGCTGCGCACGCACATCATAGTCTGCTGCGCTGCGGCGCTGATGATGATTGTTTCAAAATACGGCTTTGTGGACCTCGGCACGCGCGGAGCCGACCCTGCCCGTATCGCGGCGCAGGTAGTCAGCGGCATAAGCTTTCTGGGTGCGGGCATCATAGTCAAGCACGGCAGCACGGTGCGCGGCCTTACAACCGCCGCAGGTATCTGGGCAACAGCGGGCATCGGCCTTGCCATAGGCGCGGGCATGTATGTAATCGGCCTGTTTTCCGTACTTATCGTATTCATTATTCAGCTTGCCATGCACCGCATCAAATTCGGCACGGAGGGCTGGATTGACACCTCACTTGACTTCAATGTTGAAAAAGACCAGGAATACAACAAACAGTTTATGGGTCAGATCAACAAATGGAAGGCAAAGATTGAGGAAATTGAAATTGATGAATCAGACAATGATACATATCATTACAGAGTAATAGTAAAGATTTCATCCGACATACCCACCGATGATATAATTCACTTCCTGTCAAGCGATTCCAGAGTTTCAAGATTCAGCGTGCTTCCCGATATTCCCTATTGATATGAAAATGAAAAGCGGTTCGAAAAATCGAACCGCTTTTTTTATTTCCTTATTGACTTAAGGTAAATTTCAAGTTTTGTTGCCGTGTCTTCGGACATTCCCGCCCTTTTCATAAGTTTCATCGCCGTGCCGGCTTTAAGCGTGCCGAGAGGCTTTGCGAGAGGAGAAAACAGCACTTCAAGGCGGTTTCCGAATTCCGCTCTGATAAGGCGCTTTGCTTCTTCGCTCGCAAGCACATCGCCGAGTCTGTCATCAAAGCCGAAGGATGCGTTTGCCTGTGTGTTCTGTGTTTCCTGCGCTTTGCCGTCACAGGCAAAAATGCCGCAGAGCCAATCCGCGCTTTCCTTTATTTCGGCGGGATTATCGCAGATAACGGCAAGTACTTTCTCGCGGTTGAATGAGCGCCAGGATTTGAGCCACTCCCCTGTTTTGTCATTTTCACAGAGATTGTAGAAAACGATATCGGTAACGGAATTGAGCGATGATGAAATGCTGAGATTTAAGGGCTGATCGCAGGAAGTATATCCGATGCTGTCAACGGATTTCGCAAGAGCGTTAAGTATTTTCAGTCCGTTTTCGGTTTCATCCCTGCTTTCATCCGGGCAGTCACAACTGCCGAGATTCCGGCAAACGATTGACGGGTGATTGTAAGTCTGCTTTATGAGTTCAAGCAGCTGCGTTTTTGAGCTTTGCAGTTTTCCGTGCGCAAATCCGCCGGCGGGTATGCCCGCAATAACGAGTATGCCGTTTTCGTCGCAGAATGAATAAAACTCTTCGCTCTGCTGACAGATGTCCGCTTTGATTAAATCCGCTTCACAGCCGTTGTGCAGAGCGAATAAGGCATCCGTCCGGTTGAGATAAACACCGCAGGCATCAATCTTTTCGCCGCAGAGTTTTGCTCCTTCATCAGCGCTGAATTCATAATCCCTGAAGCCCGTTTTCACCGTAAGGTTATCGGAAACGGTGCCGTCGGCAAGGATAATTTCGGCACTCAGATTATAGAGATAAGGGTCCTTCCTGCCCTGCCACAGATGAGGCTCGCCGCATCTTATATAGGTTTCGGATTCGCTGATATCACAGATTTTTGAAGCGAAAACTTCTCCGGTATTTGCAAACAGTTTATAACTGATTTTTGCTCCCGGAGCGGGAAAGTCAACGAGCGCCTTTATACCGAGATACCATACATCGTCCTTCTTAAACGGAGTGACATAGAGCCCGTCGGACGAGTAATCGGATGATGAAAATCGGCACTCCCCCGTCATAATCAGTTTTACTCCCCTGTGCATTCCGTATACACCCTGATTTGCAGGCGAAAGAACATCTTCGAAATCACTGCCTGACACGGTTACACCGAGCACGCAGTCGTGCCTGATACTGTCCGTAATATCATAACGGAATTTTGAAAAGCCGCCTTTGTGAACACCGAGTTTCACGCAGTTCAGCTGCACTTCGCAAACGGAACTTACGCCCTCAAACTCGAGTATCACTCTGCCTTCGGGTATTGCGTCAAGGTATCTCTCGTAAAAGCAGAGGCCGTTTTCCGCCGGAGCAAGGTGGGGCAGGGTTACATCCGTGCTTTCCTGCCCGGTGGTAAACTTCCAGCCGTCATTTATTTCCCTGATAATTCTCATAATATCCTCCGCAGATTTGATTACCGTATCAGTATATCACAATCCGCGCGGGATATAAAGAGTATTTTATTTGACAAATACAGTATGTGAATTTATAATTATTTTATATGATGATTTATTCTTTATCGCCTGCCGGGCGAGAAAGGCTTTTATATGCTTACTTTTTATGTTGAATGCTTTTTGCCGATAATGCTCATAATCGGCGGATACTTCGTGCTCTCACTTGACACGCATATCGCGAAAAATAACAAGGACCTGTTTTTTGCGATATTCACGCTCTCGCTCGCTATTATCGTGGCGGGCTACGGCGACACGGTGTTTGCAAGATACGCCGACACAACATTTGAGCGCACGCTGCTCAATGTTATCATACTGGGCCTGAGGCCGATAATTATCCTGCTGCTGATAAGGCTGGTTGTGCACAAATCGCACATCTACTTAATACTCATTTCACTCGCGGTGCTCAATGTGCTGATATGCTCCACGGCGTTTATGAACGGCTTTGTTTTTTCGCTGAATGAAAGCAACAGGCTTGTTTACGGTCCGCTCGGCTACTGCTCCACCGTGCTCTCTGCAATTTACCTGATTATACTGATTGTTTTTTCATTCAGGCGTTTCAACAGCAAGAGAAGCCACTCGGGCATAATAGTAATCTACGCCGCCGCGATGGTGCTCATAGCGGGTATTATAAGCACTCTTTTCACAAACACTACGGTTGCAAACTCCGTTATCCCCGCCGCCGCGCTTCTCTACTACTTCTATATGCATATCCACTATGTAAACAAGACCTTCTTCGAGCAGGAGGAAAGGCTGAAACTTCAGCAGGTTGCCCTGCATGTTTCACAGCTGCAGCCGCATTTCCTTTACAACACGCTGAACACAATCTACTTCCTGTGCGACAAGGACCCGGAAATGGCGCAGGAGGCAATAAGCAGGTTTTCCGATTATCTCAGGCAGAATCTCGACTCGCTCAACAATTACGAACTCATCCCGTTTTCGGATGAACTCAGCCATACGGACACCTATCTCTGGATAGAAAAGCTCCGCTTTGAGGAGAGGCTTGAAATCATATATGACATACAGTGCAAGGATTTCAGGCTGCCCGTGCTCACCCTTCAGCCGCTGGTTGAAAACGCCGTTAAGCACGGCATCTGCGCCAGAGAGAGCGGAGGCTTTGTGGAGATTTCCTCAAAGGAAACGGAAGACTCATATATCGTAACTATCAAGGACAACGGCGTGGGCTTTGACACAGGCGCCGAGCAAGACCCGACCATTTCGCACAACGGAATCAAAAATGTTGAGGGCAGACTTCGCGGTATGTGCTCCGCTACGCTTGAAATAAACAGCACACCCGGTGAAGGCACCGAGGCGGTTATCACAATACCCAAAAATCCCGCAGAAGAAAGCAAAGAAAACCGGAAGATAAAAAAGAAAACCGGGAGTGAGAACAAATGAAGATTATAGCGGTTGACGACGAAAGGCTGGCTCTCGAAAACCTTGTCAGCGCAATAAAAAAATATGATAAGAGCGCAGAAATCAACTCTTTCAGAGACCCTAAAGCCGCGCTTAAATTTGTGAAGGAAAACCCCTGCGATGTGGCGTTTCTCGATGTGCAGATGTTCGGCATGACGGGGGTTGAACTCGCCGCAAAAATAAAGGCGGCAGTGCCCGGCATAAACATCATATTCACAACGGGTTACTCCGAATATATGAAAGACGCTTTCGAAATGCACGCGAGCGGCTACCTGCTCAAGCCTATCACCGTTGAAAAGGTGCGTAAAGAACTTAAAAACCTGCGCTCCCCTCTCGCAGAGAAAAAGCCGAGAGTGAAATTCCAGTGCTTCGGCAATTTTGAGGCGTTCATCGACGGCGATATTCTCAAATTCAAATATCTGAAAACAAAAGAACTGCTCGCCTACCTTGTGGACCGCCGCGGAGCGGGCTGCTCTTCGGGAGAAATAATGAGCATTCTCTGGGAAGACGAGGACCACGACTCATATCTGAGAAACATCAGAAAAGACCTTATGGATGTTTTCGGCGAAAAGAACTGCGCGGATGTGATAGTGAACGACTGGGGCAAACTCAGCATAAGAACGGACCTCGTGGAATGCGATTACTACAACTACCTCAAAGACAGAAAGAGCGAAAACTATCAGGGCGAATATATGGTGCAGTATTCGTGGGCAGAGCCCACCAACGCATACCTCTTCGGACTTAAATAAAAAAGCAGGGCAAAGGGCGGAGGGTCATAAAACAGTAATGCCTCAAAGAGCGACCTTTGCACATCTTATGCAGGGTTTCCTCCTCGGAATACAGCCAAGTATTCCTCGTCGTCAAAACCTGCAAATATGCACAAATTTCATCTCTTTGAGGT
>JAEEGL012278020.1_pt1 | contig 28765 bp, 16 predicted proteins | sample 9134231 | NCBI WGS metagenome assembly JAEEGL01 (sample SAMN16246548, study PRJNA631951) | gut metagenome | biome: gut microbiome; feature: rumen; material: fiber-attached | host: Bos | place: Iran: Karaj | collected 2018-10 | reverse complement strand
GCGTACCTTTGCAATCATGAAGCATATCCTGTATGTCATATCGATATTCCTCGTATTGACGGTGCTTGCTTCCTGCACGGATAAGGAGGCGATGCGCCAAAGGCTCGATTACGTGAGCCAGTGCAATCGTGCCGATACGGTGTTTACGGAGGCGTGGCTGCCCACGGTAGATTCGTTGGTTCGCTTCTTCGACCGACATGGAAACGCCAACGAGCGAATGATGGTGCACTACCTACAGGGGCGCATTCATCACGACATGGGCGAAGCACCGATTGCCCTCGAATGCTACCAAAAGGCAACTGAAATGGCGGATACTACGCAGAAAGATTGTGATTTGAGGACGCTTGTCTCCGTTTATGGCCAAATGGCTGATTTGTTTGACAGGAACTATCTTCCAGATGACGAAATGGAGGCGTTAAGAAAGGCAGAACATTTTGCATGGAAGAACAAGGATACACTTACTGCCATTATTGGATATCGATTAAGGACAAGGGTATATCACCTCCGTTGTGATACGGACAGCATGTTATATGTCACGAACAAGTGTATTGAGACATACCGCAAACTCGGATACAATGACCTTGCCGCCCAATTGTTACTTGTGCCAATCAGCGTATGTCTTGATCGAGGGCAGTACGAAAAGGCATGGCAGTATATGCAAGTTCACGAAAAGGAATCGGGATTCTTTGACAGCAATGGAAATGCCATGCCAGGCAAGGAACTGTATTATTACTACAAGGGAATGTATCTTCTTTCACAAAACCAAGTGGACAATGCCATTTCGTTATTCCACAAGGCTTTGTCAGGCGGTTTCTTGGAAGCAGGCAATAAAGGACTATTATCCGCTTATGAGCAAAAACACATTCCCGACTCCATCGCCAAGTATGGTCGATTGTATGCGACTGGCAATGATTCCACATTCATGCATGTCAACCAAGAGAGAGTCCACCAAGTCAGTGCCATGTACAACTACAACCGCCAGCAAATGCTTGCCACGCAAAAGTCCGTTGAGGCTGAACGGTACAGGAACTCCCTGTACGTGCTTCTATGCATGGCCGTGCTTGCCCTCGCTGGATTGTACCTTTGTGTGAAACGACGCGAGCGGAAGAAGGCAATGGAAATGAACACCTTGAAAGCGGACTTGTCAAAGGCTATCGACGAATACAACAAACTACAACGGCAATACGAGACGTTGCAAAGTGCCAATCGATTGTCACAAATGGAAGCAGATGCTTTGGAACGAGAGAGCAGGGACGCATTGAAGTCGATGGAGGAATACGGCAGGTTGCTTGAGGAAATGGAACTGGACTTGGCAAGCAAGGACACTCAAATCCACGCCTACGAGCAACGACTTGCATCGCTCCTGTCTGGGAAGGGTGAGGAAGCCTTGCAAGCGAGTGCGGTAGTGGGACGTATGCGCGAGTTAGCGGTTCCGAAGAAGGAAAACCCCATGCCAAGCGAGAAGGATTGGTCGGACTTGCTGAATGCCGTCAGCGAAACCCTCCCCAGCTTCCACAAGACAATCATGAACGGTCAGCTCAGCACGCAGGAACTCCGCACTTGCGTGCTTGTAAGGTTGAACTTCACGACCAACGAGATTTCCAGTCTCTTGGACACTTCTCCACAACGTATAGCTAATGTGAAGGTTATTACGAATGAGAAGCTTTTCTCCATGCAGGATGCCCGTTCGCTATATAAGAACCTGCTATCCTTGTGATTTTTCAACAATATTTCATTACCACTAAAAGGTGAATTCTTGGTGAATTATTTTACACAGAATTATTTGCATCGTATCATTTTATTCTCTATCTTTGCCCACAGAAAACAACTAAAAAGATAACCAAAGAATATGATGAAGATGATATTATTTGCGAAGATGCTGATGGAGATGGATATTATTTTTGGGGCATAGGTCCAAAACCATCTACTTGTCCTGAATATGCTATGTATTTACCCGACTTTGACGACTCTAATCCATTTATAGGCTCGATAAACAGTAATGGAATAATTGAGAATTTAAGTTTCTGAAGTTGTTTACGCAACTTTCAATTTAAAAGTTCGACATATATGAGCAAGTTCATCCGAGCGGCAAACTGCCACTTCCAACACCTCCTCGTCGGTAAGTCCGAAGAGGTTATGGAGAAATAGAATAAATGTGATATTATTTGGATAATTATTTATTCTTTAGTACATTTGCAGAAAACTTAAAAGAAATATTATTATGATGAAACATTTATTATTCCTTTTTATGTCAACGTTGTTTGTACCCGTATTGGCGCAGCAATATCATCCCATATTAGAGGATGGAAAATCGTGGCATTATACTAACTATGATAATATGGGCGAGAACCCATACGAATACTCCTATGCGCTACATGGAGACACGGTAATAGATGGACAGCGATATGCGGCATATCGCAATGAAAGAGGAAATGCGTCATCTTTATTCCGCGAGGAAGGTGGCAAGGTGTATGTGTACAGTCTTTATTACAAGAAGGAGCGTTTGCTCTATGACTTCACTCTGTCGGAGGGTGACTTGTTCAATTCTGATGGGAATGGGAATGGGTTGCTCGTTGCATCCGTAGATACTGTAAGGGTGTTCGGCTCTCCCCGCAAGTGTCTCCACCTCTGTTTAAAGTGGCAATATGGAAATGGCATGGAAGGCATCGACTATGACAACCCTGTAGTTTGGGTGGAAGGCATGGGCAGCGACCGTGGTTTGCTCAATACGTATCCTATCGCACCTAACGATTATGAATACCTTAATTACATAGAGATGCCCGATGGCAGAAAGTATGATTTCACTCAGATAGGGGAACAGGTGAAGTTTGTAGAAGAAGGGAAGGTGTGGACTTACTTCAGGACAGATCCTCCAGCTTATATGCACTTCTTTTCCCTTTTCATTCAGGGAGACACTATCATGGGTGGAAAGGAATGCAAGAAGCTATATGGCGACCATTATGACTATCACGTGCCCTACGAACCCATTTGTTTCTTGGGTGGACTGTATGAGGAAGAGGGGAAAGTGTATCTGGTTGATAATGTTTACAACACCACAGACCAATGGGTTCACGAACTGTTATATGACTTCTCCCATCAGGTTGGCGATACTTTCACGGTTGACAATGAGAGATACCACTTGAAATTGGTGGAGATTCGTGAGGGTGAAGATCATCATGGCAGGGATTACAAGGCGCATGTCCTTCAATGGGACAGCGACCGTGACGGATGGAACTGGGGATATAAATATGTCACATGGATAGAGGGCATCGGTTCTACCTACCAGGACTTATTCGAAGTATGCCCCACCATGGGGAAAAATGGTTTCCTGACATCCGTGACCTTGAACGGCGATACCTTATATTCAAGAGACTTACCTGAAGTCTTCAAGGAAATGTTAGGTGTCAAACATGTGACAACAGATGAATCCCAACTGTCAGACAAGAAATACGATGTCTCTGGGCGACAGATAAAAGAAGCGAGAAAGGGACAGATCATGATTAGTGACGGGAAGAAGTTTATTGCTCGATAAAAAAATTATTGTAAAATCAAAACGCCTATCATCATGTCAAGAACATTCATATTCATATTGCTTATGCTTCTTCCCCTCACGTCCCGTTCGCAAACGGTGGAGTGGGACGGAGTAGTCTATGAGATAGACACCACAATCGGCGAGGCTAAGGTCGTCAAGGTAACTAATATTACACAAAAGGAATACCCCATCCAAGAGTCATTTGTATTGGGCGGCCATACATATCCCGTAACCAGTATTGGTGCGGAAGTTTTCAAAGATTGCTGGAATATGGAATCTTTGGCCATACCGAAATACGTGGTGAACATAGGATTGCCGATGTTTCCATATACTTTGGAAAACCCACATAGGTTGCTGTCTTCCATAGAGGTAGATCCAGACAACCCCAAATACGATTCTCGCAATGGTTGCAACGCCTTGATTGAGACTGGCACTAACACTCTGCTGGCTGGCTGTAGCAAAACCGTAATCCCAAACACCGCGACCACCATCGCTAAACATGCCTTTACTGGCCTTAAAGAGTTGAAGTCTCTTTCCTTGCCCAATTCCATTACTAAAATTGAGGATTATGCGTTCACTTACACTTTTTACCTTAGGGATGTAAAATTTTCTGACTCCTTGACGTTTATTGGAGATTACGCCTTTTATCGCAGTGGTCTGAATACCATCGAGTTGCCCAATACCTTGAAGCATATTGGTGATTTTGCATTCTGTTTTTGTGGTAAATCTTTAACCCTGCCTGATTCCATGGATTACATAGGAAAAGGTGCTTTTTCCAGTACCTATATATCTTCGGCAGAATTTCCTCGTCGTGTGAAATCTATCAGGGAATGGACTTTTTATAAGTGCAATCTTCTGACATCCGTGACCGTACCCGAGACAGTGGACTCGATAGACGAGGGTGCTTTTATGGGCAGCGAGAGATTGTCCGATGTAACTATTCTGGGTTCTTCATTGCAGAGCATAGGCAAGTCTGCGTTCAAGGATTGCAAGAGCCTTTCAAGCATCAATATCCCCAATTCAGTCACTGAAATCTGCGATTCGGCGTTCCTGCGGTGCATGAACTTGTCCTATGTCAACATTCCCCCAACGTTGTCCTTCCTCGGTAGCGCATTCAAGGGTTCTCACATTAGTAGTGTGAACCTTCCGCCCAATTTGACGGAAATCCGTGACGAGACTTTCAGCTTTACCAGTTTGGAATCAGTAATCATTCCCAACTCAGTAAAGCGTATAGGTAAATCCGCTTTCGCCTACTGTTGGAAATTAAGCTCCATAGAATTTACAGATGGTTTGGAATCCATCGGGGATTATGCCTTTGCCAATAACAGCAGGTTGACGAGCGTCATCCTTCCCAATTCGTTGAAGACAATCGGATATAGGGCATTTTCCAATGATGAAGATTCTCACCGCATCCTAAAAACCGTAGTGATACCTGCCGGGGTAGAGGAGATAGGCTCAGGTGCCTTTTCCCATATAAACCGTTGGCACTATTCATCAATGGTTGATGACTTGAATGACATCCATTGCCATATTGTAACTCCCATCGATTGTTATTCTATAGTCAATAAGGTGTCCGAGAAGACGCTGCATGTCCCTGCCCAATCAGTGGTGTTGTACCGCAACCATAGTTATTGGGCCAAGTTCAAGGAAATCGTACCCTTGACAGACGAGGAGACTGGCATTAGTCCAACTACGGTGAGAGAACCCGATGACGGCATTCACTATTCCCTCTCTGGCTCCCGCATATCTCCCGAAAGCAAAGGTATCCACTTGGTGAGGTATGAAGATGGGACGGTAAGGAAAGTTATATGCAAGTAGCATTACATTTTGAATGCTGCAAACCATTGCTTTAGACCATGTAAACCATTGCTTTGTTTGCTACAAGCCATTGTTCTGTAATGTACAGATCAATGGCTTGTAGCATAGAAACCTATGTTTTCCAACCTAAGGGCCAACTTTGACTGACTTACCAGCTATTATGCAGCGTATTACTTTACGACTATTAATAAATTTTTTAGGAGAGGTTATAAAGGTGGAAAAATAAATCACAAAGGTGGAAAATTATGCATTATTATCTTTTTGACACAAAAACAACCCAAGATTACATAATTTTACCCGATGAATTCACCTCGTATATATAATTTTGCGTTCAGAAAACAATCTAAACAAAAGCCAACAAGTAGAAACGATTTTCAAAACAAAATACAAACATCTACAAATCAAATCAAAAATGAAACAGAAACTATTCGGTATTATAACTATTCTCGTGGCATTGACATTACTCAGTGCCACACCTGGAAAGGTTCACACACTCGGAGATTCAACGATGGCTCCTTATGATGAAGCTGCTACAGTAACTCGTGGATGGGGAATGTATTTCGGACAATTCCTTACAAACGGATGGACTTCCATCAACTACGCAAGAGGTGGCAGAGATACTTATGGAGGTTACAACGAACTATGGCAAACGGCAAAAAGGCAGGTGAAAGCAGGTGACTACGTCATTATCCAGTTTGCACACAACGATGAGAAGAACGACGGAATGGATGGTTATGCGTTGCAAGCGTATTACAATAGTATCGGAAACACGAATGCCGCAGCTGCCGTTGACCTTCGCGGAACTGTTCCTTCCACTACCTATAAGCAAAATTTATCCAAAATCGTAGATGAAGTAGAGGCACTCGGTGCACATCCGTTGCTTGTAGCTCCTGTTTGTCGTAGTTATTTCGCTGATTCAACGATTCGCCGAAACGGCAAGCACGACTTGGGCGACAAATTCTCCATTCTCACCGAAACAGGCATCAAGGTGAATCAAAGCGTACCTGCCAATGACCATACGATGGATTATCCTTATCACATGCAACAATTGGCGATTGAAAGAAATATCCCTTTTATCGACTTAACTACTGCTACGGCTGAGTTGTATGAGAGATATGGAGACACAAAGTGCCACGAATATTTATTTGATGGGGAAGGTTCCACCCACTTCAACAGCACAGGTGCTTTGCTTGTTGCTCGTAAATGTGCGGAATTGATGAAAGCGCAAGGAATACTTTCCGACAACATTGTCTTACCTACCGACCTTTCCATCAATCCTTCTGAAGCGGACTTGGGCGAGGCTTATAAGGGGCAGACATTACAAAAAGAGTTTACCTTAAACGGTTTTGGATTATCTCCTGAAGAAGGAACCGTAAGCATGGAAGCAAGTGAAGGAGTCTCTTTGTCATTTGATAAGAAAGAATGGCAAAGTCAATTGACCTCTTCTTATACCGCTTCCACACTTGTCAAGACCTTTTATGCTCAACTGACTCTTTCCAAGAATGGGGTGACGGAAGGCACTATTACCGTCAAGCAAGGCGACAAGAGTATCATTGTTCCCATCAAGGCCACGGCTATAGTATTGGAGGGAGGTACGGAAGTAAATGCCTATTGGCGGTTAGAGAAAAACGATGGTTATGAGTTGACGGGTCCAGCAGAAGTCATTCCCGAATCTTGGACAGGCATGTATGTACAGCGATATTCCAATCCCAACGCTAATACCGTATGGCCTGATTGGACAGGATATGATGCCACTCGAAAGACACAACGTAATCTGCTCATCGGTGATGCTTGGCCTGCAAACGAGATTGACGACAACCCGCAACGTTATATCCAATGGGGAATTAAGCCTGCCAATGGTATGACATTGACCATTGATGAAATTAGCCTCTTCGTCTGTGGGTGTGGAGGCAACGGAATGTGCTCACACATCTATTATTCCACAGACAACTTTGAGACTCGCACTACCATTTTTGAGATGAAGAAGATGCCAGCAAACAACATGCAATATGTGGAGACTAAGCCTGTCATTAAACTCGAAGAAGGACAAGAACTGCTCGTGCGCGTCTATCCTTGGTACAATGGAGCAGCCACGGGTAAGACCATCTGTCTCTCAGACTTGCGCATTCACGGAATGGCGACTGATGCCGCGAATACCCCCGAAGGTATATTGGGTGATGTCAATGGAGACGAACTGGTGAATATCTCGGATGTCGTACTATTAGTTGAGTATATCCTTAATGTGGACAACCCATCGTTTATCAAGGACAATGCTGATATCAATCGCGATAATACCATCAACATTTCTGATGTAACCCAATTGGTGAACATCATATTGGAAAGCGATTAACATAATTTGCTACACATTTAATATTTTAAATTTATAACATCATGCAAAACAAATCTATTATTTCAAAATTCATTCTTGCATTGTTTGCACTCTTTCCAACCTTCGTATTGGCTCAAGAGAGTACACAATTAGCAAAATGGACCTTCGATACGGGTTATACCGTAGCGGATGGTGTCTACACACCTAACTCCGACAGTTGGGCAGAAGTGAAAACTCAGTGGTTCAATAATGGACAACCCATCATTGTGGCAAACGAAGCCGTGGGCAATGCAGCCGACTACACAATTACTGGCAAGACTGCTCGCTATTGGGCTATCACCACTGGTTACAACAATCAGGTATTCCGTATCGTGAATGATACTGAGGCTAATGCTATTACCGATTACACTGACCCCTCGCAGCACAACAATTACTACGAGGTGAGATTCCCCACTACAGGTTATAAGGATGTAACCGTTGATTTCGCATGTGCATGGGGTAAGAACGAGGTTGCTACACTTGAGGCAGTCGTATCTACCGATGGTGGACAGACATGGTTCGATGCAGGTACATTCGAGACGATGGGCAACTGGTGGCTCTATAAAGACAATACGGTACAAATCTCTGCCGCAAACAAGGAGATGGTTATCTTACGTCTCATTGCAGGCAACGGCTTTTCCTCGAATTGGAATCTCAATTATATGAAGATAAATGCCGTTGAGGCTGGTTCTCCCGTTAGCGAGACTGTCAACGAACAAGACTTCACGTTAACTTGGCCATTGAAAGAAGGTGCTAATAGTGCTACAACAGCCCAAGCCATCAAAGAAGATGTGTTTAGTGTGGCAGAAATGACCGTAGGTGACAATCTCATTATGAATGGCACACGCACAGACGGTGGCATATTGGAAACGATGTTCCAGCCCACAGAGCAGGCTGGTTCTCAAGAGGATGTCAATGCCATCACATTCACCATGAAACCTAAGAAAGGTCTCAGTGTTACTCCGAAGTCGTTTGCTTTCCATGCCAGTCGCGTAGGAACCAACGGCGGAAACTTTGATGTCGTTGCCTTCAGCGGAGGTCAGCGTTACGAAATCGCCACTAACGAGCGTCCCGCTTTGGTGAAAGAGAGTCCTTACTACACCGCGTATAATTATGACTTGACTTCTATCCCAACCACCGATGATATCCTTGAGGTAAAGATTTACATCCGTGGATTGGCTACAAACAAGCAGTATGCCTACAGCGACGTTGTGTTTATGGCCGACGTGGAAGGTGTCATTGAGGCTGTATCGTCATACACGCTCAACGTGAGTCAGGGTACTGAAGGTGCAGGGAAGATAACGATTAATCCCGCAGGTAATGAGTTTGACGAGGGTACAAGCATCACCGTCTCTGCTACTGAGAACTTTGGCTATCACTTTGCAGCATGGGTTGATGAGGAAGGCGAGACCGTTTCAACGGAGAATCCATATAGTTTCGATATTAGTAAAAACACCACCCTTATCGCTACTTACACGAAGAAAAATGTCTTCGCATTGAATCTCACCCGTTCGGAAGGTGTGAATGACAATCTCGTGCAGTATTCACCTATAGGTAATGTCGTAGATGGCGTACACTATTACGAGGAAGGAACCGACGTGAAACTAACGGCCATCAATAATCGCATCCTTACATTCACGGGTTGGAAAGGCGACGCACAAGGTACAAGTCAAGAATGTGAGTTGAAGATGACTGGTGAAAAGAATGTTACCGCTAACTTCTCTGCTGCCGACTACATCGTGGGTTGGGACCTCTATTACGATCAGCCTTCACGCGACCGTGCAGCTGACTATAAGGCAGAGAGTGACAATGCTGGAATGTTGACTGTTCGCCAGGCAGATGGTACCACCAGCAGTTGGCTAACACGTGGCATTGGTAACGGACAGGAAAACGGTAAGTTTGCTGCCCGCATCTGGAAGTATCTCTCAGAGGAATGGTATTGGGAAATATCATTCTCATCGAAAGGCTATGAGAACTTGATTATCAGCAGTTGCTTAGGTGATGACTATAACACATATTCTATTAATAACGTACAATACTCCATCGATGGTGAGAATTACACCACCATCGGAACATTCAACCCACCTTCACGCGGATGGGATGGTCCGAAGGAGTTTGCATTGCCCGAGGATGCCAATGACCAACAACGCGTATGGATTCGTTGGATGCCTGACCGTACCAGTGATAAGATTGGTGTATCCAGCGACTACGATGGTACTTCCATCGCCGAGATTTTCGTGTTGGCCGATCAATTAGGTGGCACAGAGCAAACTGCCACACTCGTGAGCAGCACCCCTGCAGATGGTGATGAAGACGTGAGTGCCAATGGTAGCATTATCCTTACCTTTGATAATAAGATTAAGGCAGGACAAGGCTTCGCAACTCTCGATGGAGAGGAGATTGCACCGATTATCTCTGGCAAGAGTGCCATCTTCCGTTACGGTGGTCTGAAGTATGGAACGCAATACACCTTCACTATGCCTGAGGGCGTACTCGTAAGCCGTAGTGGAAATGCTGTAGCAAGCACAACCATCACTTTCACCACCATGGAACGTCAACAACCAGAGATTCGTCTCTATGATGCAGTGGTCGATGCTGGAGCGAATGGAACTACCGAGATTTCTGGCATTCCTGTGTACCAAACCGTACAGGCTGCTATTGATGCTGCTCCCACTGGTGCTGCCAAACCTTGGCTCATCTTCATCAAGAACGGTCGTTACAACGAACATGTTGATATGCCTGCCAACAAGCCTAATTTGCACCTCATCGGTCAGGAACGCGATAAGGCAGTCATCCTTGACAACCGCCTGAGTGGAGGCAATAACGCCTACCCAGTAGATCCTGGTGCAACAGTTGTTGTGAAAGGTGCCGATGCTTTCTTCGAGAACCTCACTATTGAGAATAGCTATGGTTACGAGCAATTGGCTGGTCCGCAAGCACTCGCTTTGAATACTCAAGCAGACCGTGTGGCACTTAATAATGTGGCACTGCTTAGCTATCAAGACACATGGATTACTGCCTCTACTCAGAAAAATCGCCATTACATCAAGAACTCGCTTATCGAGGGTGCTGTTGATTTCATCTACAATGGAGGCGATGTTTATCTCGATGGCGATACATTGCAAATCAATCGTCCGTCAGGTGGTTATATCGTAGCACCACGCCACACCGCAGATACAAAGTGGGGCTATGTATTTATGAACAACATCATTCGTCCGCGTCCAGGTATTAACGTCACCGACATTTGGCTCGGTCGTCCTTGGCACGATGAGCCCAAAACCGTGTTCATCAACACGCAGACCTTCATCAATATCCCCGCCAAAGGTTGGTACAACACCATGGGTGGATTACCTGCTCTTTGGGCAGACTACAACACCGTGGATGCTAATGGCAACCCTGTTGACCTTTCACAACGTGAAACCTACTATTACTATATCGATAGTAATACAGGCGAGCGGGTTGAGAAGTTCAACGTGAAGAATTACCTCACCGACGAGGAGGCTGCTCAATATACCATCAAGAATGTGATGAGTGGTGATGATAACTGGCAACCAGATTTGAAGTGTGAGGCTTGTGATGCTCCAGAAGTAAAGATTAATAATGGAAAACTCGTTTGGAATGCTGTTCCGTACGCCATCTGTTACGTGATAACCAAAGATGGAGAAGTGATTGGATTCACCACTGAGACAACCTATGACTATGTGGAAGGTGCTGAATACAAAATTCAAGCTGTCAATGAGTATGGTGGATTGAGTAAAGCACTCGAACCAACTGTTGCCGATGCAAGCATCACATTGTCTGATACCGACACCGAGGCTCCTGCTGCTGGCACATATGCAACCGTTACTTACGAGCGCACGTTGTTTAGCGGATTGAATACGTTGGTATTGCCCTTCGAGACCACGAAGGATGAGATTGGCGCCGCACACGTTCTCAATTATACAGGAACTACAGAGGAAAACGGAACCATTACCTTGAATTTCGTAGAGGTGGATCAATTAGAGTCCAATATTCCTTATGCTATTATCATTGAGGGTAATGACATTGATCTCCCAGTATTTGAGAATAAGACGATAGTTGAACCTAATGAATTGACCGTAGCTGACGAGAACGGACAATACGATTTCGTAGGAACGTATGTAGACTTGGGTAAGAATAATGCCATTGTGATGGAAGGCGACTACATCGCAGGTGTCAAGGCATTTAAGAAAGCTTCTGGTGGAAACCGTATTGCTGCTTATCGTGCATATTTGAAACATCTGACAGATTCTGGTGCTAAACTTGTATTCAACTTTGGCGGTATAAACATTGACAATGACCTTGTTAGTGAGGATGGTGGCTTTACTGATGGCATCAACCAAACTACCGTTGACTCTGCCAATGGAAACATTTACAACTTGCAAGGTATGCGTACTAAGAAAGCTACGAAGGGAGTATATATCCAGAATGGTAAAAAGATAATCGTTAAGTAATCTACTTAGAGATAAACAATTCAAGGAGGGTGTCTCCAAATGAAAAAAACATTTTGAAAATATAACGAATTAGAACTATCAAAAAGAAAAAGCCATTTCAAGACTCATTATTGAGTAAGGAAATGGCTTTTCTTTGCCTTTTTGGAGGAGTTAACTTACGGATTAAAAGTCGTCAATTTTTAAGAGTGGCACGAAACCACAACCAAGCATAGCAACAACTTTATTATGATACAAATTTTAAATTATAAATTATAAATTATAATGTATTTACTTTACGCCCATAAATATATATTAGGAGTAGCAAAACTATACGTTATGAACGTCAAGAAACACTTTTTCGAAGATGAGAGTGAATAGACATAAAAATAGTTCCTCAAAATATGAACTATTCGTTTTTTTATACATATGGAGAAGATGATTTTTCAAAAACATAATCTCGTAATTCAGTTATATTGAACTTATATTCCTGTTCGCTGACATAATCGGTAAACCATAGCAACAATTGACTCCCATCGAATTCTATATTATCCAAATGCCAAATATCTTTACCATTTACAATATAGAAATGTTCATTATTCATAGGAAGAAACATACCTTTAATTTCTGATGGAAGAATGTAGGTTTCAATATTATTTTCTATTGCCCAGACCTTGTAATATGCTGACGTTTTTGATTCTTTGTTTTCACGATAAGAGTCTATCATTTGGTACAATTTATCATCAGTTCCTTTGATAAAATCTCCTAATGAGCACACCCCTGCATAGTATGGATAAGTCAATCGATATTTTACAGTATGTGATGGATAGCGCACATAGAAAACCCCTTTAGAAAGAACACTCCGTTCATATTTAATATGACTTGCATGAATATCTATCACTTCGCCACTACCATATATTTTGCTATTCATTTTTATTCCTACACGAAAATTTGAAGGAATGTTGGAATAAGTTAGTGGATTCCATGTTATTCCCTCCTCATGTTCGTTACGAATCTTATCTACATCTTGCAGCAAATTGATAAAAGATGGCCTAAGAAATCTAGACGTTTTTCCAAATTGTATTCTATATGAATCTTCGTCCTGATTGTAATATAAAACTTTTCCAACGCCAAAGACTTTGTGTTTTACTATGTCGCCAGCATTTAGAGAAGTTACAGGTCTCGGATTTATTTCTTCCTCAAGTCTACTAACCAACATCTTCGTCCCTTCACTCAGTTCAAGCGGTAAATCTCCTTCTACGCTTATCAATTCATCTGCAATTTCTCCAATGAACCTTGATGGGTATTTATCACATTTTGTCACAGCATTATAGCCTTCAGATTCCGTTAAAAAGAGTCCCTTTTTCGCACGAGTTATTGCTACATACATGAGCCTGCGTTCTTCTTCCAACGCATTCTCTTTCCTTTCCCTAACTGATCTATGACTTGGGAATATTCCTTCTGTCAAGCCACATATAAAGACAAAAGGAAATTCCAATCCTTTTGCTTGATGTATGGTCATCAGTTTTGCTGTTTGTCCTTCATTTTTATAATCCGCATTTGTATATAGGGCTATGTCTTGTAAGTAAGTCTCAAGAGACACATCATCATCTCTGTTTAATTGTTCATAATATTTTATTGAGTTTAGCAACTCTTCAAGATTCTCAAGCCTATCTTCATCTGAATCAGTCCGCAACATTTCCATGTATCCACTATGATTCAATAGGTAATCCAACAGGTCGGATATGGTATAATTCTTCTTCGCAAAATCTGCTTCATCTACTAATTGGACGAAACTTCTTATTGCTTCATTATCCGAGTCAGCCGCAAACATTTTTAGCGCATTATATAGACTTACATTTTTTTTGTTAGAAATAGCAAGAACCTTTTCCATTGCAACCTTTCCAAATCTTCTAGATGGCACATTAACTACCCTTCTTAATGACAGCTCATCTTTATTGGCAACTAATTTCAAGTATGCTAAGGCATCTTTTATTTCTTTTCTTTCAAAAAAACGAATTCCGCCCCATACGACATATTTGATTTGCTTCTTCAGAAGAGCCTGTTCTATACTTCGAGACAAATATGAAGCTCGATATAATATTGCACAATCTGAAAATTCAAAGCCAGATTCCTTTATTCTTAGAATCTGTTTTGCAATCCATTCACTTTCATCTACGTCGTTCTTACCATGATAATGAATAACTATATTACCCTTCTCCTTATTTGTAACAAGGTTCTTTTCAATCCTTTTCTTATTATTTTTGATTACGGAATTTGCAACATCCAATATGTTTGGCGTTGAACGATAATTCATATCAAGAATAATATCGGTATCAGGTTTGAATTCTATAAATAGATTTGGATTTGCACCACGCCATTCATAAATCGCTTGGTCTGGATCCCCTACAACAAATAGATTGTTATATATGGCAGATAAAGTGTTTATAATGTTCCAATTGGTTCCATTAAAATCCTGAGCTTCGTCAACCATAATGTAGTTTAACTTCTCTTGCCAATATAATTTTGCATCTTCATAATGTTCCAATATATGAATGGTAAATAATATTAGGTCATTGAAATCTAATGAAAAATTTTTCAGTTGAAGTTGCAAATATCGCTCCGTTTCGTCATCTCCTTCATTTACAGATTGGGGTAACATATACTTTTCAATATAAGAAGGTTCTTGACTGTTTCTTTTGTATAAGGAAATACCATTTAGAAACTGTTTTACTGTTATTTGAGTTGTATTAATATTGAACTCTTCCATAACCTGCTTTGCCAAATCCTTTGTGTCTTCCTCGTCCAAAATGGAGAAGTTCTGAGGGAATCCCAACCTAAATATCTCTTTTCGGAGAAATTTAACACAAAAGCCATGTATAGTGCATACAAAGTCATTAACATTCCCGCTATTTACCATGTTGGCTATTCTTTTCTTCATTTCATTAGCCGCTTTATTGGTAAATGTGACGCAAAGAATGTTAGATGGACTAATCCCCAGTACGTTGACTAAATAAGCATAGCGATGTGTGAGAACACGTGTTTTGCCAGAGCCAGCACCAGCAGTTACACGAACTGTACCTTCCGTTGCAACAACTGCTTCTCTTTGTTTTATGTTTAGTTTATCAAAAATGTCCACCATAATAGTTTGTACTTAGCATTTTATGGTGCAAAATTACTGAAAAAAAGGCAGACTATAATGATTTGAAAATGAAGAAATATGAAAAATCAAGATTTCTTAGACCAAACTGATACATAATTGAGAATAATTCGTTACTGATTTGCAATCAGGAATCATTAGTTGAAAAAAGAGCCACAGTTTTTCGCTTTACCTGTAAATACACCAACAAAATAATCGAAGTGTGACAAACGAAGGCTGTCTGCCCATTCCCTATAGTGGCTTGGTCATTGACGGTATTCGACAGAGTATCGCATGGTTTGGTCCCCTGTAGGTGAATTGTTGTTTGTCAAGAGTGCATCGCGCGGCTTTTTCAAAAGAAAGCCATGGTTTCCTATCTAATGGGTAGAAAAAAAAGCAGTCTTTACGTTGACTGCTTTTTGTTGAGGTACCTAGCAGAGTCGAACTGCTCTACACGGTTTTGCAGACCGTTACCTAACCGATCGGCCAAGGTACCTTTTTTGATTTCGGATGCAAAGGTATAACAATTATTTGTGAATACCAAACAAATTGCCTAATTTTTCTTTGGACAATGTTTATTTTGTTTCGTTTTCAGTTCTTTCAGTGCACAACCATCGCATCCGTAACAAGGATTTTGGGCACTCTTCACGGTTTGGTATATGCTCATGATAGCATAACCGATGGAGAGTGCCACAAAAATATATGTCAATATAAGTTGAACCATGAATGCATTAATATGCGAACAAAGGATAGTTGGCCATGATGTCGTTTACACGCTTGCGAACGCTTGCGATGACGTTTTCATCTTCTGGCGCATTCAAAACTTCCTCAATAAACGCAGCGATTTGCACCATCAAGTCTTCCTTAGCACCACGAGTGGTGATAGCAGGAGTACCCAAACGAATACCTGATGTCTGGAATGCAGAACGAGAATCGAATGGAACCATATTCTTATTGACGGTAATGTCGGCAGCAACCAATGCGTTCTCAGCAACTTTACCTGTAAGGTCTGGATATTTTGAACGAAGGTCTACAAGCATAGAGTGGTTGTCTGTACCACCGCTAACGATAGTGAATCCACGCTTAATCAGTTCGTCAGCCAAAACCTTTGCGTTCTTTTGCACTTGTTTTGCCCATTCCTTGAATTCTGGTTGCAAAGCTTCTCCGAATGCTACAGCCTTTGCCGCAATGACATGTTCCAATGGACCACCTTGTTGTCCTGGGAATACGGCAGAGTTGAGCAATGCAGACATCATCTTTACCTGTCCTTTAGGCGTCTTCAAGCCCCAAGGATTCTCGAAGTCCTTACCCAACAAGATAATACCGCCGCGAGGTCCACGCAATGTCTTATGTGTGGTAGAGGTAACGATGTGAGCGTATTTTACGGGATTGTCAAGCAAACCAGCAGCAATAAGACCTGCGGGGTGAGCCATATCAATCATCAAAAGGGCACCTACCTTGTCGGCAATTTCGCGCATACGTTTGTAATCCCACTCACGACTATAAGCACTACCACCACCAATAATCAATTTGGGTTTGTGTTCCAATGCCAACTTCTCCATTTCGTCGTAGTCAACACGACCTGTTTCAGGATTCAAGTCATATCCGATGGCTTTGTACAATATACCACTCGTGTTCACGGAAGAACCATGAGAGAGGTGTCCACCATGAGCGAGATTGAGTCCGAGGAATGTATCGCCAGGTTTCAATACTGCGAGCAGCACGGCAGCATTTGCCTGAGCACCAGAGTGAGGTTGTACGTTGGCGTATTCAGCATCAAAGAGTTTGCAAACACGGTCGATAGCCAACTGCTCTACTTCGTCTACCACTTGGCAACCGCCATAATAGCGTTTCCCAGGATAGCCTTCGGCGTATTTGTTGGTTAAGTAACTTCCCATTGCTTCCATCACTTGGTCGCTTACGAAGTTTTCACTGGCAATCAATTCAATGCCTTTCAATTGGCGTTGATGTTCTTTCTCGATTAACTCAAAAATTTGGTTGTCTCTTTTCATTTTATGTTTAATTTGAATAATGCTTTCTTTGTGAGAATAATTTGAAGTTGCAAAGTTACGAATATTATTTGAAATGTCAACAAAGTGGAACGATTAAATCAGTTCCACTTTGTTGATATCTTGTTCTTTGTCGCAATAATGGCATTTACAAACGCCATGTTCCTTGTCTACGACGCGGAAAACCGTTTGCATAGGTTCGTTGTTGGTGATACATACGGGATTGTTGCATCTGATGATTCCCCGTAGTTCATCAGGCGTGTCCACCGTTTTCTTCTCTACCACCTCATAGTCTTGTATGATGTTAAGAATGACCTTGGGAGCAACGACCGAAAGGCGAGAAATCTCGTCGTTGGTGAAGAACTTATCCGACACCTTGATGATTCCCTTCTTTCCCACTTTCGTAGAGGCGAAGTTGATACCGATAGTCACTTCGGTCTTGATGTCGAAAAGTCCGAGCAGGGAAGCTACGTGATAGGTCTTTTCTGCTGGAATATGGTCAATAACCGTACCGTTCTTAATGGCGGCAACCAGTCTTTCTGTCTTCTTTTCCATGTATTTATTCTATGGTTTTTTACAAAGTTATGCTTTATGCTTCCTAAATATATCGTTTAGCAGGCGTAAACATATCGTTTAGGCGAGCTAAATATATCATTTAATAATGGTCTTGTCAGCCTTCACGTCGTCGATGGTGATTCCAAGAACATAGCAGAAGAGCGCTTCACGAGCATACAAGCCGTTTTGTGCCTGTTGGATATAATATGCATGAGGGTTGTCGTCAACGTCGTAAGCGATTTCATTCACGCGTGGCAGCGGGTGTAGAATGCGCATATTGGGCTTCACGTTGCCCAACATGTCGTTGTGGAGGATATAGACATTCTTCACTCGTTCGTATTCCATCAAGTCGGAGAATCTTTCCTTCTGTACGCGCGTCATATAGATGATGTCAGCATCGGCAATCACCTTGTCGTTGAATGCCGTATGCTCCTGATATTTGATGTCGTGCTCCTTGCAATAGAGTTTGTATTCGTTGGGCATTGCCAATTCCTTGGGCGCAATGAAATGGAACGTGGGATTGAAGTGTCTCATGGCGGTAATCAATGAGTGTACGGTTCTTCCGTATTTCAAGTCGCCCACCAAGTAGATGTTCAAGTTTTCCAAAGTACCTTGCGTCTTGTAGATGGAATACAAGTCCAATAAGCATTGAGAAGGATGTTCATGCGAGCCGTCGCCTGCATTGATGATAGGGACGGGAGCCACTTCGCTGGCATATTGTGCGGCGCCCTCGATGAAATGCCTCATCGCAATCACGTCGGCATAATTAGAAACCATGAGAATGGTGTCTTTGAGTGTCTCTCCCTTGCTTACGCTTGAAGCCTTTGCATCTGAAAAGCCGATGACGCGAGCTCCAAGACGGTTGGCTGCTGTTTCAAAACTGAGTCGGGTACGTGTAGATGGTTCGTAGAACAATGTTGCCACAACCTTTCCTTTGAGTATTTCCCTGTTGGGATGTTTTTCAAATTCTTGGATTAAACTGATAAGGTACAAAATCCGCTCCTTGGAGAGGTCAGCAATTGTTACAAAATTATGTTTTTCCATTTTCTTTTGGATAACGGTTGTAAATTCGAGTGCTAAGTTACTGATATTTTTCTGAATAATGATGATATTTTAAAAGAAAATTGTAATTTTGCAGATATTTTTGATAAAGACAACATGAGAAAAGCATTTATACGTTTTTTGTGGGGAGCTTTGGCGGTAGGAATCATCGCTACTGTCATAGGATTTTTTGGTATTTGGTTTGGCTTTATTGGGTATATGCCAGGTTTGGACGACCTGCAGAATCCAATCAACCGTTCCGCTTCCCAAATCTATTCATCTGACGGACAGGTGATGGGTACATACAACTTTGACCGAGAGAATCGTATTTGTGTGTCATACAACAATCTTTCGCCTCATTTGGTGCGTGCTTTGGTGTCTACGGAGGACGAACGTTTCTACATGCATTCAGGTATTGACTTCAAGGCGCTTGGCCGTGCTATCATCAAACGTGGTATCTTAGGTAGGGAAAACGCAGGTGGTGGTTCTACGATAACCCAACAGTTGGCGAAGCAACTTTATTCTGAGAAAGCGCATAGCAAGTTGGAACGTTTGTTGCAAAAGCCCATTGAGTGGGTGATTGCCATTAAGTTGGAACGATATTATACCAAGGAAGAAATCATCGCCCATTACTTAAACTACTTTGATTTCTTGCACAATGCCGTAGGAATCAAGACGGCCGCAAAGACTTATTTCAATAAGGAACCGAGTCAATTGACGTTGGTAGAGTCGGCCACGTTGGTGGGATTGTGTAAGAATCCATCCCTCTATAATCCCGTTCGCTATCCCGACCGTAGCAAGGAGCGCCGTAACGTGGTGCTTGCGCAGATGCTGAAGTCTGGTCATCTTACCAAACAGGAATATGAGGAAGCTTGCAACGAACCATTGAAGTTGGATTTCCATCGTACAGACCATAAGGACGGTACGGCTCCATACTTCAGGGAATTCTTGCGTCAGTACATGATGGCAAAGAAACCCGATAAGTCTACTTATCCCAGTTGGAAGAAGAATCAATATGTCATTGACTCTATCGCTTGGGTTACCGACCCGCTCTATGGCTGGTGTAACAAGAACTTTAAGAAAGGTGGCGGCAACTATAATGTATATACCGATGGATTGAAGATTTACACTACTATCGATACGCGTATGCAAAGATATGCTGAAGAGGCCGTTTACCAACATGTAGCCAAGTATCTCCAACCCATATTCTTTGCCTCAAACAAGTCTAAGAAGAATGCGCCATTTACCAGTGACATCTCACAGGCACAAATCAATAGCATCATGAATCGTGCCATCAGGCAGAGCGAACGATATAGGGCCATGAAAGCGGGTGGTGCGAGTGAAATGGAAATCGAACACGCTTTCAACGCCAAGACACGAATGAGCGTGTTTACCTATAAGGGTGAGAAAGATACCACAATGACTCCCATGGATTCCATTCGTTATTACAAGTCGTTCCTTCGTTCTGGTTTCATGAGTATGGACCCCGTAAACGGACAAGTAAAGGCATACGTAGGAGGTCTCGACTTCACGCATTTCATGTACGACATGGTTACGGAAGGGCGTAGACAAGTTGGTTCTACCATCAAGCCATATCTGTATTCACTCGCCATGGAGAACGGATTCTCCCCATGCGACTTGGCACCAAACGTTCAGCGTACGTATATGGTAGCAGGAAAACCGTGGACACCTCGTAATGGAAGTAGAAGTCGCTATGGTGCCATGGTAACGTTGAAGTGGGGACTCGCTCAATCTAACAACTGGATTTCCGCTTACTTGATGAGTCGCTTGAATCCACAACAATTCGTGCAGATGTTGAATGACTACGGTATCAACAATCCCGATATTCACCCATCTATGTCGTTGTGTTTGGGACCATGCGAGGTATCGGTAGCAGAGATGGTGAGCGCCTATACCACGTTCGTGAATCACGGTATTCGCGTATCTCCTATGTTCGTGACGAAGATTGAAGATAGCGACGGCACGTTGATTACCCAATTCCAACCACGCATGAACGAAGTGATTAGTGCAGAGAGTGCCTATAAGATGCTTGTATTGTTGCAAGAGGTGGTGAATAGTGGAACTGCCCATCGTCTGCGTTTCAAGTATAATCTGGAAAATGAACTGGGTGGAAAGACTGGTACTACCAATAACAACTCTGATGCATGGTTTATGGGACTCACACCGCAACTCGTTACTGGTTGTTGGGTAGGTGGTGAAGACCGAGATATACACTTCAACTCTACCAGTATGGGACAGGGAGCGACAATGGCGTTGCCTATCTTTGCTATATATATTAAAAAGGTGTTGGCAGATAGGTCGTTGGGATATAATCCCAATGCTAAATTCGATATCCCTGAAGAGTTTGATCCATGCGCATCATCGAATGATGAAATGGATGAATTTGGTATTGACGAAGTATTTGAGTAAATGAAATATGCTATCATAGCTGCTGGTGAGGGTTCGAGACTATCCCAAGAGGGAGTGAATGAACCTAAACCATTGGTGAAAGTCAATGGAGAACATCTTATCGATAGGTTGATAAGAGTCTTCATGAGTCTCGATGCCGAAGAGATAGTGGTGATTTGCAACGATCTCACTACGCTTGTCAGCACTCATCTGGCTGAGATACAGGAAAAAGGATTGTATGGCAAACGTGTGCCGTTGCGCTATATCGTGAAGAGCACGCCGAGTTCCATGCATAGCTTTTACGAACTCAGTTCGTATTTGGAGGATTCGCCATTCGTGTTAACGACGGTAGACACCATCTTCCATGAAGAAGAGTTTGCCGCGTACGTCCAGGCTTTTCAACAACAAATAGGAAAGGTGGATGGATTGATGGGCGTTACGGATTACGTAGAGGATGAAAAGCCCTTATATGTAGGCACAGACGAGGCAATGAACGTAACTGGTTTCTTCGATGTAGACGAACATTGCAAGTATATCTCTGGTGGCATCTATGGCTTAACGCCCATTGCCGTGAAGACCTTGCATACCTGTATGGAAAGGGGAGAGAGCAGAATGCGAAACTTCCAACGTGGTTTGATACGCGATGGATTGAAGATAAAAGCCTATCCATTTAGCAAGATACTCGATATAGACCACGCTTCGGACATTATCGTAGCGAATGAATTTTTGAAAGGCAATATCATTGAAACAAAATAAAAATCACATATTGGCGGTTAGAAGGGATTGTAGTTTCTCTCCTAATTCCGTTGAAAAAGACAATGCCATCTTGCAAACGACTTGCGACTTGCTTGGCAAGGACATTCCCATCGTTGACGAGGCGCAATTGGATGAGTCGTTTGAGGCAGACGTCATTTTGTCGATGGCTCGCTTTCCAAGAACCATTCAATTGTTGAATCGTTTCGAGGAAAGAGGAAGCATGGTTGTCAATAGCGGAAAGGCTGTTGCTACTTGCGCCAAGAGTTGTCTGCAAACCGTGATGGAACTTCATCACATTCCGATGCCGCCATCGTCGGGAGAATATGGCTATTGGATTAAACGAGGAGACCAAACATCACAACAGGAAGATGACGTGGTTTATTGTGAGAATGAGGAAGCGTTGGAAAACGCCAAACTCGCTTTTGCCAAGAGAGACATTACGGATTATGTCGTTCAAGCTCATGTGAAGGGAGACATCATCAAGTTTTATGGCGTTGGTCATCATTTCTTTCGGTATTATTATCCCACCGATGACCAACTAACCAAGTTTTCTCATGAATTGGTGAATGGCAAGGCGCAACATTTCTCATTCGACGAATCGTATTTGATACACGAGGTACATCGTCTGGCAGACGTTGTCTCGTTGGATATATATGGAGGAGATGCGATTATTGACAAGGATGGTCGTATCTATATCATAGACTTTAATGATTGGCCGAGTTTTTCGAGATGCAGGGAAGATGCGGCGAAGGCGATAGCCAAACTTTTAAAAGATAAAATGAAATGAGTAAGTTTAAGGAATTGTTGCAACAATCGTTTAAGTCAAACGATACGGAAGAGTGGCTCGACGTGCATTTCACTCGTCCTATCGGCTTGGTCTTTGCGTTGTTGTGGAATAAACTTGGTATTCATCCCAATGTCATTACCGTCTTGTCTATCTTCTTAGGCATTGGCGCAGGCTATATGTTTTATTTTAGGGACTTGACTCACAACATCATGGGCGTGTTGTTCTTGATGTTCGCCAATTTCTGTGATAGTACAGATGGACAAATGGCAAGACTGACGGGGAAGAAGACTTTGATTGGTAGGATACTGGATGGTTTTTCTGGCGATATATGGTTTATCTGCATCTATGCGGCATTGGCTTTTAGATTGATGGACCAATACATACCATTCACGGATACGAAATGGGGAATGTGGGCTTGGCTCTTGATGGCCGTTGCCGGTATCTTATGCCACTCTCCACAAAGTTCGTTGAGCGACTATTATCGTCAGATACACTTGTTTTTCCTCAAGGGAAAGGAAAATAGCGAGTTGGATAACTCCCAACAACAACACGCTATCTATGAGGAGGAAAAGAAAAAGGGAAATCTCATTCCGCAATTGTTCTACTACAATTATGCCAAATATTGTAGGAGTCAAGAACGTAGGACACCTCAATTCCAATCCTTCTTCAAGGAATACCAAACCAAAGTGCGTCAGGGAATCAATCTTGATGCCATTAAGACTAAGTTCTTGGATGGTTCTCGTCCATTGATGCCCTTCACGAATATATTGACTTTCAATACCAGGGCGATTTGCCTTTACATTTCGTGTCTGATAGACAAACCGTGGATTTATCCTCTTTTCGAGATAACGGTGATGTACACATTATATATATATATGCATCGTCAGCATGAGAAATTGTGTCATTCGTTGTCAAAGGAGATGTCTTCAGATACATAGGAGAGAACGATATGTTAGATAAAGATATAAAAGGATTGATTTTCGACTTTGGCGGAACCATCGATACGGCTGGTTGCCATTGGGGAAAGTTCTTGTGGCATGCGTATCAACGGCAAGGTGTTCCCATCACGGAAGAAGACTTTCGCACGGCGTATGTCTATGGAGAACGTTTCTTGGGAAACAATGTCATTATCCAGCCTAACTTCACGCTTCGCAAGACACTTGAGGTGAAACTTCGAATAGAGATGGAACAATTGTGCATACATGATGTCTGGTGTGCCGATGATGAGGAATTCAAGGAAAAGCATCAAGCCGTGTTGAATGAAGTCTATGAACAAGTAAGGAAAATCATATCACATAGCAAGGAAGTATTGGAACAGTTGCGAAAGAAATATCCGATGGTATTGGTAACCAATTTCTATGGCAACATGAACCAAGTGCTTCAGGAGTTTGAACTTAACCATTTGTTTGACCAAGTGATAGAGTCGTCTGTCGTGAAGATACGGAAACCCAATCCTCGGATATTCGCTTTGGGTGTTGAGGCACTTGCGATGAAACCTCAAGAGATTATGGTTGTTGGTGATAGCTTTTATAAAGACATTGAGCCAGCCGTGAAGTTGGGTTGTCGGGCAGCATGGTTTAAAGGTGAAGGATGGGATGACAAGCAATATGATGAGCGTGTTCCCGATTTGATTATCAATGATTTGGCACAATTATTGTAAATTGTTAGAAATGAGATTAAGGGTATTATTGTTTTTTATATGTTGTGTTTCGGCATTCTCACTCCACGCCCAGATTCAGGGAGTTGTAACGGATGCGGCTACTGGTGATACGATTCTCTACCCAAGCGTATCGTATAAGGGAAACCACATCGCCGTGAGTGGAGATGCTAATGGACATTATTCGATAGAACGACATAATGGATGGTATCTTACTTATAGTGCGGTGGGCTATCAGTCGAAACGTATCAAGATTGGAACCAACATTCCCAATAGGTATAATGTTAAATTACAGCCAGATACAAAGCAACTTGCCGAAGTAGTGATTAAACAAAAGAAGGGAAAGTATTCAAGGAAAGACAATCCAGCGGTAGAATTGATGAAGCGAGTGATTGCCGCCAAGAAACGCACAGACTTACGTAATCACGATTTCTATCAATATAATAAATATCAGAAAATTACCCTGGCTTTTAATGACATTCAGGCTAACGACTTATTGGATAGCGGTTTCGTGGGGAAACGAAAATGGTTGATGGATCAAGTGGAACTTTGTCCGTATAATAACAGGTTGATTCTTCCCATCTCCGTTGATGAAACGGTTACCCAACATATCTATCGCAAAAGTCCTAAGAGCGAGAAAGATATTATCAAGGGACAAAACTCGACGGGTATCAATCATTTCTTACAAACGGGCGACATCTTGAATACTGTCTTGAAGGATGTTTTTACCGACATTGATATTTATGAAGACCAAGTTCGTTTGTTGCAATACCCCTTTACAAGTCCTATCGGTAAGGATGCGATTGCGTTTTATCGTTTCTATATTGAAGATACCGTTTACGTTGGACGCGACTTGTGTTATCATTTACAATTCATTCCCAACAACCAACAAGACTTTGGTTTCCGTGGAGAATTGTTTGTGTTGACGGATTCATCCTTACACGTCAAGCGTTGCAACCTCACCATTCCCATGCGTAGTGACGTGAATTTCGTGGATAACCTACAAGTAAAGCAAGAATATGAACGACTTGCCAATGGAGAATGGGCATTGTCAGTTGATGACATGATAGTTGAAATGTCGGTCAGCAAACTTATATCGAAAGCGATAGTTATCCGAACGACACGATTAAGTGACTATGCTTTCGATGAATTGCCGAAGATATTGTTCAGGGGAAAGACGAAGGAAAAGCGAGAGGCAAATGCCATGATGCGAGATGAGGCTTTTTGGAATCAATATCGTACCGTGGAATTGACGAAGAGCGAATCGTCGATGGACGCGTTTATTCATCGTATCGAACAATTAAAAGGTTTTAAGTATATCTTGTTTGGTGTCAAGGCATTGATAGAGAACTTTGTTGAGACGGGCGACGTAAACCATCCGAGCAAGGTTGATTTTGGACCTATGAATACGATCATGACGAGTAATTTTATTGATGGCATTCGTAATCGTATTAGTGCTCAGACAACCGCCAACTTAAATCCGCATTGGTTCCTTTCTGGTTATTTGGCAAGAGGATGGAGGAGTAAGAAGAATTATTATAAGGCAGAACTTACTTATTCTTTCAATAAGAAAGACTATTTGCCACGTGAGTTCCCCAAACGCACTATTACTTTCACCTCAACTTATGATATAACCTCACCATCCGATAAGTTTGTTCATACGGATAAGGATAATGTATTCACGGCTTTCAAATGGGCGAAAGTAGACAAGATGATGTTCTACAATCGTCAACAATTGTCGTTTGAACGTGAAGAGGAATGGGGATTTAAGACCACCGCTTCCTTGAAGACAGAAGAGAATGAGGCTTGTGCGGCATTGTTCTTCCATCCCTTGAATAGTGGATTGTCGATTCCTGATGTAAATGATGAAAACTTAAACAAGTATTTGCACAACGGAAAAATCCGCACCACGGAAGCACGTTTGGAATTCCAGATTGCTCCAGGAAGAACATATATCAATACCAAACAACGTCGAGTTCCCGTTAATCTCGATGCTCCCGTCTTTACCGTTGGCCATACAATCGGCTTGAAGAATTTCTTGGGCGGCGATTATAAGTTCAATTTTACGGAGTTATCTATCTACAAGCGTTTTTGGATGAAGTCGTGGGGAAAGATAGACGCCTTTGTCAAAGGTGGTATTCAATGGAATCAAGTACCTTATCCTTTGTTGATTATGCCTCCCGCCAACCTCTCTTATATCGTGGAAGACGAGTCGTTCTGTTTGGTTAACAATATGGAATTCCTCAACGACCGCTTTGCAAGTATTGATATATCTTGGGATATGAATGGCAAGATATTCAATAGAATACCCTTGCTTAAGAAATTGAAATGGCGCGAATATATCGGTGTGAAATGTTTTTGGGGGTCATTAACAGACAAAAACAATCCTTTCCTTGTACAAAATGCGAATAGTGATGTGTTGATGGCTTTCCCTAGTGGTTGTTATGTAATGGATTCCAAGAAACCATACGTAGAGGTGGTGGCAGGTATCCATAACATCTTCAAGTTGCTTCATATAGAATATGTGCGCCGATTGACTTACAATGAGTTACCGACTGCTCACAAGAGTGGTATACGTTTTATGATGCGAGTGACCTTTTAAATATATAAAGGAGAAAAATATGAGAAAAATCAAGAATCCATATCTCCGTCGTGAGGGATATAATTGTTTTGGGTGTTGTCCTGATAATCCTGTTGGATTACACATGGAGTTCTTCGAGGAAGGTGATGAAATCATTTCCTTTTGGCGACCGCAAGATTATTATCAAGGATGGGTTGGTATCATGCACGGTGGAATACTTGCCACGCTTATCGACGAGATTTGTGGATGGGTAGTAACGCGTAAGTTGCAAACCGCAGGAATGACTTCTAAACTTGAATTGAAATATTCTAAGTCGTTGAGTACGATGCATAACCAACTTACCATTCGTGCGAAAATCATTGCCATTCGAGGTGGTTGGGTTACGATAGGTGCCACTATTGAAAACGCTAACGGAGATATATGCGTGGAAGGTCAAGCTATTTATTATGCCTTTGACAAGGAAAAGGCAAAGGAAATGGGATTTGAGCATTGCGACGTGGAAGACGAACAGTTGTTGCCGATGTAAAATAGAGTAGGGTATTATATATGTATACCTTGTTTTAACATAATTATTGATAAATTTTTACCTCATATATAGGAATATCTCATTTTAATAGTATATTTGTAAAATATTTGTAAACAATTTGTTTCGAAAAACTATCAGATTATTAATTAAAAACATATACTGAAATGATGAAGAGAGTATTATTGTCAACGTTCTTGTTGATGGCATTTACGGTAGGTAGCTTTGCTCAACGAACCACCGACAAGCTGGATCGTGGATTGGTTGCCATCCCCGCCAATGGTAATGGCAATTACATCAGTTGGAGAATCTTTGGTGAAGAATACTATGACGTAGAGTACAATTTGTATTGTAACGGTACGAAACTGAATGAGACTCCGTTGAAGGTCTCTAATTACAACCATGTTACTGGTAATGCTTCAAGTCGTTATCAAGTAGCAGCCGTTGTTCGTGGCGTAGAACAGGAATTGAGCAAACCTGTTAGTCGTTGGGGCGACCAATACATACAATTTCCCGTAAAACCTATCTATTCTCGTAGGGGAACGAATATCACGAGAGACTATGTCATCAACGATATTGCCTTGGCTGATGTTGATGGTGATGGCGTTAGTGAATTCCTTGTTAAGAGAAATTATGGTCCTGATGGAAGTTCGGTGGCCAACGACTCCGCCTATAATCATATCGAATGCTACAATCTGAAAGGTGAGCGTTTATGGTATATCGACTTAGGTCCTAACATGGTGAGTGGTCCCGATGAGCAATACGATGCTGTTGGCTACGATTGGGATGGCGACGGAAAAGCAGAAGTGTTGATGCGTGGTGCTGATAACATGATTATCCATTATGCCGATGGTACGGTACAGAATATCGGTAACATGAATGTCAACACCCGTAATACGGTTAACCAAACGGCCAATATGACCTATACCAATACGGGAGCCGAGTATCTTCTTTATTTAGAAGGTGCAACAGGAAAACCTTATCCCATTGGCACGAACGGCGCACTTTGGATGTCTTATCCATTGCCACGTGGTGACGTAAATGATTGGGGAGATGGTTATGGACACCGTGCTACCAAGCATTATTTCGGTGCTCCTTTCTTGGATGGTCGTCATCCTTTCATCTTCTTGGGTCGTGGATGT
>JAEEGL017454225.1_pt1 | contig 28766 bp, 23 predicted proteins | sample 9134231 | NCBI WGS metagenome assembly JAEEGL01 (sample SAMN16246548, study PRJNA631951) | gut metagenome | biome: gut microbiome; feature: rumen; material: fiber-attached | host: Bos | place: Iran: Karaj | collected 2018-10 | reverse complement strand
ATGTAAAAGGTTTGACAGTTGCTTCTGCTTCTACCTTGGATAAGGAAATCAGAGGACAAATTAAAAAATCTTCTACGGTTGAAGCCGCTGGCTTCATTGGTAAAGTAATTGCTGAAAGAGCTACAAAATCCGGTATTTCCGAAGTGGTATTTGACCGCGGCGGTTATATTTATCACGGTCGGGTTAAGGCCTTGGCTGATGCAGCTCGCGAAGCCGGTTTGAAATTCTAGGAGATGAAGATGGTACAATCTACAGATCGTCATAACAAAAAAGAAGTTAAAGATGAGTTGGTCGAAAGACTGGTTCACGTTAATCGTGTAGCTAAAACCGTTAAAGGCGGACGCACCATGAGTTTCGCCGCGGTTGTGGTTGTGGGTGACCAAAAGGGTCGTATCGGTTTAGGTACCGGTAAGGCTGCGGAAGTTCCGGAAGCAATCACCAAGGCTACTAACGAAGCAAGAAAGAATATGATTCGTATTCCGTTGCGCGAAGGCAGAACTCTGCACCACGATATTTCCGGTCGTTTCGGCGCCGGTAAGGTGGTTTTGAGAACAGCTCCTGCCGGTACCGGTGTTATTGCCGGCGGCCCGATGCGTGCTGTTTTTGAAGTTCTGGGCGTGCAAGATGTGGTTGCCAAATCATTGGGTTCCAATAACCCGTACAATATGATTAAAGCAACTTTCGATGCTTTGAAGGGTATTAACTCACCGAGAATGGTTGCGGCAAAACGCGGCAAAAAAGTCGGTGATATTGTCAGCCGCCGTGAAGGTATGGCCAAAGACGTTAAAGAGGAGGCTTAATCATGGCAACTAAAAAGAAGACAATAAAAGTTACCAGAACAGGTAGCACAATCGGACGCCCGACTTATCAGGAAACAAACCTGAGAGGTTTGGGATTAACCAAAACCGGTCGCACCGTTGAGCTCGAGGATACTCCGGCAATACGCGGGATGATTAAGAAGGTGGCTCACTTGGTCAAGGTTGAAGAATAAGATTTGGGGAGAGTGCCAAGAGATTATCATACTTGCAAATTTCTTCCTTGTGTAGCGTTTTGTACACGGCGTCAGAAATTAACTGCGTAGCATAATCTCTTATCCCTCTCTTTAAAGATTTATTTTTCAGACTTGCAGAGAATTTGAAAAAAGGTGAAAAAAATGAAACTTAACGAATTAAAAGACAACGAAGGCGCTACCAAAAATCGTAAACGCGTAGGTCGCGGTATCGGTTGCGGCAAGGGCAAGACTTGCGGCCTCGGCCATAAAGGTCAAAAAGCTCGTGCCGGTGGTGCTAAAATGGGATTTGAAGGCGGACAAATGCCGCTGTATCGTCAGTTGCCGAAGCATGGTTTCAAAAATCCGTTTGCAAAGACTTATGCCGTTGTAAACTTGGATACCATTCAAAAAGCTATTGACGGCGGCAAGTTGGATGCCAAGTCAATCAATGTTGAATCATTGCTCAGCTCTAACGTTATTTCTAAGAAGCTGGACGGCATTCGTTTGCTCGCACGCGGTGCAGTGACCAGCAAGATTGAAATCACCGTTAATTCGGCTTCTAAAGCAGCTGTAGAGGCTGTTGAGAAAGCCGGCGGCAAGGTAAATCTCATCTAGTTGGCAACTAATACAAAAATTACGGGTCGGAAGTGTCCTCACGTACCTCTATGTACGCTCCGGTACTTCCGCCCTTATTTTTTATTATTTGCGCACACTATCTGAGATTTACAGAATATACTTTAAAAAGGAGGTGCGATAAACACCTCCTTTTTAATAACATAATAAAGTAAAAAAACGGCCGGATATTCCGACCGTTTAAGATTTTATCGCTAACCGTTTTGTTTTTTATTGGCTTTTATTTGAGCTAAATTTCTGCCCGGAAGTGCATCACGGTTCATCTTACGCTTCGTATTCTTCTTTTTCGGGGCGCGCTGTTGTTGAGTAGCAATTTGTTGTTCTTCCGGATTTCCAAATTTTAAACTATGGGAAAATCTGTGGGAGCGCAGGCGAACAATGGTCGTTGCTTCGAAAGTATTATCATCATTATGTATAGTAGCTCGTTCATGAGCTATCAAATTTTTAACCACTTGCTCATGTTTTGCTTCAGCATCTTTTGATGTAACGCTCCAAAAACCATCTTTTTCAATATTTTTAAAGTCTCTGTCGAATTCTTCATATCCAAATTCAATTTTTTTACTGCCGTCATCATATATAGCTTGCTCATGTTTTGCTTCAGCATCTTTTGATGTAACGCTCCAGTAACCATCTTGTTCAATATTTCCATTTCCGCCGAATTCTTCATATTCAAAATTCTGGGTTGTTTGTTCAACAGGAGCATGCATCGGTCTTTGTTTTGCTATCTCTTCCAATACCGACTTAATAGAATCGCCTGTCGCACCATTTTTAGTCAGTTCTTCAATTTTCTCTGCGACAATCCGCATTGTTTCCTTATCCTTGGCATCAGTAATCCACTCTTTGACTTTTTTACCCAGCCGGACGGTATTCGGCTTCTTTGAGCCTATTTTTTCATATTTAGGATTTGAATAAATTTCATTGTCAGTCCACATATCGTGAGTTTTGTTCACCGAGGTCAGAACGGAATCCGGAGCATCTTTTTCACCCTTTTTATAAACAGAGATGCCTTGTGCACTCATATCTTTAATGACTTGTTCGGTTTTATTTTTTTCATTATCTTTTGCTATTTCACTCTTGATATATTCTATACCTTTAGCACTGAGTGCAGCAGCAGCCGCAATTCCCGTACCGATAAGAACCCGCTTAATCCATCTCTTTTTATCCATAACCATTCTCCTTTATAAAAGTATCTTATATATATAAATCATATAAAAACAATATTTTGTCAATATATTTTATAATGTAAAAAAGCGGGATGGTATGAAACCAACCCGCTGATAAGTAGAAAGCCACTATATGACTTTTTTAGAATTGATCTGAGGTGCGTTTAATCAAATCCTCAATATTCTCCGGCGGCCAACCCGGTGTATCCATACCCAAATGGATGCCCATCTTGGCCAATACTTCTTTGATTTCGTTCAAAGACTTACGACCGAAGTTCGGTGTGCGCAGCATTTCTGCTTCCGTCTTTTGTACCAAATCGCCGATATAAACGATATTGTCGTTCTTCAGGCAGTTAGCCGAACGAACCGAAAGCTCGAGTTCATCAACCTTACGCAGCAGGTTCTTGTTGAACGGCAATTCTTCGCGAATATCTTCAACTTCGCTTTCCGGTTCATCAAAGTTAATGAACGGCTTAAGCTGATCTTGCAGAATGCGGGCAGCCAAAGCAACCGCATCTTCCGGCGAAATAACACCGTTGGTTTCAACAATCATGGTCAGCTTATCATAGTCCATAGCTTGGTTAACGCGGGTGTTTTCAACCTTATAAGAAACCTTCTTAACCGGCGAATAAATCGCGTCAACATTAATCAGACCGATCGGCGAATCGTTTGTCATGTTGGTAGAGGCCGGAACATAACCCTTACCGGTGGTAACGGTCAATTCCATATTGATTTTGGCACCGGCATCAAGCGTGCAAATGATATGGTCCGGATTCATGATTTCAACATCATGACCGGTTTCAATCATCGCAGCCGTGACAACGCACGGACCTTCAGCCTTTAATGTCAATGTTTTAGCCGATTCGCTATGAACGGCAACCGCCAATTCTTTAACATTCAATACGATATCGGTTACATCTTCCATTACGCCCGGAATAACCGAAAATTCATGTAATACGCCGTCTATTTTGATAGCAGAAACAGCGCCGCCCTGTAATGAGGACAACAAAACCCGACGCAAGGCGTTACCGAGCGTCAGACCGAATCCTCTCTCCAAAGGTTCAACCACAATTTTAGCTTTGTTTGTGCCTTCTGTTTGCGACACATCCAACTTTGTTGGTTTAATCAATTCTTGCCAATTCTTTTGAATCACGGGTTTAATCCTTTTCTTTAGAAGTTTATATGCATATATTTAAGCACGACAACAGGCCTGATTCGGCCTGTGTCGTAAAATAAAAACTAGACGCGGCGTCTTTTTCTTAAACGGCAGCCGTTGTGCGGAATAGGCGTTACATCGCGAATCGAAGTAATGGTAAAACCGATAACCTGCAATGCTCTGATTGCGGATTCTCTGCCCGAACCCGGACCTTTTACTTCAACTTCCAATGTTTTCATGCCGTTTTCCTGAGCCTTTTTACCGGCTTCTTCGGCAGCTACCTGAGCAGCGTACGGAGTAGACTTTCTCGAACCTTTAAAACCCTGAGCACCGGCTGTTGACCAAGAAACGGTATTGCCTTGAGCATCAGCGATGGTAACTCTTGTGTTGTTAAAAGAAGAATCGATGTGAGCCACACCCGAAGTAATATTCTTTTTTTCTTTCTTTTTTCTTTGAATTGTTGCTTTAGCCATTTGCACTCACCCCACTATTTCTTCTTGTTCGCAATGGTTTTACGTTTACCTTTACGGGTACGAGCATTTTGTTTGGTGCTCTGACCGCGTACCGGCAGACCCTTACGATGTCTTAAACCACGATAGCAACCCAAATCCATCAATCTCTTGATGTTGGTACCGACTTCACGGCGAAGTTCACCTTCAACCAGATAGTCGCTATCGATAACTTCACGAATCTTCATTACTTCATCATCGGATAAATCGTTAACGCGACGGTTAAGATCGATTCCGGACTTCGAGCAAATGTCTTGAGCAGACTTGCGTCCAATGCCGAAGATATAAGTCAGTGCGACTTCAATTCTCTTGGCACTTGGAATATTTACACCAGCTATACGAGCCAAATTTAATCTCCATTATTTAATAAATTAAAACATTCAAAAAGTTGATCACCACTTTTCAAAATTAAGCGGATTATAGGCACGATATTTGTCAGAGTCAACACCTTTTTGCAAAAAAATTGAATTTTTTTTGCGAATTTAACGATTTTTTAAGAAACACCGCAACATACGCCGTATTTCGGGCAATTACTTATCTTCGTCCAATCCGAGAACGTCGTTTATTTTGCGGCTGACGGCGTCGATAGTGCCGGTCCCGTCTACTGTTTTGAGTAAACCGCGCTTTTCAAAAAACGGAATGGTCGGATAAGTCAGTAAACGATAGTTAATCAGGCGATTCTGTACCGTTGTACGGTTATCGTCCCTACGGCGGGCAAATTCGGTGCCGCCGCAAACATCGCAAACCCCGTAAATTTGCGGTTTTTGAAACTTATCGTGGTAGCCGGCGCCGCATTTCATACAGGCATAGCGCCCTAAAATGCGTTCCATGATGATTTCATCGGGTACCTGAATTTCCAGAACCGCCGACAGCTTAATATTCTGTTCGGCCATCAAATCTTCCAAAACTTCGGCTTGCGGCAGAGTGCGCGGAAAACCGTCCAGAATAAAGCCGTGTGCGCAGTCCGGCTCGGAGATTCGGCTTTTTACCATCTCGATAATCATTTCGTCATTGGCAAATTCGCCGCGCTCAAGCGTTGCCTTCAGCTCATGACCGAGCGGTGTATCTTTTTCGGCGAACTGTCGCAGCATTTCGCCGGTAGATAAATGCGCAATATGAGTCTTTTCTTTTAAAATCCGAGCCTGCGTGCCCTTGCCGCAACCGGGAGCACCGGTAAATACGACAAACAAGCCTTTTTTTGCGTGTGTCATGGTTTAACGGTTCTTTTTGCTGATTAATGCCGCTTTTTTGAGCAAACCTTCATATTGGTAAGCAATCAAATGCGATTGAACCTGATTTACGAAATCCATGGTAACCTGAACCACGATGAGCAGGGTGGTACCGCCCAAAACAAACGGAACACCGACTCGGCTGATTAAGATTTCCGGCAAAATGCAAAGGCAGACCAAATAAACGGAAGCCACCATCGTCAGGCGCGTAATAACGTAGTCAAGATATTCCGCGGTGTTTTTACCCGGACGAATACCGGCAATAAAGCCGCCGTGTTTCTTTAAGTTCTCGGCAGTTTCTTCCGGATTGAATACCACGCCGGTATAGAAGAACGTAAAGAACAGAATAAGGAAGGCATACAAAGCCAAATACAACGGTTGACCATGGCCGAGCAACTGGCTCAAAGTCTGAACCCAACCCGGTCCTTGTTCGGCCGAAAGATTGGCAATCGTAATCGGCAACAACAGCAAAGAGCTGGCGAAGATCGGCGGAATAACGCCGGTCGGGTTAATTTTCAGCGGCAGGTGCGAACTGTCGGCCGCCGTCATACGCATACCCATCTGACGCTTCGGATATTGAATTACGATACGGCGTTGTGCGCGCTCAACAAACACAATGAGATAAATGAGCGCCAGAGCCATAATCAGCAACATAATGATGGTGCCGATGGACATTTGACCGGCACGACCCAATTCAAAAGTCTGTGCTAAAGCGTTCGGGATGTTGGCGATAATACCGACCGTAATGATGAGCGACGAGCCGTTGCCGACGCCGCGTTGGGTAATTTGGTCCCCGAGCCAAACGATGAACATGGTACCGCCCACCAAAGATACAATGGTCGAGAATTTGAAGGCAAAACTCGGAATCAGTACCGCGGAAGCGCCGTTACCACCGGAAATGCTCAATAAACCGACGGCAATACCGTAACCCTGGATGATCGTAATCAAAACCGTCAACATCTTGGTGTAGTGTACGATTTTGCGGTGTCCGGCTTCGCCTTCTTTTTTGAGAGCCTGCAAAGACGGAATAACCGATTGTCCGAGCTGAATGATAATGGACGCGGAAATGTAAGGCATAATGTTGAGGGCAAAAATCGTCATACGCTCCAACGCACCGCCGGAAAACATATTGAACATACCCAAAATACCACCCGAGTTACGGCTGAACATTTCAGCCAAAACGCCGGCATTAATACCCGGAAGCGGGATAAACGTTCCCAAACGGAAAACAATTAATGCCATAACGGTAAACCACAATCTTTTCTTAAGTTCTTCAGCCTTACCAAAGGCAGACATATCTAAGCCTGCTGCCATTTTTTCTGCTAACGAAGCCATTTTATCATCCTTTAAAAAATTTAAAACCAAACAAGGGGCACTTTTTGCCCATTGCCGATAATTTAATACACAAAAATAAAATTTATGCAACAAAAATCTGTTTATCCTCAATATTTTGTTGATGATAAGCGAATCGGCGCGCATAAAGGCGTATTTTTATATGCGGTGATTATTCCCGTTCGTCGGGGTTGCGTTTTTTGAATGATTTGTAGCCGGCACGCAGTGACGAGAGTTTTTGGGCTTTTTCACCCATACGTTCCCGATGCGTCTTTATAAAGATTCTGTACTTGGCTTCTTCGCTCTGAAAAGTCGGTGAGGCGGCCAAATCCTTGTAATTGATGGAGATTTGTCGGTCGTATGCTTTATCGACACCGTATTTTTTGCCGATATAAAGGTCACAACGCACGAAGTTATCTTCATTAAGTTTAGGTAATCCGTATAACGATTCCAGATTATTGCGTTCGCAACTGAAACTTCCACCGACTTCCGCCGGTGCGCCGATTAAGGAAACCAGTTTATTTTCGGCACATCCGAAATTTTTGCCGACTTTTTGCGGTGCGTTATTCAAAGAAGTGAGTTCGTTATTGTTACAATGAAAATGACCGCCGACTTCTTGCGGAGCTCCGTCCAGAGAAGTAAGTTTATTAAAACTGCAAACAAAATGTTCGTTTATTTTTTGCGGCGCTCCCTTAAGGGAAGTCAACTTATTGTTGGTGCAACAAAAACTTCCGACTTCTTGCGGCGCACATTCCAAGTCGGTAAGCTGATTGCCGCTGCAATCAAATTCTCCGCCAACTCTTTGTGGACCACCCCTTAATGTGGTCAGACGATTGTTGGTGCATTTAAAATCTCCTTTTACGACTTGCGGTGCACCTTCCAACGAGGTTAATTTATTGCTACCGCATGAAAAATAACCGTTGACCTCTTGTGGTGCATATTCCAAGGACGTCAGCTTATTGAAATGGCACATAAAATAACCGCCTACCTTTTGTGGTGCGTGTTTTAAGGAGGTAAGCTCATTGCAAAGGCAGGCAAAATTGCCGCCGACTTCCTTGGGCGAACCTTCCAGAGATGTCAGATGATTGCTACCGCAATCAAAATCGCCGGTTACGGTAACTCTCGATAAATCCGGTAATTTGGTTAAGTTTTTGTTGCTTAAATTCAAGCTTCCCTTAATAACAAATCCGTCCGGCATTTCATAAAGATTGTAAGTTACGCCGTCTTGCCTGAAAGGCAAATATTCCGCAGGCGATTTTTCTGCCGGTTTTTCTTCTTCGGGCCGGTTTTCGGATAATTTGTTTTTCAATTTTTGCAACAGGTTTCTTATCATTATTCTTTCAGCTCCTTTTAAAACGGTGACGACGGCAAAACTTATTTGATTTCCTGCGTATATTTTTTCTTGGCTAATTTTATGATGTTATTGACTTCAACGGACTTGGTATCGTCGGTTGTTTTTTGTTTTTGCTTGTTAGCCATACGGTCTTTAACCGTTTCCAAAGTTTGCGGTTGCATATTTTTTTCATCGATTTTTTGGCGGCTGCGGGTTTTTTGAGTTGTTTGAACTAAAACACTGCTTTTACCCAAAGAGGCGAGTTGCTTTTCTTTTTGGGTATTTTCGTATTCGGTCGAAGCGCTGACGGCATAACCGATGGCGCAAGCCGCATAAGAACAAGCCAGATAAGCGGGCAGCCCGGTTGCCGCGGCGGAAATCGCCAAACCGCCGGTTAAGGCCGCAAAACCGGACGACAGTAAAATCTCAAATTTTTTCTTTTTAGGGAGTTCGCGCCATTTATCGCGGAATTTTGTTTTTGAAGAATCGGCAATATCTTTTAATGCGGCCAAAGATGCTTTAGGATTTCTGTTAAGTTCGGAGTTGAGTTTGGCCGATGAGTGAGCGGAAAGGGCCGCCATCGACATACCTAAAAAGCCGATGAAAGGACCGCCGCAATATTGCGCAACCAAAGCAGAAGGTGCAAGTGCCGGCGCCACGGCCGCAACCAACCCGCCGACGGTCATACCGCCCCACAACAGGGCATTTGCCCCCCAAAAGGCAACACTGCGTTTATCTTCGGTGGAAAATTTTTTCCAATCATCCTTAAAACTCAATACTTGGCTCCTTGTCCACATAATTATTAATTGAATATATGCTACACCGTTTTGCGGGTTTTGTCAATCGGTTTTCTGCGGCAAAGAAAAACCCTGACCGAAGTCAGGGCTTTATTTATTTTTTATGCGACCATTTGTTTTATGGCGGCAATGGCATCATTTATTTTTTCTACGTCGGTGCCGCCTGCCTGTGCCATATCCGGCCGTCCGCCGCCGCCCTGACCGCCGAGAACACCGGCCGCCGTCCGCACCATATCAACCGCATTGTATTTGCCGGTTAAGTCCTTGCTGACTCCGACCACAACCGAGGCCTTGCCGTCTTTATCCGAGCATAATACCACCACGCCCGAGCCTATTTTTTGCGTAATATCGTCAACAAACGCCTTCAGTTCTTTCGGATGGGCATCAGGCACCAATTTGCCGACGAATTTAACGCCGTTGACGGTTTCCACTTCATCTTTGGCCGAAGATTGACCGCCGGCCAGACTTCTCTTTAAGTTAAAGATTTCGGCTTCGAGTTTTTTGCGTTCTTCCAGCAAACCGCCGATTCTGGCCTCTAAATCATTGATATTGGTTTTTAAGCCGTTAGCGGCGGCATGCAGTTTATCTTCCAAAAAGCGAACATACGAATCGGCACCGCAACCGGTTACGCATTCCAAACGACGTACACCGGCGGCCACGGCGGATTCCGACAAAATATGGAAGTAGCCGATATTGCCGGTGGAGCAAACATGGGTACCGCCGCAAAGTTCGCGCGAGAACGGAGCTTTTTCGTCACCCATGGTAACCACGCGTACGTCATCGCCGTATTTCTCGTCAAACAGAGCCATAGCTCCGAGTTTAACCGCTTCGTCTTTATTCATAATCACGGTGTTGACTTTCAAATCGTTACGAATTTGCTCGTTGACGATATCTTCAACTTTGCGGATTTGTTCGGTAGTAATCTGCTTCGGGTGCGAAATATCAAAACGCATTCTGCCGGCTTCAACCGCCGAACCTTTTTGTGCCACATGGTCGCCCAACACGATTTTCAAGGCTTTGTGGGCTAAGTGGGTTACCGAGTGGTTGGCACAAATCTGCGAGCGATTTTCTTTATTGACCTCAAAATTGGCAAATTCGCCGACTTTTACCGTACCGCTTTGCAGTTCGCAGACATGAGCATATACGTCGTTCAATTTCGGCTTGCAATCGACAACTTTGGCGGTAAAATTCTTTGAAACAATCGTACCGATATCGCCGACCTGACCGCCGCGTTCGGCATAAAACGGAGTTTGGTTGGCTACCAGCTCGAATTTGCCGGAAGTTACTTCGTTTACTTCTTTGTCGTCTTGTACCAAAGCTTTGATTTCGCCGTCGGCTTTTAAGGTGTTGTAGCCCAAAAACTCGGTAGCGCCGCATTTATCTTTGATGCCGTACCAAACTTTGGCCACACCTTCGTCGCCGGAGCCGGCCCAGTTTTTGCGGGCTTCGGCTTTTTGTTTTTCCATGCAGGCGTTAAAGCCTTCAACATCAACTTCGAGATTTCTGCCTTTGAGCGCATCTTGAGTCAAATCAAGCGGAAAACCGTAAGTATCATAGAGTCTGAACGCGGTTTCGCCGCCGAGTTTGGCACCGGAAGGCAGTTTGGCAATTTCATCGTCAAGCAGTTTCAGGCCTTTATCCAAGGTGCGACCGAAACGTTCTTCTTCAATTTCGATGGTTTCTTTAATCAGAGTTTCGCGAGCATAAAGTTCCGGATAGGCGTCGCCCATTTCTTTTTGCAGCGTCGGTAACAGCTTATAAATCATCGGCTCTTTTACACCGAGCATATAGGCATGGCGCATGGCACGACGCATAATGCGACGCAACACATAACCGCGGCCTTCGTTGGACGGCAACACTCCGTCGGCAATCAAAAAGCTGATGGCACGCAAATGGTCGGCAATCACGTTATGTGAGGCCTTGAGCGGGCCGTTCGGATCGGTGTTGGCAATATCGGCAATCGCCTTAATCAGGTGTTGGAACATATCGGTTTCAAAATTGGAGTGAACTCCCTGCAAAATCGCGGCAATACGCTCCAAACCCATACCGGTATCGATTGATGGACGTTTTAAGTTGATGCGTGAGCCGTCCGGCAAATCTTCAAATTGGTCAAACACGAGGTTCCAAATTTCGATAAATCGGTCGCCGTCTTCTTCCGGAGTTCCCGGCAGACCGCCCCAAACTTCCGGACCGTGGTCGTAAAAAATTTCGGAACACGGACCGCACGGACCGGTATCGCCCATTTGCCAGAAGTTATCTTTGGTGGCAATACGAATAATGCGGTCTTCCGGCAAGCCGGAAACCTTTTTCCAAATATCGTGAGCTTCGTCATCGTTATGATAAATCGTGACCGCCAGCTTTTCTTTCGGCAGGCCGAATTCTTTGGTCAGCAACTCCCACGCATAAGGAATGGCGTAATCTTTGAAGTAATCGCCAAACGAAAAGTTACCGAGCATCTCAAAAAACGTGTGATGGCGCACATCGTAGCCCACGCTGTCCAAATCGTTGTGTTTGCCGCCGGCGCGCACACTTTTTTGGGCGGTGGCCGCTCGGGTATAATCGCGAGTTTCGTTGCCGGCCAGAATGTTTTTAAATTGCACCATGCCGGAATTGGTAAACATCAAAGTCGGGTCGTTATCCGGCACCAAAGACGATGACGGAACTATTTTATGGCCGTTTTTCTCGAAATAATCGAGGAACGTTTTGCGAATTTCATTTACACCGATTGTCATTTTATATCCTTAATTTTAAGCTTAAAATTTTCTCACTGACGCGCAGATTATAACAAACTTTGGCGCTTGTCCATATTTATTTACAAAAAAATATTGACAAATTACACAAATGCGCTATAAAACCTGTAACAAACCCTATAATTATGGTAAAAAGAATAATTGTTTTGGCAGTCTGCTTTATGCTCTCTGTCGTCGCCGCTTGCGCTCAGCGCGACATTGTTTACATCGAGCGTGATTCTGTGGAGATTGCTTTAAAGAATGCTCCGAGTTTTGAAACCCAGCGTTATGTGTACGGTCTGTACAAAAACAAAAAGGAGATTCTCCCCGTGGTTTATGACATGGTTGAGGAACGCTCCGCCGAATTGCTGGCCTTCTTTAAGGACACGGAGATTCTGGTTTACGACACAAGCGGAAGTTTGGTTGACCGAGCCGTTCTGGAGTATCCGATTGACCGCCACGTCGTCGTAAAGTTTGAGCAAATCGACGGTCGGCGTTGCGAGAGAATGTATGAGCTGGTGATATATTACAACGATAACGATTGGATATACCAACCCATCGGCACATACTACCGCAAAGGACGCCATCTCTACAAGGTATTTATTACTACCGAATTTGAGTTGGTTAAGTAAAATAAAAGGTCGGAGCAAATCCGGCCTTTTATTTTTTAGGGCGATTAATCGGTAAATATCCCAGTATTTTAGGTGTTTATGTCGCAGAATCAAAAAAGTAAAAAAAATGCTGGAAAAATTAAAAAAAATATGCTACAATCAAGAGAAGTATAAGGTCTTTCAAAGGGAATGCTATGTATATTTGGATATTATTGGCAACGATTATGGTCGCTTTGAGCTTTTTTAACGTTGCGCCGCGCGCCGACAAAGAGCACGCACTCAACGAGATTAAGGCTGCCACGGTTGTTAACCGCTTTAAGGCGGAGCATGTGGCTATGCTGCGTAATATCGAGTGCGAAATAATATTGCGCCGGAACGATCAGGGCTGGGATGGAAACAGCGAATTAAACGCATATAGCGCGTCAGGAGCGGTGGAAGTTACCGATCGTACCAGTTTTACGGCCGGCGGATTAAAAGAATACACCAAGTTTGAAAATCATCTGCCGATAGGATATATGCAGGGCAATAACCGTAAGAACGGCCTCGGGCAGAACTACTCGCTCAAAGGCAAAATGCGGCACTTCATATATTGTTTGGATAAGCCGGCGGAAAGTACTATATCCGACGCCTCTGCCGGACAATATTCGGGCAACTTTATTTCGTGTCGTACCACGGAGGAAGGAACCGGACTCGGCTATAATCGCTACTTGGTATCGGTTATGCCGATTAGAGACCGCTGGGTAACCAAAGACGGCAGCAAAAAACCGTTGCCGATTCTGACAAATATACTGGCAAAAACCCCGAGCAGAACCGCAAAATACGGGTGGAGCGAATGTTCGGAAAGCGGTTGTGTGTTGCATGGTGTGGGTTCTCATGCCGTACGTCTGGAATATACGGGCCATGACGAATTAGGGAACTTAAAGCAGGAGCTGCACCATGTTATTTTGTCTCCGCAATCAAAGATTTGGGATAACCCGGTCTTCAAATATTCGGGGAATCAGGATGACGATAAAAGTTGCTACTATAACACCTGTTTGTTTGCTTATGAACAAATACCGGTTGCGGATACTGCCTGCCATTGCGAAAACTTAATCAGAGCCGCAAACGGTCAGAAGACGCTGACAATGGAAGAATGCTATCCGGTACCGGAACAACCGCAACAACCACAAAATCCGTAAAAAATTATTAAGAAGATTAACTTTTAAGGAGAACGCCGATGAAAAACTATAACAACAAAAAATCCATAATGGAGCGAGGTGGCTTAATGATAGAAGCCTTGGCCATGCTTGGTTTGATAGCAGTGGTAACCCCGACTATGTATAAAAAATCCGCCGAGCGAACGATGGAAGTTGAGGATATTAATACCGCAACCACCATGCGTACGTTTATGAACGCGGTGGAAGCATACATGAACACCAACTACATCAATATTATGAAAGACACCGAAGCACACTTGCAAACGGTAGGCGATGATGCGGAAAAAATGGCTATTAAAAACGTAGGCGTCGATGAATTGGCGCCGTATTTGCCGTATAAATATGCTGAAAACGGCGGTTTATTTAATTACACCGACCCGAAAATCCGCATTGTGCGTTCCGGTGACAACTTAACGGCGTTCGCGTTGTTCCCGGCAAAAGTGGGCGGAGAAGACGGAGTCGGCCAAGAGCGGACGGTACGTATTGCTTCATTAATCGGTGCTAACGGCGGTTATGTTCCTACAGGCGATAACGAAAGCGAAAAGAAAGCACGCGGTGTCGGCGGCGTGTGGAATTTGGATAATGCACACTATAAGGCGGTATTCGGCGATGATGACGCGGCAAAACAGTTCTCCTTGGTTACGTCATCTTCCAACGTTGTTAACAGCTCGACTGCGGCGGCCGAAGCCGATAACACCAAATATCTGCAACGTACGAAAGAAAACGGTACCGGTGAATTATGGCGTAACGCAATGCGTACAGATTTGTATATGGGCGGCGCCGATTCGGCAAAGGACCCGGATAAAACGAATGAGAATGATTTCTTCAGCATCTATAATGTTAATGAGATGATCATCGGTGCGGAAGCCGATGCGGCTCAATCACTACGCAAAGCAGTAAAAGATGGCGATGCAACCGATGATTTTGAGGCTTCTAAAAAAATCTCGGGGGATTACGGTTTGTATGTAGCCGGCAGCGGTAAAAAAGGACAAGGTGCGGGTAATGCATATATTAAAGGTACTTTGTTGGCGGCCGGTAATCATTTTTGGGCCGATAAAGATACTTTAAAATACACCGGCTCCAATTTGGAATTTGACGGTACCAACTTCTATATAGGTAAGAACCAGAAAACCGATACTAACAATGCGGCGCATCATGTTATTTCCGGTAAGGCCGAAAAGGGTAAAAGCCAGTTGGCGATTATGGGTACACTCAAGGATACTGAGGGTAATATGACCGGTGTGGTTGATATAGCGGAAGCCGGCGATATCGGTAATTATAAACCTACTAATAACGCTATTCAGAAAAAAGCTAATGTGGTAATCAACACCACGAATAAAGGCACCGGCGGGGCAACCGTTACGACACCGAAGTATTCGGAGGACGGCAAAGCGCCGCAATTCGGGGTTGATGTTTCCGGCAATATGGTGGTTGAAGGCGTGTTGGCGGCAGGTCAGCTTGATGTTAACAAAATCCGTACTTCGGAACTTGAAGTCGGTTCGACCAACATTGACGACGAATATAAGTGGATGAAGGTTGACGGTTCGGGTGTTCATATTCATCAACCGGGCAGCGGTGCTTATAAAGGCACGCAAATCGAAGCCCGCGATAAACTTATTACGATGCGCGTCGGTGAAAAAAATACGATGGATGCTAATACGGATTCCGCTTCGGTTGAGGGTAATGATTATAATGATGCGCAAATCATTATGGATACCAACGGTATTATCGAAAGAGTAGCTACCAACAAAAAGATAAAGATGGCTTCCGGCAATATCGGTGTGAACATTTCCGACGCAGACACTAAAGTTATCAATATCGGTAAGGTGGATAATAATGCCGCGGCTGCTACCGGCGCCGAAGGCGACCCGCAATACGAGGTTAACTTCAGCGATAATGCCAATGTAAATATGTATAGGAGTAACTTGAAAGTATCCGACGGCAGTAATCCGGTCTTGACCGTTCGCGGCAACGGCACCAGTACCGGCATTACTGATGATGCTAAAAATAAAGCTGGCAAAGCGTATGATATTGCCGGCCATGGCGAAACGGTATTTACCAATAAAGGTGATGATGGCAGATTCTTAGCCATGACTGACAATATGCAGTATGATACGGCAGTTAATATTGTGAGGGGTGACGGAACCGATGGTGAAAAATCAACGGGTATCTTATATGTTGATATGGAACCGACGAATTTTGAATCTTATTTCAAGGAGGTTGGGAGCACAACCGATAATAAGACTAAGTATGTAGTTGATAAAGAAGACGGTAAAGCTACCGTAAAGAGAGATCTTAAAGGCGGTGCGATTTATATCCGTAAGGGCTTGATTGACCTGGTACCGGATACGTCGTACGTTGATCAGGGATATGACACAAATGGTGTTTATAGACAGAAACAATATAATGCCGATAACGGTCGCGGTGTTGTTCGTGCCAGCCGCTTTGTTGCCAACAATGTCGATGTAAACGGAAATCCGGTGAAGGTACCTGACTTCTTTAATAAGGTAGAAAACGGCTCCACCATTTATGAACAATATAACGGTAAGTATACAAATAACAACAATCAACAGGCTGTAAGAAATCGTTATGATACATATATGGTAAATCCGGCCTATACTTCGGTAATGAACGATATTAAGCTGGTTTCGCGCGGCGGTGCCCGTCTGAGCGATATTTTGCCGGTGTTTGTTACCAAAGGTATTTATACGGCGGTTAACAACTATTCGGAGCAGAGATTCGGCAGCGGATATGACTTGACTTCCAGCAATCTGTGGCTTGATCATGAAACGGCTGATAAACCGGCGTTGTTGCACCAAGATAAGTGTAAAGATTTATCGGCAGATAAGTGCAGAACAGACGGATACAATTATGCCAGCGAACCGGCGTCGCCGATTATCGGAGTGGTGCCGGCGCCGCAATGTCCTCCGGGATATGCCCGTATGATTACGGTTACTCCGGCAAGTATTCGTATGGCCGAAGCCGGAAGATTTAAGAATCCGGCAAATACGTTCAATAAGGGCGGATTTAATATCGATGTCGATAACTTTACGACTCCGACCAACAGTGAATATTGGAAAAATGACGAAACCGGCGAAATAATTTATTTTGATGACATGAAGACAAAACAACAATGGATTGATGCCGGAATACCTAGTGATGAGATTGATAAAATGGGCCAAGCCGTTAAGTTATATTCGGCGTATATCAATGCTCAAAAGGAGGCGGAGAATATGAATCCGTCGTATCAGGCAAACATTAATATTGTCGGCAGTAACGAAAAATGGTCCGGCAGTAATCCGGACGGATTTAACGGTAAGATAGAGATAAATGTTGCCAATAAAGACTATTCTTTGGAGGGTGAGGAAGGTTTGGCAATACCTGGTCCGAGCGATAGCAATCCGTCAATTACCAAAGTCATCGGCGGACGTAGGGTAACATCTACCGAACAACATCGTTATGTCAGCGACGGCGGTAAACTCCCGGGTGATGTGATACATACAATCAGAGAAACAAACACTTCCACCGCGAATGCTTACAATACGGTAAATCCGCATGATACGGCACAAACCGGCAGCGGACAGAAAACCTACGTTGATACCGCAAACGTTATTTCTAACGATGCTAACTCACAGATAGTAACCATTATCGATGAAACCGGAACGAAGGATAATAAGGCACATTATGAAGAACGCCATTATAAATTGCATAATGATATTGATATTTCCGGTACCCGTATTTTGGCAGACCGCATTCAAAACGTCGGTTTTGAAACTCCGCGTAATGCTGAGGGCGTTGGTGCTCCTGCCTATATATTGACGTCAGGTGACCCTAATGCTTTTGAGCCGATAACCATTCAAAAGAGTACCTGGTTGAAAACCGCGGTGGTACCTCTGAAAAAAGGCGGCGCTTTTACGGGTGACTATAACGAATATGCTTCCGGTTGGGCAATCCTGATGGGATTCCTCTATCCGCAACACGGTTACCGCAACATATTGAATGCATTGAGTGTTGCCAACAAATATAAGACTTATCCGATGTTTGATACCACCGATAAGGGTACGCGACACAGAGGCGGTTTCGACCAGAGAACGATTAAGCAAAGAGACTTTTCTTCCAGCCCGAGCGCGAAAGACGAATATTTCTTCTGGAACGTGTTCCCGGTTGAACAGGAAAGTTTGGAAGCATTCATCACGACATATTGCTACTTTGACCAAGATAACCAAGGTTTCGGTATGTTCAATGAGTCAACGGATGTGAAAAATCATTTACCGATGATCGATTATATTACAACCTTCCCGAACTCGTATCAACCTGAAGGCGAGAATAAGAAGTATCGTGAACGGTTGAACGATCCGTCGATGAAGTATAACGAACTTTGGTAATACTTTCTTGATAAAAAGCGCCGGTTTGAGATTTTCAGACCGGCGTTTTTCTATGGTATAAGAAGTGTCAGCAGAAGCCGATGTGGCGGGTAACGGGGTCTTTTTGCTTTTGTTCGAGCTCCAGCAGCTTTATCAGTTCGTCCTTATTTTCCGTATATCCCATGATTTCCGCCTTTTCTTTGACAACGGCAAAATCTCCGGGAGTGAGGCTGGAAATATAAGATAAATCCACGTCTTTAATCCCGAAAAAGTGGGCAAAAGCCAGAGTATTTTGCTCCGGAGTCATATATTTATATTCTACCTTGAAGGTAAAACGGCGGAGGCTGGCTTTATCCAAATTATCCATCAGATTGGTGGTGCAAACAAATGGAAGTTCGTGTTTTTCCATTTGCGTGAGCATTTCGTTCACCTGGGTTATCTCCCAAGAATGAGAGGAGCTTTGCCGGTCGTATAAGAAGCTGTCGGCCTCATCAAAGACCAGCAAGGCGCGTTTTTCTTTTGCCTCGTTGAAAGCCCGCGCGATATTTTGCTCGGCTTCCCCGTACCATTTGGAAAGTAAATCCGAGCATTTTTTCTTGATTATCGGCATATTGAGTTGCTCGGCCAAATATTCGGCGTAGGCCGATTTTCCGGTGCCGGAAACGCCGTATAAACAGAGGGAGAATTTGGTGCGCTTTTGTTCTTTGATTTGTTGCGCCAGTTTGGCCAAATCGGTATCGGTGTTCAATAAAGACACATTAAAATTAAGCGGCTTCTTTTCTTCTTTTTTCGGTGACGTGTGTTTGGGTTTGCTTTCGCCGTTGTTATATGCCTTTTCTAAGGCGTTGAGGTTTTTGCAAACTTCTTCGATTCCGCCGTTCATCATTTTGGCCGATTTGGCGGCCGTGACAATAAAGGACGGCGACAGGTTATATTCCTTTGCCAGTTCGGCAGCCTTTTGGTTGTTGATTTTAATATCGTATTGCTTCAGTGTTTTTTTCCAGATTTCTTTTCGGGTGTCCATACTCGGTTTTTTGAAATCCATGGCGTAGGTAAAACGACGGAGATAGGCTTTATCCCAATAGCGGATGGAGTTGACGATCCAAATACACGGGATTTCGTTGTTTTCCAAAATCCGGTTGATGCGAATCTTTTTTTCATCCATAAAGTCGTCGGCTTCGTCAATCAGCAGGCAAATTTTATTGTCTTTATGAATGGTGTTCTGTGCCATATTCAGGCATTCTATGCGCTTGCGGTCGTCTGTTTTTTCGCCGACGGCATACAATTCCGCGCCGGCCTTACGGCATAATGATTTGGCAAATTCGGTTTTGCCGGTTCCCGGTTCGCCGTAAAACAAAATGTTTATGCCTTTGCATTTTGCGGCAATACCTTTTTTAAGCAGAGCGGCGCAAAAATCTTTGTTTTCAAGATGATTAAAATCTTTCCATAATAAAGTCGGGAGCAGTTGCCGTCCCAGCACAAGTTGTCGCAGTTGGGCCAGATTTTCGAATTTTTGCGAAAACAGGTGCATCCCCCGCGAGCCCATGCTGATATCGCCGTCGTACTCTATTTCCAGCAGGCCGCAGGCGAGAAGTTTGTTTCCGGAGTTCAGGTATGTTTCAATCTGATTTTGCGAATAGCCGAGGAAAAACGAAATATAGGTGCGTTTGTCGTCACAGCGCCCCAACAAAGTGCCTTTTAAATTTTCCATATCGGAATTGAATTTTAAGCGCACGTAGTAGCCCAAAATATCCTTTTCGATCGGCGATAACTTAATCAATTCGGCAACCAGATTTATTTTATGTTGCAATCCGCTTATTCCGGAGGATTTACCGATTTTGGCCGCAACCTTTTGATACAGTATTTCCACGCGCTTGACGGCTTCGCATTTTTTGCTTTTGGCGAAGGTTTCAAAATTGTTGTATTTTTCGGTTTCTTCCTCGCTCATCAGCTCGTATTTGATGTAGTTGGAGCCGTAATCTTCATACCATTCGCCGATTCGGGGCAAAAAATCCCGAATATTGGCTTTTCTTGATAAAAAATTGGCCAAATAAGAAAACATCTGTTTTCTCTCGAAACCGTTGACATAGCTTGTTTTTACCGAATTTAATGATTTTTTCCGCATAATATTCCCTTTCATCGCAAATTCCGTTCTGTTTATAAAATATAAATACGACAAAATCAGTCGCATATATGTGAACACTAAAGACAAATTGTGCTTGATTTGCAATTTTGAACACGTTAAACTGACACCATAAAACAAGGAGAAAAAGATGAAATACGAAGCAGGTAAAGCCCCTAAAATGACCGGAGATAAAGAAAATTATCGTTATGTTTTGCAACAGGACGGCAAAAAAACATTAGTGGTTCTGGGGGTAAATCCCAGTACCGCGAGCGACGAAAAAACCGACCCGACCATCGATGCCGTGTTGCGGATTGTGCGCGATAACAAAGGTTATGACAGCTTTGCAATGATAAATCTGTATCCGAAAAGAAGTTCAAAAGTTTCCAATTTGCCGGCAGAAAATGACTTTGACGGCGCCGAGGCGGAGAAAAATTGCGATTATATCAGAAAATTGGTGGAAAAAAATCGGGATGTTTTGTTGGCTTTCGGAAATTGTATTGAAGAAAGAAAATATTTGGCGACCTGTTTTCGCAAAATTGTTGAAAAGCTGAGCGATTTGCGACCGAATTATAAAATAATAACTCTGACCGGAGACGGCAACCCGTGCCATCCGCTTTATGCCTGGAGGTGCAAAAACGTTATATTCGCGCCGAATGAGGACAGGTCATATTTGTTGCAAAACTTGGATGACGTGAATTCGTTGCGGATATTGAAAAAATAAGCTGTCGGGGGAGATTATATGGCAAATTACGAGAAAATGTATGATTTGTTTGACCTGGCGATGGCAATGCAGGAATCGAGCATCGGTTTGTCGTTGGAAGACATTAAGGAAAAATATAATGTTTCGCGCCGTACCGCCGAGCGGATGCGTAATGCGCTGTTAATTTATTTTCCGCAAATGGAGGAGGTGGAAACCGGCGAGCGCACCAAACGTTGGCGGATTACGCAGCGCAGTTTGAACAGTTTTATCTCATTTTCGGCGGAAGAACTGGCGGTGTTCAAAACCGCTATCGATAATTTGAAACAAAGCAACTTAAAAGAAAAAGCCGATACGCTTTCTCGGGTGGAATTGAAGCTGCGCAATTTGTTAAAGCCGGAGCAGAAAAACAAGATAGAAGTGGATGCCGACGAGTTGATGAAAGCCGAGGGTTTGGTATTGCATCCGGGGCCGAGAATCGAAATAGATAAAGATATTCTAAGCACTCTGCGTCAGGCGATACTCTCTTGTCATCATATCAAAATGGCGTACCAGGCGAAAAACACCGGCAGGAGTCACGTTTATAAGGTTATTCCGTACGGTTTTCTTTATGGTCAGCGCGACCACTATCTGGTGGCAAAACACAGCGACGGGTATGATAACGGCAAGGCGCATAATTTTTCGCTGCAAAAAATCAAAAGCGTGGAAATTTTGCCGGATGTTTTTGACAGTTCGGAATTTAATTTGCAGGAATATGCCATGGAATCCTTCGGTGCTTTTCATGAGAAGCCTTTTGATGTGGAATGGTTGTTCAGCGCCGATGCGGCGGCCGAGGCCGAAAACTTTGTTTTTCATCCGAAACAGCAGCTGATTAAAAATCCGGACGGCACGTTGACCGTTAAGTTCAAAGCCGGCGGCAAGGTTGAGATGGATTGGTTTTTATACACCTGGGGCGATAAAGTCAAAGTCATCAAGCCGTAACGGTTTTTGTGTGTATAATTTGCATAAAGCGCGACAGTATTCGTTTTTTTTGTTATCATTACCGCAGTTGTATTAAGGAGATTTTCATGTATAAAAAGATTGCCGTTTTAATCGGTTTAATGTTATTTAATGTTTTTCCGGCATTTGCTATTGACGAATATTCCGTTGACGGAGAAAATTATTCGTACAAATTCTTGGTATATAACGAAGGCGAAGTGCTGGATATCGAAGGTAAAAAATATAAGAGTCCGTTTACTCTCTCGCAAGGCCATTTACAAACGCTGTTTGCCGCCGCGCAAAAATGGGCCACCGTTATAAAGACCACTAATCCCAAACCGAAAGCGGGATATGCCATAGTAACGGAAGACGAATATAATGCTTCGGCAGTAAGTCCGTATACAAAAATAGAAGAATCTCCTTATCCGGTAACCATAATCGATGCAATCATAAACAATCTCCATATTATAGACGACGATGATGATGACGATGGTGGCGACGATCCGCTGGATGATATTCACGGTATTATTACCATCGGCTACGGAATTGAAGAAAATAATCCGGGATGGCAGGATTTTAACGGATTGCATTCGTTGTTGCATAATCAATCGTTGCCGGATTTGTATACCACGTTGTTGCACGAGTTTATGCACTCGCTGGGTTATAACTCCGATGTATCGCAACAGCGTCCGGAAAGTACGGACCCTAAGGGTTATTATTTTACGGAAAAAGATACCGACAATCTGACGGTTTGGGATAAAAATCTGCGGCTTTATTCCGGAAGCTACGAGGTGTTTGACTCGGATGACGAGATTGTTCCGACATCGCAAATGTCGGTCGGCAAAAATCGCGATTTCGATATATTTGAATATTCTCCGTATTTTGTCGGAGAAGAAACCATTAAAGTTTTGGGTGGCAAAGACGATTATAACGACGCCCGGGTTGCCATAATTCAAAACGGCGGCCTGACCAATTATTCCATCAGTTATGACGATAAAGAAACGCGGCCGCAAGTTTTCGGAATGCCGATACATAATGCTGACAGCGCTGAACCGGATTTGGCGCATACCGAGCTGCGCAACAGCTTTATGTCGCACCAGGCTTTTCGTAACTGGTTAGTGCCGATGGAGGCCGAATTGGCGCTTTTGAAAGATTTGGGATATAATATTGATTTGCGCGATTATTTCGGTAAATCGTATTATTTGGATGATATAACCGATAACTTTGCCACCGGCTATTCCGAATGGAACGGCAGCGCTTATACGGGCAACCCGAGTAATGTGGTGCAAGGCGTGGGTTTGCATATATACGGCGACAACAATAAAATTACGCAAACTTCGGATATCGCTACCGTCGGCGAAGGTTCTTTCGGTGTCAGAATAGACGGCGTGAACAACCAATATACCTTAAGCAGCGGCAGCAGTATCGAAACCAACGGCAAGGAGAATCTGGGTATTGCCGTAACCTGGGGTAAGGGCCATATTGTGAATATTGCAAAAAATGCGGAAGTAACGGCGACGGGCGATGAAGGTATTGCGGTTGCGTTCGATTTCGGGGAAAATATGTTCGGTAATTTGGACGATACCCGCGGTTCGTATATCAATTATGACGGCGAGGATAACCGGGTTCCTTTAAGCGAAACCGACAAGGCTTTGGTAAAACAATTCAACGTTGCCGGTACTTTGAGCGGAAAACTGGCGGCAATTTATATTGCGGACAATGCCCACGTTGAAGAAATAAACATTTTGAACGGAGCATATATCAACGGCAATATCGTTTCCGATTGGAACTCCGAAAAATCCGGCCCGAAGAGCAGAGTTATGCGGGAAGAAGCCGGTGAATGGTCTTATGTTGACGTCAGCGACGAATCGCAGATATATTTTACCGACATCAATATCAATGCCGGCTTTAACGGCACGATTAACGGCAGTATCGACGGAGAGGTGACCGACGGCAGCAATACTTTGAGATTGAATAATGCGGGCATCGTAAATGTAAAAGGCGAGAAAATCGCGGTTTATTCTTTTGAAAATTCGGGTGCGGTTGATATCGACAATGCCGTTGTTTCCGTGCAAAAAGGAGAAATCAACGGTATCGGCGAGCTGAATGTTATAGATAATATGCAGCTGGATGCAAACGTGAAGCAAATCAATAATATAGTGAATTTGCAAAACGATGCGGTATTTTCAACCGCAAACGACGACATCAATACGCTGGAGATTACGCAGCTTAATGCCGACAATGCAAAAATTTCTTTTGATTTGGGCGATAAATATACGCTGAAAAATGCTTCGCAGAACGATACGGCGTCAATTTCAAAAATTATCTTAACGATGGAAAATGCCGATACTTTGAAAGACGGTGCAACTTATGAATTGTTCGACGACGCTGATAAGGTACTTGATTTGGGCGATTCATACGGCAACGTTTATTATAACAACAAAAAATATTATCTGTCGCAAGATGCACAGCAGAAAAATTTGTTGCGCGCCAGAATGTCGGATGAAAAAGTTACGCTGCACGAGGCGGTGGAAAACGAATCGGCCATAAACTATATTATGACGCAAGACAACAAACAAACCGAAGATGTCGGAACGGTTAACGGCAGCTATTTTGAAATCAGCGGTGAGGATGTTGATGTTAACGGTTATAAAGGTTTAACGGTTGACGGCGAACATAATCCGGAAAAAACCGTGCTCAAAACCGGTATTTACGGCGCAAAAGACAGTAATGTCAGCGTGGTAAACGACGGCCATTTGGAAGTGATTGCCAAAGATAAAGAAATTGTGCTCGGCGGGCAAGACGAAACGGCCGTTTATCTGGATAACGGTAACGTGTTGCTTGATGCGAGCAAGAATACCATAAACGTTGGCGGGGCGATAAAAGGTACGGAAGACGGCAAAAACGTGGTTAGAGCTACCGGCAAATCGGTAACCTTGCATGAAGTTGACAATGTAAGTATTACGGCGATGAGCACCGAAATAAATATGAAGGATGTTGCTCATAATACTACTTTGATGTCCAGTTTCAGCGATATAAACGTTGAAGACGATGCATTTTTGGCGGCCGACGGAAGTAATGAGCTTTCGGGTTTCGGCGGCACAATCAACCTGCTTAACGGAAAAGCGTCGCCGATAACCTTGAACAAAATGGAATTGCTCGACAATACCAAGCTGAATATTGACGTTGATTTAGCAAATGAGGCGGCCGACCGATTGGTTGTACCGGCGGCGGAGAATTTATCCTTAAATGACGCGAAATTAAAAATCGACAAGGTAAATCCGGTAAATCAAAACGCCGCGTTGACCGCCGAAAAAATCAAAATTCCTTTTATCAGCGAAGAATTTAATAACCAAAACCTGCTGGGAAAAGTCGAGGTTGCAAAGTTGCCGTCGCTGCTCACGCCGATTTTCAAATATGATTTCGGTTACAACGAAGATAAAAAATCCGGCAATTTTGTGCTGCAAAGAGGTTCGTCGTCGCAATACGAAAGTTATAACCCGGCGATTGTGGCGGCTCCGGTTGCGGCTTTGAGCGGATATTTGACGCAGTTGCACGCTTATGATACGGCGTTCAACAACATCGGCGAGGGGGTCAGAATAGCGGGAAATCAGGCAACTTATCGCGGTCAAACCACGGTTATGCCGGATAAGACGTTGTGGGTTAAACCGTCGTCCTCTTTTGAAAAGCTTAATTTGAAAAACGGTCCGGAAATTAAAGACAATATGTATGACGTTTATGCCGGAATAGATGCGCCGGCGGCAAAAGTTTTGGGCGGCGGTGATCTGCGCTACGGAGTATATGTCGGCTATAATTATTCCCGCCAAAAATATGAGGGCAATACCATTCGTCAAAACGGCGGTACGTTGGGTTTGGTAGCGCATTTATATAAGAACGGTTGGTTTAATACCGCAACGGTGAATGCCGGCTTGGATAAGGCCGAAGAATCGACAATGTACGGCAAGGAAGATTTTAATATTTTCCGATACGGTATTGCCGACAAACTCGGGTTTAACTGGTTATCACCGCGGAAAGACTTTGTGGTCCAGCCGAGTTTATTGCTGAGTTATACCTCAATCAGAACGTCAAACTATTATAATGCGGCCAATGTCAAAATAACCTCGGACCCGCTTAATGCGTTTAACGTTGCGCCGGGAGTGCGGCTTGCCTGCAATTTACGCGACGGTTGGCAGCCGTATGCCGAGGCAAAAATGGTGTGGAATATTATGAATGATACCGATTTTGCGGCGCGGGGCATCAATTTGCCGGAAATGAGTATTAAGCCTTACGCTCAATACGGCGTCGGCGTGCAGAAAATCGGCGCCGGCAGAATTTCCGGCTACGGGCAGGTTGATATGCTGAGCGGCGGCAGAAAAGGTGTCGACATGACGCTGGGCATCAGATGGGCGTTTTAATTTGAAATAGGGCAAAGATGATGGCGGTGACGCAAAATTTAAGAAACATAATCGATAAATATATTGCGGAATTCAAACAAAAGTACCATCTGCCGAAAACCGTGAAGCCGTCGCTTCCGATTGTATGGTTCGGCAACAAGGAAGAATATGATAAGTCGCCCCTGAAAATTGTGACGGTCGGCTTGAATCCGTCATTAAAAGAATTTGAAAAACCGCGGTTCGCATCGGTTGATTTGAATGGCGGTAATGCGGCGGAAGAGCTTGCGCTGACGCTTAATGACTATTTTAAGAAAAATCCGTACAGAACTTGGTTTAACGACTTTGAAAAAGTTATAAAATGGTACGACGCGAGCTATTATGAGGCGACAAATAAGCCGAACCGGGCGCTGCATATTGATATTTATTCCGCTATCGCCACCAACCCGACGTGGGGAAAGCTTGATGAGGCAGAGAAAAAGCAGTTTAATCAAACGGCGTTGTTTGTCGAGCTTTTGCAGGAGCTAAATCCGGATATGATAATTTGTTCGGTAAATCAGGAAGTTTTTAAGGATGTCTTTTCGGATTTTTATCTTGTTAAGCAGGCCGAAAAAATCAGCAAAAAAGTCAGCCCTAAAAGCGGAAAAAAGTGCGGATTTTATATTCGCAAATATAAAGATAAAAAGCACAACAGAATATTAATCAGCGGAAGAAATATGAAGGGACAGCCTTTCGGCGGAATGAGCGAGTCGGAACTGGCGGAAGCAATAAGAGAAATAGCGGATTAAGCCGGTTTTATTGTTTGCTGCCGTAAAAATATTATTGATTTTTACGGAAAAATGTGCTAATTATAATTCAACCTATAAAGAGTGTGCGAGGGACAAGCCCTTTGACCACACAGCAACCGACAAAATGCACGGTGCTAAAGCTTGAACGATAGGCGGATTTAATATTCTAAACCTATCGTAACCGATGGGTTTATTTTTTGCTCTCTTTAAAGGTTAGTTTCAATTTTAACTTTAAGGAGATTTCCTATGTATCAAGATATGATAAAAGCTCTTAATGAATACTGGAAAAGAGGAGAATCCGGAATTCAGGTATATGCCCGAGAATTGATGGAAAAAGGTATTTTTCCCGCAAATTTTGATTATTTTTCTCATAAAGAAATAGAATGGGTTATCAAATATAAGGAAAACTTACTGTATCGTATATACAGAAATATTATCACAATACCTCGTCAAGGAATAGTGCGTGGTTGCGGCATTTTTCTGCTTTTGGAACTTCTTGTTTTGTCGGGAGTTTTCATAATAGAAGTATATCCATCAGAAACATGGTGGGTAGTAAAAATGGCATTTAAAATTACAGGATATTTATGTTTAGGCGTAGTGTTAAGTTTTATATATTTGATTTTGCATGTGTCGGATGCATTTAGTCGTTTGTTCAGATGGTTTAATGAGTTAATGGATACCTTCGTAGATGAGGGTATTCCGGCTTTATTGAATATTTTTCAATGGGTAATGATTGGTGGGTTAATCAAAATACTTTTAGAAACATTGTTATAAGGAGAGAAAAAGATGATTACATTTCGCGCCGGGCCGATTGAGCCTTTGGAAAATGAGGAAATTTATACGCTTTTTGCCAATATTGATTTGATAATGGCTAATGCCGATAAAATTTTGCAAAACGAGGCATATAAAAATATTCGTGTTAAAGGTACGGGTATCGATGGTATTTATATCGGACATATCAATTTGTTTTTGGGGGATTTAATTCGCCTGTGGAGTAACGGCAGTCCGTGGCGTAACGGGCAGAAATTTTATTACCATTTGGGCGGAAGTCCGCTCAGCGGTATGAGTTTCTGTACTTATTGGCAAGACGGTAAAATCGGCTGTGACAGAAGTAATCCGTCATTTGGTACTCTGCTAAAGCCGGCAAGTACCGTGATTAAAAATGCTGAGGAATCGGAACATATAATATCCGTACCTTTACCGCGGCGACAGGTATCCGGGTTAAACATAGGTGACTTATTAAAGTATTTACAGCAATAAAACGGATCATACGTAAGCGCTTATGCACAAAAGTTTGCTATTTTATTTGCGGCGGAAAAATCAATGAAGCGTAATTTTTTGTTGCATAAAAACAAAAAAATCAATAAGCTTAAGCAGATATCTGTTGTATATAAAGTGTTGAAAAGGATAAAACTATGAGAGATTTTCGCGCGGTTGTTGCTCGTCTAAAAAGCGTATCATTGTTTGCGGCTTTTATCGTTTCTGTTGCCGGAATTACGAATATTGCCGCAGCCACACCGAAACCTTTAACATAAAATATAACTTCTGATGAGATATGAAAAAATTGATTTTTTTACACGGAGCCGGAGCCGATAGAAATGCTTATAATGATTTAATGAGTAAAATCGCTCGGAGATTAGGAGCTGATTTAGTCAGCCTTGATGCTCCGTTTAAGAATCCCTATAAACCGTGTAAATATAAATGGTTTAATAAGTTTGAAAAAAACGGACGACGTGATGCGGTT
>JAEEGL016302731.1_pt1 | contig 28770 bp, 20 predicted proteins | sample 9134231 | NCBI WGS metagenome assembly JAEEGL01 (sample SAMN16246548, study PRJNA631951) | gut metagenome | biome: gut microbiome; feature: rumen; material: fiber-attached | host: Bos | place: Iran: Karaj | collected 2018-10 | reverse complement strand
ATAACAATGGATCATCATGTTGATTATTTGGATTCTTAACAAATCTGACATCACCGAGTTTATTACCTATTTTTGGTAATTGATTACGCGAATCATATTCCTCTGTGGATTTAATTGACATAAATTCCAGATTCTCTACTATCAAATCAACTTCTTCTTTTGTATAGTAATTTGATAAGTCTTCCATATCACACACGTAAGGAAGTTGTGAATAGAATTTATTTCCTTCACCAACCTTTATTTTTGTTTTGCCATTGGAAGTCAATTCTATACAAAGAACTCCGCGTGGAATTACATGATACTGATCACCAGATGAATCCCATTGAGCCGATGTTCGTATAACGTGACTCTTATCAGACGATGATGGAATCGGACTTTCTTTTTGTACCATCAACTGTCACCTCCTTTTGAGATATGTTCATCATCAAGGAGTATTATTTGTTGAATTCTCATCTCTGAGACGAACCATATTACCAGCTTCAACATCAGCATTGAAATCTCCTGATGCTGTGAAATCCTTTGTAGCCTGATACAATTCTCCATATGTCTGCCATACAAGTTGTCCTGCGTAGATCTGCTTGTCAGCTTCATATACGACTGTAGGATGAATTGCCTCAAGAGCAGTAACACGACTGCCAAGACTTTCAACAGTCGTTTGCAATTCAGCAACAGCTTGCTCAAGAGCAGTTATTCTTTGTTGAGCCGGATTGTACAGAGCCTGATATGTTTCATAAGTATTTGTTTCCCAAATCATATCAGACATATATGCTTCGAAAGTGAACTTGAATCTGGTTGCTATATTTGCTTCAAATTCAAAGATGTTTCCTTCTGTGAACTGAACCTGAACAATAGGAAGTGATGTAACCTTGTCAGTGATACCCTTCACGGCTTCATGATTAATCATTATAGATGAATAATCATCTGAGAATGCATAGAATGGATTCATTCCAGCATCAAGATGTTCCTTAGTATCAAAGGAAGGAATTGACACTTCAAAAGATGTGAGTTCCAAGAAGTACGGACCAGCATATCCCATCGGAAGAATATCTCCAATTAATGTAGAATATGCAGATGTGAGATAATAGTCATTGATATTTGTTTCATGGAACTTAATATTCTCTGTAGTTCCACTCAATTCTCCGGAAGTAACAATGCCTCTATCTTGATCGAGAATATTGTAATGCAGAGTACATGTAAGAGAACTTTGTATCATAGGAAGATATTCCTGAAGCTCATCATATAACTGTGCAATTGTATCGTTCAGATACTTCACAAGGGCTGTATCAGTATGGGTTGAAGTAGTCATATCGATTCTTGCTGATAAATCTATACAGCCAAGGTCTGCTCTTTTTGTTATACGAGTATAAACATTATCGCCAACATTTATCTTAGCACCGAACAACATCTGAGTTGTATCAATAAGATACGGAACACCAGATACAAGTCTGAATCCATTACCTGTCAAAGGACCAGATGTTGGAATCTTATGCTTCATGGGTGATATCGGTTGCGGTCTAACAGGCTGACAAGGATGACAAGGTCTTGCTATAACGGGTTCCACCTTCTGGTTAATTATGACCTGATTAGTCGCTGGGAAATACGGATAATTATTTTTGGGCATCATAATTTTAAACCTTCTTTCATTTAATTTTCAAAGTTTCTTTGATGATATGAATAACAATCGGAGTCCACAAATATACTTCACGAGACGGAACATTGTTGAATAATGTATCGCCAATGTACAAAGACAAATCTTCCATCTTGGTAATTTGTCCCCAAATATAATCATGAATCAATGATATATAATCATATCGTCTTTGATGATAAGTCTTTTCACATGTGTTGCAACATGGACAAGAATTGCACTGTTCTAATGTACAAGTACGAGGATCGAACTTGTTTGAAAGAATCTTGTAAACATCTTCTGGGAAGAAAAGTTTACAATCACTCATATGGCATGTTGGCTGAGTTGGAATCATAATCTGCCAATCATCATATCCATACATTGCAAACGATGAATCTCCATATGCGACAGCTGGAGCCAGATAGAATTTAAATGTTTCCAGATATCTAATAGGAGCATGTCGTTCAATCCATTTATATGGAGACAGTTCATATAGCTCATTCATTTCACGAATGCGAATTTTATTTTCGTTCAATGTAACATTATGAGCTCGGTCATCCATAATCATTGTTGCATTACGAGCCATGAACATATTTCCACACAGGTCGAACCATGTCTCTCCACCAAAATGAAGCAAATAACAATTGTGCATTTCATTATAATATCGAGCTTCATAATTCTCAATCATGTCATACAGCATTGATATCAGTCTGCTACGTAATTCATGGTGTTCTTTTCCTATCACTGGAGTTAAGTCTTCTCCACCAATAGTCTGTAAATCCATTACGCTATGCTTTGTAACCTGCTTATCAATCCAACAGATTTCCTCAGGATTAGTTGAGAACAAAGAATACTGGATTTTATAACTACCATCTGTATTTAATCCATCCTGTGTAACCTGATTGATTCTGAATATATGATTCATATGAACATAATTCACAATGAACATATCATTTTCCTTTGGCATTACAGTACCTGGAATCGTAGTACATTCTCCAGAAATGGAATAGTTTCTCACATTTGTTTGAGAGGCGGTTGTCTCTTCTGGTGTGAAAGGTGACATTCCAAGAAGTACCATATTCTCGATCTTATTGTAACGGAAAGGAGAATCAGGACCGAGTACCTGATAATGAGTTCCCAATCCAAGTGAACCAGTTGTGTTCTCTTCATCTATGCTGAAATATGTTACAAGTGTACGGGCATCACCCGTATATTTGTTAATTCTTGAATGAAGATATTTATCATATTTATAGATTTGAGAATCGACTAACTCTTTTTCATCATATATTAATCTTGACATCTTTTCACCACATTTCTCCAAAAATTTGGTTTATAAAACCATCAGAGGTTAACTGGACGTTTTGGCAATTTCCATCACCCCCATACAGGGGGTGACAAAATTACCATTGTGAATAACGAAGGAGGTATAACTGTTCGTCGATGTTAACTGGCAACCATCGACGATATATGAAACAGCGCGAATATTTCATATAATTAAATGTAATTTTCGTATATACATATTTATTATAGAAAGGAGCTGATATTATGGATGAAGAGTCCAAATATTCTTATTCCGTCGAAGAACTTGATGCGATATTAAGAAAGATGGAAAAAGGAATCACACCAATAATTCCAGATGATATGATGAAAGAAGTTCAACTTCGCAAACGTGAATTGGAATTATTGAGAACGGGTGATGATGAAGATCTGGAAGAATATCTGTCCGAGGTCGAGAAACATAAAAAGCTCACCAGAGCCCTAAAGGAACGAGAACACAAGGCAACAAAAACAGAAGCGTATGTATACACAATGACTCCTGAACAATTAAAAGAAATCGAAGAAGATATGACAACAACATTTGTCAGAGAGAATCCTAATTCTCCATATAACAAATCTTCCTTCGATTCTGAAATGTCAGAAGAGAAGCGTGAGATATTAATTAAACTATCAAAGCTTCGTAATTGTTATTATAATCAGAAGGATTATCAAGAGGCTATTGAAACAATTCGAAAAGCAATCGAGATATCTTTGAAGACTGATTATCCTTGGCTTTCTCCAGAAGAAGCAATACGTAAATTCAAGAATAAGGAAATCGTATATTCTTTCGGAGCTCTTCCCAAGATATATCTCAATTATATCACACCAGTAACAGATCCAGAAACAGCTAAGAAGATAGCGTCTGGAGAAATCACTCTTGTTGATAAGAATGAGAATCGTCCTAAGAAGAGAAGAAGTAAAAGCAAAGAGGGAGTTATTGTCGAAGTTCGTCCTATTGGTAAACGGGAAATTGAAGATGAACGTAAGATGTTCAATGCAGGATATGATTCCAGTATTGCACCTATGCTCAAGGGCAGTGTCAATGCATATGGTAGATTCGACATGCCGAATTCCGGATATTTCCATGATGATATTGAATCTCCTTATGAACAAGAAAAAGAAGATATGCTTAGTGACTTCGATTGGCTCCAGGAAGATGCTGCAGAGAAGTATTATAATCTGCTCAATAATATCGATGATAAGATGTCAGTATATGATCTTCTCAAGGATATTCAGAAAACTCAGAATATCGATATCAATCCAGCAGTTGGTAATAATATGACTGACTTCTTGAATTCATATAATCTTGGTTCTTTTTCAGAATATGACAATATTACACATACATCATCTCCCGATTATGCAAGATCTATAATCCAACCAAATCAAAAGGCTTTGGAGATAGAGGAACAATTGTTGGAAAATATACGTAATTCCAATACATAATTTCTATGCTACATATGTGAGATACCCCGGGAAACCGGGGTATTCTTTTTTCCGGATTTTTTGAAATTTCATATGTATATTATTAATATGAATAAGAGATAAGAATCCCTTAATCAGAATCAGATTCAGGCCTTATAAGGCGAATATAAAGTAATAAGAATCTTTGGATGTCTGAGTAATATATCTTATCATCTTACGATATTATGGGTTATCCGGAACCCAATACAATCCGGAAATGTTATCAGTCTCCAATGATAACAGAAAGGAATATTATGGAGAATATGTTCAATTGTCGTTTTGGAATCGAAAGCAATGAGACCCCTGAGACATCAAGCAATAAACGAGAGCTTTCAACAGCTGCAAAAATAGGCATCTATACTGTTGCAGGTGCTGGTGCATTATTCCTGGTATCAGCAGCTATTGTTGAAACAGGAAAAGCTGCAAAAACCGTATCTGGCGGTGTTAGCACCGTCAAAGAGAAAATCGAAGATCGTAAGATTAATAAGGCTATTGAAGAAGTCACTGAGATTGAAAATCTCAGAAAACGTATGAAGGCAGCAGGTTGCTCCGACGAAGCAATTGCTGCTTACATCGCAGCAAACTACAGCTGAGACGAGAAAGGAAACCCCGCATATGCGGGGTTTCTTTTTTCTTCTTTTTTTTCATTCGATTAAGATATAATCATTTCCAACGGTGGTCTTTAAATACATACCGGCATATTCAGAAGGTATTGACAATGTCACACCAAGTCTCATAACAGTTACAATTCTTTCAGTATTATCAGTATCTGAAATATCGGCTGTCGGATCCTTTGTTATATACACTGAGAAATATCCTTCGTACTTTCCGGAAGTGTGAACATCATATGTATCATCTTCCAGATTGTATTTACAATGTAACTGAATGAATGTTTCATCTCCATTATCAGAAACATACTCAAATGAAGTATCCATATCAAAGTCAATTAAACGTTCATACTTCCAAACATCGTTCAACATTTCCATCATCATTTTAGCATCTATTTCGACACCCTTCAAATCATCCAACAATACATTCTTTACTGTTGTTCCATTTATAGAAATATCATAATAGGAAGATGATGATTGAACAATGTCAAGCATGATGTCATGTTCGATATCAGTATTGTTTGGATTGTCTACATAGTTGCCTAAATATGTATCGATTGTAGATGAATTGTTTGTACAGAATCCAAATCGAATTGATTGTTTAATATACTTGGAAGCATCTTCATTATGCAACATTACCTGTTTCATAGATGAACATCTCTTTCCATCAAGTGTTTCATAAACAACCGATCTATGGAAAGTAGGTGAATCTTGATAGTAATCGTCACATAATTCAATGACTTCGAAGTTTCTCAGGGATCTGAGGTTAACAAGTTGCAAGGTAGTAGGTGATGTTATGATAACATTCTTTTTTGTCAAGTATCTGCCATTTATCCAGAATTCATATCTATCAAATGAAAGAGGGGTTGGAATGTATCCTGTAAGATCAATGATACCATTTTCGTTTATCATTGATTTTGAATATCTGCAGACATGTAAGCATGTTGTGGATACCAACTGAACATCCGGATTATCTTCTTTTGAAAGTTGTAATCTTGATGAATAGTTATCGGATGATATATTTGAGAATGGTAATCTGTAATGGTGTTTTGTATCATAATAGTATGAATATGGAGTCAATGGTCCAAAGTCTGATTCTGAACCCTTTTCAGATAAATATGCTGATTCAATATTGAGATACAAAGGATTCTGGTCAGATATACTCAACTGATTCTTTGGTATGAGCAAGAATCTTTCTGGAAGTTCATGATAATAAGAATAAGAATCTTCTATCTTAACATAATCCGTGAAAGTTTCGGGTGTGGAATTGTTTTCAATTGTTATTGTAATCAATCCACCCTCACAAGGATACTCATCATTTCGAGCACATGTGAATACAAATGTACCCGTTGCTCTATACGGAACTTTGGAATCAACTACACGCAATCTTTGCTCATGTTCCTGAGTATAGTATGTTCTACAAACAAGAACGATGTTTGATACGTTTCCATTGAATGAAGCAACATCATCATTCTGAATACATATCAGATTAATATCCAATCCATCCTGGAAAGAATCGATTGGCTTGTTAATTGTTACTGTATATTCCGGATTGTATTTAGTATATTCTACCAATACATCCTTGAACGGATTTGGAACATACAAATCAAAATCCAAATATGACAACATTTGTGTTGAATCATATCCGGTTATATGATGAAATCTGAGAACTGGAACTTCGTCATATTCATCACAGTATTTCTTTCTATCAACAATGATTCCTCTACCATCATAATCAAACTCTGTGAATTTGTATTTCTCAATAACATCGAAATGTTTTCTTACAATGATATTTGAATACAAAGGATTTCCTTCTGTATCATTATAATAGTGAGAAGAAGTTGCCAACACTGGTTTGAATACAACATTACATATTCCATCATCATTCAACTGAATATCTGAATAAATATCAGATTTGTAGTATCCGAAGTATACATACAATTTACTTGATGAAATGGATTGGTCAAGTTCGATGATTATCTTTGTATGAACATTGTCGGTTTTATAATCACCTGAAACATCTACATTCATCTGATTTTCAACTTCTGTTGAAACCGTATACAATTCAGGAGATATCCAAACATGATGTTCTTGGTCATATAAGAAACAATCAATCTTATCAGTGTATATCAAATCACGTATATCATGTTTGATATAAGCATCAGCCATTACAGCTTTACCATTGTCGATGTATATCATTGCAGCATCGTTTGATACTACATTAAACCAAGATGTCGGTTTCTCCAATTCATCATATAAGTATTGAATCTTTTTGATACGTTGTTCCAAAGAAATATTTTTCATCTTCAGATGATCGATTTGTGCTTGAACCCTATCTTTCTCTGATTGATCTGTTGCTTGTTCTTTTTGTGATTCCTTCTGAGAAATCAATGATTCATTTGTTGAGATTGTGCTCCGACAATAATAAATTTCAGTATAGAAAACTGCTCGTTCTTTTTCCCAAATAGCATGATCATTTGGTTCTGTTCTGAGAATAGGATATTCTTCCTGAGGTGTTAAAGGTGAACGATCATGATTCAATGCATTGATAACAATCTTTCCATCAAAGGAATTGGTTGTTGTTATGAATTGCATATCATATTTCTTGTGCTCATCATCGATGAAACGATTTTCCCATTCATCATTGAATATCCAATTAAGACGAGTGTGAATATAATCAGTATTATTCAATACATATATCGGATCTCCTCTTAATGAATACATATCAACGAATATATCATCAGATGATTCCGCATCAGTATTATAGTAACTTACATAATCATGATTGTTATATTCATCAAGTAAGTTTCTCATGTTGTCATCAACAATCTTACACTGAACATAATCACCAAGATAAGTTTCTATATCTTCATTGGAATTAATCTTTAACCACTTAGCATTGTTTTGATCAACTTTGCATTCAACAAAACCATGCTTTTCGGAATGATCTATTTTCGTAATAATACACGGGAAGAAATATTTTCCATCGATAGTTTGTAAGTAGATTGTTTCACCTTCGTGATACATTCCGCCTATTGATTCAATAACTCCAAATTCATCGGGTTCCAAATGTAAAACCTGAACCGGTTTCACATATAACTGATTGGATGATCTATGCGAGTTCTCCAAGATTGCCAAATTATTCAACTTGGAATTTGGAATATAAATAACATCACATGGACCCGGAAGATTACCTTTGGCTGTAAGAATTAATTCTTCTTCATGTTTCAGAACATCGAAATGATTTCCCACATACAACTCATAATTCATTCTACAGTTCTTATGAGTAATCATATGTGTTTCGGTAACAGTATACTCATAATTGTTTTCGAATTGAATACGAGTATTAACCATTGAAGGTATTGTATGGATATCCTCTAACTTGATACCGTATTCAGATACTTCACTGAATTCCAAAACAAACTGTTCTGTTGTTGAAGTACCATCTTCGAAATGAATTGTTCCTGTTATTGTTAAATCAGAAGAATCAAATATTGCATATTCAGCAATCGGCAAAATGTTAGTTATAGAATATTTGCTATTATTGACATCATATTCAATTGCGAAATTTAATGTTTGTGGATTTGTAGCTTGTTGACCGATAATCGGTATAAAATGAGAATCAGTATTGTCAATAGTATATGTCATATATACAGGCTTTGAAGCATACTCAGTTCCTTCTGTATATTTAACATTTGATATACGAGAATATGAACCATTGTAGCTTGTCAATAAATCAATACATTTGATTCTCCAATCATAAAGAGTTCTTTCTCTTAATTCAGGAATCTTATCTTTGATTTCTCCATAACTATCCAATGCAGAATGTTGATATACTCTTTCATCATTGATGATATTGTAAACTCTTTCGAACATAGATCCTGAGTAATCATTGTTTTCATTGTTTGAAATGTATTTAGGAACATCTCTTAATATTGATAAATCGATATCCTGTTCAATAAACTTCTTAATCTTCCACCAATTGTTTGCTTCATTGATTTGTTTCAATGACATATACAAAGCACGAATTCTTGGTGCAGCATATTCAACGAATCCGAAGTTGACGTAGAGATATTTTATCTCTGACATTACCATATTCAGAAGAGTGTTGTAAGACATCTTTCTTCCAGCGTATGTAACATATGGAGCTTGCTCTATTGCAGCATGTAATCTAACAATATTGTCATACACAAGATTATTCTCTTTAGATGCAATTGTTTCTAACAAAGTTGGAAGTGTAGGATCATTATATTCCAATTCCATCAAGTCTTCTTGGATAGCTGTTATATCAGCCAACAATTGCTTCTTTGCAGTTGTCAATTGAGAGAATGTATTAAATGATGCTTCATAATCTGTTTCGATAATATTCCAATAATAAGTAGCATCCGAAATAAATTTCAGAATGTATTTACAAGCAAGAATATCATTATAACAGAAATAAGATACAAAAGTATCTTCCGATGAGAAACCTACATACTTATCATAATTCAATGCATTATCTTTGTATAGATAATAGCGATTTGAAGCATAAGTGTTATAAGTATAAGGATAAACTGGTGTTATAGAACGACCATAAGAATTTATCAATGCTGGGAAACCGGAGAAGATATTAACATCATCCAAATCTGTCAATGAACTTGTCGAGTCATTAATTTGCGGAATCTCGGAAACTTGCGAGAAGTTCAAAGATATTGTATTTTCATTATCAATAACATTACTGATATCAATGTCAACATATCTGTTAGTGAACTTAGTTCTTGCAATAACATCATAGAAGTAAGCTTGAAGTTTATCTTCCTGATTGTTCATCATGTTCATTGTATAGAACAAGAAGTTTATTGCAAATGGAGATTCATACAAATCTTCGCCATTACCAACAATGCCATTCGTTGTAGCATTGGATGATTCATAATTCATTTCAGAAGGATAAATATATAACAAATCATTTGATATAATTTTTCTTCTAAGAATCTTTGAGATGATAGCTGCTGTCTTCTCACGAGAATAATCAGAGAAATACATTCTGCTTAGCTTAGCCAATTTATTCTCAGAATACCAGTATCTGATATAACCTAAATGAGACATAACTTCATTCTCAAATTGTGAGAAATCAAATACTTGTTCTTCGGTCAATGGTTCAGCAGAAGTTTCATCCGGAGAATCAGTATCTGTATAAACAACAAAGAGTTTGTATATTTCATCACCCTTCAAATCAGTCAGATAGAATACATTACCAATTCCGCAGAAATGATGAATCTTTGGAACATCGAAAGTCCAACAATTCTCAGTAGTCTTGTATCTCAAAGCAATAAAGTTCTGCTCAGAAACAGGTCTCTTGAAATGATTGTAATCATAATCTTCAAAGAAGTTCTGATTGATTTCAGTTATATATGAGAACTTCTTCAATACTTCTGATTCATATACCGAGCATACTTTGTCAACGAAACTGAGATATTGATGAAATTCATCCGGAAGCAAACCAATCATCTTATTATATGATGATTCTTGATTACCTTGTTCATCTTTATGAGGAGAAGGATTATTTCTTAATTCATTCATATTATATAATGAATTTCTGAAATTAATCATCATAGTCACATAAGATTCAGGAATCAAAGATGTTGCGATAGCTCCAAATGAATATTTAATCAAGGCTTCTTCCGCAACGTCAAGAGCTGGTTTAACATACGGATCAAGATAAGCTGTAGTGATTGTATAAGTATTCATCCATTGATTTCCAAATTTTGAAATCTCAATAATCTTATCGTTGATAGATGTCAACATATCACGAATTGACAACAAGTCTGTTATTACGGAAAAAGAAACATCTGAAGGTCTATCAAGAATTATTGGAGGAGCAGATATCTTCTGATCAGTTTTGATATAATCTCTACTAACATCAGCGGCGTATATTTTGTTACCATTTTCATCATCGATGTGCTGATGTTGCTCGTCATACACGAATCTTTTTGTGGTCAAATCTTCGAAGTTTGCGGCTGGATAGATACTCGGTAATTCATTCAAACCATCAACCATTGTCAATATAATATTAACCTTTTTGGAGTTAACAGATTGAAGCTGATTAAGTGTATGATTCTGAATGTTCTTTACAATCAAATTACCATTCTCAAATGTTGCAAAGTTTGGTGCAATAACATGAGATGTTCTGTAATTCTGATCATAGATATCACATATGAATTTATATCCATCCAGAGTTTTATCACCAATCGTATTATTAACAACTCCATTGTTGATACTTTTAATATCAACATCTTTCAGAAACAACACATTTGATGATTTGATTTTGTAGATTGTGAAAGTTACTGATTGTGAATATCTCCAACCTACTTTGAATTTGAATCCATACTCATCAAATCCAATTTTGATATTGTTATTGATAAAGCCATTTGAACAACATATGAATGAAAAGTCCAAATACTTCATTATGTCTGATGATACAAAATCTTCATAATCAACATAGTTATCAAAATCAGAATGATGCATCAGTTGAAGTTTGTTACGAATGAAATTATCTCTGTCTCCAAAGTTAATCAAATCATAAGGAACATCGATGATATAAAAATGAGATGACGGTTCAGACTTTACATGAGGATCATTAATACCTCCATTGAATACTATTAATCCAGAATTTACAACTGATCTGGACATAGCATTCTGCAAAGATTGTCTGTATGTGTTTATTAATGAATCATGAATATCATCGAATGTATAATTCGATTGACTCATCAAATCTATCAGACGATTCAAACCATTTTCATTACCAACGATTCCAAATGGTTGATTAGAAGAATCTTGTAATTTCGATTGTTGTTCTTTGAAAGTAGCCCATTTAGTATCATTGAATGTTTTGTCATTTTTACGATACTTATGAAAATCATAGAGCCATTTACTGTAGTTTATTCTATTCACTACATAATCCCTCCTTTTAGTATCAAGGTTATCGAAACGTAAAATTTAAGCGTCGACCCCGGCATATGCCGGGGTGACACATATAGGAAGAATAGATTCAATTCACAAGGAGGATGTGTATCAATGCGATTAATGGCAATCACGACAAAGAGCAAGTGAACTCGTAAAGCAAAGGAGGTATATCCTATCATGAGAGGGTTTTCTCATTGCATGGATATCAGCAGTACCGACTTTCATACCCAATGAATTGAATCTATTAAATTGATAGTATATCGTTAAGAATTATATATTTCTTCTAATTGACGTTTAAGTTCTATCATTACTTTGTTAGCGGCACCAATGAGAATTGGTGAAGCTATCATACGTCTCAAACAAGATGTTGATGAAACGAAAACGGATATTTCTTCATCGGGTCTTGTTTCAGAGAAAGGTTCGAGTCCCTCTGGAATAACTTCTGATATGATTTGCTTTGAAGCAGCATATACAGCAAGCTTATCTCCAACCGATGCTTCATCAGCATGTTCAATATATATTTCAATAAGAACATCTGTATTGATTCCGTTGATAGAATCAGTTTGCATTGGTTCAGTTGGTCTTGTGTAAAGAGTATCCAACTTATACGGAGAAGCTGAAGGATCGTGTTTATCCAGCATCTTTCTTCTCTTCTTGTTTTCCTTAAAATGTTCAGAAAGTAATTCGAACAATGAAGGAGATAATTTATCCATAGCCTTCGAAGTATACATTCTTACATCGACAACAGTACCAGCATGCTTTGCTTTGATTACTCTCTTGGCTGTATCAGCATTTATCTTATCAGAAGAGAATGCTTTGAGGAATGCATCAACTGACTTATCACCAGTATCACCAAGTCCGAACAGAACAAGAGGATCTCCAATTTCAACAACATCTCCAACCTTTACAACAGAATCAATCTGATCCGTCGCATTGATCTTAATTTGCTGACACATTGTCAGTGTTGTTCCAAGTCGTTTTGAGAATGCATGAGTTACAACACCAGCATCTTCATATGTTGAATATGTATCAGTGAAGGCAACTTTTGCCATAGGGCCAATGTTCTGACGAACTACACCATCCGAGCCCTTGTGGAAGAACTTCTCATGGAATGCAAGTATATCTCCTTCCTTGAAACTATCACCAACTTCAAAAGTAGTTTTCAATTTATTATTAACATAGAAACCACTTCCTGAATTGAATGAATACTTCGGAGATATCTGAATTGCTTTCTTAGTTTTGGATTTATATTCAACAACGATGAATTGGTCGTTCATATCAATTACCTTACCATCTTCATCTGCAACAACTGCAAATTCTTCTGATAAGTATGAAGGAACAATCTCATCAACGCCATTTGAAACAATAGCAGGTTCTGCATCTTCAGTTGAAATGATATGAGAAGACTGTGAACAAGCAATTGCAGTACGAATAGCATCATCTCTTGCAACGGTTCCAGGTGTTAATAATTCAGAGAATGATGAAAGCTGAAGGTCTGTTTTCGGATCATCAGGAGAATATACACGAGTATATCCACGAATGGATTCGATATTAGGATCAACAACAAGCTGACGAGATACACCAACTTCTGCAGAGTTTGGAGTTGACATCGCAATCTTGGAAATCATTGTTTTATCAAATGATCTCTTTTGAACGGTGAATACTTTACCACCACCGCCAGATTCATTAACACCTGCATATCCCTTCTTTGATATTGCTTCACGAGTATGAAGTTCGACAATAGGATTCAATGCAGATATTGGAGCAACTGTTTCAACATTCATCAAATCATTTATTACGCAATTGGCAGTCAAAGACAACTTGTTTCCTCTTGCCTTACTACCAGAAGTGTTATTATACTTTGATACAGCAACTGCAAGATTGTAATGCAGAATTGCAGGAATTATTTCGGTTGATCTGATTCTGTACAATGAAGCATTTGTTTCATCAACATGCTCATTATCACACAGAATATTCGAAGCATAAATCAACATACCAACCAAATCATTCGGTAAGTTATAATGATTACATACCTCATATGTGATTGGGTCAACGAAGAATTTATAACGTGAAATGAAAGTTGTCAACTGGGAATATGTTGTGAAGAATAACTGATCAAAGATATCAATGTATATTGAACTCTGATCCATAATCGGAACATCGAATTCAGCAACGGTATGGCTCTTTGTAGGAAGCTTGTATAAGCCATTGAATAACAACTGATTTGACAGTGTGTTCTTGATAGCCAATACCTTGTCCTTGAATGGAATCTTTATATATCCCAAATCGTTGAATGATTTATCGACATACTTGTGTTCAGCACGTGTTTTATTCAGGAATTCAGTTATACCTTCCCATGCACAACATGCAACTCCAAGAGGGATTTTGATTCCAATGAGTATCTCTGAATACATATGAACTTTGGTAGGTTTCTGTTTCATATATGCTTCACGTATTTCCTGAGGAAGATTATCGAGAATAACTTCTGTCAATGTCTTGTTGTCTCTGGTGAGACCAGATTCGGTATTTATAACAACAGGAACTTTGTTAACCATACCGCAGCAGAATTCATTTTCAGCAACAGTGACAAATCCATATTTCTTAAAGCACTCATTCATGTTGAAATAAATTTCCATGTGAGTTTCTTTACATTTAATATATGACCATCTCTTGGCAAATTCATCAAACTCAATAGTTGTCATATATGAAGAGTTTGCATATGTAGAACCACCTGGCTTTACATATTTATTTACACCATTAGCATCTGTTTCCTTATCAATCAACTTAACAAGCATACCTACATCAACAAGTGATTTAGTATCATATCTATTGACAGAAATCTTGTTGTAGTTTGTTGTAAGAATAACCTTTTTCGGATTAACTTTCAGAATCGGAATCGGGAAATCTTGTTTACCAATGTTGAACCATTTACCACCCGAGAAAAACTCACCATTCTTAACTATCGGAATTCGAACATTGATAACATTCTGAAGTCCAGATTGTTTTGATTTCAAAGTAACTTTCCAGTTCTTTACCAATTCAGATATTGTTGATATATCAGAAACTTCGATGTTGAGAACATCAAATCCATCAGGAAGTTTCTCCAACTGATTGAATACAGCAACAATATCCTTATCCATCATTTCCTTCTCATATGTACGAGAAGCATTCGGGAATCCAGAACCACGTGCAACACCCTGATTGGTGGTTGATATGTTTCGAGGTCGTTGAGGTTCCGGCATTGGCATATCAGTTACATTTGATAATTTCTCAATATCATTCTTATCAAGTTTGATTTGAGATAAAGAGTTTCTCAAAGCAAGTTCACGCTTTGAAGATACAATATGTTTTGATTCTTCCTTTTCATCAGACTTGACAATGTTTGATAATATCTTACCTGCATCATCAAGATACTTCTTTGATACATCATCTGTATCAGGAGTTTCTAAATCAGATGAAATATGTTCATAGTTATTAATGCTTTCTTTGATTTTTGTTGTGTTGATTCTGGATAACAACTCAGCATTTATTTTCATTGACTTTGCATAATACAAAGTATCCTTCTTAACTTCACCCTTTGGAACTCCATACTTAGAATGAAGAGCATTCAGAGTAGACTTAGTATTCTTTGAAACGGATTGAGCTTTGTGTTGTAAATCAGAAACTTCTTCATCTCCAAGAGATTCCATTTCATCTTCAATAGAGATATCTTTCTCAACAATCTCATCTTCAGCAGCTGTATCATCTCTTCTTTTAGAAACCTCAACAGTTCCAATTTCGGATAACAGAGTTTCGAATTGTGACTGTTCTTCTGATAAGTCATTATTGAAATCAACCTTGTAATCAGTTCCCTTTGAAATAGAACGGAACACAATTATGAGATTCAGTTTCTTTGAAATACCTTCTGTACAACAAGCACTCAAGAATCCATTTAATATATCATCACTGACTCTTTCGATATCATAGTTCTTGAAAATATCATATCTATCGACATCAACAACCATGATGTTCATCTTCTTGGGATCGGTCATGTTGAATACATTCATCATATTCCATACGATGTCTCGCATGTTTGATATCAATTTCTCATTATCAAGTTTGCTCTTTCTGAGATGATTTGTTATTTCCTGCATATAACCAGTCATTGATACATAAAGAGGATTCTTTGCTTTATCCAAGTCTTCCTTTTTGGAGAACATAACAGGTTTTATTGGAGTAACAGATTTCAGATTATTCAAAACATAGTCAACTCTACGGTTGAATTCCTTTCCGCTTATTGAATAATTAACTCTCAATGTGGGATTGTTTATTGCAAGCGGAATATACAAATCCTTATAATTTATTCTACTTGGAGGAAGCATTGATTCTATAAGCTTCATTTCATATTCAAATGAATTTGATACAAGGAAAACTCGTGTGTTAGAATCCTTATTGTCAGGCATACTTGTTATTGGATTCTTCACATAGTTTTTCAATCTTGTTATATCCATAAATTTTAACCAACCTTTCGTTTAATATTTGTCATTTGATAAATAGATGACCAAAATTACAGTCTCGTCAGAGGATGTAAAATAATAAAGGAGGAAAAGAAAATGTATGAAATTATTGAAAGACCAATTCTCCATGGATGGAGCAAAGTGTTATACGGTTTAAGCACAATAGGAGAACGCGTAAAGGAATTTGTCGACCAAACCATTTATTCAGATGAGTGTACATGTGAAAAATTTTCTGTCTTATTCATTGCTGGACATGTGAAAGCAACTATATCCAAAGACAATGTCAATGAAATAAAAGATGAAGAAACACCAATAACATGTACATTCATAGAATACAATGATCACATAGGTCAACTTATAATTTCAATACCGGTGTCAAAATCAAGCCTTGCACAAGAAATCGGTAATAAAATAAAGAAAGCTTTCAAAGGAGAATAAAAAGAAAATGAGTAGAGATTTAAAATGTGCAGTTTTTGTATGCTATGACGACTTGTCTTCAAACATTATTAATGAAGCAAATCCAGTCATCTATAATCCAATACTTGATGAAGTAGAAAAAAGAACGCATCTTCATGACAAAGTTAAAGAATGCTTCAATGTTGAACTCACAACAGAGCAGCTTGATTCTTTATGTAAGTATGACAAATATCATTTAGAAGAGTTTGTTAAAGAAATAAACACGTATATTTATTAAAAAGAAAACCCTCCCCATATGGGGAGGGTGTAATCTTATTTCTTATTTTTCTCGGATAACGATTTAATCAGTTCTCCGAGGATTTCAAACTCTGCAGAAACAACATCAATCTCATTGAGTTTTCCTTCTCTCACATATTCGATTGCTTTGGCTGCAGCTCCTTCTCCGCAATCACGATCATACAGCCGTTCATCGAATTCATCATTTGTTATGTCGCACTTAATCACATGGCCATCGACATAATCAAAGTATAAACAACCTGGACGATATTCTCCTTCGAGAACATACCCGGTTTCTTTGATTAACTCCTGAGCACGTTCCAGCGTAAACTCTTTCTTAGGAAGTCCAAGGAATGACATTCCCTGTGCATGTGAATTATGCCAAAGACTATACAAAACTTCGGCTTTATCAAGTCCTTTTATATTAATCATAAATATTCTCCTTTCACTGATAACATATACGAGTTATCATACAGGTCGTACCTCCACAGCATTGCTCAGGAAATTATAATAGAATCTGTCCCAGAGATCTTTTGGAATCTTTTTCGGTGTTGATCTGAAATCAAATTTGTAAAGTACCACTTCTTGTGGAGCCTGTTTAACTTCAAGAGCAGTAGATAATTCCACTTTGACATTGAATTCAGAATCCAAATTTGTTATCGATGAACGATCGATGTTCAACTTACACTGAACACCATGAATGTCTATACCAGTTATTTCAAAACGGTCACATTCGAGATTATTACAATATTCCCTAAATACTGTGATAGAAACTTTGTTCTTGTTAAAGATATGCCAATCCTTCTTGTCATTTGGATTGAAAGCAACACAGAAATTATTGGTATGAATATTTCCCATTAAGAAACACTGGAAATTCATATCCGGATCAGGATGTGATAAATCGATTACAATATCACTCATCATATCTTCGATTAAATGATTTATATCCTGATCGTCATCTTCGCATACAGTTCCCAGAAGAGCTTTTATATCATTATAGATTTCAGAACTATCAGAGTTCTTCGGATCATCGCAATTCTCACAAGTATCCCGATGCTTCTTACCGGATATTCTATCAATTAAATTCCGGATACGATACATTGCACCAATGAAATTCCAGATAGCTGCTATCTGATGAGGTTCATCTGTTTGTCCGTCAAGAAGCTGCTGAAGATGTCTCAGACCTGAGTCTCTGAAAGAACCACCACGTTCACCCTTTGTTTCAGGGATACCGTTCTTCCAGTTGTCAACACCATACTTTTCAGCTCCCATTTCATAATGGATAGCAAGGTCTTTCAACATCTCAACGAATCCCATCACGAATGCATAGAAATTCTGATTATTGGATGCAGTGATGTAACAGTATCTGATGATATTGATGATTATTTCGATATAATTAACATATGACAGATCGTCAGTATCTGGATAAGCTGACATCAACACATTGTATATTGAGCAGAATTTATCGTCTTTTCCGATTATATTATCCCAATTCGTTCTACCATATTCGAGTATATCATGAATCTGCTGAGAAGGAATAAGGTCATAACGGCCTTTTCCCTTCTTTGTATAACGGATAGCACCGCCCTCGAAAGAATCTTTCTCACCATCCATCTTGATATAATTATCTTTGTTTTCCATTTCCTTTTCTCCTTCTGTTATTTTAGATTCATTTGTTTCAGTTTTAACAACTTCTTGCGGAACTTCTGATTCGAAATGATTGCCGGTATCATCAAATTTTTCAAGATTAAATTCTTTCGCAAGATCGTTGAAAAGTTTGAGCATTCTGCTGTAGTGTACTGCCTGGAATTTAGAAGCCTTCATAAATACAATGTGATCATTGTAAATTTTGATATTTACATTCTCATCACTTTTATCATTTTTTGAGGTAAAGATTTCCCAATGTGGTATATCTTTTTCGTATCGATAACCAAAGTGGTAGATGTCCCCACTATAAACCCGCCATTCATATGTAATGGAAGGTGGAGCATATGGAGTATCGACAAATTCTCCTTCAATAAATTCACGGACAATATTTTTCATGAGGAAATCTTCAAGTTCCTTTGCAGAAATGAGTTTTCTTTCAGAAGTATCAACGACTTCTTGCGGAACTTCTGATTCGGAATCAATCATTTCAGTATCATAGAATTTTTCAAGATCAAATTCTTTTGCGAGATCATTGAAAAGTTTGAACATTCTGCCGAAAGACACCGCATTGAAGTCAGAAGATTCTCTCAGTAATACGATGTGATCTTTGTAAATTTTGATATTGACATTATCATCGTTATTTTCATTCACACTGGTAAAGATTTCCCAATGACGTGGACCAATATCTTCTGAGCCTCGATAGCCAAAATGATAAGTGCTATCATTTTTATACCATTCATATGTAACAGATGGTGGAGCATATGGAGCATCCGCAAGTTCTCCATGCATGAATTCGCGAACAATGTTGTTCTTAAGAAAGTCACAAAGTTCCTTTGCAGAAATGAGTTTTCTTTCAGAAGTATCAACAACTTTTGATTCTTCTGATTCATCTTTAATTAACTCACTGAGTTTCACAAAAGCATCATGCATATATGGTTGTAATATTGAATTTATACTATTACCTTCCCAGCTAATACATCTGTTATTAATATAAATGCGTATATATACAACATAACTCAGATTCAAGCTGTATATTTCATAAACATCATCGTTCTGATTCAAATGTACGCCGATTCTTGTTTTGTTGTATCTATTTTCCCAATAAAACACTCCAGGGGTCTCTACACAAAAATTCCATTCCGATTTATTAATCGAGGAACAGGTCATAACAGTTTCTTTCAATACTTTACGTATCTCATCCTCAGTGATGGTCATAGCAGTTTCTTTCAATACTTTACGCATCTCATCCTCAGTGATACACGGTTTATTTTTCTTCGACATTTTCATTTTCCTCCATGTTAGCGAGATCAACTCCAACCGCAATAGGAGCAGTCAACATTCTGTGCTGAGCTGCTATGATTACTCCATCCATATATGACAAAGCATTCAATATCAATATTGGTATTTCTTTATTGAAATCATGCTTTGGAAGCCATTCAGAAATGTCCACGCGAATATGTTGTTCTTGGAAGAAGTTCATAAGATCATTTCTCACAACATCTGATCTAACTTCACCGCCGAACCAGTCAGATGCCATGTCAAGAATTCTACCTCTGAAATTCATCAATGTGTCAAGATCTTCCATGGAAAGTTCGTCTGTAGTAATATAGTAGTTATCCTTATTAAGCATCATAGACCTGTCGTAGTGAACAGTGTTTGATATTTCAGCCTCTGGGATATCTCTATCAGGTTGATTAGGGTCAATATCGATTGTATGATACTGATCACCGGATGCAGAAATTGATTCATCAGTGTTCTCGAAGTTTGTCTCATCTTCCATATATGCTTTTCTCATAGAAAGCACTTCGTCATATGCTTCCTGGAAAGTCATCTCTTCCTTTACGATATCTGATATCAACTCATTATCATCAATCGTAAAATGATCTTGATAATATAGATAGATATCATCATCTGTTGGATGACGATATATGAGAAACGGTATGCCCGCTGCCAAACCAACACCAAACTGTTTCTCTTCTTTATTTACATTTGACTCATCCAAAATCATTTCTTTTTCTTTCCTTTCGATTTATTATTTTTCTTATTCATCTGATGGAGTTTGACCATCATCGGAGTCTCATCCTTCTTGAACAGCGACTCCTTTTTCTTTTTCCTCTGTTGAGACAGATTCTTCAGAATGTTCTCCACTTCGCTCATCTTCCTCACCCTCCTTATTAAATTTTTCTCCATAAGCCTTACTCAAAGCTTCGGTAGTTTCAGGATTTCCCCAACCTTTCATCAGGAATTCCAAATCCTTATTAGTACCCATCTTCTTGATCTTGGCTTTCATGCGATTATTCTTCATTTGAATTCTCCTTTTTCACAATATCATTAATACAGTATTGGTTGCTGTATCATTTTAAATTAATAGGGAGGTAAACATTATGTTGGAATTCTCAATAGTTTCAATCTCTGCATTTGTTTCTGTTCTGAATGAACTGACGAAAACAATTGCAAACAATTGCTTCAAGAAATCTATAAACAGATACATTCCAATATTCTCATTGGTATATGGTGTCGCACTTGCGATATGCGGCTTCTATATTCCTGATACATATTTTGGAAACAATCTGGTTGAAGCAATCTTCATTGGATTGTCTGCAGGTGGAGCTGCAGTTGGTGTTCACCAAACATTCCATCAACTTTCGAAACCGTCAGAGAACGGTAATGATGTCATCCTTCCTCCCGATGATGAAGATGACACCAAATAAAAATGAAAAAGTTACTTAAGTCTCCCCCATGTACGGGGGAGATTAATGTAACTTATTTCGACATCTTGTCCGATGTCACGGATACAGAATGCATCCGCTATCAAGCCCCTCGCCATTCAACATTGATTGTTGTACCAATCGAATATCGAAATACAAGTTAACTTAATAGTGGAAAGACATTCTTTTGATTATTGATTAATCATCATCTACTGCTATTGCATGTTTAACAATGGACAGTAGTTTCTCCGGACTGTATTCCTTGTCCAGCTCAACATGCTTTATTCCGTACATTTCGGAAATGAACTGTTCAACGATACATCCTCTGGCTACACGCCAATTATGTCCAAATGCTATAATGTCACATTTTGAAATTCCTTCAGCTAACGATAAACCGAAGTAATGCAGATTCATGTGTCTTATCTGCTTGAGTTCTACATCATCATCCGTCAATTTATCCATATAAGGATGAAGTATCATTACGTCAATACCAGCTGTCTCAAACAGATGCTTGATTTCTTCATCTTCCTTTCTCATTCTTTCAGCGATATCATCATCACTGAATCCTGACAATGGAAGGGCATGAAAGACTTTTATCGCTCTCATAATTTCCTCCTTAGCGGAAGTAATTCCTTGTTCCATCACCATAAAATGATGTGTAGTGTGGAAACTCGTCCTGATGCTGGAAATAGTATTCAACAGAATCAATTACGGACTGAGTTACATTGTACCTGTAATAAGGCACTGCGTATGCTGGGTTGAACTGACACGGTGCCGTCAGTACATTGTATATTGTACTCGGATTACCATTCGACCAACCCCCGTCATGAACTCGATTCATGACTGTTGCTACCACACATGCTTTATCGTACAATGAAACACCATTAGAACCATATTCGGTACCAACAGTATTGCACAGATAAATGCGTTCCACATCTGTGATGAAGTTAAGTGAATAATAACTTCCATCATTATTTGCCACTGCAGGTTGTGTTGTTGGTTGTTGCGGCACAGGAGCCACATACTCTGTTACAATTTCCATTTCTGGATTGCATTCAGTACAACGCCTGCATTCTAATCCTTCAGTGTCCTCAATTTCATAACATTCTGAATTGAACCATCTGCATGTGCTGCGATGTATGTAATGTGTACTTGGCTTATATGCTACATACTCACGTGCAGGTTCTGTTGGCTCTTCAACGACTTCCTCAACGGTAGTAGCAACTTCGGTAGTTATTTCTGCCTCGGTCGTCTTCTCTGTTTCGGTAGTTGTTGCTTCAGTAGTTGTTGTCATTTCCGTTGTTGTCGTTGACTCGGTCGTCGTTGTTGTGGTAGCAGTTGTGGATGCCGTTGTTGATGTTGACGACGTTGTCATTGTGGACACTTCGATTGGTGTTGTCATCTCATCATGCATCTTATAGAATAATGATTCGATTCCAACTAAAGAACCGTTCAAATTTGCAGGTTCATATTCCTCCTGTTTTTCAGACTCGGCTGCGACCGATGGTCTTACAAAATTGAGTAAACTTACTGGAGTGAAACCAATTAGTGCCGCCATGGTAATAGCACCAATTCTCTTAGATATTGTACGATTCTTTCTCATTGTTGTGAATTTCATTTTAGACTCCTTTTTCTTTTCCTTAGGATTTTTGCTTATTTTCCAAATCTATCAGAGAATTTTATAAGAGATTTGACAGATTCGGATGTCGACAAATTTCTTCAGTAATAGTGAAGAAGTGTTCGAACTGATTCACACGCGTGTTCATTAAGGGTATTTCCCTTAATGTATTTAATAGTACTATACGTATGAGCAGAATTATAATAAATATATTCTCTTCTCTCCTTTCATCTTAATATATTAAATTGAATATATTATCTCCTTCTGCATATTAAAGATATACATACATATTGAAATATTTTAATTACCGAACTATAATAAATGTAGTATATGTTTTCTCACAGCTTAAAATCGCATCATCACATCAGAACACGAAACTATCTACAGTTATTGAAAAATATCCTACAAGAAAAGGGGAGTTTTAAGAAATGTCAACGCCAGAAGCAATTTTCACCATCGCTGGTCTCGTGATTGGCAGTGGTGGTATAGGTGCAGTAATCACATCGTTCATTAACCGACGAAAAGTCATGTCGGACTCACGAGCGACAGACGTCCACACAAACATTGATCAGTTTCAAGCCATTACTGAGAAATTAAAAATAATGGCTGATGATGCTGACGCACGAGCCGAGCGTGCTCGGCAGGTAAATGATGAATTAATGTCAAAAATTAACGATCTACAAATCAAGCTGTCCCAACTCACAATGTGGGTTATTGGTGACAATATGCAGTACAGATCAGCTTTGGAAACAGCACTTAAACAACTTAACCCAGATTTCACATTCCCTCATGTATCGGATCCTCCGATAGAATTAATGAAAGAATATAATTCTCATATTCATTCAAATGAAAAAGAAGAACCGGAAGAAGAGGATAATTAAAACATGAATAAGGCGGCTTTAAGCCGCCTTATCTGAATCACGTATCATACTTTGGTCTACCTGCAGTAACCCAATCGTCATATGTCAGAGAACCCCTGTTGTATAAATATACATTATATGCCAAAACATCACTACAGTCATCTGTATCAACATAACCATCTTTGTCAGTATCAGAAAGCACTCGCTGTTGATCAGTGAAGTAATGAGTACTAATCTCACTCGGATGTGCACTTGCCCAAGCAACGCATGCGAGCATGATAGAAGCATCAAATTGACCAGGTCTTCCTGTGAAAGATGGATTAGCCATTAATGGTGTACTCATAAGAATACATCTCCTTTCAAAACAAAATTACTGATTCGTCATTATATCACAGCCCCACGAAGGGGCTGTGATAAATATGATTATTCAGTAATCAGACCAGCTGAGATAGCAACCCATTCCTTATTATCAAAATCGATTGTATTGTCAATATAATTGTACATAGATACAAGCTCAAATTCTGCGAATATCTCTTTGGTGTTTTCTTCAAGATTCAGAATATCAAGCTCATCACCATCAAAGTCTGCATTCAGTCCAGTAAGAACTTCAAGAGGGATTGATATGGTTGAGTCATGCATCTTGTATTTACGAATCTTGAAACGACCAACCGATTTGATATTGTTAACCGGTTCACGGAGCATCATAGCATATCTACCAGACTGCATAAGTTCATCCACTATTTCAACAACACGAGGATCATACTTATGTTGATCTACAGTGAGATATGATTGCTCAAGAGGTTTGTGGAATCTCTTTGCAAATATAGATGTAATTCTGTATATCAGAACATTGACAATTGATGTGTAAGGAAGATCAATTTCATCAGCTCTAAGAGTGATGTCAGGAATAACAACACCTCTGATTGAGAAGTTGAAAGCACCACCAACAATTTCAGATCTGATAAAGCCTGTTTTCTTTGATAAAGAGTTCTGCTGCAAGAACTCAGCACCTTCAACCCAGTTGGCTTCGATTTCGTTCAGTCCAGAAATGATCTCTTCTTCCAGTATCATGGAATCAAGTTTATTTGATATCGAAAGCATCTTTGTGAGATACTTATTGATTATTGGATAGAACATTGTTTCCGAAGTCTTTGTGACCGGACGGAAAGCTGTTGGATAAACTGGAATCTTGGAAGTGAATATAGCTTCCTTTTCACATGCAAGCATTATATATGCATCAGAATCCTTATCTGAAATGCATTCATCAATGATGTCATGCCAGTTATCGTATAGAGCATCAAGTCCAATTCCCTGCAGATGATGTTTAGCTTTGGGAATTTTCTTGATTATTACAGAAAGATCAGCAGGCGTCGGTCTACCTTGTCTTCTCTTTCTTTTTTCAGAAAGTCCATCATCTTTATCAGAGTACTGCATTTCTGATAAATCATCTTTATAGTCTCCCATGATGAACTTAAGTAAGTTCGCACCAAGTACGTGACGAACAGAGTTAAAGTATCTTGGTGTGATAACATGATGATCACCTAAATCAATCCATCCTGTATATTGGAAATTCAGAGAGTGAAGTGCTATTTCGGTATTACACAATGGACAAGTGTGTCCTACTAATTCTTGTCCTATGAAAGCACCACACTCACAACGATATTCATTGTCATTGAACTTTTGATTGTTGATAAGATCATCCAAAGATACTGGTGAAAATTCATCTTCTGATTTAATAACAAAGCCATTGTGCTCTGCTATATCAGTAAGATATTCGTTGTATAAATTAGCCTTTACGAGTTTCATTGTTCATATCCTCCTTTGATGATAATTCCTATTATAACATCTCTCCATTCATCCATTCAAACAGTTTGCAAATTGTATCCAATACATCCAGCATCATCTTAGAAGATTCGTAGATGAATGGTTTTCCAAGCAATGAAGGATCATTGTGATTTACAATGGTATATGAACTCAAAATAGAATTCAATATATTCTGTATGAATGATTGTACGTTTGTTCCAGATAATAAATAATCTGATAACTTATTTGCAGATGCATATCTGTAAATGGTATCAAGATCTTTCTTTGTAAGTGTCTTTGTAGAAGTAGTAACCGTTTTAGCAGTCAACAGATTGATGATTGGCGAGGTTGTCGAATCATATTCTGATACTTCACAAAGTTCCATTATTATATCACGAACATACAAAAGCAATATGTATCTCTGCTTCTGTGATATTGTACGAGTAGAAACCGTTGAATGGAATCTGTTATAAAGGATTGCGTCTATGAGGATTGCTGAAAGTTCGTTCATTTCAGGAAGATTCTTCATATAGAAATCAAGTGATGACAAATCAGTTGATAATGCGATTTCACCAATGATGTTATTCAAGTCTTCTGTCATGCATACGAACTTACCGGGATTGAATGAACGAAGTGCAGATATAGATGAATTCGAAGTTATGGAATCATCAAGTATCTGACTGACATCATCAACTGTTGCAAGTGAATAACGAAGCTGAACTTTTCTTGTTACGCTTGCTGCTGAATTAATAACCGATTTAATCAATCCTACACATGAATATGCCGGTCTCTTATTATCATAATCCCATTCTGAAGCGAATGTTAATTTGATAAGTCCATTACACATCAATTCTTTCTTAAGAACTGAATTTGTGAGTGTTGTAATAGTAACACCTTGAAGTGCCTGCATATCACATATATTTGAATTGGCTTTAACGAATTGGAGTACTGACTTACTCACATAGCGATACAGTACAACATACATATTCTCATTACGCTTGTTCATCGTTTGAGTATATGCATGAGCGAACAGTTTGTACATGTTCGTGGGACTATTTCCTGTTGACAGAATGAAGTGTTCAATAAAGATATGAAGTATCTTCATCTGGAAAGTCACTATGTAAGTATCTCTCAAGAATGAGAGGTCAAACAATCCAACTACGTCATCACCAACGTCGTTTTCATCGACCATCTTTTCTATCTTTTCAATTGTTCTTGGAGGGAACAACTCTTCATATATCTTATCAAAATATTCATTGAATGTTTCAATAGTATATGTTTGTGAGTCAGTTATGTTCTTTGCTATGAACATAGAAGTTATAAGATCATTGTCAGGATCATACAAAGCACAGAAGAATGAGATTTGTTCACATATGATATTCTGTAACTTCGGACGACGTGATCTCATCTGGAAAATCTGTATTTCCGGAACCTTTACAACAGATTCCCCGAACACGCTTTTGAAGTTGACAATGATTTGTTTGGAAGCATGTCTCATGATTACATCTTCAGGAACAGGCATCCAATCTTTGAAGCGAGTCTTTTTATAATGCTTCTTATGCATTCCAAGCGGAAATGCATTGTATGGATATTCGGTTGAATGTGTTGTATCATACGTATATTCCTCATCGGGATCATACGTATAAAGCAAAGCCTTGTCGAGTATATCTGCCATTTCGAATTACACACCCTTTATATTAGTATTGAATGAAACCTGCTTTGATACATGAGATGTACCCTAAAAACACATTATCCTTTTTCTGTATTTTTCCTTCGGTTCCATCCTGGAACATTTGTGACAAATATAAGAAATCATCACAAACTGTTAGTACAATTGGTTCTTCGATAGTTGCACATTTATTAATGATATTCAAATCTGATGTGACAATTGTTGCGTTTACATGTTCTTTGATTATGGGATCTATGTCTCCATAGACATATTCTATTTTGAATGGAAATGAACCCTTAATATATTTTTCTATATGAGATGAATACTGTCGTGAGTATATCGCAAGATATGGAACGCTTTGAATTTTCGCCGCATCGAATATCTTATAAATGAATTTATTCGTAGGCTTCAAAGCATATGCTGATTCATAAAATACTTCTTCTTGAGATATGTAATCAGCATCTTCCTTGGGGATACCTTGCTTTTGTAAATACTCGGAGAAATTATATTCTTTTCGATTTATATAGTCAGATATCAACTGTTGGTCAGAAATATCTATTATTTTATTTTTGCGATATTGGTCGGCTACATTGTAGCCGACCATCGCAACTACTTCTTCATATGAACAGATGATACCCTCTTTACCGATGAATGATAAATCGAGCATATCGAATCCTCCTCGATGATGAATTAGAATGGAGATTCCATCTCTGCTGATGTTGAAGTTTCAGGTGTAGATGCAGCATCACCCATAGCGGCACCAAAATCATCAGGTACCTTTGACACGATCATCTTATCGTATATTTTCTGACAGATATCTGTAAATGCTGTCCAGCCTCCATTCCATCCGAAATACTGACGGAACATAATGGAACGAGGATTACCCTTTCCATCTTCGGCTATTGTAAGCTTAACACCAGCTTCAGAACCGATGATTGAAATGGTACGAGTACCACGAGTGTGCGATACGTTCAGTTCCTTAGGATTTACATTCTTGAGATTAACAAGAGCTGATACTTCATCAATTCCAAGATATACTGCCGGGAGTGTAGAAGGCTTTCCTTCCTCGAAGGTTATCTTTCCTGTACCAGGATTCTTTACGCCGGTATATACTCTTACGATTGCTTTAGCTCCTCCCTGCTGAGAAATCCAAAGCTCTGTTGATACATAAGAATCATCTCCGTAGATCTTAGGGAACTTGTAATGCTTGTCAGTAGCGTTTGGATTTCCTCCATTGTTACCAGCATTGAAGTTTCCACCACCGTTGTTCTGATTTCCTCCGTTGTTAAAGCTTCCATTGTAAGTGTTGAATGGCATGATTTTT
>JAEEGL015573041.1_pt1 | contig 28771 bp, 17 predicted proteins | sample 9134231 | NCBI WGS metagenome assembly JAEEGL01 (sample SAMN16246548, study PRJNA631951) | gut metagenome | biome: gut microbiome; feature: rumen; material: fiber-attached | host: Bos | place: Iran: Karaj | collected 2018-10 | reverse complement strand
TAGCGGCACGCTTGTCGTAGACCTCGACCGTGTGAACAGCCTCAACACCAACGACGGTGCCCGATGCGGATATGTGTATATACCTTACAATCTGCGACTTTCAAAGATAACCCTGAACGGAATTGCATCTTTTTCGACATCTTTGCCAATCAACACAACTAACTTCAAAACCGAGCTAAGTGGAGCCTCGCACATCCAAATTCCATCCATTACGGCCAAGAATGTAGAGCTGTCACAGAGTGGCACATCCTCTTGCAAATCAGACATAAAATGTGCCAATCTGGATATCGATTTGAGTGGTGCAAGCGAAATAAAAGGAACGTTAAAGGCCAACAATATTGATTTGGACCTTTCGGGAACTTCGAAAGTGACATCCCTAATCACTTGCAACGACATTGATGTTGATTTGAGTGGAGCCTCTGCTGTCGCCCTGACCGGAAAAGCCAACAAGGTTGAGATGGATCTGAGCGGAACATCCTCTTTCAGAGGTGAAAAACTCAACGCTTCTGAAGTCAGCGGAGGTCTTTCGGGATGCAGTTCGGCCAATATTGACTGCAGTAAGTACATAGAGATGGAGCTGAGCGGTACAAGCCACCTCTCCTACTCTGGCAATCCCAAAACCAATTTCTCGGCATCGCGCACCAGCAAAATCGAGCATAAATAAACCTGCCTTACGCCGTTCGACACAAGACAGGTATAAAATGGTTATACTACCGATTTACAACGTGTTGTAGGCAGGACTAAAGGTGTCGCCCTTGCTCATATCGCCCGTAGTCAAGCCTTTCTTTAGCCAGCGCATACGCTGTGCGGATGTGCCGTGCGTGAACGATTCAGGAGTGGCATAGCCTCGGGCGTTTTTCTGCAGATAGTCGTCGCCAATCTTCTGAGCGGCATTGATGGCTTCCTCAAGGTCGCCGTCTTCGAGCGAGCCGAACATTTTGTTCTCGTGGTAACCCCACACACCGGCATAGAAGTCGGCAAGCAGTTCGATGCGGACACTTATCTTGTTCTTCTCAGTATCAGACACCTGCGCCATCTTGGTGTGCGCTTCGCCAAGGACGCCGAGCAAATGTTCTACGTGATGTCCAACTTCGTGGGCAATGACGTAGGCGTAGGCAAAATCACCGCCTGCACCGAGCGATTTAGGCATCTCGTTGAAGAAATCGAGATCTAGATAAACACACTGGTCGGCCGAACAATAGAATGGACCCATTGCCGAACTTGCACTGCCACAACCACTTTGTACGCTGCCGTGGAACAGAACCAGCTTGGGAGGTTTGTAGGTGCGCCCCATCCGTTTGAATTCCGCCGTCCAAACATCTTCGGTGCTGGCAAGAATTTTGAGAGCAAAATCCTCAAACTCTTTCTCCTGTTCAGTTGCAACGTACTCACTGTTCTCGGTAGTCTGGCTGCCAAGTTGCTGCAATGCCTCCGTCGGGTCACCCCCCATAAAGAGTGCATAAATCACAGCGATTAATACGCCGCCGATGCCGACACCGCCAGCTATTTTACCGCCTTTACCACGACGGTCTTCAACATTGGTACTTTTTCTTCTGCCTGAAAGATCCATTTTATTAAAGTTTTAAGTTAATTGTTAAAGTTCAAAGGGTTTATGTTTTTTTGATGGTTTTTCCTTAAACTCATATTTTCGTTAATTTCAACGCTGTCCATTCGTTACGTGAACACTGTTGGACAAGACGCAGGCCTATGGTTTCAGCCTTGTCTTGCAGTGCTTCTACATCGTGTTCGTAGAAGCCGCTCAACAAGAGTGTTCCACCTGTGTTGAGTACTGCGGAATAAGCCGGCATATCTCGAAGCAAGATGTTTCGGTTGATATTTGCCAGAATAAGGTCGAAATGCTTGTCAGCAGTCAGCAGAGAGGCATCGCCAAGCATAGCGTTGACCTTCACACCATTGCGTTCGAAATTCTCCTGCGCGTTGCGAAAAGCCCATTCGTCGACATCGATGGCTTCGACGTATGCAGCACCCTTCTTGGCGGCAAGGATAGCCAATACACCCGTACCGCTGCCCATATCAAGCACACGCCGTCCTTCGACAGACTCGTTTTCCAGAAGCGAGAGCATCAGGTAGGTTGTAGCGTGGTGAGCCGTTCCAAAGGACATCTTTGGCTCTATTTCAATCTCGTATTTCACATCGTCGCGACGCGGATGGAACGGTGCCCGCACCCAGCAGAAGCCGTCTACAAGGACAGGCTGGTGCTGACGTTCCCATTCCTCATTATAGTCTTTGTCGGGCAGGTCGGTTACAGTGTAACGGCATTCCACATCCATCTGCCTAATTTCGTCAAGGGTCTGCTCAAGAAAAGCAGTATCAAATTTTTCTGTAGGCACATATGCTTTCAAGCCCTGCGGAGTGACCTCAAAACTGTCATAAGGCCCTTCGTCGCCAAGACTATATATTAGGATATCTTTGAAAGGTTCCTGCTTTGACAATGTTATTGTTACCTCTGTATATTTCATTTAATGGTTTAATATATCTTCAACTTTATATTTGTCCCAATCATATTCCACTTTTGTGAGAAACAGCCCCTGTGCCGGCATTGAAACACCAGCGGCGCAGCGGTTCTTCATCTCGATTATTTCACGCATTCCTTCGATGGAGAGTTTACCGCGTCCGACATCAAGCAACGTGCCAGTAACCGAGCGCACCATATTGCGCAGAAAGCGGTTGGAAGTGATAGTAAAAACGAGCATCTCCCCTTCCCTATCCCAGTGCGCCTCGCTAAGATGGCAGATATTGGTCTTGTTGTCAGTGTGGAGCTTGGCAAAACTGGTGAAATCATCATACTGCATCAGCACTTGGGCAGCCTCATTCATTGCTTCTATATCAGGATTGAAATAGATGCGGCAATACAGCCCCTGCGAGAACGGCAGACGAGCGTTGGCAGCACAGTACTTGTATGTACGCGACAGTGCAGAGAAACGCGAGTGGAAATTATCGGCAACGGGTGATATTTCAAAAATGGCAATGTCCGGAGGCAGATAGCTGTTGAGCTTGAAAACAAGGTTCTCGGCCAGCGGTACGTCAAGATCGAAATGAGCGTAGAAATCGGATGCGTGGACACCTGTGTCGGTTCGTCCACAACCCACTATGGCCACCGGAGTGCGCAACAACGTCGACAGCGCCGACTCAAGAGTCTGCTGCACGGTTGGCAAATCGGGCTGAGTCTGCCAGCCGCAGTAGTTGGTGCCGTTGTATGCCAAGTGGATAAGGTAACGCATTTGGTATTGAGAGTTAAATGTTTTCTTCGACAGCTGGTATTGGTGCAATCTGTTTGCGAAGCTCGTCTATTACAAGCATCTGATAAGTCTGCTGGTTAGGATCTGTATACAGGTCCTTGTTGTTCTTGTAATTCTCTTTCTGATATTCTGTAGCACGGTCGAAAAGGTTGTTTGAAACGGCTTTCTTTATCTCTTCAAGCGACATCTTTCCGGCCTCATAGGATGCTTTTTCCTTTTCGGTAAGGTACTTCGATATCTTGTTGTAATATTTTTCTTCGAGCAACCCCGTTGTTTCATCGTAATGAATGTCCAAGTCAGGCAGGTTGACCCAACCAGTAATAGTGGTCTCCAACAAGGCTATCTTTTTCTTTGTCTTATCGGTATAATATCCCAAATAAGCGTGGCAGGGATCGACAAAAATAATAGGCTGGATACCAATCTTGCGCATAATTGAAGAGAAAAAGACGCAAGCATCTATACAGTTGGCTTGTCGGTTGCGATATACATCGTCGAAAAAACGAATGTACTGCGAGTTGGTTCGCTTTGACCCGTTGGAAGTGCAAGTGATTGACGAATAGGCCAATCCACGGCTAAGTGTATAATACCAAATGGCACGCATCTGTGCTTCAACCTTCTTCTCGCTGCGTGAACCATCGAAAATTGTAACAATGCCTTGCGAGAGTATCTCACTGAGGATGCCGTCGATTTTAGGATGATCCTCATTGACGTATGCAGAAAACAACCACCTATAGTCGTGATAAGTTCCATTTTTGCCTATAAGAGACATAAGGCATTCATTTGTCGGCCGATAATTAAGTCTGATATTCTTTACATCGACCTGTTCATCATTGACAAAGCAGGTGAACGTCAAATCGATATATCCCTGCCTTCTCATACGGTAAAGGCTTTCAAACTTCCATTTGATTATTGGTGCAAAAGTGTATCTTACACCCTTCTTGGGCAGTGTTTCCTGCGTAATACTTACATAGTTGAGAACCGTAGAATCGACCACAATACGCATCACAGCATTGTTTTGCGGTGCAGTGACACTAACACAGAACAACGAATCCATCTCATTTCCTTTATAGCTGCCCAAGGCAAGCAACATCGACGGATAAAGAACGTTGTCAAAATCCTCGTTGTATGTTGCATCAAAGGCAACTATATGAGGATCGATGTTTTTTTTGACTACAACTTTGCCGCAAGAGGATACCAATGCTGCCAAGGCAAGCAGTACTATTATAAGTCTACGCATTATAAAAAGAACTAATTAATAAGTCCGCTTATCAACACAACCAGTAATGCCGCTGGAGCCACAAAGCGGACAAGGAAATAATAAAACACCTTGAAATAGCCGATTTTTACCGTACCGTGGTTAGACAATTCATCAATGATGTCATCCTTCTTCATAAACCATCCAAAGAAAATGATTGTCATCAATGCACATATTGGAGGCAAGATTGTACCAGTCAACTTGTCTAACAAGTCAAATAACTGCAAATTGCCCACTTTTAAACCACTCATAATACCGTCGCCAAAAGAAAACGATGCGACAACAGCGAGAACAACAACAGCAACAGACATAACAATTGCAGACATTGTGCGGCCTATCTTTTCGCTTGACAGCCACTGTGTAAGAGCTTCAAGCAACGATATTGCCGATGTCAATGCAGCTAACGATAACAGCAGGAAAAATACAACAGAGAATACACGTCCTACTGTTCCCAACGAATTGAAAACCACCGGAAGAACCTGATAGACCAGTCCTGGGCCACCAGTAGGATCCTGTCCACAGGCAAAAACAGCCGGGAAAATAGCAATGCCAGCGAGTATGGCTATGGCAAAATCACATACAGTAATCCAAACCGAAGTCTTCATAATATTATCATCGACGGGAAGATAAGAACCATAAACAATCATTACGCCCATACCTACCGACAACGAGAACAATGCCTGTCCCAAAGCAGCAAGAATACCTTCACCGGTAAGTTTGCTGAAATCGGGATGAAACAGATATGCAAGTCCTTCCGAGGCACCATCCAAAGTCAGCGATCGAACACATAGCACCAGAAGGAGTACTACAAGTATAGGCATCAGCAATTTGGACACTCGCTCTATACCTTTCTCTACGCCACCAATAATCACAAAAGCCGTGAAAACCAAGAAAAGAACAACAAACACTACAGGGCGACCAGCCGATGAAGCAAATTCGCTGAAGTGTTTTCCAAAACCGTCGTCGGATATGCCAGCCAGTGTTCCTGTGAGTGATTCCCAGAAATAGTTAAGCGTCCAGCCCGATATAACCAAATATATGGCTAAAATCAAAAAGCAAGTCAGCAGTCCTGCAAGTCCAACAAAACGCCACGCTGGTTTGTTGGGGCGCAACTTGGGATATGCTTTCATCGGATCTTCACCCGTACGACGACCTATTACGAACTCACTCATCATCAGTGCCATACCAATAAAAAAAACAAAGCATATATAGACCAGCAGAAATGCTCCACCACCATATTTGCCACATATGTACGGGAAACGCCATATGTTTCCCAATCCTACCGCGGAACCCGCCGCCGCCATAATGGCTCCAAACGTACTACTGAAGCCCTCACCTGATTTTGTTGCCATAATTTATATTCTATTTATCAATTATTTCCGGATTAAAATTAACAAATTCCGACCACATTTTTCTTGATGATTTTGTCTTGCGTTTCGGCTTTGAATTTAGTTGCGAACGGACATCCGCTAATGGATGGGAACGTTCCACATAACAAGTATACGCAACAGCAAGTGCATCGGTTGCATCAAGATAGCGAGGCTCATCGGGAAACTGCATTTGCGATCTCAGCATCATTGCAACCTTTTCCTTGCTGGCCTGACCATTACCGGTCACAGTTTGTTTTATCGTTGTAGGCTCATATTCAGAGAATGACAGGTCTCTACTCATCGCAGCAGCGATCGCCACGCCTTGTGCCCTTCCAAGCTTAAGCATCGACTGTACATTCTTACCAAAAAAAGGTGCCTCGATAGCCAAATGGTCAGGGTGATATGTGTCAATGATTCGCACTGTTGAATCAAAAATTTTACGGATACGAATGTTGAAGTCTGCTATCTTTTTAAGATAAAGGACATCAAGCACCAAGATACGAGGACGGTTGTCAACGATTTCAAGAACGCTGTAACCAAGAATGAGCGTTCCTGGATCTATACCCAATATTATCTTTTCTGTTCCGTTACCAGTGTTCATATCAATGTTGCTTAATGAGCTTCCAACCAATTCTTGCCGACATCAATACCAACTTCGACCGGTATAGTCAACGGCAAAGCGTTCAGCATTTCACTTCTTACAATTTCTTTGACATCTTCCAACTCTGGATTATACACATCAAACACAAGTTCGTCGTGAACTTGCAATATCATTTTCGACCTCAAATTCAACTCTTTGAATCGGCTCCAAATACGAATCATAGCTATTTTGATCATATCAGCCGAGGTGCCCTGTATCGGCATATTTACGGCGTTGCGTTCTGCAAATTGACGCAAACCTGCATTACGACTGTTTATGTCGTACAGATAACGTCGGCGACCAAGCAAAGTCTGTGCATATCCGTGTTCGCGAGCGAAAGCGACATTGTCGTCAATATATTTTTTTATTGCCGGATACTGCTGGAAATACTCTTCTATCAATGCAGCCGCCTCTTTGCGCGGTATTGATAGCTGTTCCGAAAGGCCAAAAGCACTTATTCCATACACTATGCCGAAATTGACTGATTTGGCATTGCGCCGTTGTTCTTTGGTAACCTCATCGATGTCAATATGGTATATCTTTGCTGCTGTAGCCTTGTGAATGTCGTAGTGTTTCTTGAAAGCGTCTGTCAAATGCTCATCGCGCGACAATGAGGCAATAATTCTCAACTCTATTTGCGAATAGTCGGCAGCAAGTATGCTGTAATCAGCGTCTCTTGCAACAAATGCTCTGCGAATTTCTCGACCTCTTTCCGTTCTGATGGGAATATTCTGCAAGTTGGGATTCGACGAACTCAAACGGCCGGTAGCTGTTACTGCCTGATTATATATGGTATGAAGTCTGCCACTGGCAGGGTCAATCAGTTTGGGGAAACTATCCAGATAGGTCGACACAAGCTTGCTTAACGACCTATATTCAAGTATCAATGGGATAATCTGGTGTCTGTCGCTCAGTTTCTGAAGTACTTCTTCCGCAGTACTGTACTGTTTGGTGGCAGTCAATGGCGGCTTATCTGTCACTTTCAACTTTTCATACAGCACCTCGCCCAACTGTTTAGGAGAACTGATGTTGAACGTAATACCAGCCTGTTCGTATATCTGTTTTTCAATATCATCACGCTGACGACTTAAATCTGTGGAATACTGTTTTAACGCTTCTGTGTCAATCTTCACACCCTCGCGTTCCATATCGACCAGCACATCAACCAACGGTATCTCCACATCGTTATATAGCGCCAGCATATCGTTTTCTATCAACAGTTTGCGCATCGGTTCATAAAGTCGGAACAGGGTTTCTGCACAGCGATGTGCATATCCAGGCATATTCTCGTCCAAACGTTCTCCAAGTATGCTGGAAGCAATGAAATCCAAATAATGACGAGCCTCGGGATCAAGAAGATAATGCGACAGTTGTACGTCAAACAGTTCTCCTGCAACACCGACACCGTGATCTAAGAAGATATGCTTGAGTTGCTTCAAGTCGTAGCATATTTTACGAGTCTTACGGTTCTCCATTGCCGACTGCACAAACGAGAAATAGTCATTGCCGTCGAAAGGCAGATACACAGCCTCGTTGCCACTTGTAGCAAAGGCAAGGCCCTTCACATCGTGAGTTTTGGCATCTTGATCAAGGTATATTGCAAAATCCTTATCCTCCAAATCGGCAAGTGCTTCTATTGTCGCAATCTTGTATTTTGCTGCGTCCGTCTCGTTATTCACGTTTGCTGCGTCAGCGCTGTCACCAACATTCTCTACAAAAAGCGACACCTGAAGCGGGTCAGTTTTGGGCATCTTGCTGACACGTGTTACTTTTTTAGCATCCTCTTTAGCAAGTGTTTCGGGCGATACAGCAACTCCTTTGCCTGTTTTCACCTTCAAATCAAGCTTCATAGCAAGATCCGGGTCGCTGACCGAAAGGTCTGTGTACATCTTTTTTGCAAAGGCTCTGAACTCCAGTTCCGAAAACAAAGCAGCAAGCGACTCGTAATCGGGAGTCGGAAGCGCCAGCATCGTCTCGTCGAATTCCACGGGCACCTCGCGGCATATTGTTGCAAGTTCTTTCGACAGCAATGCCTGCTCTCCATATTCCTTCACCAAGCCTCTAAGCCTGTCGTTGTGTATCTCGTCGCTGTTGGCGACAAGATTTTCCACACTGCCGAATTGTGCCACAAGTTGTTTTGCTTTCTTCTCTCCCACTCCGGGAATGCCAGGAATATTGTCTATTGCATCGCCCCACAGGCCCAATATGTCGGCCACCTGTTCAGGACGTTCAACACTGAAAGCCTCGCAAACCTCTTTTGGCGTATAGACACTGTCGGGCTTACCCATTCGTCCGAAACGGTATAAATGCACCTTTTTGGTGACAAGCTGTGCAAAGTCTTTGTCGGGCGTCACCATCAGCACCTCGTCGAAACCCTCACGCTCTGCCTGACAAGACATTGTGCCGATGATGTCATCAGCCTCATATCCTGCCTTCATCACCACGTTTATTCCAAAACCGTCTATTACTCTTCGAATATAAGGCAGTGCAGTCTGTATGTCTTCCGGCATTGCGTCGCGGTTAGCCTTGTACTGGGCGTAGCGTTCGTGACGGAATGTAGGTTCCGACATATCAAAAGCCACTGCACAGTGCGTTGGATGCTGCTGTCGCAGCAGGTCGTACAGGGTCGTTGTGAATCCCAGTACCGCAGAAGTGTTCATACCGTGGCTGTTCATACGTGGATTATGGTTCAGTGCATAATACGCCCTGTACACCATCGCCATTCCGTCTATCAACATCAGCTTTTTCATTGCGCCCTCCATTCTCTGCTATTTCAGCGGGTCGGCATTCAGCTCGTCAAATTCCTTTCGGTGGCGCAATATGTCGCAAGCCAGGTTGACAGCGTGGCGGAATGACTGTTCGCTTGCCTTGTCCTTTCCGGCAATGTCGTATGCCGTTCCGTGGGCGGGCGATGTACGAATAATGCCCAAACCTGCTGTGTAGTTAACACCTTCAGTGAAGGACATCAGCTTGAAAGGTATCAGCCCTTGGTCGTGGTAGAGAGCCAGCACTCCGTCGAATTTGTTGAACTCGCTGCTGCCAAAAAAGCCGTCTGAAGGATAGGGACCGTAGACCAATATGCCGTTATTGTATGCTTCCTCTATAGCGGGTTTCACCACGGTTTCGTCCTGGGTACCTATCACGCCGTTGTCGCCAGCGTGGGGATCCAGCGCAAGAACTGCAATCTTCGGCATCGGGATACCAAAATCGCGTTTAAGCGACTGGTGCATCAGCTCTATCTTTTTCAGCAATAGTTCCTTGGTGATAGCCGTCGGAACATCCTTCAGTGCCAAATGATTGGTAACGATGCCGATACGTATGCGGTCACATACCATCATCATCAGCGAGTCGCCTCCGAACTTGCTTGACAGATACTCCGTATGGCCAGGGAAGTCGAAAGTGTCCGACTGGATGTTGCGTTTGTTGATAGGCGCCGTAACCAGCACGTCGACAACACCGCGTTTCAAGTCGTCGCAGGCGCGGTCGAGAGCCAAGCGGCTCATTTCACCACCAATCTCCGTCGACTTGCCAATATCAATCTTCACCTCGTCTTGAACAAGGTTCACGACATTGAACTTGCGTTCCTGTGCCTGACTGGCATCAAGCAGCGCGCTGAAATTCAACTCTTGGAACTGATGTGCCAGAAGTTTTTTGTGATATGATGCCACCTTTGTCGAGCCATAAAGTATCGGTGTACAGCGGTCATACATACGACTGTCGTTGAAAGTCTTCAGTATAACCTCGTAGCCTATTCCGTTGATGTCGCCTTGCGTGATAGCGACCTTTATTTTGTGTGATTCAGTCTTGGTCATTGTTTACAGTTTAAAGTTAAATGTTTAATGTTCAGTGGTTAAAGGTTTATAGTTAAATGATTAAAGAGCATTCCGCTTTACAGCCTCGTACATTTGGAAGAAAGCGTACAGCAGTCTCAGTCCGAACCCCGAAGCACCTGTGCCGTAGAAACTCTCACGTTTGCTGTAGAATGCCACACCGGCAATGTCGAGATGAATGTACGGATGGTGAGCGAAATGGGCGAGGAAACGACCGGCCGTGATGGTACCTGCCTTGGCCTGCAGGTTGCAGTTAATCATATCGGCCACTTCCGACTTCAGCATCTCGTCATAGTCCTTCCAGAATGGCAGTTCGGCCAGACGTTCGTAGACCTTGCCGCCCACAATGCGCAGCAAATCCATCGGGCCTTGTGCATCCTGCTGCATAGCGGCAATGACTTTAGTGCCCAAAGCCCTAACGGCAGCACCTGTCAGCGTGGCTGCGTCGATAATCAGTTCCGGCTCCTGCTGGTCAGCGTAAGCAATAGCGTCGGCCAGAACCAGACGTCCCTCGGCGTCGGTGTTGGTAATCTCAACCGTCGTGCCGTCGTACATACGCAGTATGTCGTCGGCGGCATAGGCATTCTTGCCCGGGCGATTGTCGGTCAGCGGCAGGAAAGCCATCAGCCACACGGGCAGAGCGTTCTCGGCGGCGGCGAAGAGCGTCGACGCCATAAGTGCGGCGCCAGCCATATCCGACTTCATCTCCGTCATATAGTCGTCGGGCTTGATGTTCAGGCCGCCGGTGTCGTACATAATACCCTTGCCCACCAGCGCCACAGGTTTTTTGTTGATGCGGTCGGCGGGCTTGTACTCGAGCACCACAAAGCGGGCCTCGTCCTCACTGCCACGGTTCACAGCCAACAAACCGCCCATTTTGAGCGATTCTATCTTTTTCTGTCCAAAGACAGTGCATTTCACATTGCCCAGGCTGTCGGCCTCGTCCTTGATGATGTCGGCGAACTTTGGGGCATTGAGATACATCACCGGCTCGTTGACCCAGTCGCGCATAGTGTCAATGCGGCGCCACAGACGCACATTCTCGTCCATCTCCTTGCGCTCCACAATCAAGCTGTCCACCGTCACCGTTTCCAGCAGGCACTCTTTCTTCGACTTGTACTTGTCGAAACGGTAGCTGGCCATATGCAGACCCTCTACAAAAGCCACCACCTCCTCAGGAATGACACCCTCACCCGTGATGGCGATGCTTCTCACCTTCTCGTTAACAAGCGACATCTGCAATTCAGCGGCAGCCTTGCGCAGCGACTCCAGAGCCTCGTCGCCGGGCTTGTCGCTGTCGAAATTCTGTACATATATGCGGTGTGGCAGGCGATTGAAGACAACCAAAGAAGATATGTCTTCCTTGCGACGCTGATCGAGGAAAGCCACCTCGTCGCGTTTCAGCGGCAACGCACGTGCGGCCACATCGCTGCCGTATAGAAAGACGACCGACGACTCAATAGTCGCGCAATCAATTCTATCAAGAACAATTTCCATTTTTTTACATTTATATTTAGTCTGCAAAAATACGCATTTTTTTGGAAAAGATGCCACTTTTCCGAAAAATAATTTTCAACAGCGAAACATCACCTTACAAGGCTACCTCCCAAACAGTCTTGATGTGACCATTTGACCGGAAACGGCGACGAGTGTCAGCAGGCAGTTGGCCATAGGCGTCAAGTGAAAATGATAGTGGGCACAAGCGATTTTCTTTCATCCTACAGGGATTCCTGCAAAATGGTGGAAAAAGTGATTTTCAAGAACCATTTTCGAATTACAAGCAGCAACCTTTGCAAACATATGAAAACGAATATGTTATAACACATTATTTTCGTAATGTTTCACAGTGCTTCACTGTGGTGCTTCATATACAAAACAGTCACTTTCGGTATACATTCCCTGGCATATGTACATATACTGTACAAATACTGTACATATGATAAGGAAAACAGGGGGGTAAACAGTCGTAAAACGGGGCAGCTACGCAAAAAAAAAAATCCATACACAAATCTCCTCTACGCGACCCAAAGGACATTGAATATCACACGCACTCCACTGATGCTTGTGACATCTTTTCGAAAAAAAACATATCTTTGCACTTTGAAATCGGCATCAATAATGCTTTTAACAATTATAAATTAGCAAATTAGCTTAAAATATTAAGGTTTATTTTGGATTATTGTATGAGAGACAACCGCGACAGTATTGATTTCAGGAACGAGGATATTGGAAGACTATTCGCCAGCCTGTTTTTTCCCACTCTGCTTGGGATGGTGTTCAGTATGGCGTTCATACTGACGGACGGCATCTTTGTGGGCCACGGCATAGGTCCGCAGGGTCTGGCAGCTATAAATCTGGTAGGCCCGATATTTATGATTATCAACGGACTGGGAATGATGTTCGGTATGGGAGCGAGCGTTGTGGCAGCAATCCATCTGTCAAAGGACAACATAAAGGCTGCGCGCATCAATATCACGCAGGCCTATATGGCCGGCATTGTGGTGTCGGTGGTCATCGGGACAGTGTGCTACTGCTTTCCGCATCAAGTGCTTACGTTGCTGGGTGCAAATGGGGCGCTATACGATGCTGCCTACGAATACTATGTATGGTTCCTGCCTACTTGCCTGTTTGCGATGATTGAGGGCATAGGCCTGTTTGTGATACGTTTGGACGGCTCACCGCGCTATGCGGCGCTATCGAACATTATTCCGGCAGTGGTGAACATTGTGCTTGACTATGTTTTCATTTTCCCTTGCGGATGGGGTCTGAAGGGTGCCTCGCTGGCGACGGACATCGGCGGGCTGGTGGCTGTGCTGATGATTGGCTGGTATATGTTTTTGCGTTCCAAGACGTTGAAGTTCCACAGAGTGAAGAGGACGCGCAAGAGTCTGATTCTTTCGTTGAGAAATGTCGGCTATATGGTTCGTATGGGGGCGTCGGGTCTGGTTGGCGAGATGGCTGTTGGCGTTATGATGCTGACGGGCAACCTGGCTTTCAAACATTGGCTTGGCGACGACGGCATTTCGGCCTACAGCATTGCCTGCTACCTGTTTCCGTTGGTTTATATGGTCTATAGCGCTGTAGCCCAGTCGGCGCAGCCCATTGTCAGTTTCAACCACGGTGCAGGCCTGCAGCAACGTGTCAGGAAGACGCTACTGATAAGCCTGGGCATCAGTGTGTTGCTTGGTCTTGGAATTTCAACTCTGTTTGTATTTTTCTCTCCTACGGTGGTAAGTGTCTTTCTGTCTGGCGAATCGGCGGCAGGCGCTCTGGCAGCATCGGGACTCCCCTATTATGCGTCGGGATTTGTGTTTATGGCTGTAAACATTTGCGTTGTAGGCTACTATCAGAGCATCGAACGTGCGGGTCTGGCCGTGCTACTGACGCTGTTGAGAGGCGTTGTGTTTATGGCTGTTGCGTTTGTGGCTATGCCTATGCTTGCAGGTGTAAAGGGATTATGGCTGTCGGTACCCGTGGCCGAAGCGCTAACTTTGGTAGCGGTTGTCGTAATCCAAACCACGAAACGGAAAACGAAGAAATGAGAAAAAAAAGGAGAAAGTAAAACGGAGAACTGTTTTGACGTGTCAACCAGTTCTCCGTTCTCTTTTTTTCAAGTTCTAAATCTTATAGTTTAGGACCTGCAGCGACAAGTGCTTTGCCGGCTTCGTTGTGGGTGAACTTGACGAAGTTCTTGATGAAGCGGTCGGCGAGGTCGCGAGCCTTCTCGTCCCACACCTTGGCGTCGGCGTAGGTGTCGCGAGGATCAAGGATCTTCGGGTCGACGCCGGGCAGCGAGGTGGGCACCTCGAAGTCGAAATAAGGTATCTTCTTGGTTTCGGCCTTGAGGATGGAGCCGTCAAGGATGGCATCGATGATTCCGCGCGTATCCTTGATAGAGATGCGCTTGCCAGTGCCGTTCCAGCCGGTGTTCACCAGATAAGCCTTTGCACCGCTCTTTTCCATACGTTTCACCAGCTCCTCGGCATACTTGGTGGGATGCAGTTCAAGGAAAGCCTGACCGAAGCAGGCGCTGAAGGTCGGCGTAGGTTCAGTGATGCCACGCTCGGTACCTGCCAGCTTGGCAGTAAAGCCGCTGAGGAAGTAGTACTTGCACTGATCGGGGGTGAGAATGCTGACGGGAGGCAGCACTCCGAAAGCGTCGGCGCTGAGGAAAATGACATTCTCGGCGGCAGGACCGGCGCTCTTGCCGTGGACAGGGAGGACGATCTTCTCGATATGGTCGATCGGATAACTGACACGTGTATTCTCGGTCACGCTCTTGTCCTTGAAATCGATTTTGCCGTTGGCATCGACAGTGACATTCTCCAGCAGTGCGTTGCGGCGGATAGCGTTGTAGATATCAGGCTCGCTGTCCTTGTCGAGGTTGATGACCTTAGCATAGCATCCACCTTCAAAGTTAAAGACACCTTCGTCATCCCAGCCGTGTTCGTCGTCGCCAATGAGGAGGCGTTTGGGGTCGGTGCTAAGGGTGGTCTTGCCAGTACCGCTGAGGCCGAAGAAGATGGCTGTATGGTTGCCCTGCATATCGGTGTTGGCCGAGCAATGCATAGCGGCGATACCCTTCAGAGGCAGATAGTAGTTCATCATACTGAACATACCCTTCTTCATCTCGCCACCGTACCAAGTGTTGAGGATGACCTGCTCGCGGCTGCTTACGTTGAAAGCCACACAGGTCTCGCTGTTAAGACCAAGTTCCTTATAGTTCTCGACCTTGGCTTTGCTGGCGGTGTAGACAGTGAAGTTTGGAGTAAAATTCTTCAAATCCTCATCAGAGGGTTTGATGAACATATTGCTCACAAAGTGTGCCTGCCAAGCGACTTCCATAATGAAGCGGACAGCGATGCGGGTATCCTTATTGGCACCACAAAAAGCATCGACAACGAAGAGTTCCTTGTTGCAGAGCTCCTTCTTGGCGAGATTCTTCATCTGAGCCCAAACTTCCTCGCTCATAGGATGGTTGTCGTTTTTGTACTCGTCGGTGGTCCACCAAACGGTGTTCTTTGAATTCTCGTCCATTACAATGTATTTGTCCTTGGGCGAGCGTCCGGTGTAGATGCCGGTCATAACGTTGATGGCATCGAGCTCGGTGAGCTGACCTTTGTCATAACCGGTCAGCGAGGAATCCATCTCCATTTTGAACAGTTCCTCATAGGAGGGATTGTAGTGGATGTCCTTTACACCGGTGATACCGAGTGCTTCAAGGTCTTTTCTGATTTTATCGTTCATAATTTATCGGGGATTGTGGAAATATGGAATTGTGAAATGTGAAACGAAGGCATCGGCCTACTCTCACATTCCACAATTCCTCTTTCTCGGATTAGCTTATTTCTTCTCGCGGGCCTCGTTGATGGCAGCCTGTGCTGCTGCAAGACGTGCCACAGGAACGCGGAACGGCGAGCAGCTGACATAGTTCATACCGTTGCGATAGAAGAACTCGGCAGCCGTCGGGTCGCCACCGTGCTCTCCGCAGACGCCGCACTTCAGGGCGGGACGGGTCGAACGGCCACGCTCAATACCGATCTTAACCAATTCGCCTACGCATTCTCGGTCGAAGCAGTTGAACGGGTCAGCGGGGATGATCTTTTCGTCGACATAGGTCTTAACGATTGCATTGACGTCATCACGACTGAAACCGAAGGTCATCTGGGTAAGGTCGTTGGTGCCGAAGCTGAAGAACTCGGCAACCTCGGCAATCTGGTTGGCAACGAGGGCGGCACGAGGAATCTCGATCATCGTGCCGAACTTATATTCGAACTTCATACCATACTTGGCTTCGACCTCGTTTTTCACGCGGTCGGCAAGTGCCTTCTGGTGCTTCAGCTCGGCAGCGTTGATGGTAAGGGGAACCATAATCTCGAGCATCGGGTGCATTCCTTCTTTCAGCAGCTCAACGGTGGCGCTGAAGAGGGCACGGAACTGCATCTCGGTGATCTCAGGATAGATGATACCCAGACGGACGCCACGCAGACCCATCATCGGGTTGACCTCGTGCATACTCTCAATACGGGTGCGGAGCTTCTCAAATTCGATACCACGGGCTTTGGCCACCTCGCGCTGCTTGTCTTCCGTCTGAGGGACAAACTCGTGCAGCGGGGGGTCCATCAGGCGGAAGGTCAGAGGCTTGCCGTCCATAACCTTCAGCGTGCCCTTGGCACTTTCGCGGACATAGGGCTCAAGCTCGGCCAATGCAGCCTTGCGGGCTTCAAGATTGTCGGCCAAAATCATATTGCGCAGCTTCTCCAGAGGCACCTCGCTGTTCTCACCGTAAAACATATGCTCGATACGGAACAGGCCAATACCTTCTGCACCGAAATCGATTGCCTTCTGTGCATCGGCGGGGTTGTCAGCATTGGTGCGGACACCCATCTTGCGGAACTTGTCGACAAGCTTCATAAACTGCTGGAACAGCGGATTCTCGGTAGCGTTGATCATCTTGACTTCCTCGTCATAGACCCAGCCTTTCGAACCGTTGAGGCTCAGCAGGTCACCTTCGTGGAACACCTTGCCGTTGATGGTGACAGTACCCTGTTCCTCGACATTGACTTTCTTTTTACCATACTGGTCTGTTTTGACCGAAGCCTTTTCCATCTCGATCTTCACGGCATCACATCCTACGATGCAGCATTTTCCCCATCCACGTGCAACAAGAGCAGCGTGGCTGGTCATACCGCCGCGTGCGGTAAGAATACCATCGGCAGCACGCATACCCTCAACGTCCTCGGGGTTCGTTTCCTCACGGACAAGGATGTTCTTCACACCGGCAGCCTGATATTCTTTTGCTTTTTCGCTGGTGAGAGCTATCACGCCTACAGCACCGCCCGGACCTGCAGGCAGACCTTTTGCCAAAACCTCGTGCTTCTTCTCGTCTGTGCTGTCCAGAATGGGGTGCAGCAACTCGTCGAGCTGGGCAGGCGATATACGCATCACAACTTCGCTCTCGTCAATGAGACCTTCTTTCAGCATATCCATTGCCATAGTGAGTGCGGCGACACCGGTACGCTTTCCAACGCGACATTGCAGCATATAAAGTTTGCCGTCTTGGATGGTAAACTCAATGTCAAGCATATCGTGGTAGTTCTTCTCAAGTATCTGACGGATATCGCACAATTCCTTGTATGTTTCCGGCATAAGCTCCTGCATCGAAGGCAGGTTCTTGTTCTGCTCGTTCTTGGTGTCGTCATTCAGCGGGTTGGGAGTGCGGATGCCGGCAACGACATCTTCGCCCTGTGCGTCGATCAGCCATTCACCATAGAACTGGTTGTCGCCGGTGGCGGGGTTACGGGTGAAAGCGACACCAGTGGCGCTAGTGTTGCCCATATTGCCGAATACCATTGCCTGGACATTGACAGCAGTACCCCAATCGTCGGGAATACCTTCAATTTTGCGGTAGGCAATAGCCTTCTTGCCGTTCCAACTCTTGAAGACAGCCTTGATACCGCCTTCCATCTGGGCTTTTGCATCGTCGGGAAATTCGGTGCCGAGAACTTCTTTCACTTTTTTCTTGAACTCCTCGGCAAGGAATTTCAGGTCGTCAGCCGTAAGTTCAGTGTCACTCTTGTATCCTTTCTTAGCCTTGAATTCATCGAGCATATCGTCCAGCTGCTTGCGAATTCCTTTGCCGTCAGCGGGTTCAATACCTTCTGATTTCTCCATCACAACGTCGGCGTACATCATAATCAGACGACGGTACGAGTCATACACAAAACGGGGGTTATTGGTCTTTTTCAGCATACCAGGAATAGTTTTGCTGCTAAGACCGATGTTGAGAACGGTATCCATCATACCTGGCATAGAACTACGTGCACCCGAACGGCAGCTGACGAGCAATGGGTTTTCAGGATCGTCATAGCGCATACCCATTATTTCCTCAACATTCTTCATAGCCTTCCAAACCTCTTCCATCAGTCCTTGTGGCAGTTGGCAGTTATTGGCATAGTATGCAGTGCAGCATTCGGTAGTGATAGTCAAACCAGCAGGAACCGGCAGACCGAGTAAACACATTTCAGCCAGATTGGCACCTTTGCCACCGAGCAAATTCTTCATTTCAGCTTTTCCTTCGGCGGTTTTGCCTCCAAAAGTGTAAACGTACTTTGTCATAATTTAAAATAAAGATTTAATTTATAATAATTTAATTATTTCATTACCTTCAAAATAGAAACTGCAAAATTAAACCTTTTTCTTGAATATACAAAATAAAAACCGAACACAATCAAAAAAACACGCGGATTTATCGGATAATTGACAGAAAAAAAAAAACATCTCGCACCACGATGGGGTTACGAAACTGAAAAAAAAAGATTCTGTCGGTGGTGTATACTAAAAACAGGATAGTTGCGAAAGCAAGATTTTTGCGTTGGCTTCATTGCTATATAGCGACCCAAGCAAATTGCGTCGTTCGTCGATGTCGTGCTCGGTGAACGGAGTATGCATCAGACGTTTAAGTTGGCAGAGTTGTTCGTCGGCAGTGTCGGCCACTGTACAGAGGCTTCCAAGTTCCGTACCTGCAACCATAGCACTGTTGACAAGGCAATGGCGGCCAGCATAAAGCGAATTCAAAAGCTTTAGTTTTAATCCTGTGTTGAAATTTGTAAAGAGAAACTGCACGTGGGCATTCTCAATCAAACTATGCATTGTCTCGTTGTCAGGATTGGTAACAACGGTCACGTTTTTAAACATTTTTAGCATAGCTGTCAGTTTGGTCGATGGATTGCGTCCAGCAACAACAAACTTCACATTGGTGTGAGGAAAAATGTTATCGACCAAATATTGCACAGCTTCAATGTTCTCTGCTACTGAAAGATCTGCGTGGTACAAAGCATATGCCTTGTCTGGCGATAAAACCTCACAAGGAGTCGATACAACCGTGTCATCACGGTGCGAAGACGGCATAAGAAGCACATTACGGCAGCCGATGCTGCGAAAATGTTCCATATCGGCGGCGGTGACAGCAAAAACGGCGGCAGCATTAGTCAAAACAGACTCATAACGTTTCAATTTGCGGGCATCACTTGCAAGATAAAGCCGTCTCAAAAAGTTGCTTTCTGCGGCAGCTAGACGCCTATAGTATTCGTGTTCGACATTGTGTGCACGAACCATTACGCGCCGTCCGTCGATGTGTTCCAGCACAGAACAGCAATGTAATCCCTCAAGTAAAATTGGTGCATCATCACGGTTCAAATTGTCTATCAGTTCCTGTTTATCGCGAGACACAACTATATATGGGCGGCGGCGGCAGGCACTTGCCAATCCTGTCCGGCGACGATAGTATGTCACTTGTGAGCAGCACTGTTCCAGTTCTAATGCTGGCGGGCGTCCATATGTAAACGCGTGGAGATGAATCTGAACACCCATTTTATACAGAGCTAAAATGCGGTGATAGACATCAATCACTCCACCATAGTCAGCAGGATAAGGTACATTAAAAGATACTATGTGTAGTTTCGGATTCAAAATTTCAGACAGTGATTTTCAAATTATCGTATGCAAGATGCACATTTTCGGGCAGCATACTGTCAACCTCGTTGTGCAAACCCATTTCGTGGCTCATATGTGTTAGGAATGAACGTTTCGGTTTGCATTGTGAAATAACATCAAGCGCCTCACCAAGACAGAAATGCGAAAAGTGTTTTTCTTTTCGCACTGCATTGATCACCAATAAATCAAGTCCTTTTAGTTTGTCGATCTCCTGTGGTTCAATATGGTTCATATCGGTAATGTAGGCCAACGATTTAGTTTCCCGCGAAACACCGTCCTTTCCCGTTTCGTCCAAACGGAAACCAAGAACAGGTAAATCTTTGTGCATACCTTTGACAGGAGTAACCACCACCCTTCCAATGCAGAACTGCCGGCAGTCGCCGACATCGTGCAGCGTCGCCTCTGGCAGTCCAGGATACTGGTGATAATCAAAGATGTAATGATAGTCGTGCCTCAAAGTGTCTAGAGCTTGGCGGTTGGCGTATATGTCCATATTCTGCTTCTGCACCCAGTTGAACGGCCTGATGTCGTCGATTCCGCCAACGTGGTCGCGGTGAGCGTGGGTAACGAGAATGGCCTCAAGATGCTGAACATTGTGGGTCAGCATCTGCATTCGAAAGTCGGGACCGATGTCGATAAGGATATTGTTGCCGTCGTTGTCGGTTATCAGTGCCGACGTGCGCAGACGTTTATCACGTTGCTCGTGCGAAAGGCACACCTTGCAGCGACAAGCAATTACTGGAACCCCTTGCGACGTTCCTGTACCAAGAAAAGTTATGTGCATCCTGTCCTTCGGTTTTCGACTACGAATCAGAAATGGCATCCAAATCCCGGAGCCACACTCCTGTTTCAGATAAGAATCAATCTTGCTTTTGAGTCAGTTTGAAGCCCACGCCGTGCACATTGACAATCTGCACCGTCGGGTCAGCTTTAAGATATTTGCGCAACTTGGTAATGTAAACATCCATACTGCGCGCAGCGAAGTATGAGTCGTCTTTCCAAATTTTCTGCAATGTGCTAGAACGGTCGATGAGCTGGTTGAAATTGATGCAGAAAAGTCTGAGCAATTCGCTTTCCTTTGAGGTAAGGCGAATGGGCTCTCGTCCTTCGATAGTCAGCGTCTGGTAATTGTAGTCGAATTTGAACTTGCCAATGGCAAACTGATTGTTTTCTGGTTTGTTTTCATCAAATGAGCGACGTATTGTGGCGTTGATGCGTGCCAAGAGTTCCTCCATACTGAAGGGTTTGGTAATATAGTCATCAGCGCCGACCTCAAAACCTTTCAGTTTATCAGATTCAAGCGATTTGGCGGTAAGGAAAAGAATTGGTATATTCTTGTCGATACGTCGAAGTTCCTTTGCCACCGTAAAACCGTCTTTGACGGGCATCATCACGTCGAGAATGCAGGCGTCGACATTTCCTTCTTTGTAGACATCAAGTGCTTGCTGTCCGTCGGTGACAAGAAAAACGGTGTAACCCTTCTGGGTGAGATAGACCTTGAGAATGGTACCCATATTGGGGTCGTCTTCGGCTACTAACAATTTAATTCCTAAATTCATATTCGTCAGTTTTATTTTTCAAGACCCTTGAGGGGGTCCTTATCAAGTATGTTTTCGCTTTATTAACTTAAAATTTCATCTTTTATTGTCTATTTTAGTTAAAAAACTAAAAAAAATTAACTTAATTTTTTGTATGTTATTGAAATTCAACAATAATATACAATTATTTTTTCAAAAAAAATAGAACATCACAGTAAACCACTACACTTTCCTCTTATGCTACCAACAAAGGTCGTTCTTATATCAATTTAAATGATATAAAAACGACCCGGAAATATACATCAAAGTACCGGTTTAAATGCTGTCTTTTCAGGATCCTATTCTACAATAAGTTTTTCTGCTGGACAGACAGCTCTGAACTCAGGAGCATAAAGACACTGTATAGTGGTAGGCGCAGTAGTGTATACACCTGCGTTGTTGACATATAAATCATACTCAACAACATATTTGCCCTTTTCAAGCCGGTCGATGTACAGGTGCTGCGCCGTGTTGGTTACGGCACGATAGTAGCTGAGGCCGCTGTTCCAACACCAGCCGCTGGCGGTGGTGACAGGTTCAAGGGCAGCGCAACGCGGGTCTTTGAGCTCGAGATATTCGAGGGTGCGGTCGCATACAATCTCAATGCGTACACGTAGCTTGTCGCCGACTTTGAGGGGGTATGATGATGTTTTAATGGCTGAAAGACGGTTTTCGTTTTCCACTTTATAGAGTGTACGCGACAGGGTGACACCCATAGAGGAGACCGGTATCTTGTCGAGGTTCTCAAAGTATTGCCAGTACATCGCGCCCCAAGCGATGCCATCGTCGGCTTTGCTGACGGTGATACGTCCGTCGCTGGGCGAAATCTCGTCCTTTTCGAGCCGATGGCTGATATGGAGCTGCGCCTCTGCAGTGTCGGTCTTCAGTTCGTGCGAACCGTAACGGACCGAGAGTTGTGAGTTGTGAATGGTGAACTGTGAATTGCCTGTTGCGGACTGCGGATTGCCGACAAGCAGGGCCTGGATTGCGTTGACCGTGGCGACATCGGTGTTCCAGTTGGTGGTTTGTTTCTGTTTAAGTAGCCATTGCTGCATCTTTGCGACACTTCCGCTGTCGCCAAGCACTTCAACGATGGTGCGTATGAGCATTGCCTGCGTCTCGATGGGACGCTGGTTCCAAAGCCATCCGCCTCGGTTGTCGCGCCAATACATACCCATTTCGTCGCTGAAAAGTGCTTTTTGCTTGATGCGTTTAGCCATTTCTTTGGCAAGTTTGGTATCGCCGTTGCGGTGGAAAACGAGGCACAGCATTGCCTGCGTATAGAGCTCGGTATATTCTTCGTTGTATTTCTTAGCGTTGTTGTAGAAGAAGTCGTAAGCCTCCTGCTGACGTTTGGTAAGCTTGTTGTCAGGATAGAGGCTGCGGATGTACAGATAGTCGAGATTGACAACATCGTAGCCTTTGCCCTTGACATATTTCTGATAGTATTTGTAGGTTTCGCGGTCGACATATTCCATAGCACTGTTCAGGGCAGCCTTGGTTTTATAGTCGACCTTCACACCCTGCTGCTGCAACTGGCCGAGAGTTTTGAGGATGTACTGTGTCGTGTACTGACTTGAGTAGCGACCGCCTTCTATCCAGCTCCATCCGCCGTCCGAACGCTGTGCGCCGACGAGTTTTGAGGTAAGTGATGTGAGTTGCGACTGTAGAGTCATTTTGTCGAAATAACGGGCAATGTCGCGGTGCCGCTGCTCCTCGGCAACGGCATCCTGCAGCCAGGGGGTCTCATCCATAACCGTCTGCTTAAGGTCGGCATTACGGTCGAGCTCCGACTGGAATGCACTGCTGCCGTATTTTCGCCACGTGGCGAAAAGTTGTTCTATCTGAGGATTGTCCTTGACTATTTTGAATGCAAGACTATTGGTAAAGATGGCATTGGCAAGGAATATGTTGGACGGATTCTTTTGCCGCTGGACATAGGGCAACGACTGTATTGCCAGCCAGATGGGATTTGGTGTAAGGTCGACGGTGAGAGAATGATGCTGGAGGGTTTGGACGTTGGAATGCTGGAGTGAGGTAAGGTGTGAGAGTTCGTATTGCTTGGTGTCTTTGCCGTTGATGTAGAAGGCCATAGATTCGGTGACCAGCTGGCGACCGGGGAGTATGGGTATCGGAGCCTGTTCGCCGTCGCTGCAACCTTGTCCGCGGGCGACCACTTTATAATCAAGAACATATATGTTTTCGGGTACCACAATCGTAAAATGCACCTCTCCCGATGCGTTTGGTTTGAGCGCGAGATGTTCCTTTTGAGAGTTGAATGCTGTCAGCTGCGGGGTTGAAAGGTCTAAAGTTACTGCTATTTGCTGCTCTTTGATGTCGAGGTTGGATACTTTGACCGAGAAAACACAGGTGTCGCCCTGACGGAGGAAACGCGGGACGTTCGGAATTGCCATCAGTCGCTTTTGTGTTATTGCCTTGGCATCAACAGTGCCCAAACTTAGCTCTTTGGTCCAGGCAAGGCCTTTAATGTTCCATTCGGTAAGAAGGTCTGGAACTGCGAAGGATATTGAGACGGTTCCGCTATCGTCGCTACGCAGAGTCGGTTTGAAGAATGCCAGAGTGTTGAGATTCTGCCGGACATATACCGGTGTTTCATTGTTTTGGCCGTTATCAGCATCTGAAACAGAGAGTCGCGCTCCTGTTTCAGCTTCACCAATATCAATAACGGAGTTTTTCTGCGCCTTCACGACCACTGAATTCAAAGCATAGCCATCTGCTAATGCAAACGATTCTTCCTCGTCGTCTACTATGCCGAGTTCAGTCATCACTTCAACATCTTCACTCACAAAACCTTTAGATGCATTCCGCCTTAAGTTGCCTGCCTGTGTAACCATTCCGTCCTCGCCACGAGCTGTGCCGTAGCCAACACCGGCGACTGCTGCGACGATGCGGTCACTGTAGCTAAAGCAATAAAAGTAATACCTAGTGTAATCATAGGAATCATATGTCTTATATGCGAGCGGCTGTGCAAAATAATAGTGGCACATATTATGCGACACGACATTTGGGAATGCAGGCGAAGAGTAGCAAGAATGCCAGGGTTTAAAGTAATAATTCAGGTTGCTGTAAGTATCGAGCGAGTGGTCGTACATAGACAACAGGAGATTTGCTTTGGAGGCGAGTCCACTTTTGTCGTCTTTGATGCGGATTGTCCACTGCTCTTTGTCGCCAGGCTCGAGCTTGTCGCGGAAGGTCTCAAAAGTGATGTCAAGTTTTTTGTGTGAATATTGTACATCAATACTTTCTTCGACATTTTGGGAATAGTTCTCCTTCATCGCAACAATGCTGACGCTGAAACCGCCAAGCATCCTTTCACTGACAGGGATGTCGATATTGACATAGTTGGCACTCGCGGTGACCTTTCCCGTGCTGAACACAGTGTCACACCCACAGACTACGACATACATATCGACATCCTTGAACAGGCTGCCAAGCTGGACGTGGACCGTGTCGCCAACCTCGCAGGTTGTTTTGTCGAAATGCCCTGAAATAAGTTTGGAGCAGACCGGTTTGCGGGCTTTAGTAGGTTCATAGACAATATAATCTGTTGATTTCAGTGTGTCGCCCTGTTCGGTGACGATGGTGGCGACAAATTTATATACACCCTCAGCAAGACCTTTCATTTTGTATTTATAGGGCTTGTCGGAAGTAATGTTGGCGGTGGTGTTATAGACCTTCTTTTGTTCAGGCCATTTCTTATAGTCGGATACTGAGCCGTCGTAGTCATAAAGCGGGAAGAGTTTTTCGAACTCGCTGCGCGTCAAAGGCATATTGACAGTGGGGTTGTCCATAATGCCAGGTATCAACTTGGGGCTGCCCGGCTGTTGAAGGCGGAAGACCTCGAAACTGAGCCGTCCATCAATGGGATTGCCGTCGAGGTTGCAGCGGTTTACAGTGATGTCGACATCGTCACGGTCGGTTTCATTCTTGGCAATTCTGACATAGCTGTTCTCAAATCCCACAGCAAGTGTCGTCTGCGCCGAATGGGTTTCGCCGTTGATATCGGTCACGTAGGCGTAAACAACATAATTAAAACAAGGCTTGAGTGTGATGTCGTAAGAAGAGTCTGGCTGCGGTATGAACTCGATCTTGAACTGGCCGTTGTCGTCGGTGGTGAGTTCACCGGAAGCAACGGTGGTACTTTTCATATTGTAAGCGCCGAATTCATACATCCAGTTCCATCGCCAGAAAGGCGGTTTGAAACTTCGTTCCACCCTGTATTTCACCATTGCACCACCCAGCGGAACCGAGGTATATGATGCAGCGATGCCCTCGACAGTTGCTGTCTGTCCGAAACGGCGTTCCTGCTTTGGCTTTGAAAGCGTCACCGTGAACTTTGGCTGCTTGTAAGCCTCGACATTGAAGGGGTAGTCGTCATTGGTTTCGCCACGCACCAAAATACGCCAAGAGCCAGGCATTGCATCGGCTTCGAGGATATACTCGCCCTCGCAGACACCATATTCATCGGTCTTCAGTCTCAACGTGTCAACAACCCTGTTTATGTCTTTCACATAAACAAGGACATTATTGTCCATTATAACAGAGCCCTCTCTACTATTGTTCTCGTACATCAGGATTGCAAACCTGACAGTGTCGCCCGGCTTGTATACAGGCCTGTCGAAAAACAGTCGGTCTTTTTTTAGCTTTTTATTTACGTTACTTGAATAGTCATAATAATGAAATGACTCCTCACTCGATATTTCAAAGCCTTTATAGATTGTACTGAAGCTGTGGTAATAATTTGTCTTATCATCAACCGATGAAAAATATGAAGAGAAATCAAAATAGCCGTTTTCATCTGTCTTCTGTTCAAGTCTGACTCGCCATTTGCCATTGTGGTTTTTCCTTGTTCTCAATCTTACAACTTGATTGGCAACAGGTTTGCCGGTAATGCGGTCAATCACAACACCTCTGCCTTTCCAAATTCCACGCATATCGACAATTGCCACATCCTCGACAGCAAAATCGGTAAATGAAATACCTTGGTTCTCAAAGTCGGGATCGCACGAAGCCATAAGTATATACTTGCCTTGCGGCATCGGAGGTATCGTAAAATATGTTCTTTGGCCATCGTACTTTTTCTTTATTTCGATGTCCTGGCTCCACTGTTTCAACACTTTCTGTGAAGCCAACTCTTTCTTTGCATCTTCATCACTGTTCCATTTGAATTCAAAATCCTTTATGATACGGAAATATACCCGCTCCACATTTTTGGAATAAAGAAATGCAAGCTGATGGCGGTCTGACGGCCAGACCTGGGTGACATCCAATTTGATTGATTCAGATAACAGACGCTGCTTAAGATTATAACAATATATTGCTCCCGGACTTTCGGGAAAAAGAGTGATAGCAGTGTCAATCAAGTTGACAGCATCCTCTTTGCGGTCTAAACCATCATAGTATTGTGCAAGTTTGTAGTACAGAGTAGTGATATGATCGTCATTGCTGTTGCGATAATAGTCAATCACCTTGGGCATTTCCTGAACAATAAAACCAACTTGAGTTTCATTGCTGAAACCAATGACACTATTTATATAGTCAAGTCGTCTGCAATAAAGTTCCATCATCATCCCGACATCTTCACGTTCTCCTCTGTAACGCTCCCATTCCTGCATCAAGCCGAATACGAAACGGGCAGCCTCCTTTGTGGTGTCGTTCTCATTCTTAACCTTTATTTTAATGAACCTGCCGGCTTCTGCATAAAGCAGTTCAGGCTTGTCTACATCAAACACTTGCAGCATTGGGAACGGCATATTATGTATCATTTCCACAGCAAGATTCATTGCCACATCAAAAAATGTCGGCGTCAGGTTGCCATCTTTGCCGGGACTCTTCTTGACAAGCGCACCCATAGACTCCGACGGGGTGTTCTGCAACAGTTTCACATCGGCAAATGCTTCCCGCATAAGGCCGTAGATTGTCTTGCGGTAACGCTCCTCGTCCCAAAGCTTATAGTCGAGCTCCGCCTCGTCTGTGGGTTTGTGTTGAATTATCTGCCATTTGTAATATCTGTAATAAGACAAATAGAAATTAGCCAAAAAAAGGCGGCATATTGACTGGTCTACAGGGGTCAATGTCGGCAGAAGACGTTCAAAAAGAGCCAAGGTTGAGTCGGCATTGTCTTCCTTATATTCACTGCCTATGAGCGACAGACGATAGGCTCCTTCGAGACTCAAGCGGCTGTCGCCTGATGCCACAGCTTTGTTGTATATCTCCGCAGCTTTGTTGTATGCTGCATCGTAATATTGAAGTTTTGTCAAGCTGTCCACCTCGCGCCATCTGTCAACGGCGACCTGCTGGCTGCGCATAGGCATAAAAATCGATAGCAACAGCAGCAAAGCTAAATATTTAAACTTATGGTTCATAATCTGTCTGTTTTTGCTTTTTTACTATTGGTAACAAAAAACTCCTGATTTTTACAATCAAATGTATAATTAACATATTGTCGCATTGTCAAACCAACGACACTATATTAATGTATGCGTGTCGACACCAACTGAAATCAGTCTCTATGGCACCGTTATGCACAAACTACAGTTGGCAGTACAGCCGTCAATCGTTATAGTGTATCTCTTCAAGGTTTTCGCGGACCATATCCTTCAGCCAGCTGAAGACCTTCACATCGTTCATATCCATACCGTCGAGAGCCTCCTTGATTTCGTCAGTATCGAAAACGAACTCGCCATCGTCTGTGATGTGCTTGTATATAATATGTATATCCTGATGGGCAGCACATAGCATAACTATGGTTCCAGCCAAGTCGCCCATTGGCGGACGGTCCCAATGGTTGTGTTGGAACCAGAAATCAAGGCGAGTACCTTTCCCCAACTCACTCTGTAGTTTCATTCCGCCACCGCAGTTCTCAGTGTTCATCTTGATGAGCGGCAGACCCAGGCCTACTTTGCGTGTGGTGCGCGACGTCGTGTAAGGGTCTGTGACTTTGGCCATAAACTCGGGCGACATACCTTTGCCGTTGTCTTCTATGGTGAAGGCGTATATGTTGTCTTTCAGGCTGTCCTTGATTGTGAGTTTAACCTCGGTGGAGTTGGCGGCAGTGCTGTTCTCCATAAGGTCGTATACGTGCATTGATAATTCCTTCATATTTTTGAGTTTTAAGGTTTTAAAGTTTGATAGGTCTATAGTTTAAAAGCAAATCGAAAAAAAACCTTTTGACGACTCACTTTTAAACTTTAAACTATAAACTTTAAATTACAATCCTACACAACCATATTTTTCTTCTTGATATAGACTGGAAGTATCTTTAGTGCCAACGATGGCATACTGTGCAGCATCCAGTCAAGCAGACGCAGGCTGCATTTCTTT
>JAEEGL012174972.1_pt1 | contig 28774 bp, 24 predicted proteins | sample 9134231 | NCBI WGS metagenome assembly JAEEGL01 (sample SAMN16246548, study PRJNA631951) | gut metagenome | biome: gut microbiome; feature: rumen; material: fiber-attached | host: Bos | place: Iran: Karaj | collected 2018-10 | reverse complement strand
GAGATGGCCGTGTCGCTCTCCTGGAGCATCTTCGTCTTCTCGACGATGCCGGCGTTCGGGCGGGCGATCTCCGTCTCGAAGAAGCGCTTCCACTCGGTCTCCGTGAAGGTCACCCCGTTGAGCTCCTCGATGCGGGCCCTGAGGTTGGCCACCAGCTCCGCCTCCGTGTGGATGGGGACGTGGTCGTAGCCCTGGGAGCAGAGTTGCTGAATTAGGCGTTCCTCCATCTGCTGCTCGCTCTGGTAGCCCGTCCCCGCCTTGGAGATGGGCACGTAGGAGACCGCTACGGTGGCGTTCTCGAACTCGGCTATGTTCTTGTACTCCATCATAGGCTAACGTGTCGGCTCTTCCTTCTCTGCCTCCGTGCGGAGGTCGTCGAGGATCCTGCCCTTGTAGGAGAAGAACTTGGCCCCCTGATAGGCTCCGGAAGCGTTCCGCCGGTCTTCCGGCATGAACGTGCCGACGAAGGGAGAGAGCTTGTAGATGCGACCCTGGTACTCTATCTGGTCGTCGGAGGCGACCCTGACCTTGACGCCCGTGGGGTCGAAGGTCAGTTCGGAGCCAATGGGGATGTTCACCATGCTGAACTTGAAGCGGGGGCGCTGCTTCCTTTCGCCGGGGCATTCCGGGGTCTCCTCCGTATCGGAGGCAGAAACGGCCGCGGGGATGCCGCCGCCTTCAACCAAGGCGACGCCCTTCCCATAGGCGTCTTTCATGCGGACGGCATTCTCCAGCAACCAGTCGAAGGCGGACGGATAAGCCGCGGCATCTTCCAGGTCGAAGTCCTTTGTCAGTGAAATGGAGCAGTCCTTGTCAAACTCGGCCCATTCCGCTGCGCTCCCGATTACGGCGTCTATCTCGTCCCGATGAAGGGAGAAATCATGGAATTGATCCTTCCCATGGAAGTACAGGCCGACGGTAATCTTCTTGCGTACTACCACCTGATAGATATTGCATGCGGTAGTTCCGAGCCTGAGGTCGTACGAATACCGGGGAATCCCTTCGTGCAGTGTGAAGTTGTCGTTGTAGAGGGTGTTGTTGCGCATGGCCTCGATATACCCCTTCCAGAAGGCGTCTTTCAGGGAGCGGGTAGCGGAGGACTGGTCGGTGTCCTTGCGGGCCGTTCCCTTGTTGATATGGATGGCGCCGCCGTTGACATAGGTCTCGATCTCCGCATCGTCCAGCGTGGACGCGATGTCCCTCAAGATGTCGAGGGCAACGTCGGGACGGACGTTGAAAAACTCCCGGCTCTGGCGGATCCGGAGGTCGGTAAGGCGGTCGATGGTCTTGTGGACCAGCTTCTCAACCTCGTTGTACTTTATCGTCTTCAGCGTGGCGAAAATCTCAAACGGAAGCGGGACGGCCGTGTTGTCCAGTTCCTTGGAACGGACATCAACGGGACGGCTGCTCTTGCCAATCTTCACCCAGTCCTCTCGGAAGGAAGGGTTGGTCAGGATATAGACATATCCGGGATGCTTTTCGTTTGCCATATCAGTTTGCGCGTTTGAAAGTCAATAACTGGTCACGGTAGTATTCGTACTGCTGCTGGCGAGCCTTGATTTCCGCAGGAAGACTGTCGGAAAGGTCGTTGATCAACAACTCAAGCTTATCCAGAATGGAAACAATTCTCACTTGTTCCTCAAGAGGAGGAACAGGAACAAGCATACTATCTATAGCAGTATGTGAAAGTCTTGGCATGCTTCCCTTTCTGACTTGATGAAACAACTCCTGGTTATTCCGTTTCATGGCGAAATAAACAAAACGTTCATTCAAACACTCGCTTTCGATAGTATAGCAGTCATCGGCCGCCCAAAAAGGCGAATAACAATAGCCTACGCTACCGGACGAAGAACCAGCACAGATAACATAAGGCATATTACCATCTCTGTTGTACTGATCATAATAGCCCATCGGCGCTATGCTATTTTGGAAAACAGGATAGTTTCCACTATCCTTGAGTTGCTTTTTCACAACTCGAATACCCCTTCTTACATTACATACAGAAGCCAGTTTGTGCCACGGGACATCATTCCTTCCTTCAAAAGAAAGCAGGTTATCGCGATAATACTCATACTGCTTCTTCCTGGCAGCAAGCTCGGCATCAAGTTCAGTAACAAGCGCCGCAGTATGTTCCGAGAAACTGTCCAGGACCTTGACGATTTCTCTCTGCACCTCAAGAGGAGGCACAGGAATTTCATATTCTTCTGTTACCGGCAAAGAGATTTGAGGTAACGAGCCCGTTTCAGAAGCTTTTCTACGGAAATACTCGACATTGTTCTTCAGCACGTATCCAAGAAACTTCACGCTGATTGGCTCCTGATGAGTATATCCCCACATCTCATTTTTGAACGTGAAAGGTTTATCATAGAAGACAAAGTCAATGACACCCCGAGATTGCACGATGAGAGATGGGATGGTTGTGATATTGGCGTTAGGAATACTTTCGCGTTTAGCGTCAATAACGGTCTTTCCGCCAGCAAAGATGCGGACATCCCCTTCTTCAGAGGCAATCTCCTTCATTAGAGTTGCCGTTATAGGAGTACCCTTGATTCGGGTAAAGACATCTTTGATTTTCTTGTATTCCACCCCTCCTGGACATATCCGGTCAATCATCTCCTGAATCTTACTCATAGGCTATCCCTCCAGGTCCTTGATGATGGCGTCAATCTCCTTGCGGAGCACGTTCTCGCGCTTCACGATCGTGTCGATCTCGGCGTTCAGCTTCACGATGTCCACCTTCTCCTTGGTGTCCTCCTTCTCGACGTAAGACGACACGGAAAGGTTGTATCCGTTTTCAGCGATGGCCGCGTTGTCCACCAGGGCGGAGAAGTGCGGAACCTGCTCACGGGCCACCCACTCGTCGACAATCCTCTTGATGTTCCCGTCGGAGAGCTTGTTCTTGTTGCCCTCGTGGATGAACTCCTTCGAGGCGTCGATGAAGAGCGTCTTCGCCTCTTTCTTATTCTTACGAATAACAATGATACACGTGGCGATGGTCGTCCCGAAGAAGAGGTTGTCCGGCAACTGGATGACCGCATCGATGAAGTTGCTGTCGACGAGATACTTGCGAATCTTCGCCTCGTTGCCGCCCCTATAGAGGACTCCGGGGAAGGACACGATGGCGGCCGTCCCATCGCTGGAGAGCCAGCTGGTGATGTGCATCAGGAACGCCAGGTCCGCTTTGGATTTCGGGGCGAGGACGCCGGCGGGGGCGAACCGGGGGTCATTGATGAGCGTCGGGTCGTCCTCGCCGATCCACTTGATGGAGTACGGGTAGTTCGACACGATGGCGTCCATCGGCTGCTCGTCCCAGTGCTGCGGGTGCAGAAGCGTGTCCTCGCAGGCGATATCAAAGCGGTCGTAGGGAACGCCGTGAAGGAACATGTTGATGCGGGACAGGTTGAAGGTCGTCCGGTTGATCTCCTGGCCGAAGAAGTTGTCCACCTTGCCGAAGCCCTTCACCTTGCCGAGCTGCAGCAGAAGAGACGCCGAACCGCAGGCGGGGTCGTAGCCCCTGCGGATGCGCTCCTTGTCGTGGGTGACGATCTCGGCCAACAGGCGGGAGGCCTCCTGGGGCGTGAAGTACTCGCCGCCTGACTTGCCGGCGTTGGCGGCGTACATGCCCATGAGGTACTCGTAGGCGTCTCCAAAGACGTCGATGTTGTGCTCCTGGGGGACGCCGAGGTTCAGGCTCGCCATCGTCTCAAGGATCTTCACGAGCTTCGCGTTGCGCTTCGCCACGGTGTCGCCGAGTTTGTTGGAGTTCGTGTCGATGTCCTCGAAGAGGCCCTTGAAGTTGGCCTCCGAAGGGGTGCCGACGGCGGACGCCTCGATGTCCTTGAAGGCGTTCTCGAGGGTCATGTTCAGGTTCTCGTCCTGACGGGCATTCCGGCAGACGTTGGCGAACAGCTGGGAAGGCTTGATGAAGATGCCCTTCTCGGCCACGATCTCGTCCTTGGACAGGACGGCCTGCTCGTCGTTGAACTTCTCGTAGTCGAAGTCCGCCATACCGGCGTCGTGCATCCGTTTGTTGATGTATGACGCCATGTCCTCGCTGATGTATCTATAGAATAGTGTCCCGAGGACATACTGCTTGAAGTCCCAGCCGTCCACGCTGCCCCGCAACTCGTTGGCGAGGGCCCAGATAGTCTTGTGCAGCTCCGCTCGCTGCTGTGCTCCTGACATATCGATGTGCTTTTATTCGTTTAACTAAATCTCGCTCATCGTCTTCTCTTCGGCGATTTGGGGAGCCTTATACCAGGAATAGTTGATGCCGCACGTCCAAAGATCCGAGTTCTTCAGTTTCAGTTTTGCGGCAGTGATAAATACCATATTACCGATTGAATCTTTGTATAGGAAGACCTGCTCGTCTTTGTTATTTGTCCATTTCTGCAACTTGTACTTCTTTTGAAGAAGCTCCTTTAATTCATCGAGCCTTTTGAGAGCATCGGCTTCGCTGCTGAAGGTATCGGCGAAACTGATACTGCTGAATCGGTTGTCAGTGAACCTAACAAGCGTATTCTGCCAATCATATCCAGCAAACGAGACATAGTTGATCCCCAAAGTATTCTTATCAACATATTTCCATCCGTAACCGATGCCGTTGTCCTGCATCTTGTCCCTGACGGCATACTCGTCTTTATCGCCAAAGGATGCACCAAAGAAGGTAGTCTGCACCCTCGCGCCTTGATCCAGAACCGAGTTCACAACCCCGCATGAATAGAGGACGAGTATGATAAGAAAAGATAGATATGTTGCTATTCGTGTTTTCATGTCATCAGTCAATTACGTATGAAGCCATGTCTGTCCCCGACGCCTTCTGGGCGAACGGCTCGCCGTCCTTGCTAACTTCGATGGTTACGCGCTGGCTCTTGATGTAGTAGCTCTCCGTTTCGTCGCACATGCAGGCGATGGACGCTTTGAAACCCTTCTTCACTGGGCCGATGGTCACACTATAGTCTGACCTGGAGCCGGTGGTCTTGTATGTATCGATGCCTGTGTCCGTAGCCACGGTGTACGTGGTCTCGACGATGTGTAGCGTCGAGGTCTCGCCGGTGTACCGGACATAGTACCGAGCCTCGTCCTTTCCCGCGTCCTTCCCGCAGGACATCAGCACGCCCAGGCACGCGGCAAGCAGAAAGTATCTCAGCCGTCCCATCACTTGCCCAGGATGTTGCGCATCGCGCCGTTCAACAGCGCCGTCACGGTGGTTCCGGTACTCGCGGCGAACGCCTTGAATTGCTTATACAGATCGGGGTCCACGACGATGGTGGTCCGGGAATACTTCTTCTCGTCCTGACGTTGCCTTAGCTCACGGGGAGACTTCTCGGCGGATGCCATGGACGTCAACGGCATTTCCGTCCCTTTTTCTTCAACACTCATTTGTCTCTTTGCCATACTTATGTATCAGGTTAAGTGTTCTACTTTTCATCCGTCCCGAACGACCTCGCGCCGTTGCCCACGGGAAGGGCGCGGTACTTCTCGTAGAAGCGCCAGATGATATCGGATTCCAAATCCTTTTCCCGCTGGCCCTTCAGACAATAGAATGTGTATACGCGGGCGCCCTTGCAGCTCTCGATGTACCAGTACCTGGGACAGTGCTCAATGTGGGCCCGCAAATCGTCTTCCTCGTCGCGGACGATGTCCCTCCAGTGTTTCAGGTGCTCCCGCAGCCGGCGCCGCAGGTTGCTCGCCTGACCGATGTAGATGACGGGGCTCTTCCCCTTCGGGTAAACGAACTTCGTCCTATCGGCGGCGACGATGATATACACGCCCCGGCGGGCGGGCACATCGGCGACATCTTCCTCGCATAGATTCATGCAGTCGTCAAAACCCCGTACTGGACGGAACGCATCGCTGTGGCGCAATTCCTTCAGAAAACTTAATTCTGCTGGCAATCTTGTGGGAAGCATTGTGTGCACTGGTTATTACTTTATTACCTGCGAAGATACAAAAGGCTTGCAAAAAAACCAACAGAAGAACAGTGTACTATTGACAGAGACTGTTATCTGTCCCGATCAACCTCCGTTTCAATTAGCTTTCGGGATTCAAAAGAGATGGACAAGAGAGTCTTATAATCCTCGTCGATTCTGTCTTGGATAAATGTACAAATAAGATACTCTTTGCCTCGTATCGAATGAGCGAAAACCATATTGGATTTATCACTCTCTAGACACTGGATAAGCGCATGTCTTATCTTTTCGCCCAACTCACGACGAGAGTCGCGGATCAAAGGCAGAGACGAATCTTTAACATATAGCCTTGAATTGCATTGTCTGACAAGATACGTTTCCCAGACATAACGTGGATGCCATCCTTCGCCCCATGTGAAGTGCCCGCCTCGCTCATTTCTCTCACATATTTCGTTTTCAGACTGAATGGTTATAATCGCAACTATTTGAATCTTTAACTGTGGTGGAAATAAATCCGCATAGCCTTCCTTAATGTACATGTTACATACAAAGGAAACGTGTTTTAAGCCTGCGGTTTTGAGAGCGGTTTCCATGACATCCTCAGGAATAACCTCAGCAAGCCGGAGGAATCTTACCAGGAAATAAGTATCGCTGAGTCGTGAAGATGAATAACAGACTGAACGGTCTTTAATTCTAAAAAAACATTCAGGCACTTTGGTCATGATGAACCCCCAAAGCAGTAGAGAATCGCTTGATTTTTCTGATTCGGCTATATAATTGCCAATCTCTTTTGGCACTGAAACGCCTCGACCAATCAAGGGATAAAAAGGACTTGAATAATAATCGCTTAAGGCATTCCACCAGATAATCATGGACTCATCGAGAAGCAAAGCGGGATCTCTTTGTCTGACAAACGCTAGAATTCGTAGTTCTGGAGATAAGTGACCACATCCAGGTTTAAACAGCAAATCGAAGCAATCTTCAGGGATTGTTTCTAACAGATAATCGATCGTCCCTCTAACGGGGTCGGGTTGATTGATTTCGGCCTTAGATAATGACGATAACACATCCCTTAAGGCATCCCTTCCGTTTTCGTCTAAACGTCGGATGACATTCGACAAGTAGGTTACGGATGTATAATCCATACGATCTCTCCATGTATCATAGAGTACATTTGTAAATGAATCAACCACATTCGTTACGACCATCTTGTCGCGCCGGGCAGGGGAAAGAATCGAGGAGTAAGGCCCTATGTAATGTAAGGCTAAGATAAAATCGTCTTCGGAGAAGTCAATATCTTTTATGGACTTTGCGCGGTCTCTTTTATGTCCTTCGTTCTTTCTGTAGACAAAAGAAACCCACTGACCAGCCATGACAGAACAGTAGCCTATGTCTCTATAGCTGAAAAACAGTTCGATGTGTTCAGAAATCGATTGTGAGGAGGGAGGATCAATCCCATATCCATTTGTATCTATGAAGCCGAATCCCTTGATCGGATCAAAAAAACGGACGATACCAAGGAGTCTTTTCTGTCGCATAAGATGTCCCGTTATCTTTCGTGTCTGACTGAAACCAAATCATAGATGAGAGCGCCGTGAACAAGCATACTGTAATCTCAGACTGTTCTTCCCAGCGAGATGATGCCGATGCAACGGCCACCAGCGGCCTCGATCAGCGACTTGCGGTTTGCCGCCGTTATCCCCTGGGTTACGATATCGTCAAACAAAAGGACAAAGGAGTCTTTGAAGAAATCCCGGTCGATATCCAATTCAGCCAAGCGAGTTCCCCCCATCCTCCTAGGGGTTACGGATGAACAAACCCTTATGTGCTCAAAGGCATTCCTGAAACCGAGGTTTTTGCACACTTCCTCCGAGAACCATTCGTACCGGCCTCTATTGGTAATAGGATCGGATGCCGGAATGCACGCGAAAGTAATTCTGCCGCCGAAGGAGGCGATTTTCGACGCTTTTAGGAAATCTACGACAAGCGAGACAACTCTTTGTTGAAGCACACCGTCTTTGAAGGCCCAGATTAATCTTCTGTTCGAGTCCGCCTCTGGAGTAACGCCATCTCCATATTTCTTTTTGGAATAATAGTCATAGAAATACTTGTGTGGCAGTCCGCAGACCATTCTTTGGTGCTCGAATAGATCTGCTCTTCTGCAATAGATGGAATCGAAATCCCTCGCTCGTCCTTCTGCCTGGATAACAGCCTTGGCATCAGACAGGGATGAGACCTCTCTGATATTTGGGAACAATTCCTTGAAGGCGGAAGGATAGTTATTGAAAATACGGAGAGCCTTTTGAATCTCTTGTTTTTCGGCCTCTATTCTTCTTTCTTCCTGCTGGCGTTTCTCCTCCGTTTGTTGAAGGTGAATGATCTCCCTCTTGCCGCTTATTACCTTGTCATACGGAAGGGCATTGATGTCTACGAAACCAAATCTATTGATGCACCACTGGCGGAACCCGAAGGGATAGTCACGCTGAAGGGAGCGTAATTCCTCAAGCTGATGCGCTCTGTGCTTCTGTTTCCTATTCTCCTCGATTTGCGCCAGCTCGGGACTGTTGAGAGACAGGGCAATAGAAACAACTGAAGACAAGACATGGCAAGGGAGAGCATCCCAGTAATATGTTTTATTCAGCGGAGAATACGCCGTGTTAATTTGCAAAAAGATATGTGGCACATTAGGGGATGGACCATTAAGATAAAACTCAAAGCTGGTCAGAACATCGGTTTTGAGATCAAACTCTTCCATGGCTGGAAGACAACGAATCTGGCCCTGGGCGCGTCCATGATCTTCAAGTAAATCCCAAAGGTCAGATGCGAGGACGATTCTGACTCTCGTGAACCTATCAAAATAGACTGGAAGGATCACGGAAAGGACCGCATTCAGTTCATCAAGAATCGCCTTGTAACCGAGACTCTTGACTACTGCATTATTATCAAAGATATCGGAACAAAAACCGAAACCTGATTTGTCTATCGAGGATTCTTCGACATTATAGGTCAAATACCGATAAATAAAAGGGCAGGAGACTGATGCTTCCTGTCGTCTGTCATCATAATCATCATAAAAGACCCTGGTACTTTGAGTTTTAGCGCCCCAACCTAAGAGATTGGAAACTGATTTTACAAGTCGCTCGCTTAAATCGTTCTGCCTTTCAGGGAACAAGACAATCATGCTCTGTTTGCTGAACCAAGCGATAGTGTCAGCGTGGGTCATGTATTCAGCATGGGGAATCTCGGGATGACGTTTTTCGAACTCCTTAATTCCGAACGGATACTGCTTTCTCAAATAATCATAATCTTGCTCTTTTTTTTGAATGTAAGCATTTAGAGGGTCGACATTCTTGACAAGAGCCTCGTATTTGTCTAAAGATACGTTCTCGGTACCATAGGTTTCCTTGAAATAACCTCGGTAATACTTACTGGCAAATTTGTGGGACAGAATGCAGTCTTCGAATTGTTTCCAGAGTGATTCCCTCGTAACCAGTTCGGTCAGCTTTGCATCCATAGACTCGAAGTCAGACAAGTGTTGATACAAGGATTTCACCCGGACGTCATCTGAAAAGGGCTTTACGGTAATGTTGTGGTCCCAATCCATGGATATGCCATAAGGATAAAGCTCATTGGGGCTCATTTGGGGAAATAAGCCAGGAATGCCTTTGACAATAGGGGGAATGCCGATGCCAAGCGTCCGATGAGGAGACGGTATTTTTGGGGAGTATCCGTATCTTTGAAGAGCCTTTGTGACTAACTCCTGGAAAAGGTCGTCATGGTCATATTCGTTCTTTTGGTTCGATTTGGAAAAAGACTTGAACTCTTGTCTGCCCGGCATGGTCGGCACATATCCTTGCGTGTCTACAAAAAAAGAGGGAGACACACGTTCTATCTTGCAGAAATAGAGGAAGGCCCTCTTGTACTTCGAAGCCGCCTCTGCTATTTCCATTTTTCTATCCTTCTCCTTCAGGTAGAGTTCAATCTGCATAATCTCATCGGAAATGGACGCAAGACGACGTTTGTATTCAATAGGGATATCCTCCGTCAGGGAAGCGGAACTTAGAGTTCCAAATCCTCCACCGAGCATTACTCGGTATGCTATCTCCGTGGCACGGAAATAATTATCGTACAACCATCTATAGATACGGCCAGATTCCGTGAGTATGTCAAAAAGCCCCATATAGGTAAAGAAGATAATGGTAATAGTTACTCCCTAAATAAACCCGGCTCGTTCTTCAGCCGAAGCATTACGTGCTCTCGGCAAACATCGGCATCATAAAAGAAAGCCATATGGAAGCCTTGAATCGTAAAGCCATCATATTCATCAGAAAAGCAAGTTGGACCAGCGAGGTCCTTCCACTTCAAAACCGTGGTGATGTCCTGGTACTTTCCCACCATATTCAGATGGTAAGTGACTTTTGAACGATTCTGCGTCCGGGCATCAAGAAGGGAGATGACGACGACCCCGGAAATAGGAGCCGTGATACAAGCGCCATCCCCTTTATGGATAACGAGGTTCGTTTGGATCCACTGGTCATCAGGAATGAGATGATATGCGATGGGGATAAGGTGCGGCGAAGCGGGGCTGCCATTATCAAACTGGTCACCTTGCTCCAACTCAAGAACGTCATAATCGATGTCAAAGCCTTGCCCCCTATAGACTTTGGCTATGAGATACAGGCCTTTCTCGGGGGCCGTAGCTCCTTTGCCTATGATTCCCACCCAACGGCTGAAACCTGATCCTGTCTCATCAAAATCTCTCATGATGGTTACCCTATGGTTTATTATCATTTCGAAGAATTCTAGAGAAGTGCCAATGCCCCCAGAAGGCTGGAAGCCTTGGTCTGCGTCCGGGTATCCCTTAGCATGGTCGGATAGGACACGACAAGGTCCTTCATCGTCCTCGTGACACCAACGAAGAGCAGTTTGCGATCCGTATTCAGTCCATCCAGCCTCTCTTCGGGATCCACGTTGTCCTGGAGTTTCTTGTTCGGGAAATAGTTTTCCGACATGCATGGCAGGATGACGCATGGCCATTCCAGACCTTTGGCTGAATGAATCGTCGAGATGGTCACGACTTCTGAAGAATGCCCCGTGCTCTTGAAATCCACCTCTGAGGACTCGAACAGCCGCCTACAGGTCTTGAACAGGCGAGAGAAATCGGCCGGCGTAGTGGACTGCTTGATGACCAAGGAGTACAGCTTCTTGAAATCCTCGTCCTGTTCGACCTTGTCGCCGAAAGGAAGATACTTGCGACAAAGTCCGACGAACTTGCGAGCTAGTTCAACGTACGCCATGTTGCCGTTATTGTATGTCAGACTCAGGGTATTCAGGTGGGTCCCAACCTCGGTCTGCCCGAACTCCTTCAACGTCCGGCACTTGGGCTTCTCGATCTTCTCGCAGAGGTTGTTCGCCGCGCCGATAGCCTTACCCCTGCTCTCGACATACCGGTTCATGCAGTTGAATGCCTGGATATGAGGTTTGATGGCGTTGCTGCCACCCTTTACGGTGAATGAGATGTCCGCATTGTTAAGCTCGTCCACAATCTTCGACAGCGGCTTCAATCGAGGCGAAAGAATGGCTATCTTACCGAAATCGCCCCGTTCGATGATGTAACTCACGGTTCCTTTCGCTTCCTCGTATTCGTCTTCGTAGCCTTGGACGCGAATCGTTCCTTCCTCCTTGCTGAGGGAGGTAAGGGCGATATTGTCGCAGTCCGTGAACTGCAAGGTGTTCGTATAATCTAGGACCTTCTGGGGACAGCGATACGAGTAGCTCAAATATCTCATCGAGACTTCTCCTTCATATGTCTTCAGGAACTCGTCCAGATGCTTGTAGGAGCCGCCAAGGAAACCGAATATGTTTTGCCGGGGATCCCCGACGAGGAACACGTTCAATCCCGGCAGTTTGCGCAGAAGCAGGTCGAAGATCTGGTAGTTCTCGATGGTCAAGTCCTGCGCCTCGTCGACTAGCAGGCGGTTCATCCTCTCGCCACACCACTTGACGAAGTCGTCATTGGACTCCAGTTCCCGGTAAAATTGGCTGAGTATCTGCCCGACCGTGATGCGGTTGTAGATGTCCTTCCTCTCTGAGATGGCTTCTCGCAGTGACGCATCACATTCCGTTTCGGGTTTGAGCACGACCTGCTTGATCGATTCGCGCTCATAGGCTCCGTCCAGGCCGTAAAAGATGTCTTCCACAATCTCGTCGATTTCGGAGTCATCGGCAATACTGTAGTCGAACTTTCCGCCATTATGGGCCCGGTACTCCTTCATGCAGTTCAAACAGTAGGAGTGAATGGTCCCGCTGTACGGGATGGTTGGCCGTACTAAATTAAGCCGGTCGGCGGCTTCCTGCAGCCTGTCGCCGAGACTCTTGGCGGAGGTCCTTGTATATGACAAGGCAACGATCTTTGCATCACCGCCCTCTTTCGCCATGAGGTCGACGACCTTGTAAACCAGCAGCCTGGTCTTTCCTGATCCGGGTCCGGCGTTGACATAGATGATTCGCTTTGCATCCAGGATTGCGTCCCGCTGCTGCTCGTTCACTTCCGACAGATAAGCATTGTCGAAGAGCCCGTAAGCTGCTTTGGTCCGTTCATCGGGTTCGGCACCCGAGACACGGTATACGATGGTGACACATGCCTTGAAGTAGTAATCAAGTACCTCTTTGCTTTTTACGTGCTTATGTCCATGAACAATATCGTTCAAATCAACGCGAACCGAACTGACGAAGCGGTTGAGAGGCCAATCCCCAGTGGCATCGTGCCACAGTTTCTGCAACTCGAAGAACGTTGTCGTATCAGGTTCGCCTGGGCACACATGGTTTCGGAAGAAATCTTCCAGAACGACACGGAAGTTCTTGCACTTGGCATCCTCGTCGTTACGTCTGTCAAGATACGCTTCCCTAAGCCGGTTAAAGTATTGCTGCACGCTTTCAGCCATCGTTCAAGGGATATGATACTACTTGAGGAACCTAAGCACCATGGGCGCCAGCTGAAGGACAATGACGACAGCCAGCAGGATAATTGTAATAATGAGAAACGGTTTGTCGCCCTTGACTGCGGCGAAGACTCCAGCGATGTCTTTCTGAGCTGCCTCATTGTCCGCGTGAAGAGTACCGCCCACTTCTGCTAAGGTATTCTTGGTCATATTGAAACCGTTTGAAATATCCTGTTGCAATCCTCCATGCTGGCTTTCTGCCTCTCTGAAGCCGTTATGAATGTCCCTGGCAAGATTACTGATGCTATCGCGGGTATGATTCGCTTCATTCTGGAGGATGGAAACGGAATTCCCTATGGCGTTGATGACGTTGCCTATTTCACCGTTCAGCTTATCAGCTTGCTCAGTGAGAGATTGACGGATGTCCCGTACGGTCGTTTCCTTCGCCCCGTCGACCTTGGCCTCCAGCCCTTCAATGGATGTTTTGAATTGGCCGACAGTGGCGGTGAAAGCCTCAGCCTGTTCCTTCAGCCGCTTCACGGAAGTATCAATGGATTCCTGCTGCTTCTTGACGGATTCATCGTATGCCTTCTGGCGTTTTGTCCAGTCTTCGTCGATCTTTTTCTGGGCACCTCCGAAACTGTTCTCCATACGGACGATGGAATCCATGAACGCCTTAGGCATCTCCTCTTTGACGAGAGGCTTCAGACTTTTGTTCACAGTTTCTTTCAGGTCCTTGTCCAGAGGTTCGGACAAGTTTTCTTCAACGAAGGTTTTCAGTTTATCCACTGTCGAGGAAAGGCCGTCAGAAACGGTCTTCGTCTCCTCGGTGAAGCGGGTGGACGTCTGCCCTATCGTCTGAAGGACACCATCCACCTTCTTCCCGAACCCCTCCGTGATGCCGGTCATCTCCTCCAGGGCGGCGGACTTGATTCCATCGACGCTTGTGGCCAGCTCCGTCGCAAGGCCGGACGTGGCCTTCTGGAAATCTTTTGTTGTGGCCTTGATCTCGCGGATGGCCGCCTCCTTGACTTCCTTCACGTCATCCTTGGCCGTTGACTGGACAGATTGCAAAAGCAGGTTGGCGTTTGCCGTGTAGGCATTGATCGCGTCAACCAGCTTCTGGTCGGCTCCGGCTATGGTCTTCACTTGTTCCGTGGCGGACTTGATGCCCTGGAGCTGCTTCTCTAGCTCCGCGATGTTCTTCAGCAGTTGTTCTTTGTCCATCGTATTGTTCTCTTGTTTTTCTGTCATTTGTCCCATCCGAGCCTGTCCATGGCGTTCCTATGCCAGGTGATCTCGGCGTCCAGCTCGATCATCTCGAGTTCGTCGGCGAAGTCCCTGTCCGCCCCGTGGGCGAAGATATCCTCCCGGTACTTCTTAAAGAAGTCGTAGAAGTCCCCGACGTCGCTGAATTTCTCCCTCGCCGCCCAGTACGCGTTCGTGTAGCTCCTTTCCAGATTGGCTCTGATGGAGCTGTTCCTCCGGTGCTCGCCAAGGGCAAGAATGCAAAAGACGTTCAGCAGGTCGATTACCGGGTTCTCTTGGTTCAGGGAGCGCATGATTAAGCGGACGGCACCTTGTAGGTGCTTAAGGTTGTCTACTTGGTTCGTCCCTCCTATTTCCTCTTCGACGACGCGGACATACTTGTGAACTTTGTCCATCGGAGACAACTTGCCATACTCCGTGTCCTTTGTCAACGAGTAGGATTCGCCTTTTTCGGTATGGTAGTCCTCGCGGGCATACTTGGAATTGAAGTAATAGTACAGATGGTCCTTCAAGTCCTCGTTGGTCTGCTTCCAGTCCTGTCGGCGATTGTTCTCGATCCCTTCGTTGCAGAAGGCTCGCATCTCGTCCAGGGCGCGCTTCTTCTTCGTGGCGAGGTTCTCGTAGATGAATTCCGTCAGGTACGACAAGCAGTCGAGCACCTCGTTGGCGCGTCCGGCATTCATCGCCTTGCGCATCTCCTGCTCCGCCTTTGCCTCTGAGAAATAACGAAGGAAAAAACCCTTCAAGTTGCGGTAGTAGGAGCCGTCCGGCTTGCGCTCGCACATGACCCGGAATGTCTTTGCCTTGTAATCACGCGTGAAATCGTCGATGAACCCGATGCAGCACATCCTGTAGATGGCCTTCGAGTAGGCGGCGTCAACCGCCTCCTGGCAACGGGAGAGCCAATCCGATTCGGCCTCGTTCTTCCCCCTCTCCGGACGTATGAGTTCAAGGATCTCACTGTTCTGGTCCTCGAGAGCATAACTGAGGATACTCACGACTTTCGTCCCGACCGGCTGTCCGATAACGGCCTCCATGAAGCCCTTCCCGTCCGTGACCGTCCCATCAGTCCTCTCACGCGAGTCATCAGCGTCGGTGACGAAGGAACGAAGTGAAATCCTGAGGAGGAGCTCCCCAATCGTCTTCAGCTCGATGGCCCGCCCGGGGTAGTTGCTCGTATAGAAGTACCACATGCACTGGTAGTCCGGGCTCTGGTAGACTATGTTCCGTGCGACAGGCTTGAAGTTGTGTTTCCGGCTGAGCGCAACCAGGCGGTCGTACGCCCCCCAGGCACCGTCGAAACCGGAGGAGCTGAACTCCTCGTCCACCCGGCGCAGTTTGCAGCTCGCCCATTCGTCGCATTGGCAGCACTGGCGTACGTATCTGTATTGATAGCTCTCATTATCGCGGAGCGGGGGCTTCCTCTGACAAGAACTCTCGTGAGGGCATCCAAAGCACTTGCCCTTCTTGTTGAAGAGCTTGCTGTTCTTGTCACAGTCGAGTTTGATGAGGTCAGAGTCCGGTGAACATTTCCCGATGTGTTCCGGGGAAATATCTATCCTGTATCGCTCGTAGATTCGATCCAGGATAATCTTGAAATCATCCTCCCGGAACCAGTGACCCTTCAGAGAGTTGTAGCGGAAAAGATTGTCGGGGCAACTGTCGTTGATGCGCATATAACGGTAGTCCGACACGAGGATGGTAGCCAGAGCCATAGCCCTGTCCCGCCCCGCACGGCCGGCCTCCTGGACGAACGCCTCCAACGAGTTGGAGTAATTGACGTTCACCGTGTACCGGACATTGGGCTTGTCAATGCCCATGCCGAAAGCTTTCGTAGCGACCATCACGGGAAGGCGATCGTCTCTGAACGCCACAAGGCTATGCATATTCTCCTCGGCTTTTATGCTGTCCTCCGCCGAATAGAATGTTCCGAGCTCGGAGACCATGTCTTCTCCCCGTATGGCTGCGGCGCAGGCATCGACGCTGACGCTGGTACTGTGTCGGTGAGGACAGAATACGATACTGCCCTCATCGTAAGTCTTGCGTCTTGTATAGAAGCCGTCCTCAAACTGCGCAGGAAGGGTTTCCCCGGCACCGGGAACTTCCTCCGCCCCTAGACGTGCATAGAAGCCCCGGACAATCCGACTGATACTCTCCGGGGTGTCCAGCTGGCGTGCAATCGCTGGAAGATCTCGCAGTACGCCCATGAGCGAGTCGCTCTTCTTGACGGTAGCCCCGCGTTCGCGTGCGATGTCCTTCGGAATGGGAAGACCTTCTTCCCTGACGACTCGGGGAATTACCTTCTCCCCCTCGTCGGGGAACTCCACGGGAACGCTCACGATGCGATACTGTAGCTCCAGACGGTTCGTGTCCTCACACCGCACGAGGGCGTCAGAGTCAAGGTCGTAAGAGCCGCTGCCAGAGAGCTCGCGCTCAACGTCGGCGAGGACGTCGAAGGAAGCGGTCGCGGTGAGGCCGAAAAGGGTCACGGGGCCGTTCTTGGCCCGCACGAACCTATAGAGGTTTCTGCCGAGATGGAGATAGGTAAAGCGGAAGTCCTGCCCCCACTCTGAGACGCAGTGCACCTCGTCGATGACGCCGTAGGCGAAGTACACGTTCGAGTCGTACATGTTCTGCAACCGCTTCCTGAATGAGAAGATGCAAAGCCGCTCAGGAGACAGGAAGACAATCTGACACTGCGCCTGCTCCAGCATGTACTCCCGATCCGCTCGCTCCCGAGCGTCCTTGATGCTTGCGTTGATGTACGTGCAGCAATCGATGCCGTTGGCGAGGAGGCCGTCGTACTGGTCTTTCATAAGGGACTGGAGCGGGTCCACTACGAGGGTGATGCCGGGCTGCAGGAGTGCGGCGAGTTGGTATGTCAGCGACTTGCCGCCACCAGTAGGCAGAAGTCCGATGACGGAACGGTTCCTCAGTGCCCTGTTTAGGATGGGGAGCTGCCCGTCGCGGAATCGCTCCTTGCGGAAGAGGAGCTGGAGGAAGTACTCCAGGTGGGCCGCCATCGTCATGTTCTCGGCGTACTGGCCGGTGGCATCCGTCGTGGTGAGCGTGCGGTAAGTGATCAGGTCGGTCGTGTACACGTGACGGCGGGAACGGAATCCGTCGGAGGGATATACGGCATAGTAGCAGTCCGTACGGACCTTGTATTTCGTGAAAGGATATTCTCCTTCCGGACGCTTCGTAGACGAGTAGTCGATGACGAGGTCGAACTCCGTGTCCGGGACATCGTTGCGCGAGGCGTACACCGTGGCGCCAAGGTGCAGGGGGGAGTCCGTCCATCTGCGGTTGACGACGAAGAGCTCAATCTCCGGGAACCGCCTTGACGAGTAATCTTCCGTCAGCGCGACCAGTTCCGTGAACATCTGGCGAAGATCCTCGATCGCGAGGGCTCCGCACGGGACGTCGTCCTCTTCGACCATGACCTTCCACTTTTCATCAGATATAGATAGGTGGCCGGACACCAGAGCTTCGACAATGGTCTTCTGGATCCTCGCCACGCCGATTGGGGAGAACACGATTGGCGCGTCGTCCCCGCCGGCGTCAGCCATCTCAAGGGAGTTGCGGCCAGCGAGGATGCGGCTCTCCGGGATGGAGGGCTCATAGCTGAAACCGCCGTAACGCTCAGTCCTGCGGGAATTGCAGAACGCGGCGGCGAGTGCCTCTTCAACGAACGGGGAAGCCTTGGTAGGCAGTCCCCTGGATATAATGTTGCTGAGGACAGCGTAGACCGGGTCTACGTCATCCATGTAGCTGGTGCCGATTTCATAGGGCGCCGATACGTCGAAGGCGGCATTCTTCCAGAAAGGCTCCATGTCCACCCCGGCGAAGGTGTCGAGTCGATATTCGGCGAAGAATTGGCGCGCCGGGAAGAACCGCAGCTGGAGTACGCGTTCCGCCGGGACCGGCAGTAGGCGCCCTATCCAGATGTTGTAAGTGAAATTTCCCCTCGGATTCGCCTGCTTGTCGGACTGTTCTATATGGGCTATTACCGAAGCCTTGTTCAGGTAGTTGACGAAGGTCTGGATGCGGATATCCCCGGAAACGTACTTTGGAGAGGCGACAAGTACCACGTTGTCCCGTTGGCGGAACAGCCGGAAACGGGCGGTAAGGTCCTTCATCATGATGCCTTCCACGTCGAGGATGTTGGAGAAGAGATGAAATACAGGAGCGTCTCCGGGCATGGCCAGGTCTCCGTCGGTCAGCCCGCCAAAGTAGGCACAGACACTGCGCACAGCCGTTCCTTTCCCCTCGAACCGCTTGTTCAGGTACAGTTCGGCATAGTCCAGGGCGAGCCTGGACGGCTCGATGAGAAGGACGTTCTCAATCTCAACATGGATACCCAGCTTCTCGAGATAATCTGTCAGGACAAAGGTTGCCAAGCCCTGTCCGCATCCCCAGTCCACGATGTTGATTCTTGACGGAAAGACTTGGTTGCGCCGATATTCGTCAATGGCCAGATGAATCTTACCGGTATGCAATCGCGCGTAGGCGGCAAGATAGCACATGGCGGCCTCGTCCTCCGTGAGAGGCCGAGTTCCCCTATCATCCTTCTCCTTCCCTTGTTCATCCCTTTGGCGGAAGTATGCCCATGGACGGGATGCATACTCCACCGGGATGAACTGCTCCGAGAAACGGATGACGTCTTCGAAGCGGAGGTCGTCCTTTCGTAAGACCGCCTGTTTGAACGCTTCGATCATGTCAGATGCCAGTTATCGTTTCGGCGCCGGGATTCGCCTGATGCCTTCTCCAATTCGCCTGGGCAGCTTCCTTAGACGTATTCGCATAGCAGTACTCGCAGAGGTGTATGCAGGTGTTGTACTCCCCGATGTCCTTGCTGGCGATGCATCCACAGAACTCCCGCTGGCCCTTGTCCTTCGCGCGGGTGCCGGCCTTCACGGCGTACCGTCCGCCGCCGAGGTCGATGGCGCCATCGGGGATGCCCTCGAAGAGGCCCGCCTCTTGTACGGTCACGCCGAGATGACGCATGAGGGCGGCATCGTGGTTGGCGAACCGGATGATGAGGTCGTCATCGATGCAGCGGTTTCGGACAACGTGGAAGCGGGATAGGTCGATCTGCTCGCCGCAGGTTGCGAGGGTATAGCCCCAGCTCTCATTGAGCCGAGACAGTCCGTCTGCGAAACGCTCCATCTCACCATTATCCCATTCTTTGTAGCGAATACCGCTACGGTCAAGGTTCGACTTCACCCTTCGGTATGAACCGATGTCAACAAAACTGAACACCAACTTCTCGTTATACCCTTTCAGGGCGTCGCCGATCCGCGCGGCACGCCCGAGGAGTTCGTCCGTGCCGATCCGGTCCGTCAGGACCAACGGGTCGAAACGCCAGATAACCCGACCCGGCCCGAGGCGGTCCACCAGCCGGCGGAAAGTATCGATGCGCTCCTGTACGGGAGGGACGTTACGCTCCAGGCCTTCGGCGACGTAGTCGTTCAGCGTAAACTGTACATAGCAGCCGATACCCCGACTGTCGAGATAGTCGAGATGCTTGATGAGTGGCTCCGGGTTCTTGGACCAAAAGACTATGAAACGTGTGTCCCTGTACGCTACGTAACTACGGACCCCGTTAAAGGGATTCGTCCAGGCGGAGTAACCAGCTTTCAGGCGCTGGAAAAACCATTCCGAATAGAAAGCCGGGATGTCGGTACTCCTGCTCGCTGACACGATGACGGGGAACTGGGCGTCAACCAGTCCGGTCTCGGTGGCTATCTTTTCTTTCTTCCAGGACATCGCGAGTGGCTAGTATTTACAAAGATAATGATTTTTCCCGACGACTATCGTCGGGAACCCGTTAAAACCGCCTGCTGGTTCTATTGCGAATCATACGTTCGGCGGTGCTCTCTTCTTTAGGCTTTTCCGGATTGCCGTTGATCCGCTCTAATCCGACCAAGCGCTTGACGCACTCGCTGTCGACATCAATGGCCCTAACCTTGAATCTTCCGCCCACGCACTGCTCTCCGAAGAAGGTCTCAGCCGCCTTCCTCGTCATAGCTCCGACAATGTTGCCGTCCTTGTCGTAGACAACAATCTCGACCGCATCGACTACCCCTTCCCCTGCGGCTTCGAGTATGCGGGCTGGTGCTTCCACGAAGAGAACCTCGGGCCTGTCGTCGTGACCCTCATTCTCCTCTCTATGTCTTACTGGAGGTTCTGGAATGCGCTTGGGCCTGATATCCTTGGTCGTTCCCGTGCTGTCCATCATATCCCTTTGGTGCCAGTAATCCACGTCGCCGGCGCCTTGGATATGGTTTGTGTAGTGGCTCATGGCTGGTCGGATACAGATTACAGTTGTTGGATATGGATGTTGACGCCGTATGACCAGCTGCCGCCGCCGGTGACCTGGCTGACTGTGATACGGTAGCGCTTGCCGGCGTCCATCTTCGGGGCAACAGTGGCAGCGACTTCCTTGGACAGGAAACCGATCTGGTTGCCAAAGGCGTCAAATAGCCCGATGGCGTTGCCGTCGTAGGGGTTGTATCGGTCACGGCGGTACTCAAGTTCCTGTCCCGAACGAAGGCCGGGGATGAAGCGCTGGCGACCCTCGAAGGTCACACCGGCAACCTTGGAGTAGAAATCGTCGACCCTTTCACTAGTACGGGGCTGCATTCCGTAGACTGGGGTAGTGGGGCGGTAACCGGAATAGTAGTCGTTGAAGGAGTAGGAGTTCATGGCTATCTCGTTTTATGTGTTTGCGTTGATAGTTATGCCGCCCAGTCGGGGTTGATGGTCCTGGCGACGACAAGACCGATGACGGAGGCAGCTCCGCCATGAAGAATCCTGTCGCCCGTGCCGGAAAGGGTCCGGCCGCGTGTGACGACATCGTCGATGAGGATGACGTTCTTCCCGCGGTAGTACTGGGGACAGAAGGAGAACTCCGCCGCAGGATCGGCGGCTTTCCCGACGATGTGACCAGGATCTCCGTCTCCGTTTCGGGTCACCGCGCCGAGGACGGCCTGTACCCCCGTCCGTCTCTGAATCTCGCTGGCAATGTTGGAGTACCTGCGGGTTGTCTTCCATCCCGACGATGCGGGAACGAAGCACACCACGTAGTCGGAAGTGCGACCGCCGGCAATGCTTGCGACACGCTCGACAAGCCCCGACACGACGCGTGCGGGGGCGTTTCCGTCCTTGAAGTTCCAAACCGCCTTGCGGTCGGCGATCTGCTGTTCCGTTCCGGTGTATCTGACCGGGAGGTAGTCCATCATGTAGTAGTAGCGCATAACCCTTTGTTTTTTCGTTCTGGACAAAGGTATGAATAAATGAAACGGACGATATCAAAACGAATTATTCAATTTATATTACGATTTTGTATTTTTTTATAAGTAATTGGATAATAAATAATTAAATCAACAATACGGCTAATTCTGTTTGTCTTTTATTGTCCTTATTCAATCAAATCAAGTCAAAATTTGTAATGATACCTGTTCGCGTTTCGGCGTGGGCCGGGACAAGACGAATCCAGCCCGGCCTTAGGCCGAGCCGGAAAGACTGTTGTATGGAGGAACGGAGACGTCGATGATGACGCTATGCTCAGTGCCCGAGGAAGCAGCTCCTATATAGCACGGACTCCGTAAGGGTCTGGGTCTTCGTGCCGGTCTCCGATTCAGAGACGACCACGATTCTCTCGGGTGCGAGGCGGACAGACAGCAAGCCGCGCTCGTTCTCCTCGGGAAGGTAGACGGACAAGAGGGACGAATACCTGGCCAGCTCGCTGCGGTTGAACTCCTTCAGTACCCGGCTCCGCATCGGGATCCTGTTCTTCGGCTCCCATACGTCAGGAAACCCCTTCCCGTTCTTCTTCTCTCTTCGCGAGACTCGGCTGTAGATGTCGCCGTAGCGCTTGTTGGTTCTTTCGATACGCTCTCGTATCCGATCACCTCTTTCCTTTCCGATCTCCTTGATGTCGTCGGTGCCGAAACGGACTCCGCGTTCGGCAGAGACGGAGCCGCAAAGAAGGAGCAGGTAGAAGGCCAGGTCCCTGCCTGTCAGGGGAACAGGGTATTCCTCGTATCCACGGCGGACGGTAAGCGCGCATTTCTTTCTGACACCGGTCTCGCGGTCCTCGTATTCGAAGGCGGGGACCCCGTCTCCATACAGACGGACGCAGAGGTCCCAGTTGTCCTCCTTTCTCACCGACATCACGTCGAGCAGGGCTTTGTAGAAGCCGTTGTACATGAACCGGTCCTCTCGGCTCCTGCCATCGTTAATCGTGATGCTGTAGGCGTTCTGCCGGCTGTTTATCTCCTCGACGAATTCCTGCAGTTGCACGCGCACGTCCCTTTCGACTTCGAAGCAGAGGAAATTGGCGTAGCCCTTCCCAGCCACGACGCTGTCAGGCAGACGGAGCATCCACACCGGTTCTGTCACGTCGAGCCCCATCTCCAGTCGGCCGTTCAAGATGGTGTTGTAGAAATACCTTGAACTCATCCCCTGGATGGCGGTGATCGTATTTTCTAGGTCGCCGTCACCGGAGGTAGGCGACACCAGCCGTAAGACGCGTTTCATGTCGTTCCTCCTCCTGTCCGCGTCTTTCCCGGTCTCGTAATCCCGGAAGTCCTTCGCGACGCGGGGGATGTAGATGAGGTCGAGACCTCCCATCTTCACAATCTGGCTGAGCTCGCCGAAGGCGGTGTCAAGCGCCGCCCTGCCAGCAATGGTCTTCTTGTTCTCGACGTATAGAAGCTGCGTGCTGAGGAGCGGGCGATTCTTGAACTCAATCGAGACTACCTTCGCAGCTTTTGGGTTGCGGAGGACATAGACGGCTGACGTGATGAGAAGGGACTCTGCCCGGCAGCACTCACCGTCTTTCAGTGCGATGTTCTCCATTGCTGCGATGACCTTCTTTTTTAGCCGGTCACTTTCTTTTCCGATGGCGTCCAGGGCATCGCCCAGGGTTTTCCGGAAGCCTTCCTCCCGGTCTTGGTCGCTGATGGAGAACACCTTCTCGCAGGCTTCGTCAAGCGCGTTGAGCTCATCGATGGTGATGACGTTGTCGGATTTGACGAGGTCAGAAAGCACCCTATAGATGCCTTGTCTGATCGAAGCTTTTGCCATAGGATTACGATTTATGCTCAAAAATAATGATTATTTACGAATAATCAATAGCGTTAAAAGAATTAATATTGTTTTTAAACATTTGAAATACAGTTATTTGTGCGTATTCTAAGGCAGCACAAAAAACGTAATGATAAAATAGTATTTCAAAAGACATTATGATTTCCGTTCCTGGCTAACTTTGCAACAGGCAAATGGAAGACCGATAGCCATGAAGTATTACTACTCTTACGAATACCGCGGCGGAGCCGACTGCACCGCCGAACAGGCCGTTGAAAGGGACTATGTCACGCGGTTCCTGGAAGGAGACCCGTCCGAAGCCATCCTCGGCTCCTTCGTCCGGCAGATCGTGCGAATGACATCTGGTAGAACCGATGGTTGGGAGATCTGTTTCGTCCCGGAGGACTCCGCAGAGGCCACTTCGAAGCGCTACTCCTCCCTTGCTGAAAGTCTCCGGAGCCGGACAGGTGTCGGGACTCGGATGGACGCGCTGTCTCGCCGGAGCGACCGCGACGCCCGCCAGCCGGAGTTCGCCTGCCCCGCTTCGGGCGGGCGTAACGTGATCCTCATTGCCGGGCTCGTCGACACCGGCAGAACCATAAACGCCGCCGCTGCTGCGCTCGTGGGCGCCGGGGCGCGTTCAGTAACCGGCCTCGTCGCTGGAAAGACCGTGGCCTGACCGCCACGCATCAATGAACAAATGATAACACGATAGAAATGCCCAGTTTCACTACACTTTACGACTATGTGCCGTCGGTGTTCACCGGTGTGACGCCCGAGCAGGAGAGGGCGAGGCGTGCCGTCACCGAATTCAAGGACGGAGCCTGCCCCGAGTACGTGATGAGGGATGTGGCCGACGCCGTCAGGAAGGCCGTCGCCGCCGACCCTGGGAACTGCACTGTCTGCTTCGTTCCTGCCTCTCGCCTTGATCTCACGGTGCTGCGATATGACGAGCTCGCAAACTACCTCAGCAGGGAGTTCCGCGATCTGGTGTACCTGAACACCATCGAGCTCTGCGAGACCTATGACGAGGTCATCGAAGAGAAACGGCGGTTCACCTGCAACGCCGCCCGCGTGAAGGGACGCACCGTCATCTTCATCGACGACATCTACAACACAGGGAACTCCTACTCGGCTATCTGTTCCCTTCTCCAGGAAGCAGGTGCCAAGGACGAGGTCGGAATCTATATCGCCCGCGTCGTCCGTCCGTAATGACGGGCCCTTTCCTCTGTCGGGAGAAAATGATTATCTTTGCGGAGAAGACCGCCAATGTACCTTAATAGCGAGAGCATACTGACGTTGCAGAACTTGCGCGGATTCGGCGCGGCCGCCATCGATGCGGTCTGTGCCGCCGTCGTGCGTTCAGACCTCTCCGTCCGGACGCCGGATGACTTTTATGGGCTCCTGAAAGAGCTCATATCTGGTCGCACCATCAAACGTGTATCCCTACCCGACGAGGACGTTTTTGCAGCAGCAGCCCGCACGGCCAGGCTCCACGTGAAGAAGGCCGAGCTCATGGGGATTGGATGCGTCGGACGGCTCGACGAGGAGTTTCCCCGCCGCCTTCTCGAGACGGTGGATGAAAAAGGGAAACCGGCGGTTCCTGCCGTCATTTTCTACCGTGGAGACCTTTCAATCCTAGACAAGCCCTCCCTTGCGGTGATCGGTACGCGCGAGCCGACTGCCGAGGGAAAGGCGGCTGGCGAGTATTATGCGAAGGCCTTCGCCGGCCTCGGGGTGAACATTGTGAGCGGACTTGCGCTCGGCTGCGACACGGCCGGCCACAAGGGAGCGATTGCAGGGGGCGGCGTGACCACCGCTGTTTTGGCGCACGGACTTAACACGATCTATCCACCGGAGAACGAAGGCCTCGCCGCAAAGATTCTGGAAACAGGCGGGCTGCTCCTCTCCGAGTATCCCGTTGGCACCCCGGTGAACAGGTACAACCTCGTCGCCAGGGACCGGATCCAGGCCGGACTGTCAGATGCCGTTCTCGTCGTCCAGACGAAGATACATGGAGGGACGATGCACGCTGTGCGCGCAGCCCAGGCCGCCGGAAAGCCCGTCCTCGTTGTCGACTACCGAGATGACCTCGGGGAGGCGGTAGCGGGCAACGAGTTTCTCAAAAAGCCCGAGAATGGCGGGGCAAAGGGGCTGAGGATTACTGCTGAGCAGATCGCTGCCGACCCCGAAAAGTATCTTGGCATGCTAACCCCCGGGACGTCAATGGAAAGCGAACCTTCTCTTTTCTGAGTTGTCATTACTCCCATCAGAAAAGGATGCCGCAGTCATATTCGACAAGGGTCTTTTCATCGAAAACGAAGAATCCTTTGAGCATTCCCTCTTTGAAGGTCAGTTCGGCATACTCCCTGATGAGTCCGCCGAAACTGGTCCAGAAGCAACTTGAAATGTAATACTTCTCGTCCGAATGATAGACCCCGGGAATGAGGTCGAATTGCGAAAAGTCCGGGGAAATCATCTCAACCTTCTTCCCGAAAGAAGGCAGCGGATTCGTGAAAATGGGGGCGTCTTCCTGTGAGTAATGATAGTGCCGGCTTTCATAGTTCGCATGCCACCAAAGAGGAAGATAATGCCACATCTGATGGAGGAGGAAGGCCTGCCACGCCCCCGAGCATGAGTCCTCGAAACGAAAGAACTCAAAGATGGATTTGTCTCTATTTCCATCAGGCATCCAGACGAACGTCTTGCTAGTATCCCCAAGGCTGTCCCCCTCCATGTTACATGGCTCGATGCCTAACGTGTGTCCGGTGGGAAGGGTTGCCTTGTCCAGTATGTTCAGAACGGAGTCGTACTCCTCATTCTCCACAGCATCGCGGAGTGCTTGCGCGGTGTGGACCATGGAAAGGTCAGTCCCGTTCCTACCGGTCGAGACTACCTGCAGGTATTCCTTCTTCACGGCATCCTTCCTCTCCTGCATCTCCTTCTTCCTCTGCTCCCATTCAGTCATCGCGGACCTCGCTTCCTCCAGGAAGGTGTCATCGGGAAAGCTCATCATAGTTCTTGACCATAAAGTATAACATACCCCTCATCGTCTCCCGGATGTCGTCCGGTTCGACAATGATGACTTTGTCGCGGTAAGAAGTGAAGAGGGCATACATCTCCACATTAGGACGGCAACTGATAAAGAAGAACTTGCAGTCCCTGAGAGAAGGAAACTTGCGGAGGAACTCCTTCTCGATTGCAGGATTGACCTCGTCCTGGGAGGGATGGATGAACTTGGTCCGGACATAGTCGACCGCATCGGGCTTCACCGCGAAATATATGTCCCGAAGGTCCGCATCCTTCCTGTAGGTCACGCCGACAATCTCCTCGAAACGCGCGTCTATGTCGACGGTTGTGTCGATGTAGGGCATCTCCTCGACATACTCGACCTTTCCGTCCATGCGGTCCAGGGCGTAGTTGTAGATCAGGCCCGGGTCGAAGGGGTACTCCATGTTCCCCACGGGGTTACAGATGAGGAACCAGCGATTGTTGTACTGACGGAGCTGGTAGGGATGAACCGTCACCTGGGAGAAAGGCTGACCGGCGTCCTGGAACTTCCGGTAGCCGAAGCGGATCACCTTCCTGCGTGTGATGGCCGAGTATAACTGACCAAGAAGGTTCTCTGGGATCTGGAGGACATTGTTTTTTGCAAAAGAGATGACGGGGCGTTCCTTCTTTCTGGCGGGTATGTCGAGCCTCTTCTTGAGATTCTCCAGCCATTTGAAGTTCTCCACGCCCTCGAACTGCCCGAGACTGCTCAGCGCCTCGCGCAGGATTTCTTCCTCGTCGACGGTGAGTTCTTGATAGAATAGAGGAGTGGCTTGGTCCTTATACTTGACAGTCCCTCGTCCGCCGGCGTTGCGCACAAGTTCCTTTCCGAATTCATCTTCAAGCGCCTTGATGTCCTTCTGGATCATCCGCGTGGTGACCTTGCAGCACTCGAGGGAGACCGCCTTCTCGATATCCTTTGTAGTGTAGTCCTTGTGGGGATCGGCCAGCATCCGGTCGATGATGCGGTAGCGGGCCATGGCGTCTTTGTTTACGGGCATAGTGTCGTGTGGTAAGTGATGTAAATGTAGGGATAAATTGCGAAACCTATGTTCGTTTTGGCAAAAAACTTATTCCTCCTCGGGGAGGAGTCTCGGATGGATGAACATGTTGTAGGAAAGCATCGCGCTGTCGTTGAAACTGCTGTTTCCCGCTATTGACCCCATCCTGTGGATGATTTCGCAGAAGAGCAGGTTCTCGAGGAGCACTTCCGCATTCTTGTCTTCGGACTCCAGGCAGTGCCGGACCATCGTGTCCAGGCAGATCGTTCTCACCTTGTCATAGTAGTTGTTGACAATGACACTGAAAGACGAGGGGCTGAGGTTCATCTGGGCGTTTGCCCGCCAGGAGATCCAGGCTTCCAGCAGGTATTTCGTGTAGATGCGGGATTCAATGATCTCACCCAGCAGGGGCACGCCATCCCATGTACTGAACTTCACGTATTCGAGGGCGAGGATGGTCCGGCGGTCGATGTCTCTTTCCGCCTCGATGGCCCGTTTCAGGTTCTCCAACTGTTCATCGGAGGGCTTCGGTCCCTCGTATTCGTACATGTTCATCCTGACCAGCGTATCGATCTCCGGCACGACATTCCGCTTGTCGTACCAGTCCCAGAACCGCTCCTCGAAGCGGTCAGTCTCCTCTTTGCTGACCAGTTCCGGAAGTCCCGACAGGGCTTCCGTGTACCGGTTGACTGCGACACTGAAAGGTGAGCTGGCGCTGTCGTTCCCGTCGAAACGATTGTACGCTTGCAAGAGCCTCTTCGCCCGAGCCTGCGCCCCGGCATCCGGAAGGGCCGCTCGGATGACCGATTCGGAGACCTTCGGCCTGGCGTAACGGATCCACTCCAGCGTATCCTTCCTGGTGGTGGTCTCATCAGCTATCCCCGTGGACGCCCGCTGGAACCACTCGTAGGAGTGGATCACCCGGTTGAAAAGGGCCACGTAGTTGTAACGAAGCTGGACGGTCCGGACCAGCGACTCGTCCTTGATGTCGGCCGCGGGAAGATAGAAGGCATCCGCCTCAGGCGTGGTCTCCTTAAAGAAATCGTCCATTTCATCCGGGAATGCGGATTCCATGGCCTCCTGACTGGTCAGGACGGCCTCGCAAAGCCGGTACGGCTCCAGGCCGGCGTTGGCATCACTGAAAAACGAAAGAGGTGCATCGGCCTCTGTCGGGGCCGCTTTCTTGCTCCTGCTCTCGCCGCAGGAGCAAAGGACGAACGCCGTCAGGGCGCATAGGATGGCATAAACCTGTCTAGTCATATGAATCGTGTTGTTCTATAATTTCTTCGTCTGTTTTCCTTCGGTGATCTTATTCAACAATGCCCGCTCGATGACTCGGGGATAGTCGCATAGCACTTCATAGGGATCTTTCCCCTTGCAGGCTTGGTTGAATCCATCTTTGAGGGACCTGGCGATCAAGATATAGCTTTCACCAACGATCCCCTTATACCACAGCCAGCCCTCAGGGAACGTCGGACAGGGTATCTCATGGTTATGGAAATGATTC
>JAEEGL011282979.1_pt1 | contig 28774 bp, 15 predicted proteins | sample 9134231 | NCBI WGS metagenome assembly JAEEGL01 (sample SAMN16246548, study PRJNA631951) | gut metagenome | biome: gut microbiome; feature: rumen; material: fiber-attached | host: Bos | place: Iran: Karaj | collected 2018-10 | reverse complement strand
CCTGCTCGTCAACCTGATGCCGAAAAAGATCCAGACGGAAACGCAGTTTTCCCGTCTTCTCGGCAATACGCCGCTTCAGATCGAACTGGATCTCATCGTGCCGGAAAGCCACACGTCGGTCAATACGCCGGCGGAACACCTGCAGGCCTTCTACAAGACCTTCCGCGACGTCAAGGAAGAGTACTACGACGGCTGCGTCATTACCGGCGCACCCGTGGAACTTCTGGAGTTTGAGGAAGTGGATTACTGGGAGGAACTGAAGACGATCATGGAATGGACGAAAACGCACGTGCATTCCACGATCCACGTCTGCTGGGGCGCGCAGGCCGGCCTGTACTACCATTACGGCGTGCCGAAACACCCGCTCCCGGGAAAACTTTTCGGCGTCTTCCCGCACACGGTGGAGTATAAGCGCTCCATCCTGTTCCGCGGCTTCGACGACGTCTTCTACGTCCCCCATTCCCGCCATACGACGATCCTTCGCGAAGACATTGAAAAAGTGCCGGAACTCAGGATTTTAGCCTCTTCCGAGCAGGCCGGCGTCTATGTCATCTTCACGAAGGAAGGCAAGCAGATCTTCATCACGGGACATTCCGAGTACGATCCTTGGACGCTGAAGGAGGAATACGACCGCGACGTCGCGGCCGGGAAGCCGATCACGGTGCCGGTCAACTACTACCCGGACGACGATCCGACGAAGGATCCCGTCGTCCGCTGGAGAGGGCACGCGCACCTTCTGTTCGCGAACTGGCTGAACTACTTCGTCTATCAGACGACGCCGTATGATCTGAAGGAGTTGGAGAAGAGGAAGTGAGAGCGTCTTTTCCGGCTGGAACAGGGGAATATTACAGGAAAATTTCACAAAAAATTTTTGCATACAAGGAGTAAGACAGAAACATAATCTCTTTGTATCCACGAACTCCAAACAATGCTTAAACCCGCTGATTTTCTAAGAAATCAGCGGGTTTAACAATCCCTTAACAAGTATGTTCTCCTTGGTTTACACCCCTATTGAAGTGTCGGAAAAAATGTGATATAAGGGATTTGGTGCCACCGGCACCCCCGGCAACGGTTGGATCACAGTCATCTTGATTGTTATCACCGTCATCATCGGTAATCATAAAAACAAGTGAGTAATCGTTTAGTGTCAGAAGCCGAACTTACTCACTTGTAAGTGAAGCGGAGGACCGCCGCTGTCGGTGGCGCTTCTGTTATTATCATACCTGATTGTCCCGATTTGTCAAGACTTAATGCTTTGATCTCTTCCATTTTTCTTGCCATTCTTCCTACCATAGTGTGACTTATTATTGACAACAGGCCGGCAGCGGATTATATTTATTAAATAGTGTATATATTAGAAATTTCACAGAATTCGGACAGCCCGTCCGAATAAGTTAAATAGCAATCAAAGGTTTCATAAACTCAGCAAATCATAGGTTCAAGGAGGCATTATGGCACAAATCGCGGAAATCATCAAATATGAAGGTGACAACAGCACTTTCATCTGGAAGCATCCGTCGGAAGATTTCAATTCCATGACGCAGCTCATCGTCCATGAATCGCAGGAAGCGATTTTCTTCATGAACGGACAGGCGCTCGACACTTTCGGTCCGGGCAGATATACGCTGGAGACTCAGAACATTCCGAAGATCGGGAAATTTTTGAACCGTGTGACCGGCGGCGAGACCCCGTTCCATTGTGAAGTCTATTTCATCAATCAGACCGTCCAGATGGGACTCAAGTGGGGCACGGATTCGAAAGTTCGCTATCTCGATCCGGATTCCGGAATTCCGCTTGAAATCGGCGCCTCCGGTGAAATGAATATGCGGGTTATTGACGGACGCAAGTTACTCGTTAAACTTGTCGGAACGATGAACGGCATTGCATGGGAACAGAATGGATCGAACTTCACGAAGTCCCTGCAGGCTTCTTTCCGCCCGCTCATTTCCATGGCGGTGAAGTCGAATCTTTCCACGGCCATCAAGGAAAAGAATATCAACATCCTCGAGGTGGACGAGCATCTGACAGAGATTTCCGAAGTGTTGAAATCAAAGATCGTCCCGGGCTTTGAGGAATACGGTCTTACGATTCCGGAATTCTTCCTGACGACAATCGTTCTTCCGGAAGATAATCCGAACTTCAAGCGGTTGAAGGAACTCCAGACGGTCCTTTTGCAGACCCGCATGGCGAGAGCCGAAGCGACGGTGAAGACCGCCGAAGCACAGGCGGAAGCGGAGATCACCGCCGCGAGACGTCAGGTCGAGATGGAACGGCAGACGACCGCAACGGAAGTCGCGAAGAGAGAAGCGGAGCGGAAGGTCATCGGCGCTGAGGCGGAAGCGGAAGCGGCGAGACGTACCGGTTTCGCGGAAGCGGAAGTCATGCATGCCAAGGGCTACAATCAGAAAGACGTCCTTGAAGCCGAAGTGCAGAAAGCGTATGCGGAAGGCATCGGCAACATGGGCTCCGGTTCAGGCGGCGGCGGAACGTCTGGCGGCGGCATTGCCTCCGATATGGTCAGCATGATGGCCGGCATGAAGATGGCAGGCGTCATGATGGATAAGATGGACGGATTGAACATCGGCGGAAAGAAGGAAGGTAACGAAACTGCGCCGGCGGCTCCGAAGGAAGAGACAATCAAGTGCCCAAAGTGCGGAGCCGAGCTCCCCGCGAAGGCGAAGTTCTGTCTGGAGTGCGGAGCGAAGGTCGAGGTCCTTTCGGAGAACGAGATCATCTGCCCAGTCTGCGGGAAGAAGACGCCGAAGGGTAAGTTCTGCATGGAATGCGGCGCGCCGCTCGTCAGGAAATGCCCGAATTGCGGAGCTGAGCTTCCGACAGGCGCGAAGTTCTGTCTGGAATGCGGAACGAAGACGGAATAAGGAGGAACCGGACCAATGAAAAAGGCATTCAAATACTATCTTATCGCATGGGCGATCATGTTCGTCCTCTTCAATCTGGTAGCGATCCTGTTACCGAATCAGGTAACCATTGGCAACTTTACCTATACGAAGTTCGGCGGATTATCACTGGTGACGTTCATTCTTTTCGAACTCTGCTTTCTCGGGCATCTCGCATGCACCTGGTATGCCATGAAGCAGGACAAACTGAGCGGTACCTTTTACCGGATCCCGATGATCCGCATTTCCTATGCGTGCATCATCGTGACGTTGATCCTTGGCTGTGTGGCCATGGCCGTCCCGATGCTTCCGTCCTGGATCCCGATGGTGCTCGTGCTCCTCATCATGGCCGCGTACGTCATCACGGTGCTGAAAGTGGCCGCAACAGCGGACGTCGTAGAGCAGATCGACGAGAAGGTTGCGAAGGAAACCTCCTTCATCAAGGACCTGACCGCCGACGCGTCCTCGCTCATTGCAAGAGCAAAGACGGATGAAGCGCGGGAAGCGTGCAAAAAGGTCTTTGAGGCGATCCGCTATTCCGATCCGAGAAGCAATGAAAAGCTTGCGGGCGTGGAAGCGGAGATCACCGCGGAATTCGGGAAGTTCGCTTCAGCCGTTAAGGAAGGCAAGACGGACGACCTGAAGGCTGCAACCGAGGAGATCCTGGCGCTCGTGAAGGAACGGAACGAGAAGTGTAAGGTGGATAAATAATGGCAATCTTCAAATGCAAAATGTGCGGCGGCGAACTTCAGATACGCCCGGGTGAAACAGTAGCGGTATGTGAGTATTGCGGATCCAAGCAGACGCTTCCGAAACTGGACGATGAGCGGCGCATAAACCTCTTTGAGCGCGCCAATCATTTTCGTCGACTGAATGAGTTCGACAAGGCGACGGATGTGTTTGAGCATATTCTGGCAGAAGACAAGACCGATGCAGAAGCATACTGGTCGCTCGTGCTGTGCAGATACGGTGTGGAATACGTCGAAGATCCCAAGACGAAGGAGCGTGTTCCCACGGTCAACCGCGCGCAGTTCACTTCCATTTTTGCGGATGAAAATTACAAAGCCGCTTTGGAGTATGCCGATCAGTATCAGCGTGTTTTGTATGAAGAAGAGGCGAAAGCCATTGATGAGATTCAAAAGGGGATTCTTTCCATTTCGCAGAAGGAGGCCCCTTTTGACATTTTCATCTGCTACAAAGAAACAGATGAAATCGGCCGTCGGACCCCGGATTCCGTATATGCTCAGGACATTTATAAGCAACTGACCAAGGAAGGCTATCGCGTTTTCTTCTCCCGGATCACGTTGGAAGATAAGATCGGGACCGCTTATGAACCTTATATTTTTGCCGCGCTTCATTCCGCGAAAGCAATGGTCGTGGTTGGAACCAAACCGGAGCATTTCAATGCCGTTTGGGTCAAGAATGAATGGAGCCGCTATTTGGGACTCATCAATGCCGGCGAGGAGAAGACCTTGATTCCTGTTTACAAGGACATGGATCCTTATGATCTGCCTGCCGAATTCGCTTATATTCAAGCACAGGACATGGCGAAGATCGGCTTTATGCAGGATCTACTGCATGGCATTGAAAAGATCGTCAAAAAGAAGACGCCGCAAGAAGGCACCGGCTGGTCCGAAGACAGCATGGTCGCCAGTATGCTTGACAAGGTCTATACGGCTTTGGAAGCAGGTGATTTCCGGGCAGCCGAAACCAGTGCCAACGTCGCATTGGCTTATGACCCGCAGAACGTGAAAGCGTTGATTGGCAAAGCAATGGTTAAGGCTGAAGCCAGGCAGATGGGCGATCTGGTGGATGCGGCAATGCCGCTTGAAGAAGATGAAAACTTCACGCTTGCTTTGCAGAATGCGGATCCGGCATTGAAGCAGGAGATGGAAGAAATTGTACGAGAACAGAAGTATAGAACTGCCGTAGCCGGAATGCAAAAAGCGAAAAAGGTTAAAGCATGGCAAAAGCTGAAAGACGTTTTTTCGGGGCTCGGCGAGTATAAGGATGGTCTGGAAAAAGTGAAGAATTGTGAGGAGGCGATTCGAAAAGGAAAAGCGAAGAATGCCGTTATATGGGGTGTTGTTGCCATCTTAGCGTTAGCAGCATTGGTGTTGAGTGCCATTACGATTCTTTGGAGGCCGGTGATCCTACCGCAAAAAGCACGGGATTTACATGCACAAGGGAATTTTGAGGAAGCATATTCAATCCTGCATGAAATCGAAAGAGAAGACGTGGTTACAGAATTGAAATTAAACGAAGTAGAATATTGGCTGAAACAGGAAAACTATGATGTTGCTTTTGCGATCCTTAACGAACTTGACGAAGGAGAAAGAACGAAAAGCATCAAGTATGAACGTGCCACGAAAGCAATTCAAGAGCAGAATTATACTTTGGCATGCGAGTTGCTTGAAAGCATTCTGGACTACAGAGATAGCACCAGCCTTTATGACAACATTAGTTTTGATGCACTAAAGCAGGCCGCTCAAAATGGCTTTTCAGGTGAGCTGGAAATCAACTTTGGAGCATATGATCAGGACAATGATGACAGCAATAAAGAGATTATCAGATGGAAAGTTTTGGCAGTCGAGGGGAATAAGGCGTTGCTGATAAGTAAACTTGCTTTGGACCATCAACAGTATAATAATGCCCATACATCCGTCACATGGGAGACTTGTTCATTGCGAGCATGGCTTAATAGTTCATTCCTGAATGAGGCATTTGATAATGAGCAGCAGAAAAGGATAGTAGCGTCTACTGTGACTGCAGACGCAAATCCCTCTTTCAGCACGCCTCCAGGTAACAATACGGTAGACAAAGTGTTTCTGTTGAGCATTACGGAAGCCAATAAATACTTTAGTTCAAATGAGGCAAGAAAATGCAAAAACGCAGATCAAAGCACATGTGCCTGGTGGCTTCGATCGCCGGGAACCAATAGCCAAAGTGTGGCAATCGTCAATGAAGGCGGTGGAGTGAATGAGAGTGGTGCTAATGCGGATTATGATAGCCATGCCGTTCGTCCCGCCATATGGATTAGCCTGGATTAAGAATAAAGACTCTAAAGAATAATATCATCAGCAAGGAAAAACCAATGTCTACTCTAAAATGTAAAATGTGCGGCGGCGAACTTCAGATTCGCCCGGGTGATACGGTAGCGGTATGCGAATACTGCGGATCCAAGCAGACGCTTCCGAAAACGACGGAAGAAACCCTCCAGAATCTCTTCAATCGAGCGAACAACCTCCGCTTGAAATGCGAGTTTGATAAAGCCGAACAGATCTATGAAAAGATCGTTCAGCAGGATGACAGTGAAGCCGAAGCCCACTGGGGAATCGTGCTTTGCAAATACGGCATTGAGTACGTGGAGGATCCGAAGACGCTTGAACGGATTCCTACATGTCATCGCACGTTGTTTGACGCCGTTACTTCAGATCCTGATTATCTCGCGGCCATTGACTATTCCGATGCCTCACAGCAGGCGATTTACGAATCGGAGGCGAGAGCCATTGACCGGATCCAACGGGACATTCTTGCCATCGTGAAGAATGAGAAGCCGTTCGATGTGTTCATCTGTTACAAAGAGACTGACGAGAACGGAAAGCGCACCATCGACAGCACCATTGCCAATGACATTTACTATCAGTTGACGCAGGAAGGATTCAAGGTTTTTTATGCGGCGATCACATTGGAGGACAAACTCGGGCAGGAGTATGAGCCGTACATTTTCGCGGCTTTGAACTCGGCCAAGGTGATGCTTGCAATCGGAACCAAACCGGAGTATTTCAATGCGGTTTGGGTGAAGAACGAATGGTCACGCTACTTGAAACTGATGAAGACGGATCGTTCGAAACTGCTGATCCCTTGCTATCGCGATATGGATGCTTACGATCTTCCGGATGATTTTGCACATCTGCAGGCGCAGGACATGAGCAAGATCGGGTTCATCAATGACGTGGTACGGGGAATCAAAAAGGTGGTACATCCGGAAGGAACCAACGACTCCCAAGCTCAATCAGTGCAGCCAACCGGCACCGGCTATAGCGAAACAGCCGCACTTCTGAAACGAATCGGACTGTTTCTGGAAGACGGTGAGTTTGCCCGCGCGGATGAGTTTTGCGAACAAGTGCTGAACATTGATCCTACCAATGCGGATGCCTATCTCTATAAGCTTTTAGTGGAGTTTAAGTGTCACTCAAAAAGCGACTTATCTTCCCTGAATGCCCCTATCAGCAATAGTAAGAATTACGCAAAAGTTCTTCGGTTTGGTTCAGAGGAGCAGGTGTTCTTTGTCCAGAACGCAGAAAAAACCATAGAAGGCAAAAGGACTACCAAGGGAAAAGAAATGATACAGTTGACTTACGCAGCTTCATTTTTCAGTAGTTCAACCCAAGTGGTTATATTTTTGGACGGAAAAAACCTGGGCATCTTAAAAGAAGGCCAAACTGCCATCATTCGTGACAATGAAGCACCGGAAGGACACCATATCCTTCGCATTGAAAAGGTGGGAAAGTGTTCCGTCTTTATTGAGAAAGAGTTAGATACCAGTTATTTCAAGGCAATAGATATTTGGTTCAAAGCAAAGTTTGATAATATATGGTTCCTTTGAATAATCTTTGGATCATCACAATATGACGATAGAGGGAAACTATGGCAATCTTCAAATGCAAAATGTGCGGCGGCAATATCGAGTTCGAACCGGGTGCAACCGTTGGAGTCTGTGACTCCTGCGGAACGAAACAAACATTACCCCGTCTCGACGATGATCGTCGCGCGAATCTCTATGATCGCGCAAATCATTTCCGTCGCAACAACGAGTTTGACAAAGCGGCAGGCATTTACGAGCAGATACTAAACGAAGACACGACCGATGCGGAAGCGTATTGGTCGCTTGTTCTTTGTCAGTATGGCATTGAATACGTGGACGATCCGGCGACACACAAGCGCATTCCCACGGTCAACCGCGCGCAGTTCACCTCTGTCTTTGATGACGTCAATTACAAATCTGCGATACAATATGCAGATCCCGCCCGGCGTGAACTCTACGAAATAGAAGCCAAGACGATCAATGACATCCAGAAAGGCATCCTTGCGATTTCCGAAAAAGAGGATCCTTTTGACGTCTTCATCTGCTACAAAGAGACTGATCAGAATGGCAGAAGAACCATGGATTCGGTTCTCGCCAATGAATTGTACTATCAGCTGAAACAAGAAGGATTCAAGGTTTTCTTCTCGCGGATCACTCTCGAGGATAAACTCGGGACGGCCTACGAGCCCTACATTTTTGCGGCACTGAATTCGGCAAAGGTAATGGTCGTGCTCGGCACCCGTCCTGAACACTTTAACGCGGTCTGGGTCAAGAACGAATGGTCACGTTATCTGGCGTTGGTCAAGAAAAGCGGCGGAAAGAAAGTGCTGATTCCGGCGTATCGCGATATGGATCCTTACGATCTGCCGGAAGAGTTTTCACACCTGCAGGCACAGGATATGAGCAAACTTGGGTTCATGCAGGATTTGATCAGGGGGATCAAGAAACTTGCGAAGGCTGAGGCTCCCAAAACGACTGTAAAAGAAACCGTTGTGATCGGCGGAAATGCCAATGTGGCGCCGCTTTTAAAACGAGCCTTCATTTTTTTGGAGGATGGAAACTGGCAGGAGGCAGATGAGTACTGCGAGCGCGTTCTAGATCAAGATCCGGAGAATGCAGAGGCGTATCTCGGCAAGTTGATGGCGGAAATGAAAGTTCGCCAGCAGAAAGAACTGGAGAATTGTGAGCAACCATTTGACAGTAGCAATAATTATCAGAAGGCAATTCGCTTCGGTGGCGAGAAAATGTCATCTGTTTTGAGCGGGTTCATTACTAAGATCAACGAACGAAATGAGAACGCACGATTGATCGGTTTGTACAATGCCGCCGTCAGTGCGATGAACTCGGCAAACAATGAAGCAACATTTAAGACCGCTGCCGAAAAATTCAAAGCGATCTCCGGTTTCAAAGATGCAGATTCACTCATCAAGCAATGCTTGGAGAAGGCGGAAGTCTGCCGCAAGGACGCCATTTATTCATCCGCAAAAGCCCGAATGACCCATAAAACAACAAGTGAATACGAGGCGGCAATTAATGAATTCTGCTCGATTTCCGGTTGGAAAGACTCTGACGAACAGATTGGCATATGCCAGAAGAAGATCGAAGAAATCAAGGCAAAAGAGGAAGCGGATCGGTTGGAGGCAGCTCGTAAAGTCGAAGAACGTCGTATCGCTTCCGAAAAAGCATCAAAAAAGCGAAAAAAGGTTATTGCGATTATTATGCCAATTGTAGTCGCGTCCATTACCTTTTTGATCGTGTTGACAACGGTTTTTATTCCGAGTAGTAAATACAATTCTGCGATGGAACTTTATAATGCCCAGAAATACGAAGATGCTTACAAAGCATTTAATCCTTTGAGTTATAAAGACAGTGCCGAAAAAGCATCAGAATGCTTGTTCCTGAAACAAAAAGCTAGTCTAACAAACGTGTCCGTCGGCTCAACAATTAAATATGGCTTCTATGAGCAAGATAATAACACATCAAATGGAAAAGAAGAAATTGAGTGGAAAGTTCTTGCCGTAGAAGGCAACAAGGCGTTGATCATCAGCCGATATGCGTTGGATTGCAAACCATATAACGACACTTATACTGATACGACATGGGAAAAGTGCACTCTCAGAACATGGCTGAATGGAGCGTTTTATGATGCTGCATTTGGTGCGGATCATCAGAGAATGATAACCAGTTCAACCGTAACAGCAGACGAGAATCCTTCGTACAGCACATCTCCTGGTAATAATACGACAGATAAAGTATTCTTGCTGAGCATAACGGAAGTGAATAAATACTTTAGTTCTAATAGTGTAAGACAACGTAGTGCAACGGCATACGCAAAAGTTCAAGGGGCAGAGACAAATGCCGGCAATGGCAATTGCTGGTGGTGGCTGCGCTCGCCGGGCAACAATAGTTGTGACGCCGCGTGCGTCGGCAGTGACGGCGGCGTGCGTGAGGGCGGCCGCAGTGTCAATCTGGCTATTAACGCCGTCCGTCCCGCTTTATGGATCAATCTGGAATGATGCATCTTGAGAAAAGGAGAACTTTTCATGATAGATTTGCCTATTATTGACATTCAATCCCCACCCAATGTTCTTTTGCTTGGGAACGGATTGTTGAGAAGTGCAGGCGGACCGTCAACCGAAAAGCTTTTGAAGACTCTCTGGACTAATCCGACTGTTTCCGCTGACGATAAGGAGCTCAAAAATGAGCCCTTTCCGATACGAATCATCATAGGGACGAATGATTCTGTGGATTCGGCATGTGAGCAGATCAGCTCATATTTTACGGATGCAGAAAAGTATAAAGAAATGAATTCTCAACTGGTTCGGGAGTTTCTTGAACTGAATTGGACAGACATACTGACCACGAACTACAGTTATGAACAGGAGTATGTGATCGATCAGGGATTTCTTTCGCACCCTCAAAAATATGCGGTGCATACCTTGGGGCAAGCGAAGAAAAGAGAGTCGAAGTATTTTCTTCAGTCTTACTATCAAATGCCGGGAGGCAAGAATATCTGGCATATCCATGGCGAGGCAAAGAATAAATCATCTATCGTCATTGGTCAGTACTACTATGCAAAACTATTAGGCAAATACATTGATTATCTAATGGACAATCTGTCTTTCCGCAGTAATGCGGTCCTGCCATTTGCCCGAAAATCATGGCTGGACAGTTTTATCTACGGAAACGTTTACATCGTAGGGCTTCGTCTAAGCTTGGCAGAGAGTGATCTGTGGTGGCTGTTGAATCGGAAAAAACTGCAGACCAATCAAAAGGGAACCGTGCATCTTTATCTGAATAAAAATGATGGATTAACAGAGGCAGAGCGTCAGATGTTACGGCTATTTCATGTAATTGTTCATCAGGATAACAGCTCTTTAAGTGTTGATGACAATAACTATTTTGCAGAGTATTACAAGATGATATATCGGGAAATCAAAGATAGTCTCAGATAACCAACTTGGAAAAGAATGGGCAAACGGTTGTTGTGTGAATAAAGGGAAGAACAAACCAAATCAGTTATAGAGAAGGGATAAAGCACTCATGCCAATCATCAAATGCAAAATCTGCGGCGGAGATATGAACATCTCCGAAGACAAGACCTACGGTATCTGTGAATATTGCGGATGCACAATGACCTTGCCGAAAGTGAACGATGAACAGAAACTTGCGGCGTTCAACCGTGGCAATCATTTCCGTATGTCCGGCGAGTTCGACAAGGCCCTTCAGGTTTACGAGCACATCATCTCTGAGGATGACACCGATGCAGAAGCACATTGGTGCGCGGCTTTGTGCCGCTTCGGCATTGAGTGGGTGGAGGATCCGACGACGCTGGAGTATCTTCCGACCTGTCACCGATTGAGTTTCGATCTTTTCACGGATGACGTGGATTACCTCGCTGCATTGGAGCACTCCGACGGAATCACGAAGCGTCAATACCAAAAGGATGCCGCAAAGATCGTTGAGGTGCAGCGGGGCGTTCTTGCCACCTCTCAAAATGAAAAGCCCTTCGATGTTTTTATCTGTTATAAGGAATCCGATGAAAATGGGCAAAGAACGATCGATAGCACGTTGGCACAGGAGATTTACTATCAGCTGACCGATCAGGGACTGCGCGTCTTCTTTTCACGGATCACGCTTGAAGACAAAGTCGGCAGTGAATACGAACCGTACATTTTCGCGGCCTTGAACTCCGCGAAGGCAATGGTCGTGGTTGGCACGAAACCGGAGTATTTTAACGCGGTTTGGGTCAAGAACGAGTGGAGCCGGTATCTGGCGCTTGTGAAACGTGACCGGCATAAGGTGTTGCTTCCCTGCTATCGCGACATGGATCCGTATGATCTTCCGGAACAACTGTCGGTACTTCAGTCTTATGATATGTCGAAGATCGGGTTCATTCAGGACCTCATTCGCGGGATAAAGAAGATTGCGGCGGTGGAAGAACAAAAGACCATAACCAAAGAGCCTGCCAGAGTCAGCTACAATGCGAATACATCATCGTTGCTCGAACGGGCGTTTCTGTTTTTGGAAGATGGCAACTGGGATGAGGCGGATGCCTATTGCGAAAGGGTTCTGGATCAGGAGCCAAAGAACGCAGAAGCATATCTTGGCAAGCTGATGGCGGAACTACATGCTCGAAGTCAAGAAGATTTATCGAATCTAGATCAGCCTTTTGAAAAAAACAACAACTACCAAAAGATATTAAGATTCGGCGATGAACCATTGATTAGAACGGTCAAAGGGTATGTAGAGAGCATCAATAAGCGGTTCGAACAAGCCCACCAGGCGGCTCTGGATGCTAAGTATAAATCAGCTATTGCCCTATTTAATGATGGCAAGTATATGGACGCAATCGCTGTGCTTGAAGAACTGAATGGGTATAAAGATAGCCTGGAACTGATCACAATGTACAAAGACGAGCAATCGAAAGAGGTTCGAGTCGGATCCGTGGTTGCATTCGGCCCATTTGAATGGATCGTGTTGGCGAAAAATGACTCAAATATGATGCTGATTTCGAAAGACGCAGTGACAAATAAAAAGTCATACAATAGCCAACATGCAAGGGTCACATGGGAAACTTGCACGCTCCGGACATGGTTAAACGAAGATTTCCTTTACAATTTCTCCTCCGAAGAACAGGCAAAAATATTAACTACTACTGTTATTAATCCAAACAATCCAGATCGTGGAACAGTTGGTGGAAATACTACATTTGACAAAGTGTTCCTGTTATCCATAGATGAAGCGAAAAGCCTTTTCAGTTCAAATGCAGTGAGAGTCTGTCATTATCAAGGGAGTGTTTGCTGGTGGTGGCTTCGGACGCCTGGCGTCAGTAGTGATCGCGCCGCTTACGTTAACCCCGATGGCTATGTGCACGCTTGCGGCCTCGGTGTGGATAGCGGAAGCAACTGCGTGCGTCCCGCTTTATGGGTAAATCTGAGATCGTGAATCTCTGAATCGAGATAATCATCCCGAAGGGTAAATCGGGCGAGCGTTAGCGAGCAATCCCCTTCCCTGAGGGAAGGTGGCGGGCCTGCTTGCAGGACCGAAGGATGGGTCTGGATAATAATGCAAAAGGAAAAGGTTTGAAATGAAAGCGTCAGAGTCAGTAGACAGTCTGTCTTCGTGTTCATTAAGTGCACACGATCTAACAAGATACCTGAAGGAAAAGGCACGCAACCACAATTGCTACAAGTGCTATTCTCGGATAGACAGTATCGTGGACATTCGAGACAACAAGGTTCTTTATTTAAGCACGGGAACCAGATGGAACGATAAAACAGACAGAAAAGGTTTTAATTCCGATCTGTTTGAAAACGTCAATTTTGGCAAGTGTTTTTCATTCTCTCAGGACGAAAGTGTTGCCATGTGGATGCTGTATGGTGGCATTGAAAAGCGCGGGGGAATGATCGACTTTACAAAAAAGGGAATGGAAAGCATTCTGTCCGCGGATACCATTGAATTCGGGCGCAGTGACAATCATAGGTTTATTCCGGAGAAAGAACTGCACAGTGACTCCTTTGACCTTTTCTGTATAGACATCGTCTACTATAAGAAGCATTCAACGGGGTATTATTTAAGACGATCTGATGAATCGGTTAGTGATGTTCCCGAAGAAGTGTTTGATCAATTGAGATTGTGTAAAAAAGTGTATCCCTGGCAATATGAGAACGAATGCCGATTGGTTTGTTCAGTTAACAGGTCTCTCTTGCCTGCCACATGTGATGTCGCAAGGATTGATTTGTCGAAACTGGACATGGGGAAATCTTTCGAGAGAATATATCACAGTCCCAACTATCAGTCAGAGGACACCAAGAATACATTGAAAAGCAGAATTGATGGCAGCCTTGACTGGTCTCTATGCGATTACCATTCATGTAAAATATCGGATTGTTAAGGAGAAATCGTCGTGTCTTTCTTCAAATGTAAAATGTGCGGTGGCACGATAGAATTCGAACCCGGCGCGATGGTCGGCGTATGCGATAGTTGCGGCACAAAACAGACCTTGCCGCGTCTCGACGACGATCGGAGAGCAAATCTGTATGACAGAGCGAATCATTTCCGTCGAAGCAACGAGTTCGACAAGGCGGCCGGGATCTATGAGCAGATACTGAACGAAGACACGACCGATGCGGAAGCATACTGGTCGCTCGTTCTTTGCCAGTACGGCATCGAATACGTGGAGGACCCGCCGACGCACAAGAGAGTACCGACGGTCAACCGTGCGCAGTTTACCTCTGTTTTTGATGACGACAACTATAAGTCCGCCCTGAAATACGCCGATCCCACGCAGAAGACATTGTACGAAAAAGAGGCGCGGGCGATCAACGAGATCCAGAAAGGCATTCTGGCCATTTCCGAAAAAGAGGATCCGTTCGACGTTTTCATCTGCTACAAGGAGACGGATCAGAACGGCAGGAGAACGGTTGATTCCGTACTGGCGAACGATCTATATCATCAGCTCGTCCAGGAAGGATTCAAGGTCTTTTTCTCTCGGATCACACTGGAAGACAAGCTCGGGACTGCCTATGAGCCTTACATCTTCGCTGCGCTGAACTCCGCCAAGGTCATGGTTGTACTCGGCACGAAGCCGGAGCACTTCAACGCGGTCTGGGTTAAGAACGAGTGGAGCCGGTATCTGTCTCTCGTGAAACGGAGCAACGGCAGGAAAGTGCTGATTCCTGCCTATCGCGACATGGATCCTTATGATCTTCCGGAAGAGTTTTCGCATCTGCAGGCTCAGGACATGTCAAAGCTTGGGTTCATGCAGGATTTGATCCGCGGGATCAAGAAGATCACGACAATGGACGAGCCGAAGGCAACTATCAAAGAGGCTATCGTTGTCGGTGCGGCCAACCCGAATGTCACCCCGCTTCTGGAAAGAGCGTTTTTGTTCCTTGAAGACGGCAAATGGCAGGACGCAAGCATTTATTGTGAAAAAGTGCTTGATCTCGATCCCAAGAATGCGGAGGCATATCTCGGCAAGCTGATGGTTGATCTGCAGGTCAGGACTCGCAAGCAGCTGGCGGATTGTGCTGAGCCGTTTGACGACAGAGAGAACTACAGGAAAGTGCTTCGCTTCGGAGACGAGAAACTCGAAGCTGAGATGCGCGGCTACATAGCCCATATAAACGACCGTAATGAAATCGCGCGGTTGACAAGCATTTACAACGGCGCTGTTTCCGCCATGAACGCGGCACACAGCGAGGCGGCATACAAAGCGGCGGCTGGAACTTTCAAAACGATCTCCGGCTTCAAGGACGCAGATTTACAAGTTGAGCAGTGCCTTGATAAAGCGAAGGACTGTCGCAAAGACGCCATTTATGCTTCTGGCAAGGCGCAAATGAGCCAAAACTCCATAAGCGGGTATGAGGCGGCAATCAATACCTTCCGTTCAATTCCCGGCTGGAGGGATGCGGAAGCGCAGATATGCATATGTCAGCGGAAAATCGAAGAAATCAAAAAAAAGGAAGAAGCCGACCGCCTTGAGCGCGAGCGTCAGGCTGAACAAAAGCGCATCGCTAAAGAGAAAGCGGCGAAGAAGCGTAAGATGATTGCCGCAGTAGTAACGCCGATTGTTGTCGCAGGTGTTGCATTCCTGATCGTGCTGACAACGGTTATTATCCCGAGTGGCAAATATAATTCGGCTATTTCAATGATCCAGGAAGGGAAATATGTTGAGGCATATGAAGCTTTAGTTGACTTGAATGGGTACAAGGACAGCACTACGAAGGCAAAAGAAATCTACGGACGACTTAAGGGAACCGAAAAGTTGAAAGTCGCTATGGTTGGAGATTATGTTGTTTACGGGTCTTACGAGCAGGATAACGACTCAGCAAACGGTAAAGAAGACATTGAGTGGCTTGTTCTTGCCAAAGAGGGTAATAAGGCACTTCTGATCAGCAAATACGCGCTTGACTGTCAGAAGTATAACAATTCTGGTGAAACCACATGGGAGACCTGCTCCTTGCGCAAATGGTTGAACGGAACTTTTATAAGCACCGCATTCAGTACAGATGAACAGAATCTTATTATCAGTTCTACGATTACGGCGGACAGGAATCCGGATTATGGTACGTCTCCGGGAAAGAACACCATTGACAAGATCTTTTTGCTCAGCATAACAGAAGCAAATAAATACTTCAATTCGGATAGCGCACGTCAGTGTCAGGGGACGGCATATTGTTATGCACAGGGGGCATACAAGGCCTTCAATGGTGCCTGCTGGTGGTGGCTTCGGTCGCCCGGCGTCATTAGTGATTACGCCGCGAGCGTTGACTACTACAGCAACGTGAACACGCTTGGCGGCTTTATGGATGACGATGACGGCGGCGTGCGTCCCGCTTTATGGGTAAATCTAGAACCTTAAATCCTTGAATTCTAGCCTTCACTTGTGATTATTATTGATACGAAAATACCGAGAGGTATAAACTAATGGCACTAATCAAATGTAAAATCTGTGGCGGAAACATGGAGCTTTCCGCCGACAAGACTGTCGGAATGTGTGAATGTTGCGGCTGCACAATGACACTACCCAAGGTCAACGATGAACAGAAAGCAGCTTCCTTCAACCGCGGCAATCACTTCCGAATGGCAGGCGAGTTCGACAAAGCCCTGCAGGTATACGAACGCATCATTTCGGAAGATGATAACGACGCCGAAGCGCATTGGTGCGCGGCTCTTTGCCGGTTCGGCATCGAATGGGTGGAAGACCCTGCGACACTGGAGTATCTGCCTACCTGCCACCGTCTGAGCTTCGATCTCTTTACGGACGACGTGGATTATCTGGCCGCATTGGAGCATTCGGGTGGCATCACGAAGCGTCAGTACCAAAAGGATGCCGCAAAGATCGTTGAGGTGCAGCGGGGCGTTCTTGCCACCTCTCAAAATGAAAAGCCCTTCGATGTCTTCATCTGTTATAAGGAATCCGATGAAAACGGACAAAGAACGGTTGACAGCACGTTGGCACAAGATATCTATTATCAGCTGACGGACCAGGGTCTTCGTGTGTTCTTCTCCAGGATCACACTTGAGGATAAAGTCGGCAGCGAGTACGAGCCGTACATCTTTGCAGCATTGAACTCTGCGAAGGCAATGGTCGTCGTCGGCACGAAGCCGGAATACTTTAACGCCGTCTGGGTCAAGAACGAGTGGAGCAGATATCTCGCTCTCGTGAAGCGTGATCGTCATAAAGTCCTGCTTCCGTGTTATCGCGACATGGATCCGTATGATCTTCCGGAACAACTGTCGGTACTCCAATCTTACGATATGTCGAAAATCGGGTTCATACAGGATTTGATTCGCGGAATCAAGAAGATTGTGGCGGCGGATGAACCGAAGGATGTGGTGAAGGAAACGATTCTGGTCGGCGGAAGCGCCAACCTAAACATCTCTCCTCTTCTTAAGCGCGTCATGTTGTTTCTTGAAGATGGTGATTGGAGCAAAGCGGACGATTTTTGTGAACAGGTTCTGAATCAGGATCCGGAGAACGCAGAAGCGTATCTTGACAAACTGCTGGTTGAGTATAAGTGTTCTTCCAAAGAACAGTTGAAGTCTTTGAGCGTCCCCATTGATCGAAGCAAAAACTATGCGAAAGTAATTCGATTTGGAAATGAAGAGCAAAAGTCGTTTCTGGAAGAAACCATGCAAATTATTAAAAAAGGGATTGAAGAGGAACGTTTGGAGAATGATGACACAAATACAGATGCGCCGTTTTTGTGTGATTTCATTGATATCTCATGTCCGAATTGCGGTGAAGTATTGTCGTTTATGAGATGGCAACTAGAGGATCCATTAACTTGTCCGTTTTGTAATCAGGAATTCAAGTACAAGGATGAATTATAAAAGAGGCAATGATTTATGGCTATCATCAAATGCAAAATCTGCGGCGGAGATATGAACATCTCCGAAGACAAGACCTACGGCATCTGCGAATATTGCGGATGCACAATGACCTTGCCGAAAGTAAACGATGAACAGAAACTTGCGGCATTCAACCGTGGCAATCACTTCCGGATGTCCGGCGAGTTCGACAAGGCCCTTCAGGTTTACGAGCACATCATCTCTGAGGATGACACCGATGCGGAAGCACATTGGTGCGCGGCTTTGTGCCGCTTCGGCATTGAGTGGGTGGAAGACCCCGCAACATTAGAGTATCTCCCCACCTGCCACCGATTGAGTTTCGATCTTTTCACGGATGACGTGGATTATCTTGCCGCTTTGGAACATTCCGATGGCATCACAAAACGCCAATACCAAAAGGACGCCGCGAAAATCGTGGAGGTCCAGCGGGGCGTCCTTGCCACCTCTCAAAATGAAAAGCCCTTCGATGTTTTTATCTGTTATAAGGAATCCGATGAAAACGGGCAAAGAACGATCGACAGCACATTGGCGCAGGAGATTTACTATCAGCTGACCGATCAGGGACTGCGCGTCTTCTTTTCACGGATCACGCTGGAAGACAAAGTCGGCAGTGAATACGAACCGTACATTTTCGCGGCATTGAACTCCGCGAAGGCAATGGTCGTGGTCGGAACGAAACCGGAGTATTTTAACGCGGTTTGGGTCAAGAACGAGTGGAGCCGGTATCTGGCGCTTGTGAAACGTGACCGGCATAAGGTGTTGCTTCCCTGTTATCGCGACATGGATCCGTATGATCTGCCGGAGCAGTTATCTGTGCTGCAGTCCTATGACATGTCGAAGATCGGATTCATACAGGATTTGATCCGCGGGATAAAGAAGATCACGACGGCAGACGAGCCGAAGGCTGTGGTGAAGGAAACGATTGTAACCGGCGGAAGCACAAATGTTGCGCCGCTATTGAAACGGGCATTCCTTTTCCTGGAGGATGGAAATTGGAAAGAAGCGGACGAGTATTGCGAGAGAGTGCTGGATCAGGATCCGGAGAATGCAGAGGCGTATCTCGGAAAAATGATGGCGGAACTTCGCGTTAAACAGAAGGATTCATTATCGGACTGCGCAAAACCGTTTTCTGATAGCGTGAACTACCAGAAGATTCTTCGATTCGGCAATGACAAGCTTGTTGAGTCGCTGAAGAAATATATCGATCAAATAAACGAGAGAAACGAACTCGCTCGGTTAGAGGAAATCTATGCGCACGCCAACAATGAATTACGGCGTGCCGACAGTGAAGAATCTTATAAAGCTATAGGTAAAACTTTCAAATCGATTGCCGGGTTCAAAGATGCTGACACGTTAGCGGAGCAATGCATTCAGAAGGCGGAAGAGAGTCGGCAGAAAGCAGAAGAGAAGCGTAAGAATGATATTTATGCTTCCGGAAAAAAACAGATGGGAAATACGATCCCGGAGTGCGAAGCGGCAATCAGAGCGTTTCGTTCCATCCCAGGGTGGAGAGACGCGGACAAGTTGATCGTCGAGTGTAGGCAGCGCATAGAGAAAATCCAAGCGGACTATGAAGCCGAGCAGTTACAGAAGGCCAAAGAGGAGGAAGAACGACAGATCAAAAGCCAAGAGATGGCTAAGAAGCGGAAAAAAGCTCTTTTGATAGGTGTTTTTGTAGCATTATTTGTCGCAGTTGGAATAATAATACTAGTAGTGACTGTATTACCACATATAAGATACGAATCAGCTATGAAACTATACAATGCTAAAGATTACAAAGAAGCCTATAGAGTGTTTAGCTCGCTTGATTGGTACGATAGTAAGGATAAGGCCAACGAATGTCTACTTCTGATGCAGAAAAACAGCTTATTAAATGTCACCGTGGGATCAGTGATTAAGTATGGAGTCTATGAACAAGATTGTAATGAGTCAAATGGTAAAGAAGAAATTGAATGGTTAGTTCTAGAAATAAAAGACAACAATGCATTGCTTTTAAGTAAGTATTCACTGGACACTCAGCCATACAATCAGACATCCACATCTACCACATGGGAAAAATGCACCCTTAGGAAATGGTTAAATGAAACCTTTTTAATTGAGGCCTTTGGGAGTCAGCAACCAAGGCGAATAGTGGATACTATAGTGGTAGCCGACCGGAATCCTAGTTATAGTTCGTTGCAAGGAAATGACACAGTCGATAAAGTTTTTTTGTTTAGCAGAAGCGAGGTTACATCTTATTATGGGTCAGAAGCATCAAGAGAATGTCAAGGAACCGCGTTTTGTTATGCGCAGGGGGCTAATAAAAGTGTAAACGGTAATTGCTGGTGGTGGCTACGGTCTTCGGGAAGCACAAATGACGGTCGTGCAGCATATATTGGTGATGATGGGAGTCTAAATGAGTATGGTATGAATGTTGACAATTTGAGTCGTGCTGTCCGTCCCGCGTTATGGATCAGCTTGGAAGACAATAATTAGTCGTAGAAATAACAAATGATTGAAACAGAGCAGAAGCAAGTGGATATGCATGCAGGCCAAACAAGCGGCGAGGCGAAGAATAAGATGATTATTAAATGCAAAATCTGCGGCGGCGACATGGAGGTCTCCGAAGACAATACTTTCGGTGTTTGTAAGTGTTGCGGATGCACAATGACATTGCCGAAAGTGAACGATGATCAGAAAGCGGCGGCCTTCAACCGTGGCAATCACTTCCGCATGTCCGGCGAGTTCGACAAGGCTTTGCAGGTTTACGAGCACATTATCTCCGAGGACGACACCGATGCGGAAGCACATTGGTGCGCCGCATTGTGCCGCTTCGGCATTGAGTGGGTGGAGGATCCGGCAACCATGGAATATCTCCCGACCTGTCATCGCGCAAGCTTCGATTTGTTCACGAACGATGTGGATTATCTGGCGGCGCTGGAACACTCCGACGGGATCACGAAACGCCAGTATCAGAAGGACGCTGCGAAGATCGTAGAGGTGCAGCGGGGAATCCTTGCAACATCGCAGAACGAGAAGCCGTTTGACGTTTTCATCTGCTACAAGGAGACAGACGAAAACGGACAGAGAACGGTCGACAGTATGTTGGCCCAGGACATATATTATCAGTTGACCGATCAGGGACTCCGGGTGTTCTTTGCCAGAATCACACTGGAAGACAAGGCCGGCAGCGAGTATGAGCCGTACATTTTTGCGGCATTGCATTCCGCGAAGGCAATGGTCGTGGTGGGCACGAAACCGGAGCATTTCAACGCGGTTTGGGTCAAAAATGAGTGGAGCCGGTATCTATCATTGGTCAAACATGACCGGAATAAAGTGCTGCTTCCCTGCTATCGGGATATGGATCCGTACGACTTGCCGGAGCAGTTGTCCGTGCTGCAGTCTTATGACATGTCGAAGATCGGGTTCATACAAGATTTGATTCGAGGAATCAAGAAGATTACGGTATCAACAGAACCGAAACTGCCCAAACAGCAGGCTCCGGTGGGTAGCGGAAGCACTTATGTTGCACCGCTATTGGATCGCGCGTTTTTGTTTTTGGAGGATGGAAACTGGGAAGAAGCCGATGCTTATTGTGAAAAAGTTCTGGATCAGGACCCCAGAAATGCGGATGCATATCTCGGGAAGTTGATGGCGGAATTGAAGGTTCGTACGAGAGACTCGTTGGCGGATTGTGACGAACCTTTTGACGATAATAGCAATTATCAGAAAGCCGTGCGGTTCGGTGACACAGAGTTTTCTTCGGTACTTGAAGGTTATGTGGATCACATTAAAGAGCGAAATGAGAATAATCGTTTAAAACGAATCTACGAAAACGCCACAAGAGAAATGCAGTCAGCCGGAACGGAAGCGGCATATAATTCGGCGGCATCGTTATTTAAAACCATTCGGGGATTCAAGGATGCGGATGTGCTTGCCGGACAGTGCGATGAGAAGGCGGATATTTGTCGAAAAAATGCCATTTATTCAACCGCAGAGAATCACATGGCACATAATACCGTTCTGGAATTGGAGGCCGCTATTGGCGGTTTTCGAAGCATTCCCGGCTGGAGGGACGCGGATGCAAAAGTCAGCGACTGTGGACGTATGATCGAAAAGATCAAAGAACAGAATGAAGCCGAGAAAAAGCGCCAGGCACTCGAAGCAGAAGAACGGCGTCAGGCACACGAACGTGCAGCAAAGAAGCGCAAAAAGGCGGCTTTGATCATAGTGCTGGCAATGGTGGTCCTCATAGCCGCAACTACCGTGGTATTCACTGTGGTCATTCCAAGCATCCGGTCAGCCGAACAGAACAGGATATTTGAAGCACAAAAAGAGAACATCAAAAACCTCTCTGTCGGAGATGTCATTAAATTCGGCGTTTACGAGCAAGATAATAACACAAGGAACGGAAAAGAGGAAATCGAGTGGCAGGTTTTAGCGATCGAGGACAATAAAGCGTTGCTCATAAGCAAGTATGCACTTGAGTGCAACCATTATAACAGTTCATATACCAGCGTGACATGGGAGAACAGCACCATTAGGGAATGGATGAACGAGGTGTTTTTAAAAGAGTCGTTTGGGATTGAACACCAGAAAAGGATCGTAGATTCTACAGTTTCGGCCGATAAAAATCCAAGTTACAACACATCGCCCGGAAACGACCAAATTGATAAAGTGTTTCTTTTAAGCATTACAGAGGCGGTTAAGTATTATCATTCAGACGAAGCCAGAAGATGCGCCCCGACTGCTTACGCGCTGGCACAGGGCATATGGACCAGCGATAGTTATCAGACAGATGGCAAATCTACTTGTCAGTGGTGGCTGCGGTCACCGGGCTATAATAATACCCATGCCGCGTATGTCAATATTGATGGTGTACTAAATACGAACGGCTCCGTTGTGACCTACACTGACAGCGGCATTCGCCCCGCTTTATGGATCAATCTGGAATAACTCATTTTGAGAATCGAGGTATTATAAACTATGGCACTGATCAAATGCAAAATCTGCGGCGGAGACATGAACATCTCCGATGACAAGACTTTCGGAACCTGTGAGTATTGCGGGTGCACGATGACATTGCCGAAAGTGAACGACGAACAGAAGGCAGCGGCCTTCAACCGTGGCAACCACTTCCGGATGTCGGGCGAATTCGACAAGGCGTTGCAGGTTTATGAGCACATCATCGCGGAGGATGATACCGATGCGGAAGCGCATTGGTGCGCCGCTTTGTGCCGCTTCGGCATTGAGTGGGTCGAGGATCCCGCCACGCTGGAGTATCTGCCGACCTGCCATCGCGCGAGTTTTGATTTGTTCACGAACGACGTGGATTATCTGGCGGCGCTGGAGCATTCGGACGGGCTGACGAAACGTCAGTATCAGAAGGATGCGGCCAAGATCACCGAGGTTCAGCGCGGCATTCTGGCAACCTCCCAGAATGAGAAGCCTTTTGACGTTTTCATCTGCTACAAGGAGTCGGACGAGAACGGTCAGCGGACCATTGACAGTACGCTGGCGCAGGACATTTACTATCAGTTGACGGACCAGGGGCTTCGGGTGTTCTTCGCCAGAATCACGCTGGAAGACAAGGCCGGCAGTGAGTATGAACCGTACATTTTCGCGGCGTTGAACTCCGCGAAAGCGATGGTTGCGGTCGGGACGAAGCCGGAATATTTCAATGCGGTTTGGGTCAAGAATGAGTGGAGCCGGTATTTGTCGCTGGTCAAGAGAAACCGGAACAAGGTGTTATTGCCCTGCTATCGCGACATGGATCCGTATGACCTGCCGGAGCAATTGTCAGTGCTGCAGTCGTATGATATGACGAAAATCGGATTCATTCAGGATTTGATCCGGGGAATCAAGAAGATCACGGCGGCGGAAACGAAGCAGCCTGCACAAGACGAGAGAGTTGCCGTGGTCAATTCGGCGCAGGCGAGCGCAGATCCCTTGTTAAAGCGGGCCTATATGTTTCTGGAAGACGGCGAGTGGCAGAGGGCGGACGAATTCTTCGAGCAAGTGCTGAACATTGATCCGGAAAGCGTTAAAGCATATTTCGGAAAGATGATGGCGGAGTTGCATGTGACGAAACAGAGCGAACTTGTGGATCTGGCCGAGCCGTTCGACGAGAATTATAACTACAAGAAGGTGCTCAGATTTGCTGACGAAGAGTTGAAGAATCAGTTGCTTCGGGACAATGAAACCATCCGGGAAAGGAATGAATACAATCGCAAGAGTGCCATCCGATCGGAGGCGGCACAGTTGATGGAGATCGAGCCACCCACGATTTCCAATTATGCGAAAGCAATTGAATTATTGGCTTCCATTGAGGGCTTCGAAGACGCCGATGAAGTGAAGGCGCAATGTGAGGCCTCGAAAGAAAAAATGGAAAGAGAACTGGAGCAGGAGACGGTCTACCAGAAGGCGGAGTCGGTCCGTGTAACTGACGCCTATAAAGCATATGAACTGTACTCCTCGATTCCCGAATGGAAGGATGCTTCCGAAAAGGCGGAAAAATGCAAGGGTTTGATTGACAAGGTGGATCAAATCGCAGCCACGATCTGGCATAACCGAGGGAACAGGGTGACTCAGGACCTGCTGGAAAACTTCGAAGAATGGAAGCAGGAAGAAAACAGAATCAGTGAGGATATCAGGGCTAAGTCAGTGGAGATCAACGGATTGGCGCAAACGATCAGCAAGCTCTCTGCATTTCATGCGAAGGAAAAGAGGAATTGTCAGGAGAAAATGTCGTCTTTGCAGGCCTCACTTGAGAATCTTTCTACAAAGCAAAGGATAGTCAAAGGTTCACTGCAAGGCTTTTCTTCGCTGGATCAGGTGAAAGCCGCCTTGCAAAAGGAAAAGGAAACGTCCGATACTCTTACAGGAATGGGCGTTGATCTGAATGGTTGGCTTACGAATGAGGATGCTATGCAGCTGCTGAAGGATGGAGCCGTAAAAAGTCAGCTGAAAAAGAGATATCCGGTGTTGAATGACTGGGACACATTGCTGCCGGTTATGGAATTCGGCTGTTATCCTCAGAATGCAGATGGTGAGGTGGCTCCGATCGAGTGGTTGGTTCTGAACGAGGAAATGGGGAAAAAGCTGCTGGTCAGTAAATATGCCCTGGACACGGAGAGATTCGGCTTTTCCGAATGGACAAAATCCAGAGTGAGAACATGGCTGAACGACTCATTCCGTTCACAGGCGTTTACGGCTGGGGAGCAGGCTCAAATAGTTACTCCAAATGATAATCAAGGATCGGTATTTCTTCTCAGTGAAGAGGAAACCAGAAAGTATCTGGTCTCGTATCGTTGTAAGCCAACTCTGTATGCAATGAGAAAAGGAGTAACTGCGGACGCGGAAGGCTTCTGCGAATGGTGGCTGAGGACACCGGGCTCGTCCAGCGGATCGGAAATGGCTGTGTCCGGAGATGCCATTATGACGATGGGGTTCTTTACGCTCCGGGACTGCGTGGGGATCCGTCCCGCGATACTGATTAAAGCGAATTGAGAGGCGTCAGGGAGGGTTTATGTTAGACATTCTCATTAAAAACGGAACGGTTTACGACGGGTCCGGCAGCGAAGGCGTGCGTAAGAACGTCGGCGTTCTGGACGGGAAGATCGTCTTTCCGGCAGGAGAGGAATTGCCGGAGGCGAAGAAGGTGATCGATGCGGAAGGACTGGCAGTGGCGCCGGGATTCATTGACGCGCACTCGCATTCGGACGGGCAGATCTACACGGAACCGTCGAGGATGAGCAAGCTCCTGCAGGGCAACACGACCGAGATCGCCGGCCAATGCGGCTCGTCCCGAATGCCCTGGCTTCCGGACGCCCCGTTTGACAGCGAAGAAACGAAAGATTTGTTCGTGAGCAGTCACGACTATCCGAGTTATGCAGCGTACAAGGCGGACATGAGGAAGCGGAAGTTCGGGACGAATCAGATGTGCTTTACCGGGCACAGGTCCATCCGGGCGTCCATGCTCGGCATGCAGCTCCGACCGGCGACCGCGACCGAACTCGACCGGATGAAGGGGCTTCTCGCCGAATGCATGGAAGAGGGCTCGCCGGGCATGTCCACGGGCCTCGTCTATGCGCCGAGCTGCTACAGTACGGAGGAGGAACTGGTTGAGTTATTGAAGGTCGTCGCCAGGTACGGCGGCATTTATACGACGCACATTCGCGGCGAGGGCGACACGGTTTTAGAGGCGCTCGAGGAGGCGATCCGGATCGGGGAAAAGGCCGGCGTGTCCGTGAATATCTCGCATTTTAAGGCAATGTTCCCGCAGAACTTCCACAAGGTCGACCGGATGCTGGAACTGGTTGACGAGGCCAACCGGCGGGGCAATTCGGTGACGATGGACGCGTATCCCTACACCGCGACGTCGGCCGGGACGAAATCTGCATTGCCGCCGAGTTTTCTGTCCATGGGCATCCCGGCACTGGCGGAGTGGCTCGGAACGAAAGAGGGCGTCGACGCGCTCCGGAAGGCCGTGACGGAGCAGACGGAAGTCTGGGAAAACCCGATCAAGAACATCGGCGCGAAGAACTTCCTGATCACCGATGCGGCGGTCACGAAAGAGGCCGTCGGCCGCCGGGTCTCGGAATATGCGGCGATGAAAGGGCTGGACGAGGTCGAGGCGTTCGCGGATCTGTTTTCAAAGAACCGCTGCCGGATGACCGACATCCGCTTTACGATGCTCGAAGAGAATCTGGAGAAGATCTACCGCCATCCCTGCTGCATGGTCGGCACGGACGGTATGTATGCGGGCGGAAACGGGCTGGCACATCCGAGATCGTTTGCAACGTTCCCGCGGTATCTCGGGCGCTTCATCCGCGAGAAAAAAGTGCTGTCGTTGGCGGAAGGCATCCGGCGGATGACGGGTATGACGGCAGAACGGTATCACGTGAAGGATCGCGGATTCATCCGCGAAGGCTACGCAGCGGACCTCACGATCTTCGATCCCGAGACAGTCATTGACGGCGCAACGTATGAAAATCCGTTCCTGCCGAACAAAGGCATTCTTTACGTGACGGTCGGCGGCGAGCTCCGCGTCGAAAACGGAACGCCGGTCGGAGAGGATTGCGGCGCCTTCCTTACCTGGCGCGATTGAGGAGAAAAGCATGGTCATTCTGGTCGACATGGACGATACGATCGAGCATCTGCTGGTTCCCTGGCTGAACTGGCTGAATCGAAAGTTCGGGAGAAACGTCCGGAAATCCGACGTGCATTCCTGGGACATGCGGATAGCGTACCCGGGTCTCACGCTGGAAGAGATCTTCGGAGCATTGGACGAAGAGGAATTCTGGGACACGGTCCCGCCGATCGAGGGCGCGGCCGAAGTTCTGGAACGCTGGATGAAACAGGGGCATCAGGTCTACATCGTGACGGCAACGCCACCTAAGAGCGTGCAGGCAAAGATGGAGCGCGTCCTGTTCCGGTATTTTCCGTTCATCTCCTGGGAGCAGGTGATCATCACTTCGAACAAGCAGCTTCTGAAGGCGGACGTGATGGTCGACGACGGCTATCACAATCTGGTCGGCGGCGATTACCGGAAGGTCCTTGTGGACGCGCCGTATAATCGGGAATTTGATGAGAAGAAAGACGGAATGATCCGCGTGCATAACTGGAAGGAGATCGAGGAAGCCGTCGATTCCTTTACAAAGCAGGATACACAGTTTGAAAGGAGTTTCGAATGAAGAGAAGAGTACTTTCCGCACTGACAGCGCTTACGCTGCTATTGACCGCGTTTGCGGGCCTGATCCCCTATTCTGCGCATGCGGGCGCAAGGTGCCCCGACTGCGATGAATGGAATGAAGACGCTTATTGCCCGAATTGCTGGAGAGGCGAATGCTGCAGGACGATCTGCGACAGCTGCGGCTTTTGCACCGAATGCATGGTGGAGAATGGCGAGCATTGTCCGGAATGCGAGGATGCCTGTATCGGTGAGGATTTCGGCAACGTTCCTCATTGTGAGAACTGCCTGAAATGCGAAGACTGCGCCACGCTCCACGAGACGGCGGACGGTCTGAGATGCGAGGAATGCATCGAGGAAGCCGGCGACAATGATTACAACATCATGTGCCCGCATTGCGAGACGAACATCATCGGCAGCACCTACGACGAGGACGATCCGATGGACGACAACCTCGCGGACTGCGGCGAGCATTGCATCGAGTGCTATGAGGCGTTCCTTTGCCCGGAATGCAACGAATGCACGCTTTGCGAGGAAGTGGACATTTGCGAACATTGCGAGATCTGTGAAAACTGCGCGGTGGACGCCGGCTACCATTGCGGCTACTGTGACGAACTCAGTTGCTATTCTGTAGTCGGACAATGCCCCGACGGCGGCGAGCACTGCGTGAACTGCTGCGAGGACGTCTGTATAGAGTGCCATACCTGCACCCTCGGCGCGGAGATCGATTACTGCGAAGATTGCCACATGTGCGAAAACTGCTGGGGTCACTGCGAGATCTGCAACGATTGCTTCGAAGACGTCCCGCAGTGCGAAGAAGAGGGCGAGCATTGCCGGATGTGCTGCATGGACATGGGGTGGCTTTGCGAACAGTGCGAACGCTGCACCGAGGCGCTCGGTCTGGATTTCTGTGAATACTGCGGACTTTGCGAAGAGTGCTGCGCCGACAACAGCGCGTTCTACGGTCTTAACACATGCCTCCTCAACGAGGAAGAGACGGATCTCGAAGAAGCCGATCTGAGCAAACACGATGAAAACCATCACATCTTAAAGTATCAGTCGAGTTCCGACGAATGCCACGACGTCTGGTGCATCTTCCCGGGCTGCGATTACGCGGTCTGGGACTCGTTCCTGCACGTATACCTCTGGAAGACGATTGAGGAGCCGACCTTCAACAAGGAAGGCAAAGAGGAAGGCATCTGCCTTTACTGCGGTGATAAAGTGGAAAGAGCGATCCCGAAGCTCGAGACCGCGCAT
>JAEEGL010014201.1_pt1 | contig 28775 bp, 23 predicted proteins | sample 9134231 | NCBI WGS metagenome assembly JAEEGL01 (sample SAMN16246548, study PRJNA631951) | gut metagenome | biome: gut microbiome; feature: rumen; material: fiber-attached | host: Bos | place: Iran: Karaj | collected 2018-10 | reverse complement strand
CGCGCCGGTCACCGCGCCGGTCACCTCGACGGACTCGTGCAGCGGCGCGAACCAGTCCGCGTCGAACCCCAGCGCCGAGATGATCTCCCGGCTCCAGCACCGCCCGGCCACGTCCATCAGCTGCATCCCGCTGCCGTCGGAGACCTCCGCGGCGAACTCGCCGGTCAGGCGATAGCGGATATAGTCCTTGGGCAGCAGCACCCGGTCGCACTTTTCGAACAGCTCGGGCTCATGGCGCCGGACCCACAGCAGCTTGGCCGCGGTGAAGCCCGTCATGGCCGGATTCGCCGTGACGGCCATGAGCCGCTCGCGGCCCACCAGCTCGTCCATCAGCGCGCACTCCTCGCCGGTGCGCTGGTCGCACCAGAGGATCGCCGGGCGCAGCACGTTCCCCGCCCGGTCCAGCATCACCAGCCCGTGCATCTGGCCGGACAGACCGACGCCGGCCACCGCCTTCGGGTCGACGCCCGAGGCCGCCATGACGGCGGAAACGCTTTTCACCACCGCCTGCCACCAGTCCTCCGGCCGCTGCTCCGCCCAGCCGTTCTTCGGCTGGTACAGCGGATACTCCTCCGTCGCCGAGGCCACGGCGGAGCCCGCCTCGTCGAACAGCACGCTCTTGGTGCCGGACGTTCCGATATCGATCCCCAACAGATACGCCATATTGCCCTCCGCGCCCGCAGGCGGCCTTTTCTTTCGATATTTGATATTATACCACTCCGCCCGGCCGATGGCAAGCCTCGTCCCGGACAAAGCGGCGGTTTCGCCGCTTTTCCCGTTCCTCCCCGCTTCCCGGGCGGAAAAGAATTTGCGCCCGGGGGCCTTTCGGGCTTGCGGATCGGCCGGAAGGGGTGTATAATGGACGGGATGAGAAATCCAATCTGAAGACGGGAGCTGACTATCGATGAAACAGATCGCCCCGGGCGTTTGGCCCACCATGATCACCCCCTATACCGAGGACAACAAGATCGACTATGCCCATGTGGAAAAGCTGGTCGAATGGTATATCGAACGCGGCGTGGCCGGCATCTTTGCCGTCTGCCAGTCGTCGGAGATGTTCTTCCTCAGCGACGAGGAGAAACGCGAGCTCGCCTCGTTCATCATCCGCCAGGTCAACGGCCGCGTCGGCGTCGTCGCCTCGGGCCACACCGCCGACGATCCGGACGGCCAGCTTCGCCAGATCGAGATGATGGCCGCCACCGGCGCGGACAGCATCGTGCTGATCCCCAACCGGCTGGCCGCCGCCGACGAGAGCGACGACGTGCTCATCGACCGGCTGGACGCGCTTCTGGCCCGCGCCGACAAGAGCATCACCTTCGGCTGTTACGAGTGCCCCCACCCCTACAAGCGGGTGCTGACGCCGCGCGTCATCGCTCACATGGCCGACACGGGCCGCTTCTCCTTCATGAAGGACACCTGCTGCGACGCGGAAAAGGTCAAGGCGAAGATCGAAGCCGGCCGCGGCGTGGTCAAGGTCTTCAACGCCAACTGCTCCCAGCTGCTGATCACGCTGCGGGCCGGTGCCTCGGGCTTTTCCGGCGTCATGGCCAACTATCATCCGGAGGCCTACGCCTGGCTGTGCAAAAACTTCGCCTCCCAGCCGGAGACCGCCGAAAAGCTGGCGGATTTCCTCGGCATCGTCTCCTGCGTCGAGGGGCGCATGTACCCCGTCAGCGCGAAGAAGTACCTGAAGATGGCCTTCTTCCCGGAGATGAGCGATCTTTCCCGCGCCGTGGACCGCGACAAGTACGTTCCCGCGTTCTTCACGGAGCTGCAGCAGCTTCGCGCCCTCTACCGCGACTATATGGACCGGCTGGGGCTGGACTTCGGCGTCGCGCTGTAAGCCCCGTCCCGCGATCCACCCCGATCCGGAGGTCTTCCCATGATCCACATCGCTCCTTCCATCCTGGCGGCGGACTTCGCCGACTTCGCCTCCGCCGTCCGGCTGCTGGCCGAGGCCGGCGCCGACTTCGTGCACTGCGACGTGATGGACGGCGTCTTCGTGCCCAACCTCTCCTTCGGCATGAGCACGGTCCGCGACCTTCACCGCCGGACCTCCCTGCCGCTGGACGTGCACCTGATGATCACCGAGCCGGGCCGCTACGTCGAGGCCTTTGCCGAAAGCGGCGCCCGGATTCTGACGGTCCACGCCGAGGCCTGCGTCCACCTGCACCGGACGCTGCAGCAGATCCGCGCCTGCGGCTGTCTGGCGGGCGTGGCGCTGAACCCCGCCACAGGGCCGGAGGTCCTGGACTATATCCTGGACGACGCGGACCTGATCCTCTGTATGTCCGTCAACCCCGGCTTCGGCGGTCAGAAATTCATCCCGTCCACCCTGGACAAGCTGCGCCGGGTCCGGGAAAAGATCGCCGCATGCGGCCGGGAGATCCTGCTGGAGGTGGACGGCGGCGTCACGCCGGACAACTGCCGGGCGATCATCGCCGCCGGAGCAGACGTTCTGGTGGCGGGAAGCGCCGTCTTCCGCGCGGACGATCCCGCCGCGGTCGTCGCCGCCCTGCGGGGCTGAGCCGGTATCGTTCCAACATTTTTCTGCAGATTTTTGCTTTTTTCCTTGACAATCCCGCCGCCGCCGTGGTATACTCTTTTTGATTTCTGAAAATGGAGCGTCGATCCGACCATGATGGTGTCAATCGTACTGTACAGCGCCTACTCCTATTCGACCCTCGCCGCGCGGCGAGGTCTGTTGGGTTGGGCTTGACGGTACGGGATCGTAAACTTCTGTACGCGACGGCCGCGGCCCGACAGGGCCGCGGCCGAATCTTTTTGACAGGGAGGTACGCCTCATGCCCATCACCGACATTCTGGAAAACAACGCGCGCCTGTACGGGAACGAGATCGCCCTGACCGAGATCAATCCCGAGCTGAAGGAGACCCGCCGTCTCACGTGGCGCGAGTACGAGCTGGTCGAGCCCAGCCACACCAGCTATTACCGCCGCGAGATCACCTGGACCGTCTTCGACGAAAAGGCGAACCGTCTGGCCAACGCCCTGCTGTCCCGCGGCATCGGCCGGGGGGACAAGGTGGCCGTGCTGCTGATGAACTGCATCGAGTGGCTGCCCATCTATTTCGGGATCCTCAAGACCGGCGCCGTGGTGGTCCCGCTGAACTACCGCTTCTCTTCCGACGAGATCGACTACTGCCTGACTCTCAGCGAGTCCGACGCGCTGATCTTCGGGCCGGAATTCATCGGCCGCGTGGAAGAGATCGCCGAAAAGATCAGCCGCAACCGCCTGCTGATCTACGCCGGCGCCAACTGTCCCAGCTTTGCGGACAGCTATGCCGAGATGACGGCCGACTGCTCCAGCACCAAGCCGCCCATCCTGCTTTCGGACGACGACGAGGCCGCCATCTACTTTTCCTCGGGCTCTACCGGCTTTCCCAAGGCCATCCTGCACCGCCACCGGGCGCTGGTCCACTCCTGCAAGGTGGAACAGGCGCACCACGGCCAGACCCACGACGACGTCTTCCTCTGCATCCCGCCGCTGTACCACACCGGCGCGAAGATGCACTGGTTCGGAAGCCTGCTGACCGGCTCGCGCGCGGTGATCCTCAAGGGCACCAAGCCGGAGGTCATCCTGGACGCGGCCTCCCGCGAGCACTGCACCATCGTCTGGCTGCTGGTTCCGTGGGCCCAGGACATCCTCGACGCCTTCGACACCCACCGCCTCTCCCCCGACGACTACGACCTCAGCGCCTGGCGGCTGATGCACATCGGCGCCTCGCCCGTGCCCCAGAGCCTGATCCGCCACTGGAAAGAGTATTTCCCCCACCACGACTACGACACCAACTACGGGCTCAGCGAATCCATCGGGCCCGGCTGCGTGCATCTGGGGATCGAGAACATCCGCAAGATCCCGGCCATCGGCAAGGCGGGCTTCGGCTGGCAGACCCGAATCGTGGACGAGGACGGGAACCCCGTCCCCCAGGGGACCATCGGCGAGCTGTGCGTCAAGGGCCCCGGCGTCATGGTGTGCTATTACAACGACCCGGAGGCCACGGAAAAATGCCTGCGGGACGGGTGGCTGTTCACCGGCGACATGGCGGAGGAGGACGAAGAGGGCTTCATCTATCTGGTGGACCGCAAGAAGGACGTCATCATCACCGGCGGCGAGAACCTCTATCCGGTCCAGATCGAAAACTTCATCCGGGGCTGTCCGCTGGTCAGCGACGTGGCCGTCATCGGCCTGCCGGACCGCCGTCTGGGCGAGATCGCGGCGGCCATCGTCGAGCCGGTGCCCGGCGCGGTCTGCACCGAGGACGACATCAACGCCTTCTGTCTGGGCCTGCCGCGCTATAAGCGCCCCCGAAAGATCCTCTTCGCCGAGGTGCCGCGCAACGCCACGGGCAAGATCGAAAAGCCCGCGCTGCGCCGCAAGTACGTGGGCGAAAGCCTCGTGGCCGAGCAGAACCAGTCGTGACCGTTTTTTTGAACAGGCAGGGCTCCGCGCCCTGTCTGTTTTTTTGCGCCGGACGGCAGACGCGGACTGCCCGCGCGCTTTGCCCGCCGGGTCTGCTCCGCCCCCGCGGGGCACACATGGAGATCCCCCGCGGCGGCCGGCGGCCCCGCGGGGGATCGTTTTATTTGTTGTACGTCCGGCCACCGGCGATCATGAACGCCCGGTAGAGCTGTTCCAGCAGCATCACCCGGAACAGGTGGTGCGGGAAGGTCATGGGGGAAAAGGACAGCCTCTCGTCCGCCTCGGCCTTCAGCTCCGGCGCCAGACCGTTGGAGCCGCCGATCACGAAGCACAGCCGGGAGCTTCCCCCCGCGGCCCAGCGGCCGATCTCCGCCGAAAACGCCTCCGAGGACAGCTCGCGCCCCTCCGGCGTCAGCGCGATGAGCCGGGCCCCCTTGGGGACGGCCCTTCGGATCTCCGCCGCCTCGCGCCGCAGGGCCTCGGCCGGGCCCGCCGGGCCCGCCGGAAGCTCCGCCAGCTCGATCACCGACAGCTCGGCCAGCGGCTTCATGCGCTTTTCATACTCCGCCGCCGCCTGTTCCCAGAAGCGCTCTTTCAGCTTTCCGACGGCGATCACACAGATCCGGATCACAGATACGCCTCCGGCGGCCCGTCCGGGTCTTCCGGTTCGTCCGGCACGTCCGCCCTGCCCCCGCCCGGCGGCGGGACGAGCGGTCCCCGGAGCTGTTCCAGGAACGCCGCGTTGGCCAGCGCGGCGTACGGGATCAGATACAGCAGCGCCAGGCCGAAGGTGATCCACGCGATCAGCAGCCATCCGGCAAAGCTCAGCAAAAACAGCAGATACGCGCCCAGATGGCGGCCCACCAGCTTGACCGAGGCCGCGACGGAGCCGAGAACGCTGCCCGAATCCGCCGTGAGATACGGCACGGCGGCGGTCAGCAGCCGCAGCAGCAGGAACGCCGCCGCCATGGCGATCCAGAGCCAGGTCCGGCCGGTGTCCATCAGCGAATAGTCCGGCGCGGGCGACGCCGCGCCCGCGTTGATCTGTTCGGTCAGGTCCGCCAGCACCGCGTTCAGCCCCTGGGACACGACGTTGAGCGGCAGGTCCAGCAGAAACAGCTGCGCGGCGGACAGCACCATGCCCCAGGCGCCGTACCGCGCCGCGACGGACAGCTTCGCGCCGTCGGCGTACCACAGGAACACGGCTCCCAGCGAGGGCCTCCGGCGCCGGATCCGCGCCAGCAGATATTCCGCGACGCCCAGTTCCAGCGGCGCGGCGAACATCCCCGCCGCGATCCAGGCGCAGAGATAGGGCACGTTCACCTCCAGGCCCCAGATCCGGACGACGGCGTCCGCCCAAAGGCGGCGGCCCAGCTCTCCGAAGACCTCGCGCAGCAGCGCCGCGGTGACGGCGTTCAGGACAAGAATGAGCAGCAGCCTGAAAAAGCTGCCGCTCATGGCGGTTTTCGCAAGTTGTTTGCTTCGGATCCGGGCTTCTCTCATGGCAAAACGCAGTTTCCTTCCCCTTAAGCTACCGCCGGAAGGCCCGTCAGGATTCGGCCGGCGGATCCGTCTCCCCCGAAGCGGGCGGATCGGAGGAGGGCTCGGTCGCCTCCGTGGTCTTCTTGGTCTTCTTGGTGGTCTCCTCCGAGCCGGGCTCGGTGGTCTCCTCCGTGGTCGGCTCGGTGGTCTCCTCCGTGGCTGGCTCGGTGGTCTCCGGCGGCTCGGTGGTCTCCGGCGGCTCGGTGGTCTCCGGCGGTTCCGTGGTCTCCGGCGGCTCCGTGGTGGCCTCGGTCTCGGAGGACTCGGTCCACTTTTTGCCCACATAGGCCAGCCCGTCCAGCACGTCGTACTTGTCGGTGGTGATCAGCGTCCGTCCCTCGGAGACGCCGTCGCGGATCACGGTCTTGTACGTCTTGATGACGTAGCCGTTCTTGCCCTTGGACTCCAGCTTATACTCCTCGTCGCCCAGCGACGTGTCCACCTTGGTGCGGATCTTGGGCTCGATGGTCTCCGCCTTTTCATGCTCGAGATAGACGACGAGACTCTCGCGCTCGGTGCCGTAGAACTCCACCGTCAGCATGCCGCCCGACGCGGAGGTGACGATGATGATGGGGTCTTCGCGGTTGTTCTCAAAGCGGAAGTCCAGCCAGCCGTAGCTGACCGTGGCGTCCCGTCCCAGGTCCACGTAGCTGACGGTATAGCCGTGGTTCCAGCGCTCGACGATCTTCATGTCCGAGAACAGCGCGCAGCAGTACAGCGTCGAGCTGACCTGACAGATGCCGCCGCCCAGCCCGTCGGAAAGGCCGTCCCGGGTGAAGATGATGGCTTCCTTGAAGCCGCGCTCTTCCGTCCGCTCGCCCACCGAGTTGTTATAGCTGAACCGCTTGCCGGGCAGGATCACGGTCCCGTTCACATACTCCGCGGCCAGCTTCAGGTTCGTGGTCCGGTTCTCTTCGTTGCTGTTGTACCAGGTGGTGTACGAGGCGATGCGGTCCGGGAAGAGCTTTTCCCGGATGTTCTCCGTCGTAATCTCCGGCAGGATCTCCTCGGCGGTGTACTTGAACACCCGCCCGCCGTTGGTGCTGTAATCGCGCTTCATCCGCTCGATGTCCAGCTGATACCCGACGGTCTCGGGGACCAGCTCGGCCATTTTGGTCTCCTCGTTGTAGACGTAGGCGGCGTCTTTGGGCTCGGTATTGACGCGGGCCGCGATCTCGTCCCAGTCCGGCTCGCCGTCCGGGTTGACGCTGACCACCGCCTCGACGTCGGAATAGTCCCCCGCCGTCAGGCTGTTCCGGACCAGCGCCATGGTCTTTTCCAGATCGATGCTGACCAGACGGTCCGCCCGCGTGATGGTGACGGTCCGGCCGTCGATGCTGTACCCCTGATCGTTCTGGCGGTTGATGCTGTCGCCCAGCTCGTAGAGCCGCGCGGTCACATACCCCTCGTCGATCTCGCGGTCCGCGCCGCTGTGGCCCAGCGCGAGATAGGCGTCCGCCAGGGCTCCGTCCTGTCCGTTTTCGGACAGATACCGGCGCAGCTCGTCGTCGCTGTAGGGGGCGTTGGCCTCCGCTGCGCCGATCCGCACCGAAACGTCGTCATAGGCCACCTTCAGCGAGCGGCCCTCCAGCATCTTTCCGATATACTGCTCCACCAGCGCCTCGACCTCTTGGGGCGACGTGGTCGCCGCCGTGGTCTCCGCCGATCCCGTGGTCCCGCTGAGCGCGGTGTCCGCCGTGGTCCGGCCGGGTTCGGCGCCCGGGTCGTTGGTGAGCTTTCCGATGGCCCAGATTCCGAAGATGGCGACGACGCCCAGACACAGGGCGACCACGCCGATGACGACGGCCCGCGCGGCGGCCTCTTTTTTCTTGCGTTTGCTCATACGAATGACGTTACCTTCTGTTTTCAGCCCCGCGCCCGCAAAAGGGGCGCCCGGGCGTGATGCTCCCGCTTATTCCGCCGGGGTCTCTTCGGAAGACCCGTCCGGCGGCTCGGAAGAGGGCTCCGTCGCCTCGGTGGTCTTCTTGGTCTTCTTGGTGGTCTCCTCCGAGCTGGCCGGCGGCTCGGTGGTCTCCGGCGGCTCGGAAGAGGTCTCCGGCGGCTCGGAGGAGGCCTCGGTCGACTCGGTGGTCTTCTTGGTCTTCTTGGTGGTCTCCTCCGTGCTCTCCGGCGGCTCGGTGGTCTCCGTCGGCTCCGTGGTCTTTTTGGTCTTCCTGGTGGTCTCCGGCGGCTCGGTGGTCGTCTCTTCCGTGGTCGACTCCGACGTGATCTTCGGTCCGCGGTAGGTCAAACCGTTGTACGGGTCGTAGGTGTCCTTGTACTCCCAGCGGCTGTAGACCGTGCCGTTCTGATAGACGGTGACCTTGGTGATGATGATATAGCCGGGCTTGCCCTTGCGCTGGAGCTTTTCGGTGCCGGGCTTCATGTCTTTCTTTTCCTCGTAGACCATCTTCTGCTTGAGCTCTTTCTCCGTCTCGTGCTCGATGACCACGGTGAACTTGTTCTCCGGCTCCTGGCCCATGATGCGGACGTTCAGGAACCCGCCGTCGATCTCCATCAGGATCTTGACGGGAAAGTCGTAGTTGTTGCGGAAGGAATAGTCCAGCGCGCCCCAGTAGACCGTGGCGTCTTCGCCCAGCGCCGTATAGCTGATGGTGAACTGGTGGTTGTAGCGATAGACCTGCGTGAAGCCGCCGCGCAGCGCTGCGCAGTAGATGGTCGAGCTGACCTGGCAGATGCCGCCGCCCAGGCCCGGCTCCATGGTGCCCTGGACGTAGACCGTGGCCTCCTGGAAGCCCCGCTCCTTCGTCCGCTCGCCCACGGTGCCGTTGAACGAGAACCGCTCGCCCGGCATGATGACGGCCCCGTCGATGTTCCTCGACGCCAGCCGGATGTTTTCGGACCGGGACCACTCGTTGACGTTGAACCAGGTCTTGTACGAGCTGATCTCATAACTGAACAGCATCTCGTCCACGTTGTCCGCGCGAAGCGTCGGATGCGTGTCGCGGGCGGTGAAGGTCAGCGTCGCGCCCTCCTTGGCGTGGGCGTAGCGGTTTTGGATCTGTTCCATGTCCAGCGCATAGCCGTCCGTTTCGGGGACCAGCCGCGCATTCTCGTTCAGGTCGACGTACTCGTAGTGGGCATCCACGGCCTCGACGCTGCACGCCGCGGCGATCTCGTCCCAAGGCAGCTCGGGGTTCTTTTCGGTATAGTCGGCCTCGACCTTGCCGTAGGCGAAGCCGTCGAAGGCCTCCGCCACCTTGGCGGCGGTCCCGTAGATCTTCAGCTCCTGCGTCTTTTCACCCACGTGGAGCGTCAAAACGCGCCCGTCGATCTCATAGGTCGAAGCCGCGGCGCTCTCCAGCATCTTCTGGAAGGCGGCCAGCTCCGCGCGGATGGCGGACCGGTCGGTCTTGCCCTGCGGAAGCGCGCCCTTCAGCGCGAGATACCGCTCCAGCGTGTCCGGCGCGCAGCCTCTTTCCGACAGCCGGGCGGCCAGCCGCTCGGGATCCGCCGGCGCGTTCACCCGGGACGCCGGGATGATGACGCTCTTGCCGCCGCAGACGACCTCGACCGAGCTCTCGTCCAAAAGCGAGGCCAGCTCGCCCTCCACCGCCGCGACGACCGCCTCGTCGTCCGCCGTGGTGGCTTCGGTGGTGGTGGGCTCGGTGGTCTCCGGCGGAAGCGTCGTGACCGTGGTCTTGTCCGGCTCAAAATACGAATACTTCGTCGTCCCCTCCGGGTCGCTGAACACGCTGCACCCGGAAACCAGAAGCGCTGCGGCGATGCCGCAGGCCGCCGCGGCGGCCGTCTTTACAGAAATCCTCACGTTATCCCCCGAATCTTCGTTTCGATCTGCCCGATCTTCCTCTTCAAAAGCCGTCTCTTTTTCCTTTGTCTATTGTAGCACACGGCGCAGACGAAATCAAATACAAAACGGCAACAATTTTATTTCTGAAATGTTACGGTTTGCACTCCTCCGCCTGGTCCGGACGCTTACGGTCCCGTATCCGACGGCGGCGGCACCGGCTCGGCCGGAGCCGTCTCCGCCGAGGTCTTCCTGGTCTTCTTCGTCGTGTCCGGCGGCTCGGTGGGCGGCTCGGTGGCGGCCCCGGTGGTCCTGGCCGGCTTTTTCGTCGTCTCCGGCGGCTCGGTGGGCGGCGTGGTGGGCTTGGTGGTCCGCGTGACGTACGCGGTGGTCTCCAGCGGCGGCCCCTCGACCACCGACCCGTCCAGCGGATCGTAGATGCTGGTGGCGACCCACTCTTCGGCGTACCTCTCGCCGTCCACGGTCACGGTGCGGTACGTTTCCACCCGATAGCCGTTGCGCCCCGTGGTCTTGACCGTCTGGGTGCCGGGGGCCAGGGTCTCGTCCCGCACGACCCGCGTCTCATAGCCGTAGACCTCGGTCACCACGTTGCGGAACTCGATCTCCTTGGTCTCGTAGTCCGCCGTTCCCAGGATGCTGATGGTCAGCTTTCCGCCCACCGCCTCCGCCTGGATCTTGATGGGGTCCGAGGTGCTGTTGACGAAGATATAGTCCAGATTGCCCCAGCTGACCGTGGCGTCCATGCCCAGGTCCACGTAGAACACGGTGAACTGGTGACAGCTGCGGGAGAACTGCTTCAGATCCGCCCGCAGGGCCGCGTTGTACAGCGTCGAGCTGACCTGGCAGATGCCGCCGCCCAGGCCCGGCTCGACCCCGTCGTTGACGTAGATCAGCGCGTCCATATAGCCGCGCTCTTCCGTCCGTTCGCCCACGGTGTTGTTGAACGAAAATTTGTATCCCGGCAGCACGATGGTGCCGTCGATGGCGCGCGTGGCCACGCGGATGTTGTTGCTTCGGCTGTATTCCGCCTCGAGGAAGGTGGTGGTCATGGTGCCCAGCACGTCCTGGAACAGGTTCTCGTCGATGTTCTCCCGGGTCACCTCCGGCGCGATGTGGGTCCCCGGGAAGACCTTGTCCTCCCAGTCGCCCAGCCGGTAATCCTCCATGACGGCCTCGAGATCCAGATCCACGCCGTCCTCGCTGTCCAGGATCACGGTGTTCCCCGCGGCGTCCACGGAATAGCGGGCGTTCACGGGATCACGCCGGAACTCGCGGTACAGGCGGGCCCAGTCCGGCTCGGCGGCCGGCGCCACCGTGGCCGTCAGCTCGACGTCCGCATAGCTGCATTCGTCCAGCGCCTCGACCACCCGCGCGCGGGCCGCGTCGAGGTCCAGCGAAAAGTGCTCGTGTCCGCGGTGGACGATGACGGCGAAGGGCATGACGCTATAGCGCGCGTCGCGCCCCGGATCCAGGCTCTCGTTCAGCTTTTCGAGCTGCGCGTCGACGTACTCCAGGTCCAGCTCCGGCTCGGCGACGCCCTGCGTGTCCTGCACGGTCCGGTAGATGGAGATGTCCGTCGGGTCGCCGCCCTGCTCTGAGACGAAGGCCCGGACGGCGTCGTAGTCTATGCGGGCGTTGGCGCGCTGCAGCGAGATGGCAACGCTCTGCCCCAGCGCGCGGACCGTCAGCTCTTTCCCGGCCAGATAGGCCTCGATGTATCCCTCGGCCCGACGGACGGCCGCGTCGTAGGACGGCGCGGGATCCGACGTGCCCGCCGTCGTCGCCGCCGTCGTCGCCTCCGGCGTGCCGCCGCTCTTCAAAAAGTGCACCGCCAGCAGGACCGTCAGCCCCACCACGGCGAGGAAGACGGCCGCCGACGCCGCAAAGGCCAGCTTTTTCCCGACGCTCATCCCGCCGGACCGCCCGAGCGGTCCTTCCCCGGCAAAAGCCTCGTCCGCGTCGTCGATCGCCGGATCCGGTCCCGTTTTTTCTCTGTCTTTTTCGCTCACGGCCGCACGCCTCCCCTCTTTCGGAACTCTCTATTCTATTACCGTTATTATACCGCAAAAGTTGCATCGAAGACAACCGGTTCTTTCCGTCGTTTTCATTAAACATCTGCGGAAAACGGGGCGGCCTGACCGTCAATCAGACCACCCCGCTGTTACCGTTTTGTTACTTTTTCCTCAGACCCTCACCTTGACCACGATCTTCATGGAGAAACAGTCGTGCTCGCCGTCGGTGCGGCAGGGCATATGCGCGTCCTCCGGGAAGAAAATGGCGAAGTCGTCGGCGGTGAACTTCAGCATGTCGCCGTGACCGCGATACCAGGAGATGTCGTTGTCCGGCTTGAAGTCCTCGCGCATGGTCAGCTTGGAAATGTCGGCCACGCCCATGTACTCGCATCCGCTGACCACCAGCTGGATGTCGGCGAACTGCCGGTGGGCCTCGTAGAACTCGTCGTCCGGCGCCTTGCAGTCCACCCGGGTCATCCGGAAGCTCATGCCGTTGCCGATCTCATAGGTCTGTCCCGGCACCACGGCGCTGCGGTCCAGCTCCTTGAGATAGCGAAGCGCCAGCTCAAAGTCCGGTCCCAGCCCGTAATACCGCTCTGCGTTCTGGATCTTGTCGAATACCATAGTCGTTTCCTCCGTCTATCGTTTCAATTCGCTCAGCACTTTTTCCCGCAGCGCGGGCGTGATCTCCGTTCCGGCCAGCTCCATGGCCCACAGCAGCGCGCCGCAGGCCGGCGGGACCGTCATGGGGATGGTGGAGATCTTCTTGCCGGTCAGCTCGCTCACCCGTTTCCGGATGGTGTCCACCAGCAGCGGGCTGCCCGCCTTCAGCGTAGCGGAGCCGATCAGGACCACGTCCACCTCGTCCCCGAAGTCCAGGTTGTTGATGCACCCGGCGATCCCCAGCGAGAACTGTTCGGCGATCTCGCACAGGGTCCGCACCGCCACCGGGTCCCCCTCGTTCACCGCGGGGTACAGCACCTCGTCCGCGATGTCCTTGTTGGTGACCTTTTCGGTGTAGACCTGGTCGTAGACCGCCTCGACGAACTCCGCCGGCCCGCCGATGCCCAGCAAGCGGAAAAACTTGTCCGCCATGGACGTGGGCTCGCCGCAGCGGTAGAACATGCTGAACACCGCCAGGATCACCTTGCCGGACATGCCGGACGCGCCGTTGAGGTCTCCGAAGTGCAGGCCGGTCCCGCCCACCTGGAGCCAGTCGCCGCGGCGGTCGATGCCGCCCACCGAGTTGCCCGTCCCGTTGACGAAGCTGACGCCGTACCCCTTGGGGCAGGCCGCCTTGACGCCGAGGAACGAGTCGTTGATGATGCGATAGTTCCGAAAGCCCAGCTCGTCCATGAACCGGTCCATGCGGAGCTTCTGGCTGGTCACGTCGATCCCCGACAGGCCGCAGACCGTGCCCGCCAGATCCGGGGGCGCCACGCCGGCTTCGGCGCAGACGTCCGCGACGATCTGCGCGAAGACCGGCTTCATCTCTTCAAAGCCGCCCTCATAGGTCTCGTGGTTGGTGGCGCCGCCGCGGACGTGGGCCACGCGGCGGCCGTCGGTGTCGAAGAGGAACGCGTCGGTCTTGGTGCCGCCGCCGTCCACGCCGAGAACGTATCTCTTATCGCTCATACGCGCCGCCTCTCACTTGAAAAACTGGGGCAGATACGCCCGATGGGCCTCCAGCATCTCTTCGAAGCAGGCCGCCGCCGCGTCCCCGTCCCCGATCAGGGGGTGGATCAGCATGGCGCGCATGGCCTCGTCCCGGTCGCCGGTGACCGCCGCGCGGGCGGCGTGCTTCTCATAGGCCTTGACCGTCCGCATCAGCTCCTTGATGTGGTCGTTCTCAAAGCCGCGCACCGGGATGGGATAGAAGTTCTTGCCGTCGATGAGGCACTTGGTCTCGACCACGTCGTCGTCCGCCATCCACGGCAGCGCGCCGTTGTTGCGGACGTTGATGACGTGGAACTCCGGCAGGCGGTTCTCGATGGCGTTCAGCAGCGACACCGCGGCCTCGCTGTACAGCGCGCCGCCGCGTTTGGAGAGCTGTTCCGGCTTGACGTAGAGGTTCGCGTCGGAATAGAGCTTCAAAAGCTCTTCCTCGATCTCCATGCACTCTTCGCCGCGGGTCTTGGTCTTGGCCTTTTCCTTCAGCTCGGCCAGCTTGTGCTCCCGGGTGTAATAGTACTGCAGATAGCCGCAGGGGAAGCCGCCGCACAGCTTGTAGAACCGCTTGGGGATGTCCTCGTATTCGACCTCTTCCATCAGCTCGGGCATCAGCTCGCGGCCATCCTTGATCACGGACGTGACCCAGGCCAGATGGTTCAGGCCGAAATAGGTGACCTCCGCGTCCTGGCCCACGCGTTTGCGGACGTCGGTGACCATGTTGATGGGCAGGTTGCAAAGCCCCGTCATGCGGATGGAGCTGAGGTTCTGGACCGCCTCGGCCACCAGCCCGGAGGGGTTGGAAAAGTTGATCAGCACCGCGTCCGGACAGAGCTCTTCCATGCGCCGGGCCACGTGAAGGATCTGGGGGATGGTCCGAAGCGCCTTGAAAAAGCCGCCGATTCCGGTGGTCTCCTGCCCGATGAGGCCGTACTTCAGCGGGATGCGCTCGTCCAGCACCCGGGCCGGCAGACGGCCCACGCGGATCTGGGCGATGACGTAGTCCGCGCCGTCCAGCGCGCGGTCCAGATCCATGGTCTTTTCCACCGCGGCGTCGATGCCGCCGGCGGCCAGCATGCGGATGATAAGGTCGCCGACGATGTTCAGCTTGTTTTCGTCGATGTCCATCAGCGACACGCGCTTGAGATTGAGCATCTCCTTGCGCTTGATGATGCCCTCGAAGATCTCCGGCGAATAGGTCGAGCCGGAGCCGATGACGGCAAGCTTGAGTTCTCTCATAACAAATCCCTTCTCCCGATCAGATTGATATCCGGATTTCGCAGGACCCCGGCCCGGGGGCCGGGACCCGCGGTCAGACCGTTTCGATGATCCCGTATCCGCCGTCGCGGCGCTTATAGCAGACGCAGACCGCGTTGGCGGCGTCGGAATTCTTGAACACGTAAAACTCGTGGTTCAGCAGATCCATCTGCAGCAGAGCGTCCTGTTCGCTCATGGGGCGCAGCTCGAACTGCTTCCGGCGGACCAGCTCGTCGCTCTCGGCGGGCGCCTCGGCCACGGCGCGCTCGAAGGCGCCGCTGCGCAGACGCTTTTCCAGCCGGGTCTTGTTCTTGCGGATCTGACGGCTGAGGGCCTCCACGGCGCCGTCCGTCGCGGACAGGACGTCTTCGGCCTTTTCCTCTGCGCGGAAGACCATCCGGTTGCTGCGCGCGGTGATCTCGGCCGTGACCTTGCCGCGGTTTTCGGAGAAGCGAACGTCCGCCGCCGCGTCGTCGTCGAAGAACTTCGCCAGCCGCAGGACCTTTTTCTCTACCGCCTCCAGCTCGTTCCCGCCCACGTCCATCTTGCGCTTGTCGTAGTTGATCTTCATAAGTCAGTCATCCTTTCCTATGATCTGTACCTGTATTATACACCATCGCCGCCTCTTTTTCCATAGGCAAATATGTCTTTCCGGTGAATTATTTTGCTCCCCTCTCCGCGCGCGGGCGCGGGGACGGCGACGTCCTCCACCGCTTTTCCCTTTCCGGGCGCGCAAAAAGCGCGGCGGCGGCTGAGTGCCAGCCGCGCCGCGCTCCGTTTTCCCGGGGAGCGTTCCCCCCGGACGGGTCCTGTCGCTCGAAAAGGGCTTACTTGAGGCCGTTTTCGTAGGACTCGATCATCTTCTTGACCATCTGGCCGCCGACAGAGCCGGCCTGACGGGCGGTGATGTCGCCGTTATAGCCCTGGTTCAGGTTGACGCCCACCTGGCTGGCGGCTTCCATCTTGAATCTCTCCATGGCCTGCTTCGCGGCCGGAACGGTGAGTTTGCTGTTGGACATTGTTCAGTTCTCCTTTTTGTGATTTCGGGCTGCAACAATAGATTGTCCGTTTTTTCGTCTTTTATCGCTGGAAAGATCCGACATCGCTAAAGGGCTTTGTAAAAAAGCTCCGGACGCGCGGCGCGTCCGGAGCTTTCACTTTGCTCTTTGTGCGGGACCGGCCGTCAGAGCGCGGCGCGGACCGCCGCGGCGGCCTCGTCCAGCTCTTTCTCGGTCCAGTCGGGGTTGATCGGCAAAAAGACGCTGCGGGACAGCATGTCCTGCGTCACGGGGAAGACCTCGTTCTTGTAATCCGGAACGAAGGGGGCGTTGGCCGGGTGCTTGAAGGGGTCCAGAGCGGGATGGAACGCGCCGCGGGTCTCCATGATCGCCGTCCAATGCGAATAGATGTGCTTGCCCGTGTCGATGGGCAGGAAACTGCCGCGTCCGTACCTGCCGCAGAAGTCTCTTGCCTTGGCTTCGGTGTCGAACACCACCGGCAGCGTCGTGCCGCAGTCGCCCTCGATGTCGTTGGAGGCGCCGATCCGGCAGACGGACTCGATCCGCGCGGTCAGGGCCGCCTTGTTCTTTCTCAGGTCGCCCAGGATTCCGTCCAGCTTCAGGAACTGCTGGTGCAGGATCGCCGCGGCGACCTCGTTGGTGCGCAGCTCGGCGCCGCAGAACTGCGGCTCGGTCACGCCTGCCAGCTGGTTGCCGAAATAGGCGATGGCGCTGGCGTCGTGGTAGATGAGCGCTCGCTGGTAGAGCACGTCGTCGTCGGTCAGAACGGCGCCGCCCTCGCCCGCCGAGATCACCTTGAACTGGTTGAAGCTCAGCGCGCCCGCCTTGCCGATGGTGCCCAGTCTCCGGCCCTTGTACGAGCCGCCGTCCGCCTGACAGGCGTCCTCCAGCACAAAGATCCCGTGGGCGTCGGCGATGGCGCAGATGGCGTCCAGATTGCAGGGGAAGCCCTGGATGTGGACGGGGATCACGCACTTCGTGCGCGGGGTGATCTTCTTCTCAAAGGCCGCGGGAGACAGCGTATACGTCTCGTCGATGTCCGCGATCACCGGGATCGCGCCGACGGCCACCACCGCCATGGCGGTGGCGATGTAGGTATAGGTGGGCAGGACGACCTCGTCCCCCGGGCCGATGCCCATGCCCACCAGCGCGGAGGTCAGGGCCCCCGTTCCGGACGTCATCAGCAGCGCGCGCTTTGCGCCGAAGATCTCGCGCATCAGCGCCTCGCACTGTTCGGTCTCGTGCATGGCGTCGTTGATCTTGAACAGGTTTTTGCTTTGGATCACACGCGCGACGGCGTCGATCTCTTCCTGGCCGATCCTGTACATGGCCTGTTTCCTCCGTATTTCTTGGGATTTGGTACTGGCGTTATTATATCACAGTCCCCGCGAAAAAAGAAAGTGGTCCCGCAAAAAATTTTTTTGCCCGTGGACAGCGGCCTGTTTTTGTGCTACAATCAGTTGGGGCGGGTTCTCCCCGCCCCGCGAAAAAAGGAGGCGACCGCATGATCCTCGACTGCAATCTGACCTACGGCGCGGCCAACGACGGAAAGCCCTACCGCGGCTGCGACACCTTCGCCGAGCTGACGGCCGAGCTGGACCGCGCCGGGATCGACGGCGGGCTGGTCCGCTGCCGGTATTCGGACACCGTCGGCGTCCGCTACGGGAACGGCTTCGCCGCCCGGGACACGCGGCAGGCCGCGGACGCGGGCCGCTGGATGCGCGGGGTCTGGGCGGTCCTGCCGCCGGACACCGGCGAGACGCCCTCCCCCGCCGAGCTGCCCAGCGAGATGGCGCGGCACAATATCGCCGCCGTCTACATCAACCCGGAGGCGCACCGGTTCCAGCCCGACCCCATCACGCTGGGCGAGACCTTCGAGGTGCTGCAGCAGCGGCGGATCCCGCTGATCCTCAGCACCGCCAACGGGGTCCCCATGGAGCTGATCTACCGCATCCTGCGGGACTTTCCCCGGCTGACCGCCATCGTTGCGGACCAGTACAACTGGCCCAACGGACGGCGGCTCTACCCGCTGGCGAACCACTATGAGAACCTGTATCTGGACCTGTCCTACATCATGGACGCAGGCGGCGTCGAGGACATGACCCGGCGCTTCGGCGCGGAGCGGCTGCTGTTCGGAACGGCTTTTCCCGAGCGGTACACCGGCTCCATGCTGGCGGTGGTCCGCGCCGCCGGCGTGACCGAGCGCGAGCGGGCGCTGATCTTCGGCGGCAATCTGCTGCGGCTCGTGCGGGAGGAGGATCTGACGTGATCGACAAAAACAGCGAACTGGCCTCCGCTTTCTGGGAGACGGGGCGCCTGCCCTGTCCGATTCTGGATTTCCACGCGCACATGGACGAGCACCCGGCGATCTACTTTCCTTTTTCGTCGGCGGACGAGATGGTCCGGGACATGGACCGGAACGGCGTGGCCCGGCTGTTCTTCTGCGGCCATCTGGCACTGGACGACCCGCTCTTCGGCGAGGCGTACAACGTCGCGGCCGTCCGGAAGCACCCGGACCGCCTGCGGGCGTATCACATCGTCCACTCCCGCCATCTGGACCCGGCGCGCGACATCCGCGAGGTGGAAGAGGCACCGGACGTCTACGTGGGCTTCAAGCTGCTGGGCGACTACAACGCCTTCCCCGTCGACGACCCCTGCCACGACCCGTATTACGACTATCTCTCCGAGACGGGCAAGCTTTTGCTGCTGCACACCTGGGGCGGCTCTCCCTACGACGGACCGGCCAACGTCGCCGCCGTCGCGCGGCGGTTCCCCCGGCTCCGCATCATCTGCGGCCACAGCTTTTTCGGCTGTCAGTGCGAGGGCGTCCTGGCCACGCGCCAGTACCCCAACGTCTGGTACGAGCTGACCGCGGTCCCCATCATGCGCGGCTGTCTGGAGGATATCGTCCGGCTGGCCGGCAGCGAGCGTGTGCTGTTCGGAACGGACCTGCCCTGGTTCTCCACTCTGCACGGCGTGGGCATGGTCCTGGGCGCGGACCTGTCCGACGAAGAGCGCCGGAACATCTTCCACCGCAACGGCGAGCGGCTGTACCGCGAGATCGGTCTCTCGTTCTGAGTTATGTTTCCCTCGTCCGAAAGTCCCGACGCCGTCGGGACTTTTTTCGCGCGGACGGGTCCGGGCGGCCGCGCCATGCCAAACATGCCCAACAAAAGCCGCCGGCCGCGCGGAATTGTTGTCGCAGACGGGCATTGACATTTCCCGTCCTTCCGTCTACAATAATAATGGTACGTCCCGGCGGGCCGAAAGCCCGTTTTTCGGGGCAAAAAAAAAGAGAAAAGAGGAACCCATGAATATCGGCTATATCCATCCCGCCGACCAGCTGGTCATGTTCATGCAGCGGATCTACGACCGCGGCCTGACCACCACCTCCGGCGGTAACCTTTCCATTCTGGACGAAGAGGGCAACATCTGGATCACCCCCGCCGGCATCGACAAGGGCTCGCTGACCCGGGCCGACATCATCTGCGTCCGGCCCGACGGCGCCGTCGTCGGCCCCCACCGGCCCTCGTCCGAGCTTCCCTTCCACCAGTCCGTCTATCGCCGGCGCAGCGACATCCGCGCCGTGCTCCACGCCCATCCCCCCGCGCTGGTGGCCTTTTCCATCGCCCGCAAGCTGCCGGCGCTGGACCTGATCCCCACGGTCATCAAGACCTGCGGGAACGCCTCCATCGCCACCTACGCCGTGCCGGGCAGCGACGAGCTGGGCGAGAACATCGGCCGGGAGTTCGACCGCGGCGGCAACATCGTCGTGCTGGAGAACCACGGCGTCTGCATCGGCGGCAGCGACATGTTCGCCGCGTTCAAAATGTTCGAAACGCTGAACTACGCCGCCGAGCTGGAGATCAGCGCCCGCAAGATCGGCCGTCTGAACCACCTGCCCGCCGAGGCCATCCGCATCACCCAGACCACGCACCACCTGATGATGGACGACTTCGTTCCCCGCTCTCACGCGCCGGAAGAGCTGGCCGCGCGGCGCGACATGATCACGCTGATCCGCCGTTCGTACCGCCAGGGGCTGTTCACCGCCACCCACGGCACCTATTCCGTCCGCCTGTCCGACGGCAGCTTTCTGATCACCCCCTTCGGACACGACCGCGCCTATCTGGAGGTGGACGATCTGGTCCGGATCAAGGCCGGCATGAAGGAACAGGGCAAGACCCCGAGCCGCGCCGTCCGCATCTGCCAGCAGATCTACGAAAAGAATCCGGGCATCAACGCCGTTCTGATCGCGGACCCCACCTACGGCATGGCCTTTGCCGTCACCGACGCGGATTTCGACGTCCGCACCATCCCGGAGAGCTATATCCTGCTGCGCGACATCACGGTCCGCCCCTTTGAAGAGCTCTACACCGACCCCGAGGGCTTTGCCTCCCACTTCGCGCCCAACCGCCCGGCCATGATCTGCCGCAACGACTGCGTCATCGTCACGGGCGGCTCGCTGCTCCAGGCCTTCGACCGGCTCGAGGTGCTGGAATCCACCGCCCACTCCATCATCAACGCCCACGATCTGGGCGACATCGTCCACATCTCGGACACCGAGATCGACGAGATCAAGACTGCTTTCAACCTCTGCGACTGACCGCCGCTCTCCGGCGGGACCATCCCGGGAAAGGAAGGCAAGGGCCGCCATGGCAAACGTTCTGATCGCGGAAGACAACGTCGGGCTCCGCCGACTGCTGGGCATCCATCTGCGCCGGGCGGGGTACGACGTGGCCGAGGCCGGTTCCGGCGCCGAGGCGCTGGACGTCTTCGACCGCATCCCCGTCCATCTGGTCATCGCCGACGTGATGATGCCCGGCATGGACGGCTTTGAGCTGACCCGGACGCTCCGCTCCGGCGGATGCTCCGTCCCCGTTCTGATCCTCACCGCCCGGGACAGTCTGGACGACAAGCGCGCGGGCTTTCAGGCCGGGGCGGACGACTATATGACCAAGCCCGTCGAGCCCGAGGAGATGCTGATGCGGGTCGCCGCCCTGCTGCGGCGCGCCGGCGTTTCCTCCGGTCCGACCGTCACCGTGGGCGGCACCGTGCTCAACGCTGAAACGCTCCAGGTCTCGTTCAAGGGCCGGACGGTCGAGCTGCGCCGCATGGAGTATCTGCTGCTGCAGACCCTGCTCTCCTCTCCCATGAAGATCTTCACCCGTCAGATGCTGATGGACGAGGTCTGGGGCTATGAGAGCGAATCCGACCCCCGGACCGTGGACACCCACATCAAGCGGCTCCGCGAAAAGCTGGCCGAGGCGGACGATTTTTCCATCGTCACCGTCCGCGGTCTCGGCTATAAGGCCGTCCTGAACCGCCCCGGCGGGGAGGCGGCCCTGTGAAGCGGCGCCGGATGTACTCCATCCGCGGCCGGCTGACCATCTTTTTCCTTCTCCTGATCCTGTGCGCGTCCGCCCTCGGCGTGGCCGCGCCGCTCCTGCTGCGGAACGGCATCCTGCCCCACCGGCCGGACGCGCGCATCGTGGTCTTCGGCTATACCGTGCTGGATCTGGTCATCCTGCTGCTGGCGCTGGCCGCCATCGTGCTGCTGATCCTGCTCATGTCGCGCATCACGGCCAACCCCGTGCTGGAGCTGGACCGGGCCATGAAAGAGGTCGCCCGGGGAAACTTCGACGTCAGGGTCACGATCCGGCGCCGCACCACGGAGTACGCCTCGCTGCAGCAAAGCTTCAACGCCATGACCGCCGAGCTGAAATCCAACGAATACCTGCGGCGCGACTTTCTGTCCAACGTGTCCCACGAGTTCAAAACGCCGCTTTCCGTCATCAACGGCTATGCCCGTCTGCTGACCGAGCCGGAGCTGGACGACGCCGCGCGCGCCGAATACGCGTCCTACATCGCCGCAGAGTCCGCCCGCCTCTCCCACATGACGGAGAACATGCTGCGCATCTCCCGGCTGGACGCGAAAAAAAGCCGGCCCGTTCCCGCGCCGTTCGCGCTGGACGAACAGCTTCGCCGCACCGTCCTGCTGTGGGACGGCCGCATCGAGGAGAAAAAGCTGGGGCTGGAGATGGACGTCCCGCCCCTCTCCCTCACCGCCGACAAGGACCTGCTCTTCCACGTCTGGTCCAACCTGATCGACAATGCGGTGAAGTTCACCCCCGCCGGAGGCCGCGTCCGCATCTCCGCGTCGGAGGACGGCGGCGCGGTCACCGTGACCGTCGCCGACTCCGGCGTCGGCATGGACGACCAGACCCGGCAAAACGCGTTTTACCAGTTCTATCGCGGGACCAACGCCGCCGCCGGAGACGGCAGCGGTCTGGGCCTGCCGCTGGCCAAGCGCATCGTCGAGCTGCACGGCGGCTCGATGGCGATCGATTCCTCGCCCGGAAACGGCTGTTCCGTTTCGGTCCGCCTCCCGTCGAAGCCTGCGGAGATCTGACGGTCCCTGCAGGCCGTTTCACATTCAGTTCGCACAGCGTTTCCATTGAGTTCACCGAAAGGGGCTATAATTTTGCGGGAAAATGCCCCGCCCAGACCGCGGCGCACAACGAGACGGAGGAAGAGACTGGATGCCAAAGGCGCCTGAAAAACGCTGGATCAACCCGGCCCACTATCTGATCGGCTGCCGCTTCGACAACTGGCTCCGGCTGCTGGCCCACAACCGGTTCCGGATCCTGCCGCGGCGCATCCCCATGGCCGCGCTGATCACGCTGGTCTCCGGCGCACTGTTCCCCGTGGCCGGGCTGGAAAAGCTGCTGTTCGACCGGAAGATCCGCGCCGCCGGTCCTGTCCGGGGACCGCTGTACGTCGTCGGCCACTGGCGCTCCGGCACGACCTATCTGCAGAACATCCTGGCCCAGGACCCTCAGTTCGGCTGGTGCGACCCGGTCTCCACCACCGCCGTCAACGTGTCCACGCTGCTGCGCGGACCGGTCACCGCCTTCGAACGGCGGGTCCTCGGCGGCGCGCGGCCCATGGACAACATGAAGTACACGCTGGACCTTCCCATCGAAGAGACCTTCGGTCTGGCCACCTTTTCGCCCCATTCGATCATCCACATGATCGCGTTCCCCATCTCGTTCCGGGACTATTTCTCCGGCTGCTTCGTGTCGGACCTTCCGCCCAAAGAGCAGGCCCGCTGGAAGCGCGACTATTCCTATCTTCTCGCCAAGATCTCGTGGCACTGCGGCGGCAGGCGCCTGATGCTGAAGAGCCCGGACAACACGGGCCATATGCGCGAGCTGCTCTCGCTCTGGCCGGACGCCCAGTTCATCAACCTCCACCGCGACCCCTACACCGCCGTCATGAGCACCATCCACATGTTCCGCAAGCAGATGGAGATCCTTCAGCTTTCGCCCAAGCCGGACGCGGACTTCGACCTGCTGCTGGAAGACTCCATCGTCTGGATCTTCGGCCGGATGTACCGCGAGCTGTTCGCGCTGGAGCCCGAGCTGGCCCCGGGCCAGATGGTCACCGTGGCCTACGAGGAGCTGGAGCGGGACCCGGTGGCCTGCCTGGGCGGGATCTACGAGGCGCTGGGGCTGGACGGCTTTGAAGCGGCCCGGCCGCGGTTCGAGGCCTACGTCGCCGGACAGAAGGACTACGTCAAAAACCACTTCACGCTGACGCCCCGGCTTCGCGGCAAGATCAACGGCGAGCTGGGCTTTTACTTCGAACATTACGGATACGAAATGAGGACGGAAGACTGATGGATCATCTCGACAAGCTGGAAAGCAAAAGCGTCTACCTGCTGCGCGAGGCGTACGCCGCCTTCGACAAGCTGTGCATGCTCTGGTCGATCGGCAAGGACAGCACCGTGCTGCTGTGGCTGGCGCGCAAGGCCTTCTACGGCCACGTGCCGTTCCCGCTGGTCCACATCGACACCCACTACAAGATCCCCGAAATGATCGAATACCGCGACCGGCTGGCCATGGAGTACGGCCTTTACATGGTCTATGGCGAGAACCGCGAGGCGCTGGAGGCCCGCAACACCTTCCCCGACGGGAAGGTCGGCCGCGTCGAGTGCTGCCGCCTGCTGAAGACCGAGGCCCTGACCAACACGCTGAACGGCAAGTGGCCCCGGTACCGGCTCAACCTGACCACCGGGCAGTACGAGCGGGACACCAACACCGACGCCTACACCGGCGTCATCGTGGGCGCCCGGTCCGACGAGGAGGGCTCCCGCTCGAAAGAGCGGTACTTCTCCCCCCGCGACAAAAACAACGACTGGGATCTGGACGACCAGCCGCCGGAGTTCTGGAACCAGTTCAAGACCGACTTCGCGCCGGGGACCCACGTCCGCATCCATCCGCTGCTGGACTGGACCGAGCTGAACATCTGGGAATACATCGAGCGGGAGAACATCCCCACCGTCTCTCTCTACTACGACCAGGGCGACGGGACCCGCTATCGCTCGCTGGGCTGCGCCCCGTGCACCGGACCCATCCGGTCCACCTCGAAGAACCCCCGCGAGATCATCGAAGAGCTTCGCACGGGCGCGCTGTCCAACATCGCCGAGCGGAGCGGCCGCGCCCAGGACGCGGAGGACGGCGGCGGTCTCGAGACCCTTCGCCGCGACGGATACATGTGAGTTTGGACACGGAGGACTTTCGCCCTTATGGATGAGCTTCTGAACATCGTCACCGTGGGACACGTGGACCACGGCAAAAGCACGGTCATCGGCCGTCTGCTGGCCGACGCGGGCGCCCTGCCCGAGGGAAAGCTCGAGTCGATCCGGGAAAACTGCCGGCGCAACTCCAAGCCCTTTGAATACGCCTTCCTGCTGGACGCGCTGAAGAACGAACAGGCCCAGGGCATCACCATCGACACGGCCCGCTGTTTTTTCAAGACCGACAAGCGCAGCTATATCCTGATCGACGCGCCCGGCCACATCGAATTCCTGAAGAACATGGTCACCGGCGCCTCCCGCGCCGAGGCCGCCCTGCTGGTCATCGACGCCTCCCACGGCGTCGAGGAGAACACCCGCCGCCACGGCTATTTCCTGTCCGTGCTGGGCATCCGCCAGGTCGCCGTTCTGGTCAACAAGATGGATCTGGTGGACTACCGCGAAAAGGTCTACCGCGACATCTGCGCGGACTGCCGCGCGTTCCTGGAAAAGATCGGCATCGTTCCCGCCTCGTTCATCCCGGTCAGCGGCATGGAGGGCGACAACATCGCCCTGCGCTCGGACCGGATGCCCTGGTACCGGGGCGACACCGTGCTGGAGCAGATCGACCGGTTTCAGAGCGTCGCCGAGCCGGAGCAGCTTCCGCTGCGCCTGCCGGTCCAGGGAGTCTACAAGTTCACCGGCAGCGGCGACAGCCGCCGCATCATCGCCGGAACGCTGGACTCCGGCATCCTGCGGGCTGGCGACCGCATCGTATTCTGGCCGTCCGGCAAGAAGACCTCCGTCAAGAGCCTCGAGGTCTTCAACGCCCCCGAGCCGGCGGATTTCCGGGCCGGCCAGGCGGCCGGCTTCACCATGACGGAACAGATCTTCGTCCGCCGGGGCGAGATCGCCTGTCTGGAATCCGAGCCCGCGCCGCACGTCGGCGTCCGCGTCCGCGCCAACATCTTCTGGCTGGGGCGCAGCGCCTTCCGCGCCGATCGGCGCTATCACTTCAAGTGCGGCACGGCCAAGGTGGAGATGACGCTGGAGCACATCGAGCGCATCGTCAACGCCTCGAACCTCAGCTGCCAGTCCCGCCAGTACGCGGAGAAGAACGAGGCCGCCGAGTGCATCCTGCGGCTGGACCGGCCCGTGGCCTTCGACCTGGCCGGCGACAACGACGCCACGTCCCGCTTCGTCATCGTCGACGACTATGAGATCGCCGGCGGCGGCATCATCACCGAGGCGCTGAACGAATACGACTACGACACCCGCAACATCCGCTGGTCCGGCGCCGGTCTGTCGGCGGACGAGCGCCTCCGCATCACCGGAAAGCGCGGTCTGGTCGTCTGGATGACGGGCCTGTCCGGGTCCGGCAAGACCACCATCGCCGAAGAGGCCGAGCTTCGGCTGCTGTCCGAAGGGATCCCGGCGTTCGTGCTGGACGGCGACAAGCTGCGCCGCGGCCTGTGCAGCGATCTGGGCTTTTCCGACGCGGACCGCGCCGAGAACATCCGGCGCGCCGCCGAAACGGCCAAGCTGTTCCGCGACGCGGGCGCGGTCTGTCTGGTCACGCTGATCTCCCCCTTCCGCGCCGCCCGTGAATCGGCCCGGCGGATCATCGGAGACGAGTTTTTAGAGACCTACGTCAAGGCGAGCCTTGACGCCTGCATCGCCCGGGACCCCAAAAAGCTGTACAAAAAAGCCCTCGCGGGCGAGATCCGCTCCTTCACCGGGCTGGACTCCCCCTACGAAGCCCCCGAAAGCCCGGACCTGCTGCTGGACACCGAGCGGTGGAGCGAGGAAGAATGCGTCGAGGCGCTGGTCGGCGCCGTCCGGTCCCGCCTCGGCAAGGACGGAAAGGAAGTGCGGGGATGAAGATCGCCGTGATCACCGGCGCGTCCTCCGGCATGGGGCGCGAGTTCGCCCGCCAGCTGGACGCGGACGAACGCTTTGACGAGATCTGGGTCGTGGCCCGCCGGCTGGACCGGCTGGAGGCCCTGCGCGAAGAGCTGCGCGCCCCGGTGCGCCCGCTGGCGCTGGACCTGACCCGGACCGAGGACCTCGAGCGGCTCAAGGCCCTGTTCGAGGCGGAAAAGCCCACCGTCTCCGTGCTGGTCAACGCGGCGGGCTTCGGCCTGTTCCGGCCCTTCACCGGGCTGGATCTGGAGCGCCAGCTGGCCATGATCGACCTGAACGAAAAAGCGCTGGTCTCCGTCACCTATCACGCTCTGCCCTTCATGACCGCCGGCTCGCGGATCTACAACATGGGCTCGCTGTCCGCGTTCCAGCCGGTGCCCTATATCAACGTCTACGGCGCCTCCAAGGCCTTCGTGCTGAGCTTTTCCCGGGCGCTGAACGTCGAGCTGGTCTCCCGCGGGATCCGCGTCATGGCGGTCTGCCCCTTCTGGGTGAAGACCGAGTTTTTCGACCACGCCGTCTCGGACGACACCGTCACCTATTACAGCCGCTATTACGAGGCCCCCGACGTGGTGCGCCGTGCCCTGCGCGACATGAAGCGCGGGCGGGACGTTTCGATCTGCGGGGCCGCCGCGCGGCTCCAGGTGCTGGGCGTCAAGCTGCTCCCCCACCGGTTTGTCATGCGGACCTGGTGCCGCCAGCAGAAAAAGCCGTTCTGAAGGCACCCTCAGCGACAAAAAATCCCGGACGGGACCCTCCGCTTTTCGGAGCGTTCCCGCCCGGGCTCTTTTTTTGCCGGTCTCCCCGGCCCATCCTTCCGGCGCCGCAATGCGTCCTTGTCCTTTTCGCGGGGGCGTGCGCGCCGCAGTCCGGGCCGGAGGGCCCGGCGTCACATGGTCCGGCTGCTGCCGGACGAAGCCGGCCGGACCGTCAGGCCGTAATACGCGCGCAGCTCCCGGCGTTCTTCTTCGGTGATGTCCGCGCCGTCGACCAGCTCGCGGATGGCGTTCAGGTTGTACCCGGTCTCCGTGAAAAAGCGGGCGGCGTTCTTCTTGTCGTTGATAAAGGCCATGACGGACTTCATGGACGACAGCTTCGCCGGCTCGGTATAGGCGCTTCCGCCGGGATAAGAGGCGGCGACGGTCTCCGTGTATACCTTCCAGAACTCCGAGCCGAAGTGCCCCTTCACGCCGTCCTTGATGCCGGACAGATACGCCAGCACCTCGCTGTAGCTCTTGTTCTGCTCACGCATGTTCTTGACCAGCTGCTTGGCCAGATCCACGGCCCGCTCCCGCTCCAGCGGCCCGAAGTCCGCCTCCGCGCCGGTCTGTCCGGAGGCCGTCCCGCTCTGGGTCCCGGTCTTCCTGTCGCCGCCCGAAGCAGACGCCCTGGTCTGTCCGGTCTGTCCGGTCTGTCCGGTCTTTCCGGTCTGTCCGGACCCGCCGCCGGAGCCCGCCGTCCCGGCGGGCCCGGTCCCGCCCGCGCCGGCCGCCGCCGAACGCTGGGCCTCGAGCTGCAGCAGCGTCAGCTCGAGCTTGGCCTTCTGCTCGTCCAGCTGGCGGAGATAAGCCGTCCGGGCCGACGCCGTATCCACCCCCAGGGCCTCGAGCGGGGAAAAGTCCCCGATCTTCGCCGCGTCGTAGGCCTCGTCCAGCGCGGCCCTGCGCGCCTCGGCGGCAGCGCTGTCCAGCTTGGCCTTCTGCAGGGCCGCCGCGTCCAGATAGGCGGCCTTCGCCGCCGTCGTGTCCACTCCAAGGGCTTCGAGTCCGGAAAAGTCCCCGATCTTCGCCGCGTCGTAGGCCTCGTCCAGCGCCGTCCGGCGCGCTGCGGCGGCGGCGCTGTCCAGCTTGGCCTTCTGCAGAGCCGCCGCGTCCAGATAAGCGGCCTTCGCCGCCGTCGTGTCAACCCCCAGGGCTTCGAGCCCGGAAAAGTCCCCGATCTCCGCCGCAGCATAGGCGTCGGCCAGCGCCGAGCGGCGCTCTTCCGCGGCCAGACTGTCCAGCCTGGCGCGCCGCATGGCCTCTTCGTCGCCAAAGGCCGTCCGGGCCGCCGCCGTGTCGAGACCAAGCGCCTCGAGCCGGGAAAAGTCCCCGATCTCCGCCGCGGCATACGCCTCGTCCAGCGCGGCCTTGCGCTCTGCGCTGGCCAGCTTTCGCTGCTCGACGCCGCGCTGGTACTCCTCGGCCGACTGGCGGAAGGCGAACTCCCGGTCGGTGTTGTACTGTCCGAGACCCAGCTTCAGAAGCTGTTCGTCCACGGCGGCGTTCTCCACCGCCAGATCGGACAGCACGCCGAGCCGCTCCAGGCGCCACCGCTCTTCCTCCGAGCGGCGGGCCGCCTCGTTGGCCGCGAGGTCCGCGGCGTACTGATTCTGCAGTCCCAGCCGCACCGTGTCGGAATAGCCGCTGCGGTACAGGCCCGCCGACGCCAGCCCGTTGGCCGCGGCCCGTTGGGCCAGCTGATCCTGCGCGTACAGGCTGCGCGCCGTCCGGTCGTACCCCGCGTCGGCGGCGGCCGCCGCCGAACCGATCTCTTCCAGCCGCACATTGG
>JAEEGL016641732.1_pt1 | contig 28781 bp, 23 predicted proteins | sample 9134231 | NCBI WGS metagenome assembly JAEEGL01 (sample SAMN16246548, study PRJNA631951) | gut metagenome | biome: gut microbiome; feature: rumen; material: fiber-attached | host: Bos | place: Iran: Karaj | collected 2018-10 | reverse complement strand
CGAATAATTATTCGCCCCTACAATCGTCACAATGACGGGCGTATGCGGGCGTATGCGATACGCCCCTACAAATTTATTCGGGAATCACAATCGGGAAATTCTGCGTGAATTCCATGCGGTACGGGGCACCGATGATGTTCGTCAGGAAATCGGTGTATTGGTCGGTGAACATGAACTTGTTGGCATCATAGTAGGCTGCCGGCAGCGGGAAGTTGCCGATGTTGCCCATCTCGATGGCGTCGGTGTGGAATTCCTCCAACTCATCGTAAGGTACGATGTCGCGGAGCACAGGCATCTTGCCGTAGTCCTCGCGAAGCAGCAAATCCACAACCTTGTCAGCCAACGTGGAGGTCAGACGGCGGTCGTATTCGTAGCACTTGCCGGAACGCGGGATGTACCCGGAAATCTGTCCGCGGGCCTCGATGCCAAGGCGTTTGTTGATTTCGGACGCAATGACGCCGCTCACACCGCCGAAGCGCGGGTGACCATATTCGTCAAGGTCGGAGCTGGCATACACCATGCCGAGTTCCTGCTTCTCGTCGTCCCACCAGCGAACACCTTCGGAAACTGCAATGATGAGGCTGTGTTTCGGAGAACGCATATACATCTCTTTTACAGATTCAAAGAAAAATTCCTTGCGCTCTTTAGTCATCTCGACTTCAGGAACAAGTGCCATCTGGGCACCACCAAAAGAGGCCGAGCCGGTAAGCCAACCTGCATCGCGACCCATCACCTCCAGCACCATGATGCGCTGGTGTGACTCGTTAGTAGTATGCAATTTGCTCGTCAACTTCTTGATAGCCATGGCACCCGACGGGAAACCGGGACACAACACGGTCTCAAATTGCTGGCCATTGTAATGATGGTACGTGCGGGTGCGCAGGTCGTTGTCGATGGTCTTCGGAAAACCGATAACAGGGATACCGTATGTTTCGTACATCTTCTTGGCCGCGCCGTTGGTATCGTCACCACCAATGGTCACAAGCACGTCAATTTTGTAACGCTCAATGTTGCGAATAATCTGTTGGGAACGATCCTCAGGACTTTTCTTGCTCGGGAAAGGATTGGTTCGGGAAGAAAGCAATGCAGTACCACCGTATAGTCCGTTGTAGGGAATATTGGTCAGATCGACGATGTCGCCGTCGCCAAGCAGTCCCTTCCAGCCCTTGAGCACGCCATATACGCGGAAGCCGAGCATGGAAGCGCGGTTGCGCACAGCCTCTATACTGGAGTTGATGGCTGGAGTGTCACCGCCACCGGAAAGAATCGCTAATGTTTTGCCACTGAATAGTTTGTCTTTTCTCATAATTAATTGAATTATTACATAAAATATTGAACGAAATACTCATAATTAATAAAACCCGCAAAATTACACAATTATTCGATACAAAAACAATGCATTATTTTTCTATGATAAAAAGTTCCTGTTTATATCGTAGGAATACGACAGATAAATAAAAATGTTATTTTCGCCGATTGAAACAACAATAAAGTACTCAAAATGGCCGACAATTACATAGAGAACAAATTCGACGAATACAACAGCAAAAAGAAGGTGGTCTATAAATCCGCCAGAAAGTCGTTGGATCTGCTGTTGAAGGCAAACCGCAGCTATCGTGGTTACGATCAAGCATATACGGTTTCCAGTAGCACATTAGAAAAGATTGTGGCGGTGAACGCACTGTTGCCATCGGCGAAGAACCAGCAAGCGCTGCGCTTCAAGTTGGTAACAGAAGGCAACGGCGACAACATCGTACTGGAAAACATCAAGTTGGGTGGAATGCTGCCGGAGTTGCACCTGCCGTTTGCGGGAACCGAACCGAAAGCCTTCATCATTGTCTGCGCCACCGTGCCCGACAGCAAAATGTTGCACGTGGATGTGGGCATCGCCGTGCAAAGCATGTTACTGAAAGCCGTGGAATTGGGCTATAATGGACTGATTATCGGGGCTTTCAACGCCAAAAAAATTGAAGAGGCCTTTGCTCTCCCCTACCCTCCCGTATTGATTCTCGCCATCGGAAAAGGCAACGAGAAAATCGAACTGAAAGAGATTTCAGCGAACGAAAGCCACGCATACTACAGAGACGAAAACGGCACGCATTACGTGCCGAAAGTGCGATGGGAGGAACTGATTATCCGATAATCTTGACGATAGGCGATTTTGTAGAGACGCAAAATTTTGCGTCTCTACGCCTCTAAACCTTTACTATTAACTTAAATTTCCAAGAATAATCTCAATGCGATCGTCAAACGCCTCGCGGGTGGCGTAGCCGACGTGAGGAACGCACACACAGTTGGGCGCGTTCAAGAGCGGATGGTCTTGCGGCAATGGTGGTTCTTTCTCGTAAACATCGATGCCGGCACCGGCTATTTTACCGTCACGGAGACACTCCGCTAACGCATCCATATCCACCACATTGCCACGCGCCGTATTTATCAAAATTGCCGAGGGTTTGCAAAGTGCCAGCATATCTTTGCTAATCAGATGTTTCGTTTCGTCATTCAGCGGCACATGCAGTGAGATGATGTCACTGTCACGCATCAGACCTTCCAACGTCACGTATGCGACACCCAAATTCAACACCTCGGGCTTATGCGTTCTGCTCCAGGCAAGAACTCGACAACCGAAAGCTTTCAACAGCTCAATGGTACGGATGCCGATAGCCCCTGTTCCCACAATGCCAACGGTCTTTCCGCGCAACTCTCTGCCGAGAAACGCGCCGCGCACCCCGCCTTGACGGATACTTCCGTCCAAAAAAGTGATTTTACGGAGTACATCTATCATCAGCCCGACAGCCAACTCAGCCACTGCTTCCGTGGCATAACCGGATGCATTCTTTACCAGAATGTTATGAGTCTCGCAATAGCTCAAGTCAATGTGATCCAACCCAGTGAACGCCACATTCAAGAATTGGAGTTTCGGACATTGGACAAGCACCTCTTCCCGAAGCGGGATATTGGAAATCATCACCACTTCCGCGTCTTTCATGCGCTCCACAAGCGTGGCGGCATCCTCTTTCCTGTCTGCATACCAGACAAATTCGTGACCTTTGTCGGCCAAATTCTGACGGATTTCCTGCGCACGCTCTGCGGAAATCCCGATGGGTTCTACTGCAACTATTTTCATAACAAACGATTCTGATTAACGGTTAACAACATTAGCTTTTTCCACCTGCAAGACCTCAGATGTAATCGGGTCTAACAATGCAGCTACGACCTGGCAGTTCTCGGGGATCCAATCATGTCCGTCAAAACTGATGCTCGCTGCATACGTCTCGGAATCACCAGGGTTCCATGAGCCATTGGTCAACACAAATCCAAAAGCATCCGTCAATGCGCAACGGAGCACATGATTGTGGACATAGTTCTCAATATCCTGATTGCCGTCTTTTTGCGGTTTCACGATGCCATCTTCCACCACAAAAAGGATGAGACGGAGTTGATGGTCAATGGCTTTCAGCGTGGTCACTTTGACATTGGCTTTCAACGTTTTAGATGCCACATCATACTCGTTAATCAGTTGCACGGCGGCAGAGACCTTGGAGCGATCGACATCACGCAAAACAGAAGCCCACTGCTCACGCGGCCATCCGCCACTTTTATCCATACGGTTCACAATAGCGGCAGGAATTCCGTCGATGCTGAAAGCATCGCCAATCTGGTTGCCCTCTTCCGTGCGGAAATCGTAGCTGAACATGCTTCCGAAAGGCTTGGCCAGCGCCCCGTAATGAATGCCGACCGTTACCAACGTGTCTCCATACTGCTGATGGAGCGACTCCAACGTCTGATGACCCTGCGGGCAGTTCGTGCAACGATGCCCTGTAAACTCTTCCACGAGTATCTTGCGATATACTTCGTCAGGATTTATATCCGGAAACGTCACCGTAACGTCTTCATTTTGAACGATCTGATAAAAATCACCTTCTATTTTGTCGCAACCAGAGAGAAGAAGGCAAGCCATACAAACAAAAGCAATGATGTTTAGAAATATTCTCTTCATTACACGCTATTTTTCTTGAAATTTGAAAAGGCAAAAATACAAAAAAGATTCATTCAGCCAAAAGCCAATAGCCAATAGCTAAATCTTATACACCTTTCCCTTCGGTTTATCCGTTTTTTCCTCGTCCTGGTGGAAAGGAGTGCGGGCGGGCTTCACGTCTATACGAAAATCCTGCGAGGTGATGGTTTTGTAGGTTTCGGTCTCGTCATCGTAATAGGTGAACGAGGCGCCGGGAATGAAATATTCGCCCTCAGAACGAGGTATCAGCGTGAATTTGAATGTCTTGGAACCGCTGACCAGATTGCCTTTCGCGCCGATACGCTGCGAAACTTTCGGATAGGTGATGTCGCAATCCGACGGGAAATCGATGTTCAGATCCTTCGCTTCAATATGGTGGAGATTGCCGTTTCCGGAAACCGTAACCGTTAAGGTAACAGATTGGTTGGCACTCACTTCCGTCTTGCTGATGGAAGCGGAGATGTCAAAATGTCCGACCGTTTCCGTTTTGCCGTCGTTGCGCGCACCTGGAAGCGGTTTCACTTTGAGGGAGAGCTCATTGGCAGTAAGACGGAAATCTTTGGCGCGGGTGGTCGTCATATTGCCCCAGAACGGGTTCTTCACCACGGCAGGCACACCGATGCGCACGATAAGGTCGAGCTTGGGAATAGTCACCTTACCGGTTTTGAGCGGATAAGCAGCCGTCTGCATAAGGGTATAGACATGGTATCGTTCTCCTTTGATGGTTTCCGTGGACTCATCGCCATAGTTCAGGTCAAGCCGATCGAGCCAAAGCGCGTCAGTGGCGGCATAATTGGCGCGTGCGATGTCATACCCCTTTATATCCTGCTTGATGTACAGTTTGTGGGTCACCACTACGGCCTCGCCCTGCCAAGCCTCCGCCTGGGCAATCTCCGCTTTTACAAACAGATCGTCTTTTTTGATTTCATCCTTGTATTCCACACTTTCCGATTTTGATTTCGGCTGCTGCGAACGCGAGTCGCCTCCGAAAAAGTTGAAATCCGGCCATTCGAAATGGAAGAAATCGGAAAAGCCGCCCTGATCCTCTTGTTGCGACTGTTTGCCAGCCTTCACCACACGCACCTCCACGGGATTGCTTCGCAACACCTTTCCATCCACCGAAATAGATACGCCGGGAATGGTGAACGTCCCCTCACGCTTTCCCACCAGAACATACGTGTAGGTGTATTGCGTGGTCTGCTCCGTATGACCGTTCGCAATCGAAATGGAAGTGCTGGAACCCATGCTGGGACCGCCCACAAACTCAAGTTTTCCGAAATCGGTATCTAATACAGTCCCTTTCTCATTCGTGGTAACCGTGTATTGGAATTGCTGACCCATAACCACCTCGGAGGGAGCCTTCGCGGTGCAAACGGATTCGTCCTGAGCCTTGGTAACACATGATGTGACAAACAAAAACAGCGACAAAAACATTAGGATATTATTTCTCATATTCCATAAATTTTTACAGTCGCCATAACGCAAAAACAGTGCCAATATTGTATAAAACTGACTTTAACCTATCATCTCCACTAACCCATAACCCTCAATAACCAACAACCCCCAATAACCAATAACCTATAACCCTCAATAACCAATAACCTATAACCAATAACCATTACAAGCACTTCGCCAACTGGAAATACAAATCCGTGAAAATAAGTGACGAATTCCCGTTTCGTGTAATGTGATAAATCGCTTTGTTGCATAACTCCGCCATGGAGGAAATCTGTTTCAGATTCAAAACACCCTGAAATTTAGCAATCACGGATTGCTCCTGATGAGTTACCTTCAACAAACCCGAATTGCTGGAGTTCTGCATCAGTATGTTCCTCAACATGCGCAGCACCAACTGAAGGAACTGCTTCTGGTACTCGCGTCCCTGCTTGATCACTTCGTCAAAAACGCCTTGTACCTGTTCATATTGCACGACAACAAGACTCTTTTTCTGCGCGAATGCCACCACACTGTCAAAAAACACCTCAAACTGCTGCAACAGAAGTTGTTGGTCTTCATTATCCGTGGCAATCCGCATCGCCTTGTTGTAATCGCCGTCCGCCAAAATCGCGATGTCCGAAGCATCTTCTTGGGAGATTTCCGGGTAAGTTTGATGGAGCTTCTCCGCTATATCCGCATCCGTCAAACGGGGAATTTTCACCAACTGCGTGCGCGACAAAATCGTGTTCAGAATCTTGTCCGGCTCCTCCGAAATCAAGATGAAAACCGATTTGCTCTCGGGTTCCTCCAACGTTTTCAGCAATTTCGGCGCGGCAGAATGATACAGCCGGTCAACACACCACAGGATATACACCTTGTAACCGTCCTGATGCGAACGAATGTTATTGTGATACAGGATGTCCGAACAGTCGCGAGTGTTGATGGAGGCCTGCTTGTTCTCCCCTTCCAACTCACTCAACCAATCGTGAATTTCCACATGGAAATCATTTTTGAGAACGAAATCCTTAAACTCCGAAGCCAATTGGGCAGAATCAGGATCTTTCTTCACCGATTTCGTCGTACAGTTGGGGAAATAAAGGTGGAGGTCTGGGTGTGACAATTTGGCATATTGCTTGCATGACGGACACTCGCCGCAGGAATCGGTTTCCGTCGGGTGTTCGCAGCAAAGATACTGTCCGTATGCCACCGCCAAAGCCAGCGCGTGGCTTCCCGGCTGCGCGAGGAAGAATTGCGCATGGGCGGCTCGACCTGCACGTGCAAGGTCTATCAACTTCTGTTTCAAAGCTTTGTCAACCAAAACATCCTTGAACTGCATATCTTTTACGCTTTAGTGTTTGATTTTCTCCAACCAAGTATGGTCGTTGGTGTTCTCGTAGGTGTCAAGACGGTAGAACAGCTCGTCCAAATTCTCCGCATGGATCAGCAAATCGCGATGGAAGGGGCGCAAAAAGCCCTCTTCTAAAAACTTGTCCAATTGCCGAATCAACAAGTCATAGAAACCTAAATAGTTATAGATGGCAATGGGCTTGTAATGCATTCCCAACTGAGCATCCGTGACCATCTCGAAAAGCTCGTCCATCGTGCCGTAACCGCCGGGGAAGACCACGAAAGCATCGGCCCGCTCCTCAAGCAGTTGCTTGCGTTCGCTCATGGTCTTCACCATAATCATCTCGGTGAGATTGGTGGCCAGAACCTCCCCTTTCGTGAAAAAGTCGGGAGCCACGCCGACAACCTTCCCGCCGTGTTCGAGCGACGCCTTGGCCGCAGCACCCATCAGCCCGATAGAGCCACCGCCATAATAGAGAGTAAGCGACTTTATGGCGCACATTTTGCCAAAACGCGCCGCTTCCTGTGCATACGCGGGATTTTTCCCTGTGGAAGAACCACAATACAATGCTAAAGACTTATATTTCATATTACCTCCAAATTCGTTAAGGTGTGATAAAAAATGGAAACCAGCAAATACCCGAAGATTATCAACGGGAACGCGCCTAATTTGAAAATTAAGAACAGTACGATGCCCACCACCAGAATCACGTAGCGCGCAATATTCATGGGCGTGAACTTGAAGTTCTTGAATTTCAGCGAAATCATGTTGATGGGGCTAACCAATAGAAAAGCGAAGAAGAGCGAAAAGAAGAGCACCACCCAATAGTTGTTCAATATCGAGACATACTCGGCGGCCGCAGGGATGAAGCCTAAAAACAGGGCGTTCGCGGGCGTGGGCATCCCGATGAAGTTCACCGTCTGCTTCGTGTCGATGTTGAATCGCGCCAGACGCACCGCCGACAAAGCAGGCACCAAGAACACCGTGTAAATCAAAAACGACGAAAACACGGTCTGGGATGCCGGAGTAAGCTGTAAAAAGCAGATCCTCATCCACTTATAGACTATCATCGTGGGAGCGACCCCGAAAGAGACCACATCCGAAAGCGAATCCAGCTCCTTGCCGATGTCGGAGGTGACCTTCAGCAGACGTGCGCTCAAACCATCGCAAAAGTCAAAGACGGCCGCCGCCACAATCCACACGGCTGCCAACGTCAAGTTGCCGTTCAGTGCTGACAAGATCGAGAAACAGCCGCAAACCAGGTTCAGACAGGTCAGCGTGTTCGGGATATGTTTCTTAATGTTTATTTTCGACATTGATTTTTTCACTTTTGATTCCAAGGCAATCTACCGCCCTTTTTATCTACTAACTACTAACTACTAACTACTAACTGCTAACTGCTAACTGCTAATAGTTAACTACTTCAGCACCCAATAGTTCTGGTTGGTGGACTTGCCGAACTGCTCCGCCTCCGCTTCGGTGTTGAACACTCCGATGCAGACACGCAGATTTTTCACCCCCTCCTGTTTGACAATCACAGGCGAATACTGGCCGAGTCTCTTGTTGCGGATATGTTTTACCACATCGCTTTCGGTGGGGAAACTGCCGACAATCACGTAGAAACGGCCTTGCTCAAACTGGATATAGTCGTACTTTCCGTCGGATGTTGATTTCACGGGAGCAGCTGCAACCGGCTTCGGGGTTGGCTCTTCCACAACCTCCGGGGTAACCTCCTCGACCGCTTCCACCTCGTCCACAACCGATTCATCCTCAAAAGTGGCCGTTTGGTTATCATCATCCGTCACTTCAGGTGTAACATCTTGCTCCACTGATTGTTCCTTATCTTTCCACTGGTGATACAACGATGTGATTTTGTCTCTGAAGACAAAGCCAAGCGCACCCAAGGCAACCAACAACAGCAACAAAATCCACAGCCACGCCAATTTATGGTGCTTTTTCTCGTCATCATCTTCTTCTTCCTCTTCCTCTTCGTCTTCTTCTTCGTCATCCTCATCATCATCTTCATCGTCTTCCTCATCGTCTTTTTCTTCGCCCTTCATCGTTTCATCCTCGGGCGAATCATTATTCGCCCCTACAGGTTCGGGGTCAACAACTGATTCCGGTTCGGGCTGTTGAGACGTTTCAGGAAACGTCTCTGCATATTCGGGTTCAGGCTCGGCAATGGGCTCGGGCTCCACGACGGGCTCTGGTTCGGGTTCCTCCACAGGTTCCTCAATCGTCACAGTCTCATCCTCGGGCGAATCATTGTTCGCCACTACAGGCTCGGATTCAACAACTGATTCCGGTTCGAGCTGTAGAGACGTTTCCTGAAACGTCTCTGCATATTCGGGTTCAGGTTCGGCAATGGGCTCGGACTCCACGACGGGCTCTGGCTCGGGTTCCTCCACAGTCTCCACAACCTTCACCGGCTCATCGTCCTCTACAACCGCAACTCCAACGTTCTTGATGTCAATCGGTTCCATCCCCTCAAACTGACTATTCAACTGCGGCACGACCGCGCTCTCAAAGGAGATATTACCCTTCTTATCCAGCATAAACGTTCCAAAGCCCTCATAGGTAACCGATTTGTTGTGCTGAAGAGCAGAAAGCAGTTCATCAACCCATCTCATAATCTGCTCATTAGCCTCTGTAAAAAGGCACTTCTTCTCGCGACTGATCTGATTGGCAAGCGCGAAATTATTCTCTTCACTATCATCCTGCGAAAAGACAACTTCATTATACGGCGGATGAATCACATTTTTCTCGACTACGGCATGTTTCAACTGCGTCCTGAACGCGCCAAGCCGCTCCACAAACACATGGTCTTCTTGTTGCAGGGTTTTGAGGATGTATGGTATCATTTGGGTTAAGGGTTATTAGGTTAACAGGTTATAAGATAATTTTAGGGATTTGTAGAGACGCAAAATATTGCGTCTCTACAACACCCTCTATTCATAATTCAACATTTACAATTCTGAATTCGCACCAAATCTTCCGGCGTATCCACCCCAATCCCTTGGTAGTCGCACTCCAACGCCCGAATAGTGTAGCCGTTTTCGAGCCAGCGGAGTTGCTCCAGCTTTTCGCTGTTCTCCAATTCTGAAGTCGGAAGCTGTACTATCTGCCTCAGCACCTCATATCGGTAGGCGTAAATGCCGATGTGCCGGAAGTAGTTCTTAGGCGGAGTGGCGTTCTCGCGCAAGTACGGAATCGGCAATCTGCTGAAATACAACACATTACCATTCTTTGCCTTGACCACTTTCACCAAATTGGGGTTACGGAGAAGCTCTTCGTCCTGAAACGGATTAACCAGGGTGGCTATTTGCACCGAACGGTCTTCAAACACGCTGGCGAGCAGGTGAATCTCCCTCGTGGAAATCAGCGGCTCGTCGCCCTGAATATTGATAACCACATCGTTATCGTTCGGATGCATGGCTTTTGCCGCCTCGCCGCAACGGTCGGTGCCGGAGGCATGGTCAGGTGAGGTCATCACCACCTTTCCTCCGAAGCCGCATACACAATCCGCGATGCGCTCATCGTCCGTGGCCACGGCAAGGTCGTGTACCTCAGACGATTGCACACGCTCATAAACCCACTGCACCATCGGTTTGCCATTAATCTCCGCCAACGGCTTGCCAGGAAAACGAGTGGATGCGTAACGGGCAGGAATGATGCCGAAAACGTTGAAATCTCGCATATTATTTCCTTTTGTTTCGTTGTAGAGACGTTGCGCGCAACGTCTCTACAAGGTGGGATTATTTGAAAAGACCGTACAATTCCGTGTCAATTTTTTCGATAATCACCCCAAAATCCTCAGGACGCTCGGCGAATTTCAACTTGTTAACATCCACCACTAGAAGTTTGCCCTCTTTGTAATTTTCTATCCAATTGTTATACAGCTTGTTGAGGTTCTCCAAATAGGAAAGGCTGATGTCGCCTTCGTAAGCGCGCCCACGTTTCAGAATTTGAGCGATCAGCGTTTCGACATCCGCCTTGAGGTAAATGAGCAAATCAGGCGGTTGGAGGAACTTCTTCATCAGCTCAAACAGCGAGGCGTAGTTCTCGAAATCGCGCGAGGCCATCAGTTCCATCCGATGCAGATTAGGCGCGAAAATATACGCATCCTCATAGATGGTCCTGTCTTGAATCACGTCTTTCTTGCGCTGACGGATGTCCAGCACCTGACGGAAACGACTGTTCAAAAAATAGATCTGGATATTGAACGACCAGCGTTGCATATCCTGATAAAAGCTGGCGAGATAAGGGTTGTCCTCCACACTCTCATAGAGGGCTTCCCAACCATAATGCTTGGCCAGCATTCCTGTTAACGTTGTTTTTCCGGATCCGATATTTCCGGCGACAGCTATATGCATTTCTTTAAAGGTTATTGGTTATTGGTTATGGGTTATTGATAGTGGTTATGGGTTATGGGTTATTGAAGTTTTTCCTCCGTGCGTGTGGCGTGAATCACGAGGTAGCAGCAAAGTCCCACGAACATTACGATGGCGAGGATGTTATACATCGGCGAACCGATATAATCGGCCATGAAGGTAGGCTCCACACCAGCGTATTTGAGGATAGCGCTAAGGACACCCATGATGGCACCGCCGGCGAGCAGACCGGAAGCGAGGAGCGTGCCCTTTTCGGCGCGTTTCTTGTTGATAGCTTCATCAGTGCTGCGAGTCTTCACCAACCAGGCGAGGAAACCGCCCACCAACAACGGGAGGTTCAGCTGCAACGGGATGAACATACCGAGTGCAAACGCCAATGCGGGAACACCGATCACATCCAACAGGATGGCAAGCACCGCACCCACGATGTATAGAATCCACGGGGTGGAACCTCCGTACATCATCGGCTCGATGATGGCCGCCATAGCGTTAGCCTGCGGAGCCACCAATGCGTTTTCACCCGTATATCCGTAAGTCTTGGACAGCAACATAATGACCGCACCGACTGTCAGTGCGGAAACGAACGTGCCCACGAACTTGAAAGCCTGTTGCTTGAAAGGGGACGTACCTATCCAGTAACCGACTTTCAAATCGGTGATGAAACCGCCGGCCATGGAAAGCGCGGAGCAGACGATGCCGCCCACCACCAATGCAGTGATGATGCCCGTGGCACCGCTCAAACCCACTGAGGCGAGGATGAAGGAGCTGAGAATCAGCGTCATCATCGTCATGCCGGACACAGGGTTGGTACCGACCGTTGCGATGGCCGTGGCCGCGACTGTGGTGAAGAGGAACGCGAAGAGGAAAACCACAAGCAAGGCTATCAGCACCTGCTTAAGGTTCATCTGCATACCACCGAGGAAGAAAAAGAGCACCATCATGACGATGACGGCTAAGAAACCGAAAAGGATAATCTTCATGGAGAGGTCGCGTTGCGTGCGCACCACCTCGTTCTTCGCACCTGCGGACTTGCCGGCTTTCACTGCCACACCAATGGATTTCTTGATGACCCCGGCAGATTTGATTACACCGAGGATACCGGCCATGGCGATACCGCCGATGCCGATGTAACGCACATATCCAGAGAAGATTAAATCAGGATCGAGGGTGCTCATGGCGGTTGCCACGCCATCGACTTCGATCATGCCGTAATGACCCAACAGCGGAGTCAGCACCCACCAGGAAAGAGCGGAACCGGCACAGATCACGGCCGCGTATTTGAGACCGATCAGGTAGCCGGTGCCCAGCAGAATGGACTCAGCGCTCATCTTGAAGACGAACTTATGGTTCATGGCCAACTGCTCGCCCCAACCCGTCATACGAGTGGTGATAGTGTCGGCCCAAAAATGGAACGTAGTCATCAGGAAGTCATAAAGACCGCCAATCAAACCACTGACTAACAACAATTTGGCTTGATTTCCGCCTTTCGCACCCGACACGATAATCTCGGTTGTGGCAGTGGCTTCGGGGAACGGGTACTTGCCGTGCATGTCGGAGACGAAGTACTTGCGGAACGGTATCAAGAAAAGGATTCCCAAGAAACCGCCAAGCAGCGACGACATGAAAATCTGGAAGAAATTGACCTGAATTTCCGCACCCGCCGCAGGGTTCGTCTCTTTGATGATATAGATGGCCGGCAAAGTGAAGATGGCACCCGCCACAATCACGCCGGAACTCGCGCCGATAGACTGGATCAGCACATTTTCCGACAGCGGGCTCTTCCTTTTGGCGATGGTGGAGATACCCACAGCGATAATGGCAATCGGGATAGCCGCCTCAAAGACCTGTCCAAAACGCAGTCCGGAGTAGGCCGTGGCCGCCGAAAAAATGACCGCCATCAGGATGCCCCAGAAGATAGTCCAGCCGTTCAGTTCGGGATACTTTTTGTCACTCAACAAGATAGGCTTGTACTCTTCGCCCTCCTTGAGTTCCCGATACGCGTTTTCAGGAAGTTTGATTTCGTTTTCCTCTTGTTCGATTGTAGTTTTTTCTTCTTCCATATTGTTAATTTTCAATTATTTGTCTGTTTTATCAAATGGATTTCCAATCGAATCGCACTCACAATCCCCCACCCTGTTTTTCCATCAAAAAAACCTGCAAAAATAAAAATTTTACCAAAACGCTACTTCACCCACACCTCGTCAACGAACAGCCATGACTGGTCGCCCGCACTGATGTGCCATTCGGGAAGCGATCCATAGTTCTTTATCTTAACCTTGACATAACGGGCCTTGGCCTTGCCTGCCACCTCCAAATCCAAAATACGTGGCTCCTCGTTCTTTTCTGAACGGGCGGTTATCGTGCCGAATGGTTTATAGGTCTTGCCATCTGTTGAGACAGACACTTCCATGCCTTTGGGGAAGAGAATCCATGAACTTATATACTCAAGGACACCGGCACCGACCGTAGTTATGGACTTATTCTCACGCAAATCGATAATCACCTCACAGTCAGAAAGGAATCCCTGCCATCCGCCAATCCTATAATTCACTTTTCCGCGCAGATTGTCAATCAGTCCCGCATCGCCGCCGGAATAATATTGGGGATCCGGTTTGGTAATGTACGTGATATCCTTGTCTCTTTTAAACAGAGTATAATGGGCTTCCGCAACTTGGCTGCAACGCCCCCTTTCATCCACCGCTATCGCCTTGATAGTCATATCCTTGTCCACAACAATCGGCTCCGTATAATGGATTCCCGTTTTAGGTGAAGGATTGCGACCATCCGTGGTGTAGTAAATCTCGTATGTGCCGCCGGGTGCCAGCTGAACACGACTCATCTCAGAATCTTTCTGTACTGCAAACGAGCCCTTTTTCATATCACCCGAACCCTTCTGTGGATTATCCGAACCCTTCTTTAGATTATCCGAGCCCTTCTGTGGATTATCCGAAATCTTCTGTATTTCAAGAGGTCTTTGCTGTATTTCTACTGATCCCTTCCTCTGATTATCCAAACTTTTCTGTGTATCAATCATATCTTTTTTCCCTTCTTGTGATATTTTTTGTTTATCATTGACCTCTGCCTTGGTATTTTTCAACTTTCTATTCATGTCATTTGAAACCTTAGGGATGCTCAACGAGACAAGTGTCTTTGAATCTACCGAGACTTTGTCGGTGGAGAACACCGGAACCGGAACAATGCTCTCTAATGACTGAATCCGGGTCACAGGGAGATTGCCCCTTCCCTTGCCCCACGTAGTGCTTGGATTATCCCCCATGGTGAAAGCGAGGAGACCGCCATTAGAGATTTCCTCGTAGGTGAGGTAGGAACGTGTCAGCGGTTTGCCGTCAAGCGTTGCGGACTGGATATACGGTTTGTCAACATCCCGGCTGATGGTCAGGGTCTTACCGTTTTCAAGCCGTATCTCAACTTTGTCAAATAACGGATATCCAATGACATACTGGTTGCTACCGGGACATACGGGATAGAAACCCATGGCACTGAACACATACCATGCCGACATCTGGCCGCAGTCCTCATTCCCGCAAAGACCGGCAGGTTTGGGATTGTAAAGCTCTGTCAAGATTTTCTTAACCAACTCTTGTGTCCTGTCTGGACGACCCACAAAATTGTACAAATAGGCGGCGTGGTGGCTCGGTTCGTTTCCGTGCGCATACTGTCCGATAACACCTGTGATGTCAACCTGCACACGCCCGGACATTTCAGAAGAGGAGTTGAACAGTCTGTTGAGGAACACCTCCATCGGTTTGGGACCGCCAATCAGGTCAATATAGGTATTGAAATCATGCGGTACGTATGTAGTGTACTGCCAGCAGTTGGCCTCCGTATAGAAATTGTTGACCTCTGTCGGCTTGAATGGGGTGACAAAACCGCCATTCATCCTGCCGCGCATAAATCCGACAGGGTCAAGGAGGTTCTTATACGACTGGGCACGGCAAATGTATTCGTTATATACTTTCGAATCCCCGATGGCCTTGGCAAACATGGCGATACACCAGTCATCGTAAGCGTATTCAAGTGTCTTGGATACAGACTCGTTCTCCATATCACCCGGCACGAAACCGTATTTGGCATATTCGGGGCGACCGAGTTTGTTGAGATTAGCCGTGGTAATCATCGCCTGAAGCATCTCTTTGGCATCATAGTCGTGCATCCCCTTCACGTAGGCATCCCAAATGACCGGCACGGCGTGATAGCCAATCATACACCAAGTCTCATGCGCGGAAAGTTCCCACATGGGCAGGTAGCCCGACTGACGGTACTGGTTCAAGAATGTGTAGAGGAAGTCGCTAGTCCGCTTCTGGTCAATGATGTTTAACAGCGGGTGCAGCGCACGGTAGGTGTCCCAAAGGGAAAACACGGTGTACATCTTGTGACCTTTGTCCGTTTTGTGGATTTTATGGTCCTCACCACGGTAACGACTGTCAAGATCTGAATAAAGGTACGGTGAAGTAAAGCAATGGTACAACGCCGTATAAAATGTTTTCAAGTACTCTTCGTTTTTGGAGCTTACCTTGATTTTACCAAGTTCCTTATTCCAAAGTTCCGTGGCGTTCTTGCGAACTTTGTCAAAATCGAAATCGCGGACCTCGGTCTGGTTGTTAACGGCTCCTTCGATGTCCACTGCAGAGATGGCCACTTTCACCACCACTTCTTTGGCTTTTTCGGGGAAATACAGCACAGCTTTGCAGTTTGTGCCATTCACCTCCTTGACATTCACAGGTTTGTCATCCTTGTAGTAAACGACTTCCGTAGGAGGCACCGAGGTTTTCAGAGAGAACGCGCAATATTGGTCGGGGTTCCACGCTTCAGAGCGGCGAAATCCAATCAAATCGTTAGCTTTCAATGTCATGAAGCACTCCAATGTCTTGTCGCGGTGTTGCAAATCGACAATGATACCGTGTTTGCCGTCTTTCGGGAAAGTGTAGCGGTGAACACCCACATAGGTGGCAGCGGTCATCTCGGCGGTGATACCATTATCAAAACTCACGGAATAGTAGCCTGGTTCGGCTTTCTCTTTACCGTGTGAAAACGCAAGCGCGTATTTCTCATTGACAATGGAGGGTTCACCGACGAACGGTGTGACGAGGATGTCGCCGTAGTCGGAACAGCCGGTGCCGCTAAGATGGGTGTGCGAGAAGCCGTAAATGCGGCTGTCGCTGTAGTGATAGCCGGAGCAGCCGTCCCAGCCGTCGAGGCGGGTGTCAGGGCTGAGCTGCACAGCGCCGAACGGCACGATGGCGCCGGGATAGGTGTGCCCATGCTCGTCCGTGCCTACAAAGGGGTTAACATACTGCGACTGCGCGAAACCGACGACCACGGCGGCGAGCAGCGCAAACAGAATTAAAGATGTCTTTTTCATTTTATCGTTAGTTTTAATTATTTATTCGTTCTTTTAATGTAGAAACGCAAAATCCCACGTTTCTACCATCAACTTTCTTATTCATCGTTCTTAATTCTTCGAAACTCTCGCCGTCACAAAACACAGATACGCCAAGCAGCAGAGCGGCACGATGAAGGCGTAGCGGATGCCGACACCCGCCATGGCTCCCGTGAACAACGGCACAATGGCCGCACCCACGATGGCCGTGGTCATCAGTCCCGAAATCTCGTTCGACATCTCCGGCTTGTGATCGACGCAGATAGAGAAAATCAGCGGGAAGATGTTGGCGAAACCGATGCCGATGAGGATGAAGCTCAACCAAGTGGTGAAGGCGTTGTACGGCAGGAACAGCAGCAGGTTGCCGATGATGGAGACTGCCACGGTGATGCCGAGGAACTTCTTCGCGCTCATCTTCTGCAAGATGACACCGCCAAGGAAACGCCCCACAAACAGGGAGATGATCAGCACGATGTTGCCCATGGCCGGGGTCACGCTCGTGTTCTCGCTCAATATCGACGGGATGCGGTTGAACATGGAAGCCTCCGCACCGCAATAGAAGAAGATGGCCAGGAACATCATCAGGATGAAGGGGTTGCCTAACGCACGGATGCAGTTGCCCAACGTGGTCGGCTTCTCGTCCGACTTGCTGACGTTGCTGGGCACAAACACGACAACCATGACCAGCGTGATGAGCAGCACCACCGCGAAAATCGGGAAGAGGATGCGGAAACCCATGTCGATGGTCTCACCGCCCTCAGGAGTGAACGAGAACCAGCCGTACTTCATCAGCGACGTGCCGATGAGCACTAAAATCAACGATGTGGAAAGCGTGCCGATGGCCTTCAGCGACTGCGCGAAAGAGAGCATACTGGAGTACTTGCCCTCGTCCGACACATCGCGAATCAGCGGATTTCCAGACACTTGCAGAATCGTGGCACCCGCGCCCATCAGCAACACCGCCAACAGGATAATCGGGAAATTGAAAGCGATGATCGGCAGCAGCGCACCAGCGAGGAAAAGGATCAGGCCAATGGTGAGCATCTTCTTCTTGCCGATTTTGGACTGCCACACACCCGTGGGTACCGACAGCACGCCGAACATGATCATGCCCGAGAGAGAAACCAACGAAGCGGTGAACGGAGAAACGTTGAACGCCTTCTCAACCACAGAGACCAACTGTCCGGCAGCATCGCCGAAACCCATGGCCAAGAACACGAAAAATACGGAGATTAGGGATAATTGCTTCTTCATAATCTTATATTTTTTACCTTAATTTCATAAAAGGGCAAAAATACAAAATTATTTGAATGGTGGGAATAAGAAATCACATATCATCTCCCAACGTCAAAATGTTTCGCAAAATCCAACAAATTATTGTAATGCGACTCCGTAATCTTGCGTATTTCCTCATATTCGCCGGGATGTTTCGCGCCCACATGCACAGGAATGATGCCCGCGTTGACGGCGAACTGCATGTCGGTGAGGCTGTCCCCCACCATCACGGAGTCGGAGAAGTCGATGTCGGGGAAGTCGGCCTTGGCCTGCAGCGCCATCCCGATGTCAGGCTTGCGGCAACCGCAGCCTGTCCCTGCCAAATGCGGACAGCAATAGATGGCATCCAACGGAGTCAGATTCTCCTCAAAGGTAACCCGCATCTGACGGTGAATTTCCTCAATGTCCGCCATCTTGCAGATACGCTTGGCCACACATTGCTGATTGGTGACCACAATGATGTGACGGAACTTCGGCCGCAGCCACTGCATAGCGGTCAGCACGCCCGGAATCAGCGCGAACTCCTCTGGTTTGCGCACGTACCCGCCCACAATTTGTACATTGATGATGCCGTCTCTATCCAGGAACAAGGTGTTCATGTTTTAAAGGTTATTGGTTATTGGTTATTGGTTATTGAACCTCCTCTCCGTTCAAGTTCGTCTTGAACTTCCGTTCCATGGTGGCGAAACGGTTCAGGTTGCGACGCGACAGCACCAACAGGAAGATTACCGCCACGGCAATCAGCACAATGACCCATTTGGTGAATTTGAAGAACTTGACCAAGATGGAAAAAACGAAGTAAAAAACTATCACAAAGCGAATTAACGTCCAGACGATGATAGCCAGCATGTTGGCACGGTTCTCCTTCACCAGATTGCGGTAGAGTTCGTGTACTTTAGGACTGTTTCGCACGATGCCGAAAAGGAACGGCGAAATCGCCAGTAGAGACCCGATGGCACCCAGAATGTTAAAGAGCCAAGCCGGTATCTTCTCCACGAAGGGGATTTTATAGACAAACGGGAGTAGAAACTCAAAAAGGACAAACAGTGTGGAAAACGACAACACAGAGAACACCAACACATTGGAAATAGTACTTTTGATGATGCTGCTCCAGTTTTTCTTGCCATCATTACTGGATCCGAACAGTGCGTATGCGTCAAGCGCGCTCTTCGTCTTGGGTGACATACGTTTGCCCAAGGTGTTATAAACCGGCGTGGCCAACTTGATCCAATAAGGTGTGGTAAACGTCGTGATGACCGAAGAAGCGATAATGACCGGGTAAATGTAGTCCGGCATCACGTGCTGCGCCACAGCTACGGAAGCGATAATGAAGGCGAACTCACCGATTTGCGACAGCGTGAACCCAGACTTGATGGAGTCCTCCAAATTGGCACCGGCCACAACTGCCGAAGCAGAGCACACAAACGCCTTCACCACCAATGTGATAATCACCAACGAGAGAATCAACTTCCAATATTGCACCAGAATCTGCGGGTCTATCATCATACCCACAGAGACGAAAAAAATAGCCGAGAAGAGGTTTTTGATACTCTCTGTGAGATGTTCAATACGCTGGCTTTCAGCCGTTTCCGACAAAATAGATCCAATCACAAAAGCGCCAAGAGCGGAAGAAAATCCCACATTATTAGCGATAATCACCATGGCAAAGCATAGACCGATAGAGATAATCAAGAGATTTTCATCGTTAATGTAATCCTTGAATTTACGCAACAGTGTAGGTATCAAATAGATACCTACTACAAACCAGAGAATCAGGAAGAAAACGAGTTTTATGATGCTCATCAGCATCTCCTTGCCGGGCGCGGAGTTCTTGCTGGCAGCGACGGTGGAAATCAACACCATCATCACCACGGCCACAATATCCTGTATAATCAGCACCACCGTGGTGAGGCTCGCAAACGGCTGGTCTTTGAGTTTCATATCGTCAAAAGCTTTGACAATAATCGCCGTGGAGGACATCGACAGCATGCCGCCAAGGAAAATACTCTCCATGACGCCCCACCCCATGATGAAGCCGAGCAGCGCACCCACACCAATCATACCAATAATACCGATAAAAGCGGTGAGAAAGGCCTTGCTGCCCACCGACATCAGTTTCTTAAAACTAAATTCCAGACCAACGGCAAACATCATGAAAATGATACCGATTTCGGACCAAACCTCCACATCGGCGGTGTCGGCAACGGTAGGAAAGATATGCAGGTGCGGACCCACGAGAAAACCGGCCACCAGATAGCCCAGCACAAGGGGCTGTTTCAACAGTTTGAAAATCACAGTCACGATCCCCGCCGATGTCAATATCAGCGCCAAATCCGCGACCAATCCTAAATTTTCTGACATATAATTGTGATTAGTGAACAGTGGTTATTGATGATTTGTGATTAGAAAAGTGGATGTAGCTTCCTATATTCATGATTCAGCATTGATATGCTGTTCCCATTTCCACGCGCTCTCCATCATGGCCGTCACGTCGTATTGGCAGTGCCAGCCGAGGAGTTCGTTGGCGCGGGAGCTGTCGGCATAGATGGCGGGCACGTCACCGGGACGGCGATCCCCAAGCACATAGTTCAGCTTCTTGCCAATCACCTTTTCGGCGGCATCCAACATCTCCAAAACGGAGAGACCGTTGCCGCTGCCAAGGTTGAAGATTTCGCAACGCTCCGCATATCGACCCTCCACAAGGTAGTCCATCCCTTTGACATGCGCGTCGGCGATGTCGCACACATGCAGGTAGTCACGGATGCATGAACCGTCGCGGGTGTCATAGTCGGTGCCGAAGACAGCCATCTGCGGCAGCTTGCCTGATGCCACCTGCATAATAATGGGTATCAGGTTGTTGGGTTTGTCAGGCGAGAGTTCACCATTCAGTCCCGTCGGATGGGCGCCCACAGGGTTGAAGTAGCGCAGAATCAAGGCACTCATCTTCGTGTTGGCGACCAACTCGCTCTGTATCATGCCCTCGCAGATCTGCTTTGTATGCGCGTATGGACAGGCAGCCACCCCAAGCGGGGTCTGCTCGTTGACCGGCAGATGCTCGATGTCGCCATACACCGAGGCAGACGAGGAGAACAGCAGGTGTTTGACCCCGAACTTCTCGCATGCCTCCAACACATTCATCATCGTGCCGAGATTGTTGCGGTAGTACATCAACGGTTTCTCCACAGACTCGCCCACAGCCTTGTATGCGGCGAAGTGGATGATGCCTGCCACATCCGGATTTTCTTCGAACACCTTGAAGAACGCCTCCTTATCACAGACATCCACCCGGTGATTTGTTACTTTCACGCCAGTGATTTCCTCCACCCGGCGCATCGTCTCCGGCGTGCTGCGCACGCAATTGTCCACGGAGACAACATCGTATTTTCCACTTTCAATGAGGGCGATTATCGTGTGCGAACCAATATATCCGCAGCCGCCCGTTACCATGATTTTCTGTTTCATATCGTTTTGTAATTTGTGACTTGTGATTGATGATTAGTGAAAAGGGTCTAGGGTCTAGAGTTCAGGGGCGAGGAGCGAGGCCATGTTACATCGTTATTCATCGATCCACTGTCAGCACGCCGAAGCATTTCCCCCGATCTTTCATCTGGCAGATTTGGGTACCGGCCACCACGGTGTCTTTCAGTTCCTCATGGGAGTGGCCGCCGATAATAACATCAATTCCAGGCACTTGGCGTGCCAATTCAAAGTCATTGTCCACCGTGTTTATGTCCACGCCGAGATGCGAGAGGCATACGATGAGGTCGCACCGCTGTTTCTGCAATTCCCCCACCATGTTGCGGGCGCATATAAACGGATTGAGATAGGTGACCTCTCGTGCTATTTGCGGAGCAATGTATCCATCGAGATTCACCCCAAGACCAAAGACACCGATTCGCATACCCGCACGCTCAATGATGACGTACGGTTCGATGACCTTTGCCAACTTCTTGTTAGAGAACTGGTAATTGGCGCACACCACAGGAAAGTCGGCGGTCTTGAGGCGGGCGGCGAGTGCGGCGCAACCGTTGTCGAACTCGTGGTTTCCGAGCGTGGCGGCATCATAGCCCATGGCATTCATCAGACGTACTTCCACATAGCCCTTAAAGAAGTTGAAATATGGGGTTCCCTGCGAAAAGTCTCCTGCATCCAACAACAGCGTGTTGGGGTTTTCGGCCCGAATCTCACGGATGGCCGCCTCCCGACGCAGAAAACCGCCCATATTGACATCCTCCTTTTTGGAATAAGGGTCAATCTGGCTGTGCGTATCGTTCGTGTGCATGATAACCAAAGGCTGTCCCTGTAACGAAAAAGCATACAATACGCTAATTATCAACAAATTGAATAACAATAATCGCTCATGTTTCATATCAAAAATATTGCCTGCAAAGGTACACAATTTACGAAATAATATTGTAACGATTTTCAAGAAGCTAAAAACCAAAGCCTTAAGCCAGTCTCCAACGATATCTTACAAAAGTGTAACGTTCACCCTTTTTTTTCGTTATGCAATGTGATATAATTGTTGTTTTATGAAAAAAAGTGTTTTTCTGGCTTTTGGCATATTGATGCTTGTTTTCTCCAATGCACAGAGTAATCTGACGGTAAACTCGCAGGCAAATGTGTCTGTGGATGCCATTTTACAGCAACATTTTCAAGGGGAAGGTGTGTTGATGTCGGGATACCCTGATCCGACAAGTAGTTTCGGTTTATCACCCGGTAAGTTTAACAATCAGACAACTGTCACATATCCCCAAATAGGTACTTTCAACCGAAACGGATTCACCAGTTTCCCGTTTGAGACGGGTATTGTGATGACCACAGGGAATGTATCCGTTGCAGGAGGTCCGAATAATTCCACTTCAGCATCACAGTCTGTATCTTCTTATTATCAAGCGAATTGGCTGCTTAATTACACTACTGGAACAAGTGTTACCAGTGCAGCCGTTTTGGAGTTTGATTTTGTGGCATCCGCTGATACATTTACCTTCAATTACATATTTGCATCGGAAGAATATTGTGAATATGTCAATCATGACAATGTGAATGATGTTTTTGCTTTCCGTTTGACGGGTGTTGATCCAACGACATTCCTACCAACCACAAAAAATGTGGCTGTTGTGCCTGGCTCTATTACGGCATCAAATCCAAACGGAACGCCGGTGTCCATCGGGACTATCAACCATGGACACCATGATGCAGGTACATCGGGTCCAGGAACATCTCCCTCCAACTCATCGTATTTTATTTGCAACTATGGGAATTCAAATGGCATCCAATACGATGGTTATACCACGGCTTTGTCGGCGGAGGCAACCATCCTTGCCTGCCAGACTTACCACATGGAATTGGGGATATCTAATGTGGGTGATGTATTATACGACTCCGGCGTTTTTTTAGAGGAGGGCAGTTTCTACAGCCCTCGGGTGACTATTGATACGGCATGGCAGGCAAGTGTGGGAGGTGGTGACACCATAATCCAGCATTGTCGAGAGCTGGATTTGACGTTTACGCTGCCTTATCCTGCGAGAACCGGCTTTACCGAAATTATCATCAATCCTATCAATGCACCGGGGAACGCCGTTTTAGGACAAGACTATTCTCTCACTTTGTCGAATGGCATGACAATAGATCACAACTCGCCTTCGTTCGTTTATGAGGCTGATAGCACAATCAAGCGTGTACACGTTAAGATTTTGCCCGATGCCCAGTTTGACCCGAACAATCCCGTGAAAACCGTTGCACTTGAAATTCAGACACAAGGATGTACTGGAACAGGATTCATGGATGCTTTCCCACCTTACAAAGACACAATAATGGTCTATCTCCGTGCCAACGACAGTATCCGGTTGCGCGATACAATCTTCACGAGGTGCGAGAAACTCGACAGCATCAGGGTGGAGCAGGTCAGCGGCATCGGGCCGTTCACTTATCACTGGATTGACACTATCGGCATTGTTGACACACATGTCGTCTCCGATACCGCCAATCTGGTCACAGCCTGCAACATCACACAGAGCCGTACCTACAAGGTGGCTGCTTCCGACCAGTGGGGCTGCATGACAGATACGGCTACGGTGCGGGTCAACATCGTTCCCAGACCCGACTTTACCGTCACCTATACGCCCGACCACGGTTGTGTGCCGTTGTCTGTGACGTTGAACACCCAATTTTCGCCCGACACGGCCAAACTGCTTTGGAGAATCGCCAACGGAACGGATTACTCCTACGAGGACACCTTGGCTACTATCCGTCCGTCGTTGCCCAGCCCAGGATATTACAACGTTGCGTTGTATGTGGAGAGTGCCCCAGGTTGCAACGATTCCCTCAAATACGACAACGTTATCCATGTTGCCGACTATCCCCACGCCGACTTCACTTTCGGTCCCGAAGAACCTGGCAACGGCGAGGAGGTTTTCTTCTTCAATAATTCTACAGGTGACAATATTACTGACTATGCGTGGAACTTCGGTGACGGACACTCTTCCCAGGTTGAAGAGCCTTCGCACACCTACCATCTCACCGAGAGCGACTTTATGACAGTGCGTTTGGTAGTCACCAATTCGGACGGCTGCTCCGATGACACCATCCAGGTGATACCCGTGGAGGATCATTTCGCGTTATTTGTACCCTCTGGCTTCACCCCGAATACAGACAACAAAAATGAGATTTTCCAGCCAAAGGTGAAGGATGTGACAAATTATGAGTTCACGATATACGCTCGCACGGGAGAGTTGATCTTCCACACCAACAGTCCGGAAATGGGATGGGATGGCACCGTGCAAGGAAAACCCGCCCCGGAGGGTGTTTATTTGTGGAAAATCCATTATGCAAAGTTTGGAACACCCGATAAAATGAATGTGAAAACGGGTACGGTGACACTAATACGGTGACCTTTATTAAAAATACTGCGTAATCAAAAAAAAATGTTACCTTTGCCGTTTGTTATCATACGGATAATATTTTATAGGTAATAATTGATTATGAGGAAGTTATATGCGATTCTTTGTCTGTTAGCCTTTGGCTTCCATCTCTATGCACAAGAACATGTCACCATTGACCAGTGCCAGAGCTGGGCGGTGGCGCAGACTTCGGCAAATGTGCAGAAAGATCTCAATGGCCAGATTCTAAAGGAGAACTTAGGCAACGCTTCTGCACATCTGTACCCCAAACTCTCCTTGAATGGGAACTTCACCTATCAATCCGCCCATAACCCGTGGGAAGGCACCGAATATGCAGATGTTTCTCCTTTCGACAATAACCTTCCTTATCAAATGCAATATAACATCGGTCTTGATTTTGAACAGACTGTGTTTGAGGGAGGAAAAATCTTTTTCGGCCGTCGTTACGAACATTTGAAAAACGAAGCGGAAATTTATAAGATCGATCTGGCCATGAATGAAATCAAGGCCCAGGTGATCAATCTCTATCTCTCCTATCTGATTCTTGACAAGCAAATGGGAATTATAGAGAATGTGCAGAGTACTTTTGAAGACCAAATCAAACAGCTCAAGGTTTTGCTGCACGAAGGCGTTATTTCTGCTAACACGTTGTCGCAATTAGAGCTGGAAGCGTTGAAGATAGAACAGAATTATGAGGAAATCAAAGCCAAGAAGAATTCTGTCATCAGTTCGTTGTCCATTTTGACAGGAAAAGACCTGAGCGAGGCTGTGTTTGACATCCCTGTTCTGCCTGAAACGGATGTGTTCAACGAGAACTCTCAACGGCTTGAATTTTCCATTTTTGAAAATCAGAAGCGGCAGTTAGAGTATCAGCGCAAGCTGCATTTCTCCAACAGTCTCCCAAGTCTTTCGTTCTTTGCCACAGGTGGTTATGGCCGTCCAACGTATGCTTATTATCTTAACAAAAATCAGTGGTATTATATGGCGGGCGTGCATTTGCATGTGCCTGTCATCGAATGGGCGAAAACCTCCGGTGTGGGCAAGGTCATCAACATCCAGAAGGAAATTCTCCAAAGCAAGGAGCAAGATTTCCGGAATGCCAACCAGATTGCCATCCAGGACAAACTGAACGAAATTCACCGAATTGAACAGATGCTTGTTCTCGACGAGCAAATCACTGCGAAATACAAGAACCTCACTAAGACATCTTCCAGCCAGTTGGTGAACGGCACGATTACCGCCATCGACTATATTCGTCAACATAATGATGAACTGCAATCGCTTATGAACCAAGAACTTCATGGCATCCAACTGCTGAAGGCCAAATACGAGCTGTTGGCGTTGCGCGGCCAGATATGACAATGACTTGAACTTTGAACTCTTGAACCTAATCGATCTACCAAGCTCTTGCCCCTGATGGGGCTGCTTAAGGAAAATATTTTGAACATAAAAGAATAGGAAATATTAAAATCACATTGTATGGATAAATTGTTACACATTTCGGGATCACCGCACGTTCACAGCGACGAGTCTGTGAAGAAGATCATGTGGTCGGTGGTTCTTTCGCTGGTACCGGCGTTTCTGGTATCCGTCTATTATTTCGGGCTGCCCGTCATCATCCTGACGGCTGTCTCCATTGGTTGCTGTGTACTTTTCGAGTACCTGATCCAGCGTTTCATGCTGCATCAGAAGCCCTCTGTGGATGATGGTTCTGCCGTGGTGACAGGTCTTTTGCTGGCCTTCAACGTGCCTTCCAATCTGCCGATATGGATTATGGTGATCGGTGCGCTTGTCGCTATCGGTATCGCGAAGATGCCCTTCGGCGGTCTGGGGCACAACCCGTTCAACCCTGCTATTGTGGCGCGTGTCACCTTGCTCATCGCTTTCCCGGTGCAGATGACCTCCTGGCCGGTGCCGACCCCCATCTGGGGCTTCGCCGACGCTGTGACAGGTCCTACGACCCTCGGTCTCATCAAAGAGGGCGGCGATCTGAGCCAGATTCCGACCTACGCCAACATGCTCCTCGGACAGATGGGCGGCAGCTTCGGTGAGGTTTCAGCCATTGCCCTGCTCATCGGTGCGGCTTTCCTGCTTTGGAAACGCATCATCACGTGGCACATCCCCGTCTCTTTTATCGCCACGGTGTTTGTGGTGGCCGGCATCTTCCACTTGGTGAATCCAGCGGAGTATGTCAACCCGTTCATCCACCTGCTCGCCGGCGGTCTCATTCTCGGTGCCTGCTTCATGGCCACCGACATGGTGACTTCCCCGACCTCTCCGTGGGGGATGATCGTGTTCGGCTGCGGCTGCGGTCTGCTCACGATTATCATCCGTCTTTTTGGCGCGTATCCCGAGGGCGTTTCCTTCTCCATCCTGCTGATGAACGCCGTGGTGCCGTTGATTAACAAAGGCTTCAAACCGAAACAATTCGCTCACTAACCCAAAAACACAATCGATATGGCAAAAAAAGATTCAATCTGGAGATTAGTGATTGTGCTGACGTGCATATCACTGTTGGCGGCGTTGGCCCTGACCGGCGTCTATGCCCTCACCAAAGGACCTATCGAACTGGGTCAGAAAGAGAAAAAAGAAAAGGCACTGCAGGCTGTTCTTCCCGACTATGAAGGAACAGTCCGCGACACAGTGATTGTGGATGCCGACAACGAAGAGATCCCCGTCCACTTGGCTATTGGCAAGGATGGTGAACTTTGTGGCGCAGGCATCGAAACCTATACCAAGAAAGCTTTCGCAGGCCGTTTCGACCTGATGGTCGGTTTTGATGCGGAAGGTACCATTGTGAATACGGAAGTGCTCAAAGCTGGCGAAACTCCCGGTTTGGGCGACAAAATCAACAAGGACAAGAGCGAATTCGCGATGCAGTTCAACCATCAGAATCCTGCGGATTTCAAACTGGTGGTGAAAAAGGACGGCGGCGATGTGGATGCCATCACGGCAGCCACGATTTCGTCCCGTGCATACTGTGACGCAGTGCAGCGCGCTTACGATGTTTTTATGAAAATAAAGGAGGATTATCATGAGTAACAATAATAACAACAGCAAGTTAAGCATTTTAACCAAGGGTTTCTTCAAAGAGAACCCGACCTTGATTTTAGTATTGGGATGCTGTCCGACATTGGCTGTCACCACCTCGGTGACCAACGCCTTGGGCATGGGTGCGGCCACAACTTTCGTGCTGCTGATGTCCAACATGCTCATCTCGGCGTTGAAGAACGTCATCCCCGACAAAGTACGTATCCCGAGCTACATCGTCATCATCGCCACCTTTGTGAGCATGATCGACCTGCTTATTCAGGGATTCCTGCCTTCACTGTCGGCAAGTTTGGGTGTGTTCATCCCGTTGATTGTGGTGAACTGCATTGTGCTGGGCCGTGCGGAGGCTTTCGCCAACAAGAACTCCGTATTCGACTCGCTGCTTGACGGTCTTGGCATGGGTATCGGTTTCACTATCGCGCTGACACTCATCGGCGCCATCCGCGAGATTTTAGGATCCGGTTCCATCATGGGCTTCCAGTTCATCCCCGCTGAATACCATATTCTGATCTTCGTGTTGGCTCCCGGCGCGTTCCTCGTCTTCGGCTTCGTCATGGCAGCGGTCCGCTTTCTGGTGAACAAAAATGAAGCGAAGAAAAAGAGAACAGCAGTTAAATAAGGTTTGGCACTTGGACAAAAAAAAGAGGAATCCTAATGGATTCCTCTTTTTTTGCAAACAAACTTACAATTAGTAAGCGATGCCTTGAGCAATCATGGCGTCAGCAACTTTGATGAAGCCGGCGATGTTAGCGCCCTTCACATAGTTGATGTAGCCGTTAGCTTCGGTACCGTACTTCACGCAGTTCTGGTGAATGCTGTTCATAATGCCGTGCAGTTTTGCATCGACTTCAGCAGCGGTCCAGCCCAGGTGAGCGGCGTTCTGGGTCATTTCGAGACCAGAGGTAGCCACACCACCGGCGTTGGCAGCTTTACCAGGAGCGAAGGAGATACCAGCCTT
>JAEEGL011331928.1_pt1 | contig 28784 bp, 19 predicted proteins | sample 9134231 | NCBI WGS metagenome assembly JAEEGL01 (sample SAMN16246548, study PRJNA631951) | gut metagenome | biome: gut microbiome; feature: rumen; material: fiber-attached | host: Bos | place: Iran: Karaj | collected 2018-10 | reverse complement strand
GTCGGCGAACATGCCCTCAAGGCTCTTGAGGCGGTCGATGCTCTTGCGGATGGTCACGAAGTTGGTGAGCGTGCCGCCCATCCAGCGGTTGGTCACGTAGAACTGGTGGGCGCGGCCGGCTTCGGCGGCCACGGCTTCCTGAGCCTGGCGCTTGGTGCCGACGAAGAGCACCTTGCCGCCCTTGGCGACGGTGTCGACGACCTTGTCGTAGGCAACGCGGAAGAGCTTCACGGTCTGCTGCAGGTCGATGATATGAATGCCGTTGCGGGCGCCGAAGATGTAGGGACGCATCTTGGGGTTCCAGCGACGGGTCTGGTGGCCGAAATGGACGCCGGTCTCCAGCATCTGCTTCATGGTAACATACGCCATTGTTCAATCCTCCACGGGTTGACTTCTTCCACCGGAGCCCTGACTCATCCACCCGGCCCCAGGCCGAGCACCCCGAGCCGCTGCCCCAGTGTGCTTTTTAAGGAGCAAGCCTTTTACCCCAAGGCGAAGCGCTTGGCAAGGGCTGGCTTCCCGCTTTTTCCGCCGCAGGGGCCTATTCGGGCGCGAAGTCCTTGCCGGCCTCCTCCACGAGCTGCAGCATGCGCACATCGTGGTCGTCGACTTCGTTGTTCGTCGGCGGGGCGGGATGCCCCTGCGCGGCGGCTTCCCTGCGGGAGGCCTGCCAGGAGCGCTGCTCCCCGCCTGCGGAATCGGCGGATCCGGCGGGAGCGGCAGGCCCGGCCTGGCGCCGCTCCTGCTCCGCCGCAGGACGCGGGACAGGCTGGCGGCCAGCAAAGGAGCTCTGCCCCTGCCTTCCTGCAGGCAGGCGGAAGGAGTCCTCGGACACGCCAAAGCGACGGCTCAGGTTCTCGATTCTGGCTTCGGTCACCTGCGTGCAGGCCTCGACGTTGGTGCAGCCCTGGTCCATGAGCCGCAGCACGTCCCTGCCGCTGGATGCAAGCCAGGCTCGCTGCTCCTCCAGGACTGGCCTGAACACCTGCTGGGGAAGCCTCGCCTTGATCTGGCGCCAGAGGGCGTCGAGTTCGTCCGATGCCTTGCGGTAGGCAGGCGACTCCAGGCGGTAGAGCAGATGGTGGAGGTTCGTGGCACCGGGGGCAAGGGCGCTGCGCTGCCGGCCCATGCGCCCTTCGTCGGCATAGCCCTGCAGGACGACAAGCCTGTCCATGAGCACGCGCTGGCAGGCTTCGGCGCGCGAAGCGCCGGCGGCCGCAAGACGCGAGGCCATGGCGGTTCGGGACGCCGTCCACGCTTCCTCCTCCCGCTGCAGCTCCTCCCGGTCCCGCTCTGGCAGCGACCTGCGCAGGAGGCGCATGAGCCGCCCGTGCTCCCTGGCCATCTCGGCGTAGTCGCTGGAACTCTCCTGCAGGCGCATCCAGTCGAAGGGCGAAATGCCACCCTCTCCCTGCGCGCTTTCGCCGGCAGGTGGCACCTGCTCCGGCGGGTTCTGGCGCAGCGCCCCCGTCTCCCCGGCGCGGGGCAAAGCCTTGGCGGAAGCCCTGTCCCTTCCGCCCGCAAGCCCGAAGCGGGCGGCAAGCTCCTGGGTTCGTTCGCGCGAAACCCTGATGCCGGCTTCGATGCCGCTCCAGCCCTGGCCCGTCAGTTCGGCCACGGCGGCAGGCGTGCGCCTGAGCCAGGCTCGCTGCTCCTCAAGCAGGGGCTGGAACTCCTCTGCCGGCAGCTCCGCGCGGAGCCGCTTCCACAGGGCGTTGAGCTCGTCCGTCGCCTGGCGGTACCGGGGGCTTGCCATTCTGTAGTAGAGGTAGTGCAGGTTGGAGGCGCCAGGCTCGAGCCAGCGGGAGGGACTGCCGAGGTGCCCTTCGCGCAGGTAGCCGTGGAGCACGACGACGCGGTCAAGCAGGCTCTTGAGGCAGGCGTCCCGGTAGGGCATGCCGCCCTGCATGAGGGCCGCGACTTCGTCCGTGCGCCTGGCCTGCCAGTCCTTGACGTCCTGCATGAGCTCCTCCCACTCCGCGGGCGAGAGCATCTGCTCGAGCCTGCCGAGGTGGCGGTTGCGCTCGGCCACGGCATCCGCAAACTCAGGCCAGCTCGTCTTGAGCCGGCGGAAGTCCTCGGTGGTGAAGCTGGGCCTGGCGGCGCAGGCGGGCTGAAGCAGGGCAGAAGCCGTCGCGCCCAGCATCGCCATGGCAAGCGCAAAGGCAAGGACCCGCACGGCAGGCATTGCGAACATGGACACCTCCTCGGAACCGGATGGGGAATGCAGCAGAACCGCGGCCAAGGTAGAACGCATAGGCCCTTTCGGCAACAGCCGCCGCTCCCGGCGCATGCGGCGCGGAGGCCGCGACCCCTGGCTTTGCGTCGCCGCGCTTCTGCCTGCGCCGGCATCCGTGCTCCGGCAGCGACAAGCTCACCCCAGAAACAAGCTTCAGCCGCCGGACGCCCTCTGGGAAACGTGCCGGCTGTGCACCCTGCCCCGCATCATGCCTGGTGCTTCGCGCGGGCGCGGCGACAAGCCGGCAAGCCCCCCGACTGCGCAACGAAGTGCGTCAGCCAGGCTGTCCGCTGACCTTGCCGATGCAGAAGGCACAGGGCAACCGCTTGAAAAATAGCAAGAACGCAAAAAAGCGACGCGCTCTGCTTTTGCTGGGCCATGGACTGTACGGCCAGATCCCGCATGAAGGCGGCCATGCGGACGCGCCTCTGGCGCCTGAGCCTGCCAGACGCGGTGCATGCGAGCTCTTTTCAAACGGGACGCAACCATCTATTCTTATCCGGATCTATTCCAACCGTTTGACCGCATCGAGGACTTTTGCATGAACAATCCGGCCTTCATCCTTATCGCTGAATGCGAGTGCGCCGAAGTCAGCGGCGCCGTCCGTCTCTGGAAGCACGCCGCCACCGGCGCCCAGGTGCTTTCCATCGTCAACAGCGACGAAAACAAGTGCTTCGGCGTCGCCTTCCGCACCCCGCCCAAAGACTCCACGGGCGTTGCCCACATCATCGAGCACTCCGTGCTCTGCGGCTCGGAGAAGTACCCGGTAAAGGAACCCTTCGTGAACCTCCTCAAGGGCTCCCTGCAGACCTTCCTCAACGCCTTCACCTTCCCGGACAAGACCTGCTATCCCGTGGCCAGCGCCAACCTGCAGGACTTCTACAACCTCATCGACGTCTACCTCGACGCCGTCTTCCACCCGCGCATCTCCGAGAACAGCTTCCGCCAGGAAGGCTGGCACGTCGAAGCCGACACGCCCGACGGCGCATGGTCCTACAAGGGCGTGGTCTACAACGAAATGAAGGGCGTCTACTCCTCGCCCGACTCCTGCCTCGCCGAGGAGAGCCAGCACGCCATGTTCCCCGACACGCTCTACTCCCTCGACTCCGGCGGCAGGCCTGCCGAGATTCCCAATCTGACCTACGAGGCCTACCGGGACTTCCACGCCTCCTACTACCATCCGAGCAATGCCCGCTTCTTCTTCTGGGGCGACGACCCCGAGGAGCGCAGGCTCGAGATCGTGGCCGAGGAGCTCAAGGGCTACGCGTTCCGCGACGTCGATTCCGCCATCCCTCTGCAGAAGCCCTTTGCCGCGCCTGTGCGCCGGGAGGTGCCCTACGCCGTGCAGCCGGGCCAGGCCGATCCCAAATGCCTCTTCACGGTGAACTGGCTCTGCGGCGAGCGGGGCGACGTGGAGCTCTCGCTGGTGCTCGAAATGCTGGGCTCCATCCTTGAGGGCATGCCGGGATCGCCCCTGCGCCGCGCCCTCATCTCCTCGGGTCTCGGCGAGGACACGGCGGGCGCCGGCCTCGAGAGCGACCTGCGCCAGCTCTTCTACTCGACCGGCCTCAAGGGCGTGAAGCGCGAGGACATCCCGGCCGCGGAAAAGCTCATCTTCGACACCCTGCGCCGGCTCTGCGACGATGGCATCGATCCGGCAGCCGTGGAGGCGGCCCTCAACTCCACCGAATTCGCCTACCGGGAAAGCAACTTCGGCAACTTCCCCAGAGGCCTGGCGGCCATGCTCCAGGCGCTCTCCACCTGGCTCTACGACGGCGATCCCCTGACGGCCCTGCGCTGGGAGGCGCCGCTCGCCAGCATCAAGCGACGCCTTGCCTCTGGCGAAAAGGTCTTCGAGAACGCCCTGCGCACCTGGTTTCTCGACAATCCCTCCCGGGCGACCGTCGTCCTCTATCCCGACGAGGGCATGGCCGAGCGCCTGGCAACCGACGAGGCAGCCCGCGTCAACGCCCTCCAGGCCAAGGCTAGCCCCGAAGATCGCCAAAAAATGTGCGAGATCACCCGCCAGCTCAAGGAGGAGCAGGACAGGCCCGATTCCCCCGAAGCCGCTGCCACCATTCCCAACCTCAAGCCGGACGACATGCCGCGCGAGAACCGCATCACGCCCCTCGAGGCGCGGATCGAGGGTCCGGTCCACTTCATCCGCCACGACCTGCCCACCCGGGGCATAGCCTACAACTGCCTGCTTCTGCCCCTGCCGCCCCTGCCCGAGCGCCTGGCGACCATGGTTCCGCTCTTCAACAGCGTCTTCCGCGGCACCGGCACGGCACGGCGCGACTACACCCAGCTCGGCGACCTCATCGCGGCCAAGACCGGCGGCCTTGGCTGCGGACTCTCTGTGCTCACCGACGAGCAGGGACGCTGCCGCTGCTACCTGAGCCTCTCGGGCAAGGCTCTCTACGGCAAGGTGCAGGACTGGTTCGACATCCTCGAGGAGATGCTCTTCGAGCCGGCAACGGACCAGGACATGCTCGCCAAGCGCGTCAACGAGATCCTGCTCGAGGCCAAGACGCACATGGAGCAGGGCCTGCTCGTTGCCGGCAACGCCGAAGTGCGCCAGCGCATCCTCTCCCGCTTCACCGTGGCCTCGGCCATAGGCGAAGTGTCGTCCGGCGTGGAGGCGCTCAGGCGCTGCCGGGCCATCCTTGCCGACTACAATGCCGCCAGGGAGCAGATCTTCAAGGATCTGGCCGAACTGCGCGAGGCGGTCCTTGCCGGCTGCGGCGCCTACGTGGACTGCATCGCCGAAGGCGCAGCCTGCGAGCCTGTCTTCGAGCGCTCCAGGGCCCTGCTGGCCAAGCTCCCCGCAGGCGAGCCCCGCCTTGGCGTGCAGACGCTTGCCACGCTTCCCCCGGTGCAGGGCGAGGCCTTCGTGACGCCAGGCCAGGTCAACTACGTGGGCAAGGGCTGCAACCTCTACGCGCTCGGCTACGTCTACTCCGGCACGAGCCATGTCATCATGCGCCACCTGCGCATGGGCTACCTGTGGGACGCCGTGCGCGTCAAGGGCGGCGCCTACGGCGCTTCCTGCTCGCTCTCCCGCACCACGGGCAGCTTCTGCTGCACGAGCTACCGCGATCCCAACGTGCTCGAGACCATCAAGGCCTACGACGGCATCGCCGGCTACCTCGCCTCCTGCGACCTGAGCCGGGACGAGCTCGACCGCGCCATCGTCGGCGCCGTGGGCGACCTCGACCTCTACCTGCTGCCCGACGCCCGAGGCGCCCGCGCCCTCTCCGACTATGTCTGCGGCTTCAGCGAAGAGGACCGCCAGCGCATGCGCGAGGAAATCCTCGGCACCACGCTGGCCGACTTCAGGAACTTTGCCGACGTCATGCAGGAGGCAGCCAGGAAGGGCATCGTCAGCGTCATCGGCGGCGCCAAGGCTGCCGAGGCCGCGGAAAGGCAGGGATGGAACGTTGAAAACCTCTTCGCCTAGCGCCGCCCTGCGCTGGGCGCTGCCATCCTGGACAACGCCGGGCACGGCCGCCGACAACGCCCGCCTCCTGGAGGGCAGAGTTCCCGAGATAGGCCTCTGCTTCTTCGAGACAGCGGCCTGCCTTGCCTACGGCGAGAAGGACATTCCCCCCGCAGGCCTTCGCGGCTGGACCCAGGATCGCCCCGCCCGCCCCATGCGCTACCACGTGCACCTGCCGGCGGACTTCGACTGGGAGTCGCAGACGCCAGCGCGCCTTGCCGAAACCGCCTTCGCCGTCTTTGCCAAGGCCGAACGCCTCGCGCCGGACAAGGCTGTCCTCCATCCCCCGGCGGACATGCCTAGCCTGCGCGCCTCGACGCTCCTTGCCGGCTTCATCCAGACTTGGCGCAGGCTCTCGCCAGCCCGCGTCCTGCTCGAAAACATCCGCGGCGCCATGCTCTGCGACCTTGATCCCGCCCTCTTCGGGGACGAGGGCTTTGGCGTGTGCCTCGATGCCGGCCACCTCATGGGCTACCGGCAGGACGCCCTCCTGGCATCCCCCCTGCCCCGGCAGGCGGAACTCTTCCACTGGAGCGCCCCCGGCGGAGGCGACAGGCACCGCCCGCTCACAGAGCTGCTCGCCCAGGAGCGGGAGACGGCGGTGCGCATCCTCGGCATGGCAAAGCCTTCAGCCGTGCACCTCATTGAAGTCTTCGACCTCGAGGGGGCTCTGGCCTCCTATCCCGTCCTGACCGAACTCCTGCGCGCGGCGCAGGGGGAGTGAACGCCATGGCGACACGCAAGTCCCCCGCACCCCTTGCCGTCATGCTGGCACGACGACCGTCCCCCGCAGCCATAAAGGCTGCGCGCAACAGCCTCACCCTCAGGCTCGAAAGGATAGCCAAGGATCAGCGCTGGTGCATTCTCATCAGCGCCGACCCCGACGCCATGGCCTCCGCCATGGCGCTCAAGCGCATCCTCACCCAGCGCACGCGCTGGGTGGACGTCTGTCGCATCAACCAGATAACCCGGCCCGACAATCTGGCGATGATCAGGCACCTGCGGCTCAACATCAAGGAATGGAAGCCCGAGATGCAGGCGAACTACACCCACTTCGCCATCGTCGACAGCCAGCCGCACCACCACAAGCTCTTTGCCGGCATCCCCTTCGACATCATCATCGACCACCACCCTGCGCCGAGACCCGAGCAGATCCCCGCCCACAAGCCGGCCTTCATGGACATCTGCACCGTATGCGGGGCAGCCTCGACCATCCTGACCCGCTACCTCAGGCTCCTGCGCCTGCGCCCCAGCGCCACGCTGGCAACGGCCCTCCTGCTTGGCATACGCACCGACACGGCCGCCTTCGAGCGCTCTGGCGGCGAGGAGGATCTGGACGCCTACCAGTGGCTCTCCCGCAGGGCCGACCAGAACCTCGTGCGCCGCATCGTCCGCAGCGAATACCTCAGGTCCTGGCTTCCCCTCTTCGCCGAAGCCTTCAACAGCCTCAAAGATCTCAAGGGATCGGGAGCCTTCGCCTGGATCGGCGACGTGGCCTCCGCCGACGTGCTGGTGTCCATCGCCGACTTCTTCACGCGCGTCCACGGCCTCAAGTGGATTGCCGTCAGCGGCGCCGTCGAGGAGACCTGCGTGGTCATCTTCAGAAGCGACGGCACCAGGGACATTGGACGCCTTTCCGATGCCTGCTTCCACGACGTCGGCTCCGCAGGCGGCCACAAAACGCTCGGCCGCGCCGAATTCCCGGCATCGGCCATCCCCGACGACATGCGTCCTGCGGACTTCATCCTCCAGCGCCTGGAGACCAGAAAGCTCAGGAGCCTCTCCAAGCCCGTTCCGCAGGAAGTGCCTCCCCAGCCCCCGACAGACAGGCCCGTCCGGCAGGGAGACTGAAGACATCTCCTCCAGGACTGCAGCAACGCCGCGCCGCGCAAGACCGTTCCGAATTGAGGAAGCAAAGCCATGGACACGCCTTTCCCATCCTACAAGGGCAATGCCCCGTATATCTTCGTCAGCTATGCCCAAGACGACAAGAAGGAAGTCTTCAAGCACATCAAGCGCCTCAATCAGGAGGGCTTCAGGATCTGGTATGATGAAGGCATCGAGCCCGGCGTCAACTGGTATGAAAGCCTTGAGGAGCGGCTACGAGGCTGTGAATGTATTTTACTTTTTATGTCGAAGCACTCACAGAAGTCTAAATATATTTCTAAAGAGATAACTTTTGCAATAGAAAACAATAAACATATTGTATGCGTTATGCTTGACGACGAGACATTGAAAGGCCCCTTTAAGTTAATGCTTTGCGACACACAGTCAATTCTCAAAGATGAAATCAAACATGTAGAAAGATTTTATTGTAAACTTAAAAATTCATTACATCCAGAATTGACATGCACAGAAAGCAATAAAAACTCTAATTATAAAATAGATAACAAGCATTTTTTTGATAAAAATAATTGCACAAATATAAGACAAAATAAAATAGTAATTGCATTGCTTGGAATATTATTATGCACTGCTATTTTGTTTTTTTTCTATAATAAATTAACAAGCCAAAACGACAGCAACTCGAAATCAACAACGCAAGAAACAAATAAAATAATTGAAAGTAACGATAAAGCTATTTCTTCTCTTGTTTTAGCAACATGCAACCTTCCAATTCCTCAAAAATTCAACAATATAGAAGCAACACTTGACGAAGTATGTAAACAAGAATTTCAATTCATGGATTTTATAGAGCAAAACAAACAGGCTATAGATGTTTTTAAATTGTTTGTTTTATATATTGACAATATTTACGATTATTTGATTAATCATCATAACAAAAAGCTAACAAAAAGTCAAACAGATAATTACTTAAAAGCTTTAACTCCTGTTTGTAGTATAAACAAAAAAATTGAAGATGCTGATAGTGTAATAGATAAGCTTTTTAAAAAAACAGATATTATAAATAAAAAATTAACCAGTGAACAGAAAAAGTTCTTTTTTACTCGTATTGCAAGCCTCTGTTTGACGGCGTGTAGTTCCCCTGAACTTTCAAAAGAACAATGTATCGCAAAATACGAAGAATATTATGGGGGGAAATATGTATTTAATGAAATTGATTTCAAAGAATCAATTTTGTCTTTTTTTGATATATATTATTGTTTGAACAAAATATTTTATGATTTTAAAATATATTATGAAGAAAAATATAAATATATACGTGAGTTGAATTTCATATTTAAAAAAGAATAAATTGATATTATCTCGTTTTGCAACGCTTGTTTTCATGCATAATGCTTGTTTCAAAATTTTGTATCATGAAACAACCGCCTAATCCACTGAAATCAAGCAAGTTGTCACAGGCTTCATGACTAGGAGCGAAAATTGGGGCTACCATGGTCAATTTATCTAAATCCGAAAACCACCTTTCTAAAGAATAGATGTTCGACAATTCCGCTTTCTTGACTTATACTACATACACAGTCTTCCACACAAACGAGGAATAACAATGGATAAGCCATTTTCATCTTACAATGGAGATGCTCCATATATCTTTATTAGCTATGCTCACGACGATCAAAATGAAGTCTTCAAACACATTAAACGACTCAATCAAGAAGGCTTCAGGATATGGTATGATGAAGGCATCGAGCCAGGAGTCAACTGGTACGAAACTCTTGAATCAAGAATAAGAAATTGTGAATGTATTTTACTTTTCATATCGAAAAGAGCACAACAATCTCAATATATATCAAAGGAGATAACATGTGCTATAGAGCATAATAAGCATGTTGTATGCATCATGCTAGACGATGAATCGTTAAAAGGACCGTTCAAATTAATGCTCTGCGACACACAATCAATTAAAAAAAATGAGATTGAAAATGTAGATAAATTCTATGAAAAACTTGCCAACTCCCTGCATCCCGATTTAACATGTTCGAACAATTACAAAACCAACGAAAAAATTTTACTAAATCAAAAATCAAAATTATTAAAAATAAAACAAAATAAAAAAAATATCTTCTTTGCTATATCGTTTGTGTTTCTATGTTGTTTTGTTGTTTTTGTTTATAGCAACAGCAAACAACATATTAACACAGACAAACAAGACCAAAATATTTTACAATCTACAAATACACAAAAACAAAAAATAAATAGTGAAATTGCTTATCTTATTGATGCTATATGCAACCACAATGTTGAGAAAAATATTAAAAATATTAGCGTAAAAATAAAAACAGCAGGCAAGGATCCTCTTTATGCTTTTGACGAGTATCTTGAAAGCATTGGTCTGTTTCTGAATGAGTATAAAAACTACATAGCAGATGTTGATAAATTATATAAATATCTATTAACGTCTAATGAAGATTTAATTGATCAAAATCAAAAGAATAACTATATAGAACAATTGCGCTCCTTCATGAGCATAAGCATGAAACTTGAAGATTTTGGCAAAGACCATAGTGAATTTTTGAAAGTCATGTCTAGTTTTAAGGCAAACAGTACTATCAATTACCGTTATAAAATTTTGAACTACGCAATAAAATTCTATAATTTTTCGTTATCAAACCCAAACCTTTCTTACGATCAATGTAAATATGAATATGAAAAATATTTGGATTCTACTTATCCAAGTGAATGGAAGGAGAATGAAATTGCATACAGGCAATATATAATGCCAGCGGTCAGTGCTTATTACGAATTTTTTTGCGACATGGACAAAGAGCTGTTGATTTATGAGAAATCATATCACGATGTTCAGTCATGCATTAATGAATTAAAAGAAAAATTTTCCCATAAATAATTTTTTATTGGTTTACAACAATATGCTAAAATGTGTACAATTAGATGCCATAGTCATAAGTTTATACATCTTTTCTATTTTTATTAATTTGCAATATTTGTCGATTGTTCTAGTTTGAGCTTATGTTTATTTGAGAAAAATAAAATTCCTTTTGTGTTGCGCTTATTAATAAAAATACAGCTTATGGTGTTTAATGTTTATAATCATTAATATATTTCTAAATATTTCTACAACTGATTGCAAACAAAAGCCTCCGATGCCTTTGCATCGGAGGCTTGACTTTGCTTTTGCACCGCATCTCAACCCGCGGACACGAACCGTTTTCAGTCGCCCTGATAGCTTCGTTCAAAGATGTCCCTGCCTATAACGGCGAAATCGCCCTCCCCGTAGCAGGCAAGCCAGTCGCCGGGTCCGCCGACGAAAGGCCTGCGGGGGTCCCATCTGGTGAAGACCAGGACATGCTCGCTCTCGCCAAGCTGCCGTGCCCTGATCACGGACTCGTCGCGGCTTACGCAGGCATGCGCCAGGGAAACGAGCTCTTCAAGGCTGAAGAGCCTGCCTGCGTCCATGTCCAGCACGTTGGGCTGATAGCCCTTGATAGGCGCATCCGGCCGGCTATACGGCCCCTCGAGCAGCTGGTAGGTCTTCTCGAAGCGCTCCCGGCCCATGGCGTAGACTTCGCCCGCAACGCCGAAGACGATGACGGCGCCTGCCGATCCTATTTCCATGTCTCCCTCGAGCGTGCGCACGCGCAGCTTCGAGGGGACCGCGCACAGTTCTTCGCCGAAGACGGCGCCGCGGACAACCTTCAGCTTCCGGTAAGCCTGAAAGCCCTCCAGATCCGGCAGAGTCTCCGGCATTGAGCAGTCCACGACCGCATGCGTCTCCCGGAAGAGGCGCATGCGCTCCGCCATAAAGTCCTGGATGCCGACGCCGGTGCCGAGCGCCCGGAACTTCTCGCCTGAGATCCAGCCGCCCGCCTTGGCTTCGTGTCCCCCGGCTGAGCCGAGCCCCCTGGCAATGAACTGCGCAAGCTGGGGCGCCGGAACCTCGCGGACGGCGCTGCGCACGGAAAACTTGCACCCGCCGTCGCCCTGCCACGACGAGACCGCAACGCTGTCCACCCCGTCCACCTCGAGAACGAGATCGCTGATGTAGCCGAGCACGTTGGGATCGCAACCTTCGACGTTCAGCGTGGCGCAGCTGGAAGCCCTGTCGATGGCAAGCGTCTCCAGCGCCCTGCCCACGAGCCGGATGCCGTCTTCGGACATGTTGGAGAGCCTCAGGCTGTTGAAGACGTCCATGTCGATGTCGGTCAGAGCGTCGCGCATGTCCCTGTCCAGCGGATGCCTGCTTTCGGAATAGGCGTTGGTGTCCGTGTACAGGCCGTAGAGCAGCGCCGTCTGCAGATCCCTTGACAGCGGAAAGCCGGCATCGGCCAGCATGCGCCAGACAAGGACGGAGCAGCTGCCGACGCCCGGCTGGAAGACGCAGAGTTCCGGCAGCGCCTTTTCCTGCACGTGGTGGTCCACAACGGACGCAAGGGGCGCCTCGATGCGCTGAACGTTGCCGGCGCCGTACTGGCAGTCCACATCCAGAAGGATGCCGTCGAAGCGTTCCATGCCGGGGCAGTGCCGAACGGGGATGCCGAAGGCGCCGACCATCTTGACGAGGTTCGGTTTCGAAATCCCGTTCCTGCCACCGTAGAAGAGCAGGGGCTTCCTGCCCTTGGACTCCAGATAGCTGAAGATGCCCCAGCCCGAGGCCAGGGCATCCGCGTCCGGATTGTCATGGCACTGGATGGCGATGTTGCCGTCGTAGTCAAGCAAGTCTTGAAGCGTCATGGACTTTCCTCCTCTTCAGGCTGTCTTGGCTTTTCTCCTAGGGCTGCAGTCGCGTCAAGCGCAGAATGCTCGTTCGCCGAACAACGCCAAGAGCTATCGGCCATTGAAATAGCGCTGGCGCTGGATTATCATGTCCCTGTCTGCAGGCATGCCACACAGCCTCAGGCAGAGCCGAAGGCCGTAGCCGGCTTTTTCCGCAACCCTCCGGAGTGCATGATGGAAAAGGTGCTCATACTTGCCAGCAATGCGCAAACTGCCGAGCATATGCAACACCTGCTCGCCGGCGAGTTTGCCCTGACCTGCCTCGCAACCGAGGCGCAGGCCATGGACAAGATCGAGCACGCCCCCGTCTACGCCGTCCTGGAGGAAATCGGACTGGCGCTTGCCAGCGACTACAAACTTGCAAGCCAGCTGTCGCGCAAGGACTGGCGCGCGGCCATCCCTGTCGTCGCCTTCTCGGCCAGCGGAGACGACATCCGCCTCGACGGCTGCCTGCACAGGGGCATAAGCGACTTCCTGCTGCCCCCCTTCAGCACGGAACTGGCCGTCAAGCGCATCCACAACGCCGTCCGCTCGAAGGAGTCCTTCACGTTCGCTGAAATCGAGGCCATCCTGCAGGAGCTGCCCTCCAACATCTTCCTCAAGGACTCTGAGGGCAAGTACGTCTTCATGACTCACTACTGGCGCCACCTCAAGCCAGGGCACAACTCCAAAATGACATGCCGGGGCAAGACGGACATTGAAATCCGCAAGGACAAGGTCAATGCCCTGAAAGCCATGGAATCCGACAGGCAAATCCTCAAAACGGGCGAGGGCACCACCTACGTCATCGAGGAAAACTACGAGGGGCAGCAGGAATTCCTTGAACTCATCAAGCGCCCGACGCACGACAAGAACGGCAAGGTCAACGGCATCGTTGCGCTCATCAACGACGTCACGGAAAAGCAGCGGCTCAAGATGGAGCTGGAGGAACGCTCCACCCACGATCCCCTGACAGGCCTGCTCAACAAGGCCGCCACGGAAGAAATGGTCGGCAAGGCGGTGCTGAAGTGCACCCTTGACGCCCCCACGGGCATGGGCGTCCTCATGATGATCGACGTGGACAACTTCAAGGGCTTGAACGACACTTTCGGCCATGCGGTGGGCGACAAGGTGCTCAAGACCGTCGGCAGCATCATCCACAGCAACTTCAAGGGAATGGACGTGAAGGGTCGCGTTGGCGGCGATGAATTCATGGTCTTTGTGCGCGATGCCGACGATTCTGTGGCCCTGCGTCTCGCCACGGCCATCGGCGCGCAGGCAGCCCACGCCTTCGACGGCCAGAACCTCGAGGGCCGCGTCTCCCTCTCCATCGGCATCGCGCTCTGCCCCAAGCACGGCTCGTCCTTCCAGGAGCTCTACAAGGCCGCCGACAAGGCCCTGTACCTCGTCAAGGAGGGTGGCAAGGGCTCGTGCCGAGTTGCCCCCTAGACTCTTGCGCAGACTGAGGCGTCCCCTGAAGCTTCCGGCCGGCACAGCCCTGGCGCCGCAGGAAAGGAAAGCGACGGGATGGCGACCGACCCGCGGAACAGCCCCTGAGGAGCTGGCAAGGGCTGTCTGGCACGCATGAAGGGTGCCAGCCGAAACATCCTGCCGATCCCTGTCCTCCTGTCGTTCCCTGTGTCCGCACGGCCTGTTCTGCGACAGACAGGGACGCTTTGCGGCCTCCCTGCCTGGTCCGCCTTGCCGCCGAACACGCTGCAGTCGTGGATCATGGTGAGCAGGGCGCGAAGCCTCCTGCCTTTGCGACCGGCGCAATGCCTGCCCCAAGCGTCTGCTCCACGCCCTTGCGCATTTTTTCTTGACAGCACGAGCGTCTCGCGCCTACTCTGACGCTGTCAATTTACCAGAGGTGTCTTTTTCATGCTTTTCACCGCTTCCGCCACTTCCTTCGACGCATTTGCCTTTGCCGGCTTCTATTTTGCGTACTTTACCGAAGCCTGTGGTCGGAAGCTCTGCTGACATCTCACTGCATAGCGGAGTCAATGAAGACCGCAGGCCAACCTAAAGCCGGCGGTCTTTTTTTGTTGCCTGCACAAAGTGCGGATCGTTCCGGCGCAAAGCCATCCACACTTTCATGGATTCAAAGGAGCGCTCCATGTACCTTGGCAAGCAAATCCGCCTTGAACGCATCATCAACCGCAACAATAACCGCACCATCATCGTCCCCATGGATCATGGCATCTCGCTGGGCGCGCTGCCCGGACTCATCGACATGAAGCGCACCGTGGACGACATGGCCCGCGGCGGCGCCGACGCCGTGCTCATGCACAAAGGGCTCATCCGCTGCAGCTTCCGGCGGTCGGGCATCGACATCGGCCTCATCGTCCACCTCTCGGCATCCACGGAACTCTCCCCCAGCAGCAACTACAAGCGCCTCGCGGCCACGGTCGAGGAGGCCATACGCCACGGCGCCGACTGCGTGTCCTGCCACGTGAACCTGGGCGACCCCAACGAGGGGCAGATGCTCGCCGACCTTGGACGCGTAGCCGAGCACTGCGACAACTGGGGCATGCCCCTGGTGGCCATGATGTACGGGCGCGGCCCCAGGATCAGGGATTCCTACGCCCCCGAAGTCGTTGCCCACTGCGCCCGGGTCGGCGTGGAGCTCGGCGCGGACATCGTCAAGGTGTCCTACACGGGCGACCAGGCATCCTTCGCCGACGTGGTGGCCGGCTGCTGCGTGCCCGTCGTCATCGCCGGCGGTCCTGTCATGGACTCCACCCGCGCCCTGCTCACCATGATCCACGACTCCCTCAAGGCCGGCGGCGCAGGCTGCTCCATCGGCCGCAACGTCTTCGAACATCCCCGCCGCACCCAGCTCGTCCAAGCCATGCGCGCCATCGTGCACGGCGATGCGGACGTCGAGACGGCGCTCAAACTCGTAGGAGAATAGCCACATGCCCGCCATCTACTTCAAGTCCGTCCCCTTCGACAAATCCCTCGTCACGCTGGCGATGGAGTCCGGCGTCGACGGCGTCGTCGTCCCCAGAGAGCACTGCTCCCTGGCGGCCGGCCTTTCCAAGATCACCGTGCTCGCGGCCGAAGACTGCCCCGCCGTCCCGCTCGAGGGCAAGGAGGACGAGGAGACCTTCCTCACCCGCGTGAAGGCGGGCGAGCACTGCGTTCTCGCCAGGGGATGGGAGATTATCCCCGTGGAAAACCTTCTGGCCCAGTCGGACAGCATCTTCGCCGAAGCGGGATCGCTTGAGGAGGCAAGGCTGGCTGCCGGCATCCTCGAGCGCGGCGTTGCCGGCATCGTTGTCCTTCCCGAGGCCGCGAAGGACATCAAGGCCATCGTTGCCGAGTGCAAGCTCTCCCTGGAGCGCGAGACCCTCGTCGAGGCCACGGTCACCAAAGTGGCGCCGGCAGGCCTCGGCCACAGGGTGTGCTGCGACACCATCTCCATGCTCCACACCGGCCAGGGCATGCTGGTGGGCAACTCCGCAGCCTTCACCTTTCTCGTGCACGCAGAGACCGAGCACAACGACTACGTTGCCTCCCGGCCCTTCCGCGTCAACGCCAGCGCCGTGCACGCCTACATCCGCCGCCCAGGCGACAAAACCAGCTACCTCGAGGAGCTCAAGGCCGGCTCCGAGGTGCTCGTGGTGGACGCCGATGGCCGCACCATGCTCACCACCATCGGCCGCGTCAAGGTGGAGGTGCGCCCCATGCTGCTCGTGGAAGCCTCCGTCAAGACCGAAGACGGCGAGAAGACCGGCGCCATTTTCCTGCAGAATGCCGAGACCATTCGCCTGACGGCCCCCGGCGGACGCCCCGTCAGCGTGGTCAAGCTCAAGGCCGGCGACAAGGTGCTTGTCCGCATCGACGAGGCTGGGCGCCACTTCGGCATGCGCATCAAAGAAGACATCAAGGAAGGATAAGCCATGCCATCCCGCATGACAGCAAGCACGCCGGACGCCCAGATCCAGCTTGCCGAGGCGAGGCGCCGCATCGACGCCATTGACGAGAAGCTTCTGGCCCTGCTCAACGAGCGCTCCAACCTCAGCCTGCAGGTGGGCCGCATCAAGGCCGGCGAGAAAAGCAACATCTTCAAGCCCCAGCGCGAGACGGAAATTCTGGAGCGCCTCAGCGCCCTGAACCAGGGGCCTCTGCCCGACAAGGCGCTCAAGTCCATCTGGCGCGAAATCTTCTCCGCCTCCCGCTCGCTCCAGCGCCCCCTGCGCGTTGCCTACCTCGGTCCCCTCGGCACCTTCTCCTACTTTGCGGGCGCCGAGTACCTCGGCCACAGCGCCAACTTCCACTCCTGCGGCAACCTCCCCCAGGTCTTCGAGGAAGTGGACGCCGGCACCTGCGACCTCGGCGTGGTGCCGCTGGAGAACTCCCTGCAGGGCACTGTCGGCGTCAGTTTCGACCTCTTCATCAAGCACAGCGTCGTCATCCAGGCCGAGCTCTTCTCCCGCATCTCCCACTGCCTGCTCAGCGCGGGCGACAGCCTTGCCGAGATCAAGACCGTCTACTCCCACCCTCAGGCCCTTGCCCAGTGCGCGCAGTGGCTGAGGGCGCATTTGCCGGACGCGGGCCTCGTGCCGCTGGACTCGACGGCGGCTGCCGCCCGCAGGGCCCAGGAGGAGCCGGGAGCCGCCTCCATCGGCAACGGCAACCTGGCGGAAATGCTCCGCATGAATATCCTCGCCAGACGCATCGAGGACGAGCCCGGCAACTGGACCCGCTTCGTCGTCATCGCCAGCGAAGCATCCACCAAGAAGCTCGGCGCCCTGCCCTCGGTCAAGGGGTCCGTTCCCAGCGCCTTCAAGACATCCATGCTCTTCACCCTGCAGGACAGGCCGGGCGCCCTCTCCGAGGTGCTCGACCTCCTCGCGCAGAACAGAGTCAACATGCGCAAGCTCGAATCGCGCCCCCTCAAGGGGCACTGCTGGCGCTACGTCTTCTTCTGCGACGTGGAGCAGGACCTGCTCCAGCCGGAACATGCGGAACTGCTGGAGCGCCTTGCGGCAGTCTGCATGAACTTCCGCATTCTCGGCTCCTACCATGCCGGCCCCCAGATGGACCAGTCCTGGAACCCCGACGACACCCGCACGGCACCGGCCGCGCCGGCAGCCTGCTAGCTGCGAGGAGCATGCCATGCCAGACGCCATCCTCGTCCACGCGCCTGCCTCGAAGTCCATCTCCCACAGGCTGCTCATCGCCTCGGCCCTGGCCTGCGGAACGTCCACGCTGGAGGGTGTGCTCGCCAGCGACGACACCCTGCGCACGCGCCAGATCCTCAGCCTCGCAGGTGCCGACTTCGAGCCCCTGCCCTCCAGACAGGGAACCGAAAGCTTCCGGATCCGCGGCGCCAATGGCCGGCTTGCCGGCGGGACAGACACCCCCCTCTCCTGCAATGCCCACGAATCGGGAACCACCTGCCGGCTGCTGACGGCCGTGCTGGCCGCAGGCAAAGGACGATTCCGCGTCCACGGCGCCGAACGCCTGCACCGGCGCCCCATCGGCGAACTGGGGCGCGCCCTCTCCCTGCTCGGCGTCCGCCTTGCATACGAAGAAGCCGCCGGCTGCCCGCCCGTGCGCATCGAAACCTGCGGCCTGCATGTCGGAGGGCTGCCTCTGGACTGCGCCGGCACGGAAAGCCGTGCCGGCGGGGGCTGGCGGCGCCTCGGCGTGAGCATGGAAGAGTCGAGCCAGTACTTCTCCGGCCTTCTGCTGGCTGCGCCTCTGGCCGACGCCCCCCTCGTCCTGGAACTTGCCGGCGCCAAGGCCGTCTCCTGGCCCTACATCGGCCTGACGCTCCAGTGCCTTGACGACTTCGGCATCAGCTTCGAGGTCGAGGAGCGGGACGCGCCGGACGGGACGGCGCCGTGGCGCAGGACCGGATGGCGCCAGATCGCCGACGCCGTCCCCGGCCGCATCCGCGTCAAGGTCGCGCCCTCGTCCTACCGGCCAGGAACGTTCCGCGTGGAAGGCGACTGGTCCGGGGCTTCCTACTTTGCAGCCGCCGGCGCCCTTGGCAGGCGCCCTGTCCGCATCGGAGGCGTCAATGCCGGATCCCTGCAGGGCGACCGCGCCATCCTTGACATACTTGAGCGCATGGGCGGCGCCTGGAAGCCGGAGGAGGACGCTGTGGCCGTCTTTCCCGCACGCCTGCACGGAGCAAGGCTCAACATGGGGCGCTGCCCCGATCTCGTGCCCACCGTGTGCGCCATGGCCGCCTTTGCTGACGGCGAGACCCTCGTCACGAACGTGGCCCATCTGCGCATCAAGGAGTCGGACCGCATCAAGGCCCCCTGCGAAGCGCTTCGCGCCATTGGCTGCCAAGCCGAAGAGCGGGAGGACGGCATGCGCATCCAGGGCCTCGGCAGCTCTGCCCGCATCCGCCTGCAAGGCCTTGCCCTCAAGGCCAGCAACGACCACCGCATGGCCATGAGCCAGGCGCTCTTCGCCCTGCGCGCCTGCGACATGGCACCTGACGGGATCAAGTCCATCATTGACAATCCTGCCTGCGTGGCTAAATCCTTTCCCGAATTTTGGCACGCATGGGAGGCCTTCGCCGATGACTAGTCTACCTGTCACCCCCACTATCCTCACCCAGCCCGGCAGCGTTGCCGTGATCGCGGCCCGCGGCCGCATGGGCGCCATGCTCATGCACGAAGGCCGGCTTGCCGGACTCGGCATGGCAGGCTTCAGCCGGCCCTTCGACTGGAAGGCCATGGCTGAGGACCTGAAAAAGGCCGCCGTCGTCATCGTCTGCGTGCCGGCTGCATCCTTCCTCGAGACCGTCAAGGCCGTCTGTCCCCTTATGCGGAAAGACGCCATCCTCGCCGACATCACCTCCGTCAAGGTCAATCCCATGAAGCAGATGGAGTCGGTCTGGCAGGGCGGCATCGTGGGCACCCACCCGCTCTTCGGTCCCCTGCTCGACAGATCCCAGGACCTGCCCGTTGCCCTGGTCAGAGGCAACAACTGTCCGGACGAGGCCGTGCAGCTCGTGGCCCAGATCTTCGAGGCCATGGACTTCTCCACCTTCGAGACGGACGCGGACACCCACGATCGGGCCATGGCCCGCATACAGAACATGAACTTCATCACCTCCCTGGCCTACTTTGCGCAGCTGGCCGGCCAGAAGGAGCTCATGCCCTATCTGACCCCCTCCTTCCGCAGACGCATGGAGTCCGCAAGAAAGATGCTCACCGAGGACGGCCCCATGTTTGCCGGCTTCTACGAAGCCAACCCCTACAGCCAGGAGGCTGTCAGGCAGTTCAGCAAGTTCCTGAGCCTCGCTTCGGCAGGCGACATCGACCTGCTCCTCAGCCGCGCCTCCTGGTGGTGGAAGGATCAGAAGCGCAGCTAGCAGCGCAGATTCACGCCCAATCCCCAAAAGCCCGCCCCTTCTGGCGGGCTTTTTGCTTTTCTAGGTGCCGGCGATACGGCAGGTCACGCAGTCAACGTTCTGACACGTCCTTTCGCCATGCCATGACGCAAGGCCGAAGCTCTCCGCCAGAAAGGAGACAGGCCGGACTGTCAGCCGTCCTGCAGGGAAGCGATGTGGGGCCAGTCCGCCATTTCCCCGTCGAAGCAGCCACGACGGCACTCTGGGCAACAGCGCCCTGCCGGCAAAGGCGGCATATCTGCCAGTCCTGACATTTCAGGGACCACGCCCGTCACATTCCTGACAAGAGCCTGTTTTTTGATGAGAGCTCGAAAAAAGATGCTTTAAATACAGTGCACTGGAGACGCTTTTTAGCGTTGGCACACTCCATGCATTCCCCTCGGCGTGACGCGGAAAGCATGTCCTTCCGCGTCACGAAACCACACGAGCGGAGAAGCGTCATGGGAGCCACTTATCCCCAGGTCATCACAGTCACTTCAGGCAAGGGCGGCGTCGGCAAGACGAATATTGCGGCCAATCTGGCATGCGCTCTCGCCCAGACCGGCAAGGTCATCCTGCTGGACGCGGATCTCGGGCTTGCCAACGTCGATGTGCTCCTCGGCGTCCAGCCAGCCATGGACCTCTTCACGATCTTCGAAGAGGGCGCAGTCCTCAGCGACATCCTCTTCCCCACGCCCTACGGCTTCTCCATTCTCCCCACTTCTTCGGGCATCGAAACCATGGCCGAGCTCTCCACGGGCCAGAAGCTCGAGCTTCTGAACGCCATGGACGCCATTGCCGAAGGCCTCGACTACCTCATCGTGGATACGGGCGCAGGCATCAGCGACAGCGTCCTCTACTTCTGCATGGCGGCCCAGCAGCGCCTGCTGGTGCTCAACCCCGAGCCCACATCCCTCGCCGATGCCTACGCCCTCATCAAGGTGCTCAAGACCAGACACGGCATCGACCAGTTCAAAATCTGCATCAACATGGCACGCGATCCCAAGAGCGCCAAGGAAAGCTTCGTCCGCCTCCTCGAGGCCTGCGACCAGTTCCTCGACGGCGTGTCGCTTGACTTGGCGGGCGTTGTTCCCTTCGACCCGGACGTACGTCGCGCCGTGATGCAGCAGAAGCCCTTCCTGTCCAAGTATCCCGACTGTCCGGCTTCCAAGGCACTCCTCCAGATGGCTGGGCAGATTCCCCGCTGGCAGGCAACCGCCCAGGACGACGGGAATATCAAGTTCTTCTGGAAAAGCCTCCTCTACCGCTGAAAAGCCCCTTCCACCGACTAGCCCGCAGACCAAGCAGCCAAAGGAACCACGTCATGAGCATCGCAGCCTTCGCCCGCCTTTTCAAGACCTCCAAGCCCTGGGACACCTTCGAAGCCGGCACCACCGCATGGGAAGACTTTTCCGCGCAGGATCAGGAAATCATCGTCAGGCACTACTCCCAGAAAATCCGCTTTCTCGCCCAGCGTCTCAAGAAGCGCCTGCCCCGCACCGTCGACATCAACGAGCTCATCAGCTCCGGCACGCTCGGCCTCATGGAAGCCCTCGGCAAGTTCAAGCCCACTCTCAACATCCGCTTCGACACTTACGCCGAGAGCCGCATCAACGGCGCCATGCTCGATGAGCTCCGCCGGCAGGACTGGTTCACCCGCACCCTGCGCAAGAACGTGAGATGCCTCAACGACGCCCAGGTCTCCATCGAGCACCAGACCGGTCGCGAAGCCACCGAAGAAGAGCTCGCCAAGGCCACGGGCCTGAGCCTCGTGGACGTGCGCAAGGGGCTCGAGGCCATGCAGGGCCAGCAGCAGCTCCCCCTCGACACCTTTAAGGACAGTCTGAGCAGCGATGCCCCCGAAAGTGGCGGCATCCCCTGTCAGGAAGCCATGCACAACGAGCTTGTCGAGCGCCTCGCTCCCCTCTTCGACAGGCTCACCGAACGTGAGCGCCAGGTGCTCTCGCTCTACTACACAGAAGAGCTCAACATGAGCGAAATCGCCGAAGTGCTCGGCATCACCGAAGGGCGCGTCTCCCAGCTCAGGACCCAGGCTCTCGGCCGTCTGCGCAAGATCTTCGTGGCCGAATACGGTGCCCTATAGCGCCTGTCCCCTCCAGGGCAAGCAAGGCGCCCGTCTTCCCGGAACTTCGGGGAAGGCGGGCGCCTTGGCGTTGCAAGAGGCACTGGCAAAACTGCTCCAGGTTTGTCTCGAGATTGCGGCGGATTTGCCCTCAAGCCGAAAACTTTGCTAAGGCTGAGCTGTGGCGCAGGCAGACGGCAGCGTCTTGTCGCAACCCGCTGCATTCAATCGCGCTTTCACCACAGCGCCAGACACGCCGGAGCATGTGGACAAGGAGTCATACTCGCATGAACAACAACGGGCAGACCAAGGAAGCAATGGAGAGCTACGAACAGCGCAAGGAAGTCTACCGGCAACTGATCAAAAGCTATCGTCTGATCGACGACACTTTCATGAGCAGCGTCTTCGACGGCTTCATCGAAGGGACAACTCTGCTGCTCAGGATCATCCTCGGCAAGCACCAACTGAAGGTGCTGGAGGTCAACACGCAGGAGACGCTGAGCAACCTTGGGGGGCGGAGCCGTTGCCTCGACATCCTTGCCAGAGACGACGAAGGCACGTATTACAACATTGAGGTTCAGCGGAAGAATGCGGGAGCTGGCTTCATCCGTGCAGACGAGCACTCCTCCCTGCTCATGGCGAAAATCCATGCTCCAGGCAACAAACCGCAGGACGTTCCTGAACGCTGGGTTGTCTTCATCACGGAAAACGACTTCATAGGACTGGGGCTTCCGCTCTACCCCATCGAACGAAGGCTCACCGTTGGCGACGGCAGGGTAATCGACGACAAGGAGCATATGATCTACGTCAACGGTGCCTATAGGAACGAGAAAACGCCCATAGGCAGGCTGATGCACGACTTCTTCTGCACAGAGCCTGACGACATGCACTACAAGACGCTGGCTCACCGCGCCAGATTCTTCAAGGAAGACAAAAAAGGAGTAGAGAAAATGTGCAAACAATTCGAAGATGTCATGGCAATGGGCGAGGCCAGAGGCAGGGCGGAAGGCGAGGCCAGAGGCAGGGCGGAAGGCGAGGCCAGGGAAAAGGAGCGCTCGGTCCTGAGCGTCTTGGGGAACGGCGTGTCTGAAGAGGAGACAGCCAGGCTGCTGAGTCTTGCGCTCGACGAGGTCAGGGAGATTGCCGGCCGGCAGAAGACGGCAGGCGCCAGCATGTAGACCGGCCTCCCCTGCGCACAGATTTCCTGTGAAACTAGCTTTAACCTATGGAAATTATACAATCCCATGGAGGCACTGCCACTTCCCTCGAGCCGAAATCCAGCCATTCCTGGTTTCATGGCCGGGGGTGAAAGACGATACTTTCATGGTCAGTTAAAAGACGGTAGTTGACAGAGATCGCCTCCCTGCGGTGGCCGCAAAGGGGCGACAAGCACTCTTCAGGCCAGCGCAGCTGGTCGCCAAGAACGAGAAGCGCCCGCCTTCAGCGGAACCACTCCGCTTCGGACGGGCGTTTTCTTGCTCCCGTGTATAAACAGGGCGCACTCCCAGCAGGGCCTCGGCTGACAGGGAAGATGGTCAAGATACGATGACCAGCCCTTGCTGGGAAATTTCATGCTCCGCGCAAAGCCAGATTCCTGCGCGGATAACCTTCACTGCGGAGCGACTTGGCATCCGCAGACTGCTTGTCAAATTTACGACTGCCTCGGCCAGGCAGATGGACACTAGCTAGAAGTCGAGCTGGAACTGCATGCCAATGCCGGCATCAACGTCAGGGTCGTCGCTACGACCGACATGCTCGCGCACCTGCGAACTGTCCTTAACAATGAACTGGGGGCCAAGCCCTATGGTCAGGTCGTCCTCCTTGACGCCTGCAAGAGCGCGCACGCGGTGGTGGCTGTCCATGGAAACCTTTTCATCGACGTCGTGCAGGGCACGATCGTCCTGGCGCCATTCCTGCGACTGGCGGTCTATGCTGAGGCGAATGCCGTCCTCGCTCCGGCCCTGCTGCCTGGCGCTCCTGCGATCGGCATTCTTCTGGTCCTGAGCCTCCGCAGTCGCGGGCGCCGTCTTTCTGCTGTGCCTAAGCGCACGTTCCCAGAGCTGCATGCCGTCAACGCCCTCGTTGCGCCAAGCCTTGGAGCTGGGACCGTCGCTGAAGGCCCAAGGCGCGCCATGAAGGCCAGTCTGCGCCTTGACCGCACTGCTTCGGGGAGCCCGTGCTGAGCGGGCTGAACGACTGGAGCGGGCAGGGGTGGCACTGCGACCGGCATCGGCCGTCTGCAGGGACTGAACACGACCAACGGAACCGCTGGTCTGCCGTATGCGGAACATTGATGCGGGCTGCCCATAGGAAGCCTGCTCCGTTCCTGCAGCCTCGGCTGGCTGGGGAAGCAGAAAGGCCACGGACAGCGCGCAGGCCAGAGCAAGGCGTCGCAGAAGGCATGGATTGTGGATGTAGCGTTCAGTCAGCATAGGAACACCGTGTAGGCGACGCTCCCGGCGGGACCATCCCGTTCAGGACACTTCAGCCTGTCCTTCTTATCGTCTGCTCCGGTGGAAACTTAAGCCCTCCGGCTGTCCCGCAACGGCTAGAGACGGAACTGCCGGAGGGCTGGAAAGACGGGCTATTTGAGAATGATGAACGAGCTATCGGATCTGGGGATTGGCGGCAGCAGGGGCCAGTCCCCGCTCCTGGCGCTCGACGAGCTTCTGGGCGTCGGGGCCGAAGAAGGGCACCTTGTCGTGGGGATCCTGCCATCCGCCGCCAAGGGCCATGCAGACGCTGACAATGGCGCTGAGGCGGTTCTGAAGGGCGTTGGCGTAGGCAAGTTCGGCGCTGAAGAGGGTGCGCTCGGCATCCAGGACAGTGAGGTAGTCGGTATAGCCGTTGTCGTACTGGATGCGGGCGAGCTCGGCAGCCCGGCGCAGGCTGTCGAGCTGGGCCTTGGTCGCCTTGACGACGGCTTCGGCTTCGCGCTGCGCCGTAAGAGAGCTGCGCACGTCGCCGAAGGCGCTCTGCACGGTCTTGCGGTACACGGCGATAGCCTGCTTCTTCTGCGCTTCGGCGTCCTTGAGGTTGTACCAGTTGCGACCGCCGTCGATCAGGGGAACGTTGGCCGCCACGCCGTAGGTGAACATGGCGGCAGGACCGGTGAAGAGGCTGGCCACGGCGGCCGAGAGGGTGCCCGTGAGGCCGGTCAGGGAGATGGAGGGGAAGAACTGGGCTCTGGCGACGCCGATCTGAGCGTTGGTGGCCATGATGCCGTATTCGGCCGCGCGGATGTCGGGACGGCGCTCGAGCAACTCGGAGGGCAGGCCGGCAGGGATGGCTGGCACGGCAGGAAGCGTCTCGATGGCCGCGCCGCGCGGCATGGCGGCCTCCATGATCTCCCTGGGCGAGCGACCGGTAAGCACGGCCAGCGAGGCCTCGGCGCCGTCGAGGGCCATGGCGGAGGAGTGCACCTGGGCGCGGGCCGTCTCGACCTCGGCGCTGGCGCGCTGGTAGTCGAGCTCGGTGATGTCGCCCTGCCTGAAGCGGGCGGAGTAGATGCGCAGGCCCTCTTCCCGCGTGCGCAGGGTGCGCCTGGCCGTCTTGAGCTGCATGTCGAGGGCGAGCATCTGGAAGTAGCTCCGGCACACCTGGCCGGCAACGGAGAGCCTGAGCGCCTCATGCCCCACGACCGTGGCGAGCAGGATGTCGGTCAGGGCCGTGTAGGCATTTCTGGCCTTGCCCCAGAAGTCGAGCTCCCAGGCGGCCGACAGGGCTCCCTGGTAGGCGGTGGTGCTGCGGGACATCCCGGTGACGTCGAAGGGCGTCACGTTGGCAGCCTTTTCCGACGCCAGGCTGCCGGTGGCCTGGGCCTGGCCAGAGACCTGGGGCCAGATGGCGGACGACGCCACGCCCGCCTGCGCCGCGGCGGACTCGATCTTGGCCATGGACTCGGCCAGATCCTGGTTTTTGGCCAGGGCGTCCCTGACGAGGCCGTTCAGCACGGGATCATTGAAGCGCGTCCACCAGTCCATGTGCAGAAGCTCGCCTTCGAGCTTCACGTTTTTCCAGGAAGAAGGCAGGTCCTGTCCCGGACGCTCGTACTTGGGCGCGAAGGAGCAGGCTTCGATCAGCAGGGCGATGCCGAGAACGGCGCAGAATCGGGCAAAGGTGCTACACATTGATGTCGAGCCTCCCTTCATCGCCGCCCTGGTCTTCGTTGGGATCGCGCCTGCCCCGGAGACGAAGCGACAGGTTCATGATCTCGCGGAAGAAGTAGGGGACGAAGAGCGTTGCAATGCAGGTGGCGAACAGCATGCCGCCGATGACGGCGGTGCCGATGGCGTGGCGGCTGTTGGCGCCGGCTCCCGTGGAGACAGCCAGCGGCACGACGCCCAGGATGAAGGCCAGAGACGTCATGACGATGGGGCGGAAGCGCAGCCTCGCGGCATGGGACGCGGCTTCGGTCAGGCTCCTGCCGTCGCGCCAGGCCTCGACCGCGAACTCGACGATGAGGATGGCGTTCTTGGCCGACAGGCCAATGAGGGTGACCAGGGCTACCTGGAAGTAGACGTCGTTGGAGAGGCTGCGGGCGAAGGTGGCCACCAGGGCGCCGAGTATGCCGAAGGGCACGGCCGTGAGGACGGCCAGGGGCAGCGACCAGCTCTCGTACTGGGCGGCCAGGATCAGGAAGACCATGACGAGCGCCAGAATGAAGATGGTCGAGGTGTCGGAGCTGGCGAGCTTCTCCTGCAGGGAGGAGCCGGCCCAGCCCACGTTGTAGCCCGAGGGGAGCACCGCCTTGGCTACCTCCTCCATGGCCTGCAGCGCCTGGCCGGTGGTGTAGCCTGGGGCGGGGCTGCCCATGAAGTGGGCAGCCGGGAAGACGTTGTAGCGGTCGACGGTGTCGGGAGCCGTGCGGCGCTCCAGCGTCATGAGGGCAGAGAGCGGAACCATTTCGCCGTCCTTGTTGCGCACATAGACGTCGTTCAGGTTGTCCGGCTTCATGCGGTATTCCTGGTCAGCCTGCAGGCGCACCTGGAATGTGCGTCCCAGCATGTTGAAGTCGTTGACGTAGTAGGTGCCGAAGACGCCCTGCATGGCGGTGAAGACGTCGGCGATGCTGATGCCCATGTCCTTGCAGCGCTCGCGGTCCAGATTGGCGTACATGAGGGGCGAGCCCGTGGTGAAGAGGCTGCGGGCGGAGGCGATCTCCGGACGCTTGGCAGCCTCGGCCATGACCTTGTTGGCATTGGCCTCGAGGACGTGGAGGTCGTCGCCGTTGACGCACTGCAGGTAGCCCTCGAAGCCGCCGGCGGTGCTCATGCCGGAGATGGGCGGCGGCAGGACGTTCATAATGGCAGCCGAGGGCTGGGCGAAGTTCAGCTTGAGTACGCGCTGGTTGAAGGCCTGGTCGCTCAGCTCGTCGCCCTCGCGCTCTTCCCAGGGCTTGAAGCTGTAGAAGACGGTGGCGTAGTTGGACTTGCCTGAGTTGCTCAGGAGGTCGAAGCCGTGGACGACGTTGACGCCGAGGATGGTCGGATCCTTCATGGCAAAGTCGGCCACCTGGGCGCCGACTTTCCTGACGCGGTGCGTGGAGGCGCCGTCGTCGAGGATGACAAAGCCGAAGGCGTAGCCCTGGTCCTCGTTGGGAACGAGCGAGGTGGGAACGATCTTGAAGAGGAAGAAAACGCCGGCGATAACGCCGCAGAAGGCGAGGAAGCTGAGGAGGCGGCAGTTTTTGATGAAATTGGCCATCCCGACGTAGCCGTTGGTGCATACGTTGAAGAAGGCGTTGAAGGCGGTAAAGAAGCGGGGCGTATGGCCTTCGTCGCCGTGGTTCTTCAGCAGCAGGGCGCAGAGCGAAGGCGTCAGCGTCAGGGCGACGATGCCCGAGAGAACGACCGAGACCGAAATGGTGATGGCGAACTGCTTGTACATCTGACCGGCAAGGCCACCCATGAAGGAGACCGGAATGAACACCGAGCAGAGCACGAGCACAATGGCGATGAGAGCCGAGGTGACCTCGCTCATGGCCTTGGCCGTGGCTTCCTTGGGCGGCAGGTGCTCGGTCGACATGATGCGCTCGACGTTCTCGAGTACGACGATGGCGTCGTCGACCACGATGCCAATGGCGAGAACCAGGCCGAAGAGGGTCAGGGTGTTGATGGTGTAGCCGAGGGCCAGCATGCCGGCAAAAGTGCCGATGATGGAAACGGGTACCGCAACGCAGGGAATGATAGTGGCCCGCCAGTTCTGCAGAAAGAGGAAGACGACGAGGAAGACCAGGAGCATGGCTTCCACGAGCGTGTGCAGCACTTCCTTGATGGATTCGGAGACGAAGTCGTTGCAGTTGATGACGACCTGAAAGTCCAGGCCTTCGGGGAAGTTGCGGCGCAGCTCTTCGATGCGCTTGTTGACGCGCTCGCCCGTGGCAATGGAGTTGGCGCCGGGCAGGAGCCAGACGCCGCCGGTGGTGGAGAGCTTGCCGTTGTAGGTACAGTCGATGGAATAGTCCTTGCCGCCGAGCTCGACGCGAGCCACGTCCTTGAGGAGCAGCTTCGACGAGGATCCGCCCGTGCGCAGGATGATGTTTTCGAAGTCGGCGGGCGTTGGCAGGCGTCCGAGCGTGTCCACCTGCCAGGTCATCAAGGTGTCGCTGGGCGAGGGCGAGTTGCCGATGCGCCCGGGAGCGAACTGGGTGTTCTGCTCCTTGATGGCAGCCGCTATGTCCGAAGACGTGACCCCGTACTTCGCCATCTTGGCCGGATCGAGCCAGATGCGCATGCAGTAGTCCATGGTGCCGAAAAGCTTCGCGTCGCCCACGCCTTCGATGCCCTTGAGCGCGTCGATGATGTTCAGCTGCATGTAGTTGTGTAGGAACACGTCGTCGTATCGCCCGTCGGGCGAGAAGAGCGTGAAGATCTGCAGGAACGAGGGCGAGTTCTTGGTCACGGTAACGCCGAGGGAGCGGACCGTGTCGGGAAGGGTGGACTGCGCCAGGTTAACCTTGTTGCAGACGTTGACCAGCGCCATG
>JAEEGL015500472.1_pt1 | contig 28786 bp, 23 predicted proteins | sample 9134231 | NCBI WGS metagenome assembly JAEEGL01 (sample SAMN16246548, study PRJNA631951) | gut metagenome | biome: gut microbiome; feature: rumen; material: fiber-attached | host: Bos | place: Iran: Karaj | collected 2018-10 | reverse complement strand
ATAGGCTTGTACAGGGACAGATACTCGAAACAGTTCTTGGTCGAGGTGTCGAACAGTTGTGTTGTATGGCTGAAGAAGAGTGAGGCGGCGATGCCATAAACCGGCAGGCTGTCCTCCGTTTCAAAACGGACAGCGGTCAATCTCCCTTGGCTCCCCTGCGCCAAATTACTGAGGAGGACGTGGTCACCGGAGTCGACCCAATAGTTGTAGAAACAATTCGATTTCGGCAGCACCGACACCACCGTGTCCTGGGCCGAGATGTTGCCTGTCATGGCCACCACGGCCATCAGAATAATTGCAATCTTTTTCATAACTTTATTGATTTAGATTAATGGTATCGCCTGTTTTCATGTCGTAATAACATCTAATTTTTACACCTCGCTCATCTGTCGACCGTAATGCGATTGAAAGCATTTGTCCAATAGCATAGAAATTAATCTGCGCTTCTTTTAATTCTGAGCAAGGGTCCAGTAGAGCATACCCTGGTTCTTCCATTATAGAACACATTGGCTTCTCGTTCATCGGGGAATACTTGTACACCCACAGCAGACCATCTTGCCCTCTTCCCGAAGCAATGAAGTGTAATGGGTCTGTTTGAAGATAATCTATTGAGCATATCCGCTGACTGTCAAAGCGACGACTTGTGATGTGTCCGCCATATGGAATATGATAAATAACACTGTTTGTATCGGTTCCGGTGAATTCATTGCTTAGAACGTCCAGTTCTTCACCGTGATTGCTATATTTCACATCAACTGGGTAATGGTTGACATATTGTGTATGTATGGCAGCATCGCCTGGATTATTGGTTGTTCCGGAATAGCCCTTGACATGGATCCATGCATCGTTACCATAAGTGGTCCGGTATGATACAACGAAGAAATCATCGTAACATGCTTCCAAAATCATAAATGAGGTGATATCCCTATCTACTTCCACTGTGTTTACCAGTCCGTAAAAGAAGTGCGTGCCAGGGCTGGGGTGTCCGAAATAATAAAGCCTACCCTCGTGGTTTCCTCGCGGATTTCTCAAGGTTGCCACAATATAGTTATCGGTAACCGCCACATCGTTAATTTCATTATAGTCATAGTTGTACAGTAGTGTGTGGTAGAAGATAAGGGGAGTCCCCGATGTTGGGTTTGGAACATCGACCAAACAATTGCCTCCACCTCTTAATTTACCTGTGAGAGCAAGATGTAATTGCCCGCCATATTTTGACCGGAAAACCTCTAATCTAATAAATTGTTCATAATCTGTTGTAAAAATAATATCTACCAATGACGAAGAGAACGAAGATAGAGGGAAATGGCCGACTATACCTCGCGTGTAGCCAAGATATCCGATTCCACAAAAGTAAACCGTGTCATTAAATATCTCAAAGTCTGAAACCGAAATATCGTCTCTCAAGGTCAGTACCGGTGTTGTGACACCCGTTTCCGTCACCATGAGAAACTCTCCGCCAGAAGTGGATGTTGAACCATAGTTGTATACTATTCTTATATTGGCTTTGTACTCTCGTACAATACTATAGGAACAGTCTGTGCCAACTATTTCCTTGATATACTCCTGTGCCGATGCCACGGGTGCGGCAGACAGGAGGGTCAGCAGAAGGGTCAGCGTGGCAATTGTCTTATTATTGTGTTTCATAATACTTCATTTTATATGATTATTATTGTCGGTGTGCAATAACATGTCCCTTGCTGCGTTATACATTCCGGCATGCAATGTTATTGCATCTGTGTATCGGGTACAGGGAGGCAGGTGGGAGTTTCTGTGTCATTATTCGCTCCTCCTGCCGCCACACCCATTCCCGGGTGCCTCCGCTCGGGAGGCCTGTCTAGGTGAACTTCTTCATAGCGTTTTTAGGTTTGACGGGGGCATTTCTTCCCATTCTCTTATTATTTTTGACTCTATTTAACGGCTATGCAGGTGTATATGCCGGTTTCTACATTATACTCTATCGAGACATCATATCCATCGGCTTCCTTCTGTTTAGCCCATTTTTTAGCATCCTCCTTGTCAATTGTCGTGTAGGTAACAACCTCTCTGTTAGACTTTACACTACTGTACGTACTGCTGCGGAAGGAAACCGTGTACCCTTCCTCGGCCAAGGCAAACAAGCGGTCCAGGAAGGCCCGCCACTCCTCTGCGTTGCTCAACACCGTCACATGCTGCACTCCATCAATAAAGTACGACACCGTTTCGGTATTACAATACTCTGGAGTCATCCACTGTGGATTGATCTCCTGCTCTTTTTGGCAACTGACCATTGTAAGGTTTAGGGCCATGATAAAGGCCAATGTTCTAATGATTTTCTTCATAGTGTTTTATTTAATGTTAACCGTTTTATCGAAGTGGGCATCCATTATGGCATCAATCTGTGTAGCATTGGTGGTATGGAAGATGGCAACCGCTCTTTTTGCCGGAAAGATTGCACGTATATCATTGTTATTGTCATTTTTGTCTGCAGGCAGTTCCGGGTGTCCTTTGGGTATTTGTTTGATAAAGCGTGTGTTTTCGTCGACTATCGACGCCTGTATGTCGTGTATAAACTCGTCCGACCGGCCCCATGCTTTCAGCAGGGTGGCAAAGGCGAGGCTGTCGTCGGCCTCGAAGAGGGTCATGTCGAGGCGGAGGGTGTCGTTGATCTGCTTGTTTTTGATGAAGGAGGCCTGGATGCCGGGGGTGTCGTGGTAACGCTGGTACACCTCGCTGCACTGGCTCAGCGGCACGGTGCGGGGCCAGCAGCGCCAAGCCACGGCGGCCAGCACAGCCAGAAAGGACAGCGCCAAGGTCAGAAGCCACATTCTCTTGCTCATACGACGGAGATTAACATATTGGAGTGTTCGAGTACCGTACGGTGGGCGGCGGCAGTACGCATGTCGCGGCCATCGGGAACCGGCATGCAGGCCAAGAAGACGGTGGCCGGGCCGATGATGCAGAGGGTCATGACCACAAGGGTCTGGACACGGCGCCAGCGCGCCAGGCGGCGGACGGCGGCGGACTGGCAGTCGCGCAGGAAACGGCGGCGGCGGCCATCGGCGATGGCGCGGTCGAGGATAAGGTCGACATCAGGCGGGAAGGGTTGTTTCATAGGTCTAGTTTTTGTTGTATTGTTCGTTGATTTGCCGCAGATGTTGGCGTGCGATGCTGATAAGGTTCTGCACGGTGTGGAGGCTCTGGTGCCTTTCAGCGGCCAGCTCCTCGGGGGTGATGCCTTGGCAGAGGGCCTGTAGGAGACTCCGTTCGTCGGGCGGCAGGAGGGCGAGAAGCTCGTCGAGGAGCATGAACATGGAAGAGGTGCTGTCGTCGTCGGGCAGGTCGGCAAGGCCGTCGATGGGAACAATTCGCATCTTCCGATTCCGATGGTCGTCGCGGAGCACGCTGCGGATGTGCAACCATACCCACCGTTTCTCTTCGGCCGGGGTGGCAGTGGCGGGCAAGTTGTCGAAATGACGCCAGAGACGCTCGCGGATGTCCTGCATGAGATCGATAATGTTGTCGTGACGGAACCGGGTATGACGGAAGCACAGCCAGAAGAGGGTGTTCTCGTGGCGGCTCAGAAGGGCCATGTAGCGGTCGGTGCGGCGTTGGTAGTCGATGTCATGCATAGGTGTCGGCTAGCGTATAAAAGGAGGGCCTCTAATATATAATAGCCAAAAAGTGGTGCCTTTTTCCCGAGGCAAGTAGCACTTTTAACATCATTTAACTTCTGCACCGGTAGTCCGATGGCTCCGAATTCCACACAAGCAGCTCAGAGCCAGCGCGCCGCAAGGATTGGCATAAAAAAAATGTATGGATGCGAAAAGTCGCATCCATACAGTATGTTATTTTGCCCCAAAAAGGAGTTTGGAAGGGAGTGGACGGTGTATGGGTGGGCAGGGGTGCGTCCATTGCCAAGACGGTCTTGCGCCGGGTGCTAGTCGATGGCCGCAGCGATGCGGGCGGCGAGCTCCTGCAGTTCGTCGGGGGTCATCTGCACGTGGTGTGCAAAGTTGAGGTCGCCGGGCTGGTTGAGGGGCATGAGGTGGATGTGGGTGTGCGGGACGTCGATGCCGACGACGGCTTCGCCGACCTTGATGCAGGGGCAGACCTTCTTAAGGCCTCGGGCGACGCGCTTGGCGAAGAGGTGGAGCTCGCAGAAGAGGTCGTCGTCGAGGTCGAAGATGTAGTCGACCTCCTGTTTGGGGATGCAGAGGACGTGTCCGCGGACGACGGGGTTGATGTCGAGGAACGCAAAGCAATGTTCCGTTTCGGCGACTTTATAGCACGGTATTTCGCCGGCGACAATTTTAGAGAAGATGCTGGCCATGGTTAACGTTCGATTTTGGTGAGTTCGAAGGTCATCTTGCCGGCGGGGACGTTGACTTCGACGACGTCGCCCACTTTGTGGCCGAGGAAGGCGGAGGCAAAGGGCGAGGTGATGCTTATCTTGCCTTGCTTGAGGTTGGCTTCGCTCTCGGGGACGATGGTGTAGCGCTGCACCATCTTGTTCTTGGTGTTGCGGATGGTGATGATGGAGAGGAGGAGCACCTTGGAGGTGTCGATCTTACTCTCGTCGAGGAGACGGGCGTTGGCGACGAGTTCCTGGAGCTTGCTGATGCGGGCTTCGAGGTGTCCCTGAGCCTCCTTGGCGGCGTCGTACTCGGCGTTCTCGGAGAGGTCGCCCTTGTCGCGGGCCTCGGCAATGGCGGCCGACGCGGCAGGCCGCTCGACGACGATGAGGTGGTGAAGTTCGTCTTTCAATTTCTGAAGACCTTCTTCGCTGTAATATTTGATTTCTGCCATGATGTGCTGTTTTTATTAAGCGTTTAAAAAGTGGGAAAGGCTTGTGACAAGCCTTTCCCGACTTAGGGATTATGTGCGACTGCTCTTAGAAGCGCAGGCTGGCACCGATGGAGTGGGTGCCACGCATGGGCGAAGCCGACTGGAAGGAGTAGTCGATGGTGATGCCGGTCTTGCCGTCCTCCTTGGAGAGAGGTACATCGACCGAAGCACCGGCACAGATGCCGTTGTTGGCGGTGGCGGCGTTGCCGTTCCAGAGGCCAGGCTGCATGATGTAACCCGCACGGAGCTGGAACATCTTGAGCAGGCTGTACTCAACACCGACAGTGTAGTTGTCACGCAGGAAGGCGTTGGAGGTGAAAGCCGCTGCCAAGGTGAGGCGCTGATCCCACTTCTCGAAGAGGAAGTCGTAGGAGAGGCCGATGTTAAGGCAGGTGGGGAGCTCCATCTCGGCAGCACGCGTCTCGACGGTGAAGTTGTTGCCGGCGGTGTTGACCATCTGGAGGGAGAGGCCGGTGCCGCCAAACTTCATCGAGGGACCCCAGTTCTTCAGGGAGATACCGAACTTGAGTTCGTCGTCCTCACCGGTGACATACTGGATGCCAGCGTCGATGCCAAAGCCGGAGCCACTGACGTTGTCGGTGCTCTCGGTAATGGCCTTGAAGAGAATCGAGCCGTGGATGGTGTTGGTGAAGCTGTGGGCATAGGCCACGTTGATGTTCATGTAGCTGGGCGAGAAGGTGCCGTTGCCACTCTCAGGACTGAGGTAGGTGGTGACATCGATGTCGCCGAAACCCATGGACATGACATAGAAGCCAGCCACGCCACGCTCGAAGATGCGGACGGCAAGACCGAAGGTATTGATGGAAGCACCGCTGCTGAGGCCGCTCTTGCCACCATAGAGCATGGTGTTGGAGTAGGCCACCTCGATGCTCTCGACGAAGGCAAGGCCTGCCACGTTGGAGAACATGGAGCTGATGCCACGAACGCTGGCCACGTTGACGCCGCCCCAGCCAGTGTTACGTGCCCAGGGATTGATGAGCAGCTCGGAAGCACCGGCTGTGCCACGACGTTCGTCGTTGCCGGCATAGGCCGACTGAGACGTGAGGGCCGAGAGGACCACAACTACAGCAAATATTCTAAATATGTTTTTCATTTTCTGTAATGTTTTTGTCGTTTGGAGTTACACTGTTTAGAAGCCGAAAGAGTTGAGGTCGACCGGACGCATGGTGCCGAACCACTTGATTACACGCTCGCCGATACCAGGGACGCTGACATGAATCAGGTACATGCCGCCTGCGATGGGAATACCCGTCTGGTTATGAAGATCCCAGTCGTAGGTAGTGCTGTTGACAGGCGTAGGACCGAGTGTACGGACGAGGGTACCATCAGTGGTGTAGATACGGATGTAGCAGCCTTCCTTCTTGCCGCTCTTGTTGACGCCGGTGGGCAGGTTGATGAAGCGCACCTTGGTCTCGAGCTGGCTAGAGGTCTCATAGTTGGAATAGCTGTAATAGGGGTTGGGGACCACGTTGATGAGACTGAGGATGGAGTCGATATAGCTCTGGCGGGCGTTGTTGGAGGTAGCCAGATTCTCGAGGACTGCATCGGAGGAGTTGATGACGAACTGGTAGACCGGCATATTCTTGTTGATAGCAGTGTTACCGGTACGGGAAGCATCAGTGCCGTTGAAGCTCATAAACTTGTTGTACGGAGTGCGCACATCGATATCGATAGTCACATCGCAGGGGATGTCCTTGGGGTTGGTGAACTCATAGCGCGAGCTGACCAAGGGCATGTTGACCCAAGCGGTGGAGGCATAGAGCATGGCGATGGAGTCGCGGACAGGGACAAAGTTGTCGGCGCGGTTGACGACACCCTTGTAGAGCATCTTGGTACCGGTGGCAGGATAGAGGTTAGAGTTCATCATGCGCTCAACAGAACGAAGCATGGTCATCGCCCAGCGGCCAGCGTCGTAGCTCGGGGTCACATAAGTAGTGTACTGATTGAGGTTGACATTTCCGGCGTCGTTGAGGTCGTAGAAGGTCTGACGGGTGGCATTCATCACATAGATGTAATGGCGGCCACCGAGGACATAGTTCTGCGTGCCTTCCATGGTGCTGTTGACGGGGTTCCACATCATGTCGCGGCCATTATACTGGACGTAACGGGAATCCTCACCGAACATGATGTTCAAGCGCTCGCCGGTGACCGTATTGATAGCGTATCCGGGGAACCAACCCATACCGTCGGCGGAAATATACTCGGGGTCGTCGGTGCTACCAGCAGCATAGGTGATACCTTGGCTGGCGCATTCGGCGGCGGTGAGACCATCCTTATTGACGGAGGCGTGACGACGGAGAGAGAAACGACGGGCATTGCCTTCGGAGAGGGTGTAGTCATCGCACATCTCGACTACCGGGCAGCGGGTCCACTTGCTCTGGTCGGCAGTGATGACAATGCGCACACTGGGCAGTTTGGCAAGCTCGTTGTAGTTGAGAGCCTTGTTGAAGATATTGGTCATCAGCAAACGTTCCAGCTGATTGCGGTTGACGCCGAGGCTATCGAGCATGTGGTTGTCAGCGGTGATGAAGGGGGCAAAGCTGAAGCCCGGGTGGAACGGCATGGTGGAGACCAAGCCATAGGGAGCCCAGGTGCCACCCACAACACTCTCGTAAACCTGAGTCTTGTCGATACCTTCAGTCGAGTCGATATTCAAGCTAAGGGAGTTGGAAGTCCTCTTGTAGGCCTTGAAGAAGTCCTCATCCAGATAGGCCTCGTTAATGCTGTAGGGCGAGTTGGGGGAGATGAAAGCCTCATATGCATTGGCGGAGAACTGGCTGCCGGAACGAATCCAGTTGTAGGTCAAGTAGGAGTCGTTATCGGGCAGACCACCAAGCCACTGCTTGTTCTGGTCGGCAAAAGTCATCGAGGACCCCAGCAGTGCACCTTCCTTCACGAAGCCTTGGTAGAACTTGCCAGCGAAGTAGTTAGTGGTGGTGTAGTTGGAGATATCGATACTGGAAGCCGCGGGCTGCGGATTCAGCAAGGAGACTGCAATACCGAGCTCGGGGAATATCTGCTCGTTGTATCGAGAGATGGAGAAGTGAGACCATACACGGGTGAAGGTGTCATAGACAGGACCGCCGTCGGCATTGACAATGCACCAACGGGTGTTTTTGTTAACGCCACCACCCACGGTGTCGTTATTGACATTGGTAATGTTACCGTTATTATCATAGATGGCATTCCAGAAGAGGATGTTGAAGCGGCCTTCTTTCAACTTGAGCGGGTCGATGACGCGTACATTGACGGGGCCATAGTTCTCCTCATACTGGGGATGGGCAATGATACAAGGATTGTCGACATAGGAGCGGTCAACTTGGTTGCCGGATGTGGGGATGGAATTGACATAAGTGCCGGGACCCTTGCCTTCGACATTGGGGGCACCCATCAGCTCTTCGATGGACTGCTTAGTCAGACGCAGGCCGGTAGCGGTACCGTTACCATAACCCTCGATACGAATAATGTTGGGGCACATGCCGAATTCGGCTTGGGCAATCTTACCACCGTCCTCAACGGCGGGGTTGTGCGGGATGACAGTAATGGGGGTGATGCTACCACCACGCTCGTTCTTACGACCGGCAAGATAGGGCTCTTTCTGACCATCGAGGAAAGCAGCCTCGGTCTGAGAGTACTCCTTGAAACGGTTCTGGGCATAAGCGATGGCGATGAAGTAGTATTCCTTATTATTCACCAGCGAAGTGTTGGTACCGGTGGCGAAAGCATCGGTAGTGACGCGGAAGACGTGCTGGATACCCTTGTTGGAACCATCAACCATCACAGAACCGGTCAAGAGGCCAGTCTGAGTGTTGGTGGTGTAGTTAACCAAGCGACCAATGGGCAGGCTGGGATTGGGATTCCAGGTGGTGTCGATATGGTGGACAACAGTGTCGCCAGCCGAAGTGATAGTCCAGACAGTGTCGATGGACAGGATGGTGTCGTAGTAGTTCTCGACATCGCACTGGGCAATCAGGCGAGCCTTGTTGCGGTCCTCGATGTCAGCGATGGATGTGTTGGCATCCTTCAACTGATAAATCTGGTAGCCTTCGAAGATATAACTACGGGCAACCGAGTCGTAAAGATGGGTATTGCCGCTGGCATCGGTGTAGCTACGGACAATGGCCGGGTCGACTTCACGGTACTTCTCGTTGTAGTTATTGGAAGAACGGTCTTCATAGTTGAGGTAGAGGATAACCTCGTTGCTCAGTTCTTGAGCAGTCACGGTGGGAGCATCGGGACCATCAAGAACCTTGAAGCAGTTCTCGAACAGCGCCTGGCAAACGTCATCGATTTCACGCAGCAGGGAGACAGATGCCCACTGACCTTCACCGCTGGAAGCCTGTGCAAAGGGGATACCGACGGTGATATAGTTCAAGGCACCAGATTTCAAGGTGAAAGGGCCAGCCGACTGCATGAAGCGGCGGTCTCCCGGGCTGTTGCCGGCAGTGATTTCACGCCAGTCATCCGGATTGACGGTGGGGATAGCACCATCCGTGCCCCAATGCCAGGGGTCACTGTCGTCGGGGAACATAAAATCACAGTCGAGGTTGGCAGGATCGGTGCCAGTGGAGACAGCATTTCCACCATATCTCATACGCTGACCATTTTTCCAGTAGCCACGCAGGTAGTTGTAGTAGTCACTAGCCTTGACGGGCTCACCATAGATGGCGTTGAGGGAGTTGTCGTAATAGACGAAGCGACGCATGCCGAAACGTTCATCGTCGACGATGTTATTGCCGAAGTTGACGCCGTTAATGGCGCAGTTGCCTACAGCATCTCCCGGGACAAAGTACCAGCTGGCAGGGTCGAGGGCAAAGAAGAGGTCGGCATCGTCAGTGATGGAGATGGTGTCATAATAGACCTGACCCGACTCGTCGGTACGGCGGTAGTTCTGCAGGAGGTTCTTCACCGAAAGGTTGGTGTAGCTGTCGCTCAAAATCTTCGGGATATCAATCTTGGGATTGTCAATACCATCGGGATCCATATAGGGACCTTGGAAGAAGTCGATACCGACGGCAGGAGGCAGGCCGGAGTAGCTACCAGAACCAGGGGAATCCTGAGGCTTACCATTGTAGCAATAGCCAAGACCGCGGCGGACATCGCATCCCACAAAGTCGTCCCAAGCATAACCCAGATCGGGGTCAACCCACTGGCTGAAGTAGGTCTCGCGCAATTCATAGGTGGAACGGTTAATAATCTCGTAAGAATAGAATGTCATGTTGTTAATCTCGTCGTTGGTCGAGAAGGCAAAAGCCTGGGCGCGGATTTCGAGACCGATAGCCTCACCTTTGGATTCAGTGTGGGTGTTACCTTTATCGTTGAAGACCCACCAGATAGTCTGGTCACCTTTCAGGACCTGGTCGGAGAAAAGACTACCCTTGACGAGATGAGCGGAGCTTTCCTCGGGGGTGGGGAGAACATGCTCGGTGTAGGCGTCACCCCACTCAGCTTTCAGCGTACGGGGGCAAAGGTCGTTATTAAAGTCGTAGTACGGATAATCACCCTGTTCAGGCTCATAGACGCCATTCTTGTTTGCATCATAGAATGGTGCAAGGAAAGAGGTCAGGTCGTCGCTGTTGCCATGAGCGGGCCACTCGCGGATGACATCAGGGATGTCACCAGCGCTATAACCGTCAATGGTCTGCGCACCAGTTTCGCCATACTCGAAGTGAGCCTTGTGGGCCAGGACTTCGGCTTTGGTGATAATCCAGTGCTTGTCATACTGGTTGCAGATGGGCAAGTCGACCGAAGCCGTACCATTGATTCTCAAAGGACCGGGCCAGTAGTCATCACCGTCGCTACCGAATTTCAGAGCAGCGATACGAAGCTGGTCGTTCACGTCAGTACCACCAATCCACAAAGCTGCACAGAAGAGCGGGCAGGTATTGCTGTTCTTGGGCAGGTGATACTTGGCCACACTACCGTCATACCACATGTTACCGTAGCCATTAATCAATGCACGTACATTGTTAATGTTGAGCTCGGCGGTACTCTGTGCTCTCTTACAGACAGCAGCCTTAGCCTGTACTGTGGCTTTACTCGCATTGGTTTTCTTGCACTCGATGCACTCACGCGCCGACACAGATGTCGACACGGTGACAAGTAACAAGGAAATCAAAACTAATTTACTATATAAACTTTTCATTTTGATTGATTTTTTCGCTGTTAGATTAGAACATATAGGTCAAGCCAACTTTAATGGTACGGGGACTGCAGTAGTTCCAGGTGCCATTGCGGAGAATGATAGTGTAAATATCGCGGAAGGCCTGCGGATCGAGGTAGGCATTGATAACCTGCTGCGATTCGGGGTCGGTCAGATAACCATTGTCCTCCGGGTTACCCGTAACATTGAATACATTTACGATATTACGAATGTCAAACAAGTTGTTCACCGTAACAGCAGCACGCAGCTGAGTCACGCGCTTTCCAACATTGAAGCTCCAAACCTTGTCGGCGACAACATTGAAGTAGAAGCCCCAGGGCATGCGAGCGCCACGATAGCCACCCACGATGGTCGCCTGAGAGTTGGAGAACTGTTTGGTGTAAGGACGACCCGACTGGGCAACAGCCAAGAAGTTGACACCAAAGTTTTCAAGGAGCTTCACTTCTTTCTTACGTTTCTCACCAGTCTCCTTGTCAGTCACCACACGAGTGATAACAGGGCCATTGTACTTGGGACCGCTAGCATAACGGAAGTCAACGTTGGCCTTGAACTCATGACGACGGTCGTCGCTGATGGGGTTAAGCATCTTCAGAGTAGTATACCCCTCCTTGATGAGTTCTGTCATCGTCGTAGAAGAAAGACCAGTACCCTCTGCATATTGCAGCGTATAGTTGGCATTCACACGGATATTCTTCGTCTGACGAAGGTCGTAAGCGAGAGTGACACCCTTAATGGTACGGAAGTCCTTGTTATCGTAGCTATAGTAGTTGGGGTTAGGATCAGCACCAGCATACTGCACAAGCTGGATAAGATCGCGAGTCTCTTTGTAGTAAGCAGAAGCACTGATAGCAGAGGATTGGTTAAGTGCCTGCTGGAAACCGAGTTCATAGTTGGTAATACGTTCCGGCTTCAGATTGGGGTTGGTGATAGATGAAATCTGAGTCATGTAGAGGTAGCTAAGATAGCTGGCTTCCCAACCCGACGAAGGACGACGGGCAATAATGTCGTAACTGGCCTTGAACTGTGACTTCTCACCGATGGGGAAGGAGAATGCGATACGGGGCATAGCCACAATTTGAGGAGTATAGCGTTCGAAAGCAGAGGAATAAACGGTATTATTCTTCATGGCCGACTGACCACCCTTGTCACCACCAGTACGGTAGGGAGTGGGCTTACCGGAGACACCACTCACCTCATTCGGCGAAGAGACCTCGGCGCCGGTGGCATCATACCATTTGCCTTGAGAATCACGATAACCGACAATGGTCGGCATGGTGGTATTACTCTCATCGGGAACATAGTTCACATAGGGTACCCAGTCATCACCGGCATTATCCAGATAGGCATCACCTCCACTGATGAGGCTGCGATTGGCTCGAATATCGGCCACAGTGTAGGATTCATACAGCAGATAGGGGTCTTTCATCACGTACTGGTTGCCGTTGAAGTAGTCGACACGGACACCCACGTTGAAGATAAGGTCTTGGAAGTAGAACTTATCCTGGATATAGCCAGCGACATAAATGGGCGAGAAGGCAGGAAGCAGACGTTCGTCGGAATTAAAGAAACGGTCAAGGCTCCAGTTGGCTCCATTATACTTCTTACCAGTGTGGTCATAACCCAGATAGCCGACCTTCGCATTGCCGCTATTGAAGAGCTCATCGGCGGAGAACATACTGATACCGCCAGCAGCAACAAAGTCATCGGGAGAATAGCGGTCGACATCAATCCAGGAGTAGTCGTCAATCGGGCTACCGTCGCTATTGGTGAAGCCGTTCTCCATCAGGTATTGACGGAAGGCGGCGTCAAATGGCGACTGCTGGTCGCTATCAAGCAGACGGGGATAGTTCACATACAGCTGCGAACCACGTTGCTCATAGATAGGATTGTCGAAGTCCATCTGCGAAATATGGCGGTTGGCATTCTGACGCATGATAGTCCAAAGTTCGTAGGCATTCAGCGAGTAGGACGACTGCCACATCTGGTCGTACTGGACACCCACCTCGATTTCATGACCCTTCACGTCGGCCGACGCCTTGGCCTGCAAGTACAGGTAGTCGTTCTGAGACTTGCCGTAGGAGGCGCTCTGTATACCGACGTTGGAAATCAAACCATAGATATTCGAGGGATAGTCACCGTTGTACAGACCCTTATAACCAAGGATATAGTCACGCGTGGTCAGGTAAGGCTGCACATCGCGGAACTCATCACTGAAGAAGAGCTGCTCATTGTAGTTGGCAAGCAGGGGGTTGTAGGTCGTATAACCGTTCACGGGGTCGTTGGGAGACACATAAGTCACTTGGTCCCTCCAGTTGTTCTGAACCCAAGCCCATTGGTTAATACCATTATAATCTATCTGACGTAATTCATAAGTGGGGACTTTCTCTGTGATAAATTTACCAATATAGCCATATTTGAAGATATCGTCAATATCACCACCAAAGTTCTCGTTGTACGATTTGCTAGTATAGCGGTTGACCATACCGGTGATATTGTACATTACATTCTTAATGGGGGAGGCAGCCTTGGCTTCGTCTTCATTGGAAACATCGGCATCGGGGAAGCGCTGCGTGAAGTCAACAGTGAGAACCATATTCATGGCTTCGCCCACCATAGAACCCGACAACGGCATCGACAGAGGCGACAGCGAAGCCGAAGGAGAGTGGGAAGCACTAAATTCTCCGGTCAACGTAAGGGTGGCGTAGTCGGAGAAGCGGAAGTCCAAAGCGCCTTCCATACCGATGCTGTAGTACTGCAGGTTCGGCACACGCGAAGCATCGCCACCGAAGTTCTTCTTCGAGAGACGAGTGATCTCATAGAAGCTTTCCTTGCGCAACTGGGTCTCTGCCGTATAGTTAACACCACCTGTCAGAGGATCATACGACAGGGGGTTCTGCTCTATCTGGCGCACAATGTCATCTTTGACAATCTGATAGCGGTAACCCTTCACACGATAGAACGGAGAGTTCTCATAAGACCCCTGTCCATTGAAACGGAAACCTATCAACGTGCGTTCAACAGTAGAGCCGTCGGCCTGCTTAAAATTCTTCTTATACACAGGACCAGTCAAATAGACCATCAGCGTGTGGATATAACGGTAGTCAAGATATGTCTCCCAACGTGCCACACCTTGGAACTGGCTGGTTGGCGGTTTCAGCGTGATAATCTGCGAACCACCGATAGCCTCACCGATGCTGGCAGGGGTACCACCCAGAATAACCTGAATTTCGGCAATGGCCTCCTTGGGAGCAGAGATACCCGTACGTTTACGGACATTACCCTGCATCGTAACCATGCCGCTTTCACCGCGGGCCGTACCGGTACCACCATCGCTATATCCGACACCGCCGACCGATGCCACGATACTCTCCACCGAGGTACCAGGCATACGAGCAATGTCATCACTCGACAGACGTGCACCTTGCTCAGCTGAGCCAATCTCAATGACTGGTACTTTGTCAGCCACAACCTCGACGACTTCCAGCGTGGTTGCCGAAGGGTTCAAGGCGACATCAACCACTGTGAAGCCCGAAGCCTTCACATTGATACCAGTCTGCACATAGCGGTTGTATCCCACATAGGAGACTTCAATGTCGTACTTGCCGACAGCCAAGGGCTTAATGGTATAAATACCGTCAAAGTCCGTCTGACCGCCATGTACCTGTTTACCGTCCTGCTTGACGACGATGTTAACGAAAGGCAATGGCTCTTTCGTCTTCGCATCGGTGATAGTACCTTTCATGGTACCTTGTGCGAAAACAGCCACTTCCGCCATCAGCAAGAGTCCGAATGTCAATAGTACTTTTCTAAACATTCTCATTGCGTTTACATGTAAGAGATTATTGATTAATTTTATTTATCCTCATAAGTAGGTCATGCCAACTCTTTGGTCTTCTGCTTACCCGAGATTTCGTATACCACCGAGCAAGCGATGCACAGCGACGAGAACACGCCAACCAGGACACCGACCAACAGGGCGAAGATGAATCCGCGGATCACTTCTCCTCCAAATATGAACATCATCAAAAGCGTAACAAATGTAGTACCCGATGTGTTCACCGTTCTGGCCAAAGTAGAGTTGATAGCATCATTCATGTGAGTGATGAGGTCGCGTTTGGGATACAGTTTGCGATACTCACGGACACGGTCAAAGATAACCACCGTGGCATTGATGGAGTAACCGATAACTGTCAAGACAGCCGAAATGAAATACTGGTCAACCTCCAAGTTAAAGGGTAACAATCCATAGAGTAACGAGAAAATACCAATTACCAAAACAGTATCATGAGCCAAGGCCGAGACACTGCCTATTCCGAAACGCCAGCTACGGAAGCGGAGTCCAATATAGACAAACATCACGAGCAGACCGCCGATAACCGCCCAAATAGAATGGACCAAATTATCGTGGGCGATAGTACCACCCACCTGATCTGCCTGAATGATACCCACCGGATTGGTCTCCGTCGACTTGAACTCATCAAGGCTGACCGGAGTGGCGAAATACTTACTCGTTCCAGCATACAACTTCTCGACAATTTCGTTCTTCACAGCATCACCATCCTCGGCAATCTTATACTTGGTGGTCACTTTCACCTGATTGCTAGGACCGTAAGTTTTCACTTCGGGAGCTTCCTCAAACTGTTTTGCCAAATCGGCACGAACGTCGACAGCATTGACCGGCTGGTCAAATCTCACCACATACGTACGGCCACCCGTGAAATCAATACCGAAATTCAAGCCACGGATGCAGAAACTGGCAATACAGATTGCAATGGCGACGCCAGCGATAATATAGAAAGTACGACGCTTGCCGATGAAGTTGATATGGGCATTACGCAGGAAATTCTCCGAGAAGGGGAACGAGAAGTTTATCTTGCGCTTGTGCTGCAAATTACTATCGATAATCAAGCGGGTAATAAAGATCGAAGTGAACAGAGAAGTAACAATACCGATGCAGAGAGTCACTGCAAATCCCTGTACTGCACCGGAGCCGAACATGATAAGAACCAAGCCCAGCAGGAATGTGGTCACCTGTCCGTCGATAATTGCAGAATAAGCATTCTTGAAGCCATTCTCAACAGCATTGACCATGCTAGCTCCAGAACGGAGCTCTTCCTTTATTCGCTCATAAATAATCACATTACCATCAACAGCCATGGCCATTGTCAAAACGATACCAGCCATACCCGGCAGTGTAAGCACTGCACCTATTGATGCTAAAATACCTATAAGAAGGAATACATTAGTAATAAGAGCTGCCACAGACACCCATCCGGCACGATTGTAGAACACAACCATGTAGATAAGCACGACAACAAATGCCAGCACCATCGACAGCAAACCATTTCGGATGGATTCCTGTCCGAGCGAAGGACCGACAACGGCCTCCTGAACGATAACTGCAGGAGCAGGAAGTTTACCGCTCTTCAGAATATTGGCAAGATCCTTTGCTTCTTCAAGAGTAAAGTCACCAGTGATGGACGAACGACCACCGGCAATTTCGCCATTAACACGGGGAGCTGAGTAAACCTGGTCATCAAGAACGATGGCGATGCAGTTGCCGATATTCTCACCGGTGATGCGCTTCCATTCGCGAGCACCCTCACTATTCATAGTCATCGAGATCTCATTGCCACCAACGGTCGAGAAGTCCTGACGTGCGTCGCTGATGCAACCGCCATCGAGCAATGCCGAACCATCACGAGAGGTTATCTTGATTGCATAGAGAACATACACATCGGGGCCGAAGTGCTCATCAGCTTTTGCCGACCACAAGAACTTCACGGTGCGGGGATCGTACACCTTCTTCTCCGCGGCCACCTGAAGCATGGCGCTTATGTCCGCACGGTCCTTACTGGCAGCCAAACCCACGATGGGTCCCTGAAGAGGTTGCATATTCTGATCCACATAAAGCTGAAGCTTCGCCATCAAAGGATTACTCTTGGCAAAAGCCTCACGGTCGGCAGCCTGGTTGGCTGCAGCGGCGTTGTCAGCGGAAAGCTGTTCCAACATGGCCGTAGCACTATCTTTTTCAACTTCCTCTGTCACCTCGGCGACAGTGTCCGATTCCACATTGGCATTGATAGAAGCCAAATAGGTGTTAGCAGCATCCAAGAAACGGATAGCCTCGGTATTGTCATAGGTCTGCCAGAACTCCAACTGGGCAGTACCCTGTAAAAGCTTACGCACACGCTCGGGTTCCTTTACACCCGGCAGCTCAACCAAAATACGCTCCGAAGCAGAAAGTTTCTGGATGGTCGGCTGAGCAACACCGAACTTATCTATACGCTGGCTGAGAATCTGGTAGGTACGGTCGTAGGCGCCGGCAGCCTCCTCCTTGACGACCTTAATTACATCCTCGTTCTTGTCACCCAGTTTGATTTTGTCACGCAACTGACCGCTGAAGTAAGAAGCCAGCGAGACATTGGGGTCAAGCGAAGTAATGGCGTCATAAAACAGAGAGACGAAGTCACGGTTGGTGCTCTTCTTCTGAACCGCCAACGCATTGTCGATAGCCTGATTGAAAAGAGGATCCTCGGTGTGATCGGCCAAGGCGCGAACCACATCAACGGTCGACACCTCAAGCATCACATTCATACCACCCTTCAAGTCGAGACCAAGATTGATTTCACGGCTTTGGCACTGACGATACGTATAACCCAAATAGACCTTTTCGGAGGCCATAGAGTCAAGGTAACGAGCTTCTTGTGCATTGCGGAGGGAGTCCACAAGAATCTGAGCTTCCACATTATTGTCGGTGCGGCTAGCAACGAAATTCTGCGCCTGCTCACTCTTGATGTAGTTTTCAGCTGCTTTTTTAGCTTTGCTTTCAATGCTGCTGGTCACAAAAGTAAACGACAATTGGAACAAACAAACCAACGCGAAAGCCCATGCCAAAAATCTGATAAGTCCTTTATTCTGCATAGTTTAGATATAAATTAATTATTTTTACTTTATTCTCTTTGAATGTGCAAAAGTAACAAAAAATATTGACATGGCAAACAAAATTAAAAAAAAAGATGTATCTTTGCATCGAAATTCAAGATATACAGAATAATATGGACAAAAAAAATTGCCTTACTGTGAAAGAGTGGGCCGACGAGGACAAACCCCGTGAAAAAATGCTGCTCCACGGCAAAAAAGAGCTTTCAAATGCTGAGCTTATCGCCATACTTTTGCGTAGCGGGCTTCCGGGCAAAACCGCCGTTGACGTGGCAAAAGAAGTCCTGGCAATTACCGGCAACAAACTAACAACTCTTTCACAGCTGGACTACAGGCGTTTATCCCACATCAAAGGCCTCGGTGCCGCCAAAGCCACCACACTCATGGCGGCACTAGAACTAGGATGGCGCATGCAAAGCGAGATAAGCACAGCTAATGAACTGATTCTAAATGACAGTAGCGATGTTTTCAACTACATGTCCCCTCTCATGATTGACCTCGACCATGAAGAGTTCTGGGCAGTATATCTGTCAGTACGCAACAAAGTGATTGCCCGTCAACGAATCGCCATGGGTGGACAGACTGAGACCACTGTGGATCCTCGCATTGTTTTCCGCGGCGCACTGGAAAACAAGGCAGTAAACATAGCCATCTTGCACAATCACCCCTCAGGAGGATTACAGCCAAGCAACGCCGACCGGAACCTGACGAAACAGCTGGTCGAAGCCGGTAAACTCCTACAAATCAATGTAACAGAGCATCTAATAATAGCCCTGACAAGTAACGGGAAGGCTGACTATTACAGTTTTCATGACAACGGACTGCTCTAAGGCAACTCCACCTCGACACTGACCGATTCCATCTGGCCTCCCAATGGCGGATTCAGTTTGCTTATCTTCACCACAACACTCATGGTATCAGTAAACTGCGACATAACAGCCTCCCCCACCCTGCGGGCCACTCGCTCCAACAAGTTGGAGGGGGTTTCCATCTCATGCTTCACCACTTGGTAAACCTCCAGATAATTGACCGTATCAGCAATGTTATCAGACACTTCAGCCGCCTTAGTATCGACCTCCATACAGATGTCGACAACGAAGTGAGTGCCAATTGCACGCTCTTCGTCAAAACAGCCATGGTGCGCATAGAAACGCATCCCGTTTATTGCGATGCGTCCCATCAGATGATATTGTCGAACTGGTGCAGGAAGCGAAGATCATTCTCGAAGTAAAGACGCAAGTCGCGAATCTGATACTTGAGCATCGCCATACGTTCCACACCCATACCAAAAGCGAAACCTGTATATTCCTTGCTATCAATGCCACAGGCATCAAGGACATTGGGATCCACCATACCACATCCTAGGATTTCCAACCAGCCAGTTCCCTTGCAGATGTTACAGCCTTTTCCCCCGCAGATATTACACGAAATGTCCATTTCAGCACTAGGCTCGGTAAATGGGAAATAGCTGGGACGCAAGCGAATCTGCGTATCGGGGCCAAACATTTCCTTTGCGAAATAGAGCAGCGTCTGTTTCAGATCGGCGAATGTAACCTTCTTGTCGACATACAAGCCTTCCACCTGATGGAATATGCAGTGGGCTCGGGCGCTGATGGCTTCATTACGAAACACCCGTCCCGGCATGATGACTCTGATAGGAGGTTTCTGTCGTTCCATCACACGAACCTGAACGCCAGAGGTATGTGTACGCAACAGTACATCCGTCGGTTTGTTGACATTAGGCTCTTTTTCAACGAAGAAAGTGTCCTGCATGTCACGGGCGGGATGGTCGAGAGCAAAGTTCAGGGCAGTAAACACATGGTAGTCGTCCTCTATCTCCGGGCCTTCTTCAATCGTAAATCCGATACGTGCAAAAATCTCAGCTATCTCGTTCATGGTCACCGACAGAACATGACGCGACCCACGCTGGGCAAAGTCGGCGGGCATCGTCAAGTCATGACGACCGTCAGTATCCATTTTCTCTTCAACGAAATTCTTGAACTCCTCAACCTTTGCCATCGCGGCGTTCTTCAACTCGTTGAGTGCGATACCCATCTCCTTCTTCTGTTCGTTGGGCAACGCCTTGAACTGTTCAAACAGCTCATTCATAACACCTTTGCGGCCGAGGAACCGCACGCGGAACTGTTCCACCTCGGCAGCCTTATCCTTAAAATCCTCAATACGGGCATTCCGTATCTCTTCGATGTACTGAGTAATAAGAGTTTTCATCTATAATTGATAGTTTTATTTTATCACCTTTACACTAAGTATCCGGACGTCGTTCAGCGGACGGTCGAAACGGTCGGTCTTCACCGAGGCTATCCGATCCAAAACATCCATACCTTCTACCAGTTGTCCAAACACCGTATAGTCTCCATCCAGATGCGGCGTTCCACCCTCGGCAGCGTAAACCTTGCGTTGCTCCTCCGAGAATGTCTTGCCGTAACGTTGAGCCATCATATCCAACATCTTGGAGTCGACTGGCTGCCCTTGGACAATGTAGAATTGGCATGACGACGATTCCTTTTTTGGATTCACATTGTCTCCCAGTCGAGCGGCACACAAAGCACCTTTGCGATGGAAGTGCTCTTTACGGAACTCCGCCGGCACCGTATATCCCAGCGATCCCTCACCTAGCATTTGGCCGGAACGTGCATGGCGTGACACAGGGTCGCCGCCCTGTATCATAAACCGATTGATGACACGGTGGAACAAAAGGCTGTCATATGTGTGTTCATTGACCAATTTAAGGAAATTATCACGATGCAGGGGGGTGTCATTGAATAGGACGAAGACCATTCTGCCCTGCGTGGTTACCATTTCCACCCGCACCTCTTTGCCTTTAGATTTCCCCTGTGCCACAACCGATTGTGAAACTCCCAGACAAACCGTCAGCAAAAAAAATGCCACAAAAGTGATTTTTTTCATGTTATATAGAATATTTTTACTAATTTTGCAATTGCAAAAGTAAGAAGAAAAATAGACATATCAAGACAAAAAAAACACTTTTATGAAGAAAAAAATCAACCGTCTGTGCCTTCTGCTGTTTATCAGCCTCTTACCCGCCACACTTTTCACCTCGTGCGACGACGACACCAACTGCTATTTGGACGTTCAGGTGATTGACGAAGTCACAAAAGCTCCCGTTTCTGGCGCCATAGTGGAACTCTACCAAAACAATTGCGACCCCAGCGACTACAACTACCGCTCAGGAGTCACCGACGGCACCGGCACTTACTCGACCTCCTTTGTCGCCCCCGGCATCTATTCTATCAAAGCCACTCTCAACCTTGCTGAAGGCGGCTATCGCCTTGGCACCGGCACCGTCCGCACCTTGGAAGGAGAAACCAAAGTCACACAAGTCATCCTAACCGCAGACATCCGTTATAAATAACACATAACATGGTATTTAAACCAACCGATAACGACCTGGTTCAACTCAATGAACTGGGTCTTACTGTTGAAAAAGTACAACAACAGATTGACCACTTCAAAGAGGGGTTTCCCAAAACGAGACTCGACGATGCAGCCACGCCCGCCAACGGAGGCATCCATGTACTCAACGACAAAGAGATAGCTCGTTATCAACGCCTCTATACCACGCTCAGCAAAGGACAACGTCTATTGAAATTCGTCCCTGCCTCGGGAGCTGCCACGCGCATGTTCAAAGACCTTTACTCCTTCACTGCCACATACTTCGGTGTCAGCGGCAACTTCGAGAAAGAATTCCCCGGTGTAAAAGATTTCCTGGAGAACATCCACACTTTCGCTTTCTTCAACGACCTAAAAGCCAAGATGGCCGAAGCCGACCTTGACATCGAAGACTACCTCCAGCGCGGCGACTACTCGACCGTCATCAACTTCCTCCTCAAAGAGCAATACCTCGGCTACGGCAACCTGCCCAAAGCGCTGCTCAAATTTCACCGCTACGGCGAAGTGCAACGCACACCGCTCGAGGAACATATCGTCGAAGGAGCCCTCTATGCCCGCTCCTCAGACGGCACCGTCAACCTGCACTTCACCATCTCGCCCGAACACCGCGCCGCCTTCCGCCGCAAACTGGCCGAGGTGAAGAACTACTACGAGAGCACCTTCGGTATCCGACTGAAGATAAGTTTCTCGGAACAAAAACATTACACTGACATCATCGCCGTCGACGAGCAGAACCAACCCCTCCGCGACGACACCGGCCGACTCATCTTCCGTCCTGGCGGACACGGCGCACTCATCGAGAACCTCAACGAGCAGCATGCCGACCTCATCTTCATCAAGAACATCGACAACGTGGTGCCCGACTGGATGAAGCATGCCACCGTCATCTACAAACAGGTCCTCGCGGGGCTTCTCCTCGACCTCAAAACCAAGACCTTCGAACACCTGCGCACCCTCGACAGCCATCCCGACGACAAGACGCTCCGCAAAATTGCCCGCTTTGCCAAAGATGAGCTCAACATCATGGTACCAGACAATTATACGGCCAGAGACCTGCATCTGCTACTCAACCGACCCATGCGCGTCTGCGGCATGGTGAAGAACCTCGGCGAGCCCGGCGGAGGCCCCTTCTATACCATTGATTCCATGGGACGTAGAAGTCTTCAGATTGTCGAATCGGCCCAAGTGAACCACAATGACCCGCAACAAGAAGCCATCTTCCAGGCATCAACTCACTTCAACCCCGTCGACCTCGTCTGCAGCACACGCAACTACCACGGCCGCTACTTCGACCTGCGCCAGTATATAGACCCCATGACCGGATTCATCAGCAAGAAGAGCAAAGGAGCCCAGATTCTCAAGTCACAGGAACTCCCCGGCCTATGGAACGGCGCCATGGCCAACTGGATTACCCTCTTCGTCGAAGTTCCGATAGCCACCTTCAACCCCGTCAAGACAGTCAACGACCTGCTCCGGAAAGAACACCGCGAAGGATGAAAAGCTTCGCCACCTCTCACCGAACACCTATGAGCCCAGACACTTGACAGTATCAACACACCAACTACCAAGGGTGGATTCCAACAGAATCCACCCTTTTGTTTTATCGTATTTCACAATCACCCACAGTTATTTTCACGCCAATTCTTCGAAAAAAACGAAGAAATGCGGGGAAAACTGAATATGGAAAACAATCGTCACTCGGAGTGGATGTGCAGCGTAGGACATTTCGCACACAGTTCTATGGTTCTATAGTTATTTTATACGCGCGATTCACATTTATTTTGTATCTTTGCATCGAGAACACCAAAATGAATAATACACACAATATGCAGAGAACCAAAGTACTACTTGCAGCAATAGCCATTACTTTGTTTGCCACACCATCGGCCAAAGCCCAATTGAGTTGGGACAAAGCTTTTAACAAATTCAAGATGGAAGTGCGTGCCGACGGCGAATACACCACTACCGATACCGCCGCACGACCCAACCTGGGATTCCACGGGAAATACTTCAACCTGAAGCTGGGGGGCGACTTGGGCAGCGGCTTCTCCTACTACTTCATGCAGCGCATCGTGGCCAACGAAGGCTCCGTAACCTTCTTCGACAACACTGATTTCCTGTACCTTGATTACAAACCCACCAACAACTGGCGCCTCCGGTTCGGCAAGGACGCCATGGCATTGGGTGGATTCGAGTACGACGCCGCCCCCATTGACGTCTACTTCCCGACCAACCTTTGGCGCAACATCTACTGCTTCCAGCTGGCCTTCAGCGGCGCCTATATTACCGACGACGGGAACCACACCTTCATGGCCCAGGTCTCCAACTCGCCCTATGTCAACTACAACAACCTCAACTATGATGCAGGACTGGTGTCGTACAACCTCTACTGGGCCGGCAACATGGGCCATTGGCACACCTTGTGGAGCACTTCGATGGTAGAGTACAAGTGGAACAACTACCTTAATATGATAATGATAGGTAACAAATTGGTGTACGATAAGTGGGATCTATATGTCGACTTCATCCATCACGCGCTGGCCATTGACGACTGGGGCAAGAACTTCGGCATCGTGAGTTGCGCAAACTATTATTTCACACCGCAGTTCAACATCTTTGTGAAGGGCATGTACGAGCAGAACAAATCGGGTGAGAACCTGGGCTCATCGGTGGCCATGGACCACCAGCTGGCAGCCGGCCACACCTCGGCGCGCTACGGCCTTGGTTTTGAATACTTCCCCAGCGAGCAAAAGAATGTGCGCCTGCACATCTACGGCTGCCGCATGACCGACAGCTTCACCGACGCGACAACCAACCAGCCCGTCACCGTGGCCACATGGAACTTCAACGTCGGCGCCACCTGGACGATGGACTACTATCAAATGTTTAAGAAATAAGTAGTTAACAAGACAATATCCTTACCTATGAGCGAGAATAACAACAGCAGTAACCACAAGCTGCTCAACACCATGCTGTCGGTGATTGATCCGTTCCAAGTGTTTCGCCACCATGAGACCGACCCCAACAAGCGCAGTGGCAAACCTCGCAAGATGAAATTCACCACGAGCCGCAGTTTGGAGGCGCTCATCTTTTTGGTGCTTTTCTTCGGTTTCTTTGGCTTCCTGGCCTACCGCATGACGCTGCCCAACATGCTGAATACCTTCATGCAGACAGCCTATAGCCTGCTGCTGGAGACGGTGTTCTACATCATGGCCATCTGCGTGCTGATGGGCGCCATAAGCAAGTTGCTGACCGAGTTCGGCGTGGTACGTCTGATGGAGAACCTGTTGCGGCCGCTGATGAAGCCTCTGTACAACCTGCCAGGCGTGGCGGCCCTGGGTGCCGTGATGACCTTCCTGAGCGACAACCCCGCCATCATCTCGCTGGCCAAAGACAACAACTTCTCGCGCTATTTCAAGAAATACCAGCTCGTTAGCCTCACCAACTTCGGTACCGCCTTCGGTATGGGTCTGGTGGTGATTGCCTTCATGACCGGTAAGGGCTACGGCAGCGGCGCACTGGTGGGTCTGCTGGGCGCCGTCATCGGCAGCATCGTCTCGACGCGTCTGATGCAGCGCTTCACGCTGAAGAGCTATCCCGAGATGGACAGCCCCGTGACCGAGGAAGGCGGCACAGAGCAGAATATATCGTTCAAGAGCGAAGGCAATGCCTTCCAACGCTTCCTCAACGCCATGCTCGACGGCGGAAAGAGCGGCGTGGGTATAGGCGTCGCCATCATCCCCGGCGTATTGTGTATCAGCACGATAGTTATGATGCTCACCTTCGGTCCTGCCGGCGAGAACGGCGAATACCTTGGCAAAGCTTACGAGGGTGTGCCAGTCATCACCTGGCTGGCCGACAAGATTAACTTCGTCTTCTACTGGCTCTTCGGCTTCGAAAACGGTGCGCTGGTAGGCTTCCCCATCACGGCACTGGGTGCCGTGGGTGCTGCCATCGGTCTGGTGCCCACCTTCGACGCCATGGGCATCATCAACAACAACGCCATTGCCGTTTTCACAGCCATGGGCATGTGCTGGAGCGGCTACCTGAGCACCCATACCGCCATGCTCGACTCGCTGGGCTACCGTAAACTCATTGGCAAAGCCATCGGAGCCCACACCATCGGCGGCCTCTGCGCCGGTATAGCAGCCCACTGGCTGTGGGTACTCCTGGCACTGATATTCTGACCCTCAACGCTTTTAACGCTATGAAAAAGGTTATTCTCCTGCTTGCGCTTGCACTCGGTATCGCCAGTGCACAGGCGCAGATTCCCGCCGAAGTCACCGAGGTGATGGAAAAGTGCCGTGCGGCCATGACCAACGCCACAGGCCTTGAGTACGAGATGGATATGAAGGCCGGCATAGGCCCCGTGGCCATGAAGATGCACTTCGTTGTCGCCAACAAGGGCAACCTCAACCGCACTTTGATGAGTATGACGGTGCTCGGTACAGAGATCGTCACAGAAAGTGGCTTCGACGGTACCGACACATGGGAAATCGACCACTCTCCGAAGGGCGACACCATCACTTTCACCCATGGCAACAAACAGAAGAAAAGCAAGAACGAACTCTCCTACGACCTCGACAAACAGTACAACAAGGCCAAGATGAAGCTCAAAGACGGCTACTACGAAATCACCTTCAGCGAGCCGAAAGACAAGACCAGCGAGGTGAAAAGCGCCACCGTCAAGATATCGGAGAAGAACTACGTCATTCGCGAGATGCGCACCGGTGCCCGTGGCGCCAAAGTAACCATGAAAATCACCAAGATACGTGTCGGCCTAAAAGACAGTTACTTCAAGCTCGACCTCAACCAATATCCCCATGCGGTAATCATCAGGAAATAGCCGATGAACATGAGAAAAATAATAATAATGCTGGCGTTGCTGGCATCCTCGAGTCTATCGGCACAATATCTCTACCCTGAGCACTACAAGGAGAAAGTGTCCTCGTTCTGCCTCGACTGCGGCGACCCGAAGGCCATGCCGCCCGACGGTATGCTGCAGCAGATGTTGCTGAAATTCAACAAGAAGGCAGTGCTCAAGGTGGAGGGCGACATCTACATACAGGTACTGGTCGACTCGGTAGGCAACGCCCGCTTGCTGAGCGCCGACAACCGCACCAACGTCAAGTCGAAGAAGTTACACCTACGGCAAGCTGTCAACGCCATCCACTGGACGCCTGCCGGCGACGGCGGCACACAGTCAGTACAGCTCCTGTTGTCGTTCTACGACGACAAAATCTCTGTGCAACGCCTGTCCATGACATTCCGCGACTCGGAAAGCCACCCCGAGGCCGAACATCCCGACCCCAGCCTCAGCTACCAATGGCAGGTGTACAACACAGGCAACTCCAATCTGCCGGCCAATATGTCGCGCGCCGTGGGCGTCGACTCGAACGGCATCGTCTGGATGGGCACCGACGGCGGCTTGGTGCGCTTCGATGGCGGATTCATGAATGTCTACAACTGCCACAACGTGCCGGCGATGGGATACCCTCTTGACGAGACCAAATCGCGTACCCGCGATGTGATGGCCATGGCGGTAGACGGGAAGGGCAACAAATGGGTTTCTCTAGGCTACGTCGTGGTGTGCTACAACGACACCGCATGGACCGAATACAACGAAGACAACTCACCCGTAAGATGGGTTACGGAGATTACAGTAGACAAACGCAACAACATATGGTGCAGCGGTTTCCACGGACTAGCTTGCTACGACGGGCAAGAGTGGCGCCACATCGACTCGACTGAATACAACCTGCCGTCGAACAACATGAGGTTCGGCTACTACGACAGCCGAGGACGCCTGTGGCTAGGCACCACACGCGGTGCTGTGGTAATCGAGGATGGCCGTGCCGAGGACTATGCCGGCACGCCCTTCTCCATGCGCGACCGCTACGCCACGCATATCCAAGAAGACAGCCAGGGCAACGTGTGGGTGATGTTCTACGGCGGCGACGACCATCCCGACGGTGGGCTGCAGATGCTTGATACCCAAGGGCAGTGGCACGAAATACGCAACCCGAACATCAAGAAATGGGGTTCCACCATGTTCAGCGACTTCGCCGTCGATGAGAAGCACCGACAGGTGTGGGTAGCCATTTATCATACCGGCCTGATGCTCTACGACATGGACAGCGAAGAGTGGGAACTCTACACTTCCGACAACTCGGCCCTGCCGCACGATTATATAGCGGACATCACCCTCGACCGCGACGGCACCCTATGGGCAGCCACCTTCGGCGGGTTTATCAAGGCCCTCAGGACGAGAGAATGATGGCTACGGCGACGAAAAACAGCGTTCCACAGTGGCAAGACTAGAGGAAATGCATAATCATATTGCATTGTAAACCAGATACCACAATAGGCCCCATCACCAAAAGTGGTGATAAATTTTGCCATGTCGGAAAAAGTTAGTACTTTTGCACCCGCTTTCACAGCAGAAATATTGCAATATTAATCCTAAAAACAAAGAACAATGGCTTACAAAATCACTGACATCTGTGTTGCTTGCGGCACCTGCATCGATGAGTGCCCCGTCGGAGCTATCAGCGAAGGCGACATCTACAAAATCGACGAGAACGCTTGCGTTAGCTGCGGTACCTGCGCTGGCGCCTGCCCCACCGGTGCTATCCAGGAGGGTTAATCGCGACACAGCAACTGAAAGAAGAGGTCTCCCATGCGGGAGGCCTTTTCTTTTGCATATTGTAGGGACAGGGCGTGCCCTGTCCCTACATAAGCACAAAAAAGCCCGCAGCAATGCGGGCTTTTCATCCTGTTACGTTGGTGCGTTTTACTCGGCGGGAACGACGCTGACGTACGAGCGGTCCTCACGGCCTTTGTGGAACTTCACAACGCCATCGATGAGGGCGTAGAGCGTGTGGTCCTTGCCCATGCCGACGTTCTGGCCGGGGTTGTGGGCCGTACCGCGCTGGCGGACGATGATGTTACCGGCGACGCACTTCTGACCGCCGAAAATCTTAACGCCTAAGCGTTTGCTTTCGCTTTCGCGACCGTTACTGGAACTACCAACACCTTTTTTGTGTGCCATATTCTTTTGATTTTAAACGGTTAGACTTAGTTGATGCTGTCAATCTTGATTTGGGTCAGATAGTCGCGGTGGCCGTTCATTTTCTGGAAGCCTTTACGACGGATTTTCTTAAACACCAAAACCTTATCGCCCTTGAGGTGGCGGAGGACGGTGGCCTTCACATTAGCTCCTGCAATGTAAGGTTTACCAACCTCGACGTTGCCATCATTGTCTTTCAGCATCACGGTGTCAAAAGAAACCTCGCTACCCTCGTCCTGATGCAGACGGTTGACGAAGATCTTCTGATCTTGGGCGACCTTGAATTGCTTTCCTGCGATTTCTACGATTGCGTACATTTTGTTTATTTATTT